>Ga0209431_10004107_pt1 | contig 11440 bp, 14 predicted proteins | sample RifCSP13_3_FD_184021 | JGI IMG/M metagenome (GOLD analysis project Ga0209431, IMG submission 184021) | Soil microbial communities from Rifle, Colorado - Rifle CSP2_sed 13_3 (SPAdes) (version 2) | ecosystem: Environmental > Terrestrial > Deep subsurface > Rock core/Sediment | place: Rifle...
ACACTGGCTATTATCATCTAAAAAGAATATTTTTCTAACATGTTGGATAAGGACTCTAGTTCTATCTATCCTGTAATTGGAAGTGTAGTGACAGACTCTGTTAACTTTGGTATGGATTCTCCGGTTGAAAAAAACTTGAAGAGTTCTTACAAAAAAGATGTTCTGATAATAGAGGACAGCGCAGCTGTTTCACTTGTTATTCACAAGTTTCTCAAGAATCTTGGGTATGAAAACATCTATACCTGTACCACTGGTCGAAATGGAGTAAAGATTTTCACTGAACTTGCACAATTATCTAAAACACCTATTGTATTTCTTGACTATAGTTTGCCTGATATGACTGGTGACGAAGTAATGGAAGAGATATTCGATATTAGTCCAGATGCAAAAATAATAATAGAAAGTGCTAATGAAAAGACTGACGACGTCATCAAGGAAATACTAAGACACGGTGCATATGAATTTCTTGAAAAACCAATTAGATTTGAAAATTTAAAAAATATTGTAAATGTATTAGAAAAAGAAGACAACATTATAGAAGATGTCCCAGACTATAGTTTTGACAAAATATTGTACAAATAATATGCCAAATATTTAATCATCCTTCAGTTAATAGAACAATTTTCTAATGACCGTACGCTTCAAAGGAAGTATTTCTATGAAAGAAACTTAAAGACAATCCGGTCCTAAAGGCAAAATGAGTTCAAAACTATTTTTCTTAATTATTTTATCAAGGGGTGCTATGTCTGAAAGATGTCTGAAACAACCTTTAGCAACTCTTCTGAATCAAATGGTTTCAAAATATATGTAGTAGCACCTCTTTGAAGACATTCCTTAATTGCATTCATGTTATCACTTGCAGTTATCATTACTACTTTGGCATCTGGATGGGTAGTCATTATATCCAAAAGTGCAGCCTTGCCGTCTTTTTTTGGCATTGCTATATCAAGGAGAAGCAAATCTGGCTTTATCTGCTCAAAAATTTCTACGGTTTCTATTCCGTTTGTTGCCTCAGCAACAACTACATGATCTCCAAGTGTTAACATATCTTTGAGAACCATTCTTATCGCATCCGAATCATCTGAAATCATTATACGTGCCATGTGTGTGATGTTAAAGTTCTTGTGTTTAAATCCGATTCAGTTATTATTTTAACACATTAGCGAAGGTTTCCTTAATTTTTTCCTTATACTCATTAATATCTTCATTATATTTGTCACAAAAGATTGCTCTCATTACATTGTTAGAATCCAAAAGATTCTTGAGAGTCTCTTCCAATGCGCCATTTGCTATAACGTGCTTTACCACCGCATCAGTTATTTTTGCAATTTCTCCTATGTCTTTTTGACCCATCATTGGGGCAAGACCCTTTATTTTATGGAGGTGTCTCTGAATTTCCTTGCCATTATTAAAAATATCTATATCGCTTTTACAATTTTCTAACATTTGCTGTAAGGCATCCAACTCTTCTTGGATCTCTTTTGTTGCAGCTTTAAGAAAATCATCCGACAAAGTAATCTGATTTTACAGATACCCACTTTTATAGCCACTTGCGCTAAAATGTTACAATAATACATGAAGATCATTTACAATGCTTATTTGATGCTGGTTTTACTGGTTGTTGCAGTATTATCTAGTATCTTGAACACAAAAATAACAGACCAGGAAATAATTCTACAGTTATTACTTTTAATTGACCTTGCTGTGTTTTTTTATCTTCTTTACTCTATGAGAAGTTCATTGAGCCGACTTGGAACGATAACTGACACAGTACACCAAATCAAAAATGGACTCTATAGTCAAGTTAGTATAAAATCAAAAGATGAGTTTGGATCATTAGTAGATGAAATCAACTCATTGTCAGCTAAAATAAAAGAAAATCAATCAAAAGCAAAAAATGTAGAGAAGGAAAAAAATGAGTTTCTTGCAATGATAACACATGAGTTGAAGACTCCATTGGTTCCAATACGTGGATATGCTGACATTTTACTCAAAGGATTTTTCGGTCAACTTAATGAAAACCAAAAACAAAGAGTAGAGATAATCAAGGCCAGCTCCCAGTCGCTGCTTGAACTCATATCGGATCTTCTTGATGTACAAAAATTGGAAGTTGGCCAACTCAAAATGGAAACCACTAATAATAATGTGAAATCGACTGTAGAAAAAGCGATTTCAATGATGGCATCGCAGGCAGTGACAGACAAGATCGAACTTTCGTATAATATAAAAAATGATATTTTTGTAAGCTATGATGAAGATAGAATCATTCAAGTTTTAACAAACCTAATAAAAAACAGCATAAAGGCAACAGAACCAACAAAGGGAAAAATAGAAATTTTCATAACAGACTCTCCATCTGAAGTTAATGTATCAGTTCAAGATAATGGAAAAGGAATTTCAAAAGATTCACTTGATAAGATATTCCACAAATTCTATCAAGTAGATACCTCATCTACTAGGGAAAAAGGTGGCAGTGGTCTTGGGCTATCTATTTGTAAAGGAATAGTTGAAACTCAGGGGGGCAAAATATCTGTTAAAAGCGGACTTGGTCAAGGAGCCACGTTTACATTCAGCCTTCCTAAGGATAAACAAACAGAATCTGGCATATAACACAAACAAAAAATAGTTGAAACTAGTCGAAGCATTTATTGTATTTAGAAGATTATGCTGACAAGGCAGTAAAGTTTGCATTAGAAAATGGTTCTCAGTATTGTGATGTTAGGGCAGAAACAACAGAACGTAAAGGGTTTCTTTTAGAAAATGGGGAAATTGAACACTTTGCATCTACAAGTGAATTGGGTATGGGGATCAGAGTTCTTGCAGGTGGGGCGTGGGGATTTTACTCTATTTCAAACCCAAATTCAATGGATCAGATAAAAACCGCAACCCTTGACGCCATAAAAAGTGCCTTGCACTATTCTGAAAAGAAAAAACATAAAGTAAAACTTGCAGAAACGCGTTCATATGTTGACAAGATAAATTTCAGCACATTAAAACAACCAGATATTGAAGAACTTACAAAAATTGGCTTTGAGTGCGATAGCATCATAAGAAGTAAAAAGCGAATTAACGAGTCATCAATATCAATTGGGTATGAAAATTTTTCAAAATACTTTGTAAATAGTGATGGTGCAAAAATAACTCATACTTTTGTAGATACTATTGCAAACATTACCGCCACAGCACACGAGTCTGGTCTTACAGAATCTGTCAATTCAACAGAAGGAGGTAGAGGTGGTATGGAAATGATTCTTGGAGAAAACGATATCAGAAATACAGCAGAGTTTATTTCTCAAAAGGCCTCTGAGCTTTTAGACGCACATACTGCCAAAGAAGACAAGGGAACCGTTGTAATGAATCCTGATTTTGTAGCGCTTCTCGCACATGAAATCCTAGGCCATCCTTCAGAGGCAGACAGGGTCCTTGGAAAAGAGATGGCATGGGCTGGTGGTTCTTGGTGGGCTGGAAAACTTGGACAAAAGATTGGTTCAAACCAATTAAACGTAATAGATGATCCTACTATTTCAGGAAATCTTGGGTGTTACAAATATGATGATGAAGGAGTTTTAGCAAAAAGAAAGACGCTGATAGAAAATGGAGTTTTAGAAAGCCATATGCAAAGCAGAGAGACTGCATCAATTTTTAACACCGAACCAAATTCTGGCATGCGCGCATCAGGATACGAGTTTATGCCTCTGATTAGAATGGCGTGCACCTGTATCAAAGCAGGTGATTGGGATCCTCAAGAGATGATAGGTGAAGTAAAGAATGGATATCTCATTTCAAACATGAAAGTGCCATCAATTGATATGATGCGTTACAACTGGAGTATTTCTTGTCAGTTTGCACAAAAAATTGAAAACGGTGAACCAACAGAATTGTTAAGAGATGTCATAGTGATGGGAACCGCTCCAGATTTTTTCAATTCTATTGATGCATGCGGAACCGATTTCACTGTGAGACCAATTACTAATTGTGGAAAGGGAGATCCAATGCAGATAATGAGAATGGGGAATGGAGGACCACACATTCGTGGAGTTGCTACAGTAAAAAGTGTTGGAGCATAAATGTCTGAAATCGATTCAATAAGATCCCAAGTAATTTCATGTATCAAATGTAGTCTTTCAAAAACAAGAACTAATGCTGTTCCAGGAAAAGGTAACTTTAAAGCAGAAATTCTGTTTATCGGTGAAGCTCCTGGAAGAAACGAAGATCTCAAGGGTGAACCATTTGTGGGTTCTGCAGGAAACATTCTCTCCGAAGCCTTGGCTTCATCTGGTCTCTCACGGGACGATGTCTATATTACAAACGTGGTAAAGTGCAGACCTCCAAACAATCGTATTCCTCTACAAGAAGAAAAAGAATCCTGCCAACCATATCTATCAAAAGAACTTGAGATAATTAAACCAAAAATAATCTGTATCATGGGAAACACAGCATATGGTTCACTCTTGGGCGGAGATTCCATAACAAAAAACAGGGGGAAGATAGTAGAAAAAGATGGACAGCGATATTTTCTTACAATACACCCTGCGGCTGCAATTTATAACCAAGAATTAAAATCTGTGCTGAAAGCTGATATGAAATCACTTGTAGAAACACTTGATAGATTAAAAAAAGATGAAAACCTTGTTGATATTCAATGAAAATAATATCACGTTCATTTTATTCCAGAGATACAGTTGATGTTGCAAGAGATCTATTAGGGAAGATACTTGTGCGAAAAATTGGAAGTAAAACAATCTCTGGAATCATAACCGAAACAGAAGCATATAGATACAAAGATGATCCAGCTAGTCACTCTTTTGCAGGACTTACAGAAAGAAACAAAGCGATGTTTGGCCCTGTTGGATTAGCTTATGTCTATTTTACTTATGGAATGTATTATTGCATTAATGCAGTTGCACGAGATGGAAACTATGAAGCTGGCGCTGTATTGATTCGTGCATTAGAACCAAAAGAAGGAGTCGACTTTATGATAAAGCAAAGAAAAACAAATGAAATTTCAAATCTTACAAATGGTCCTGCAAAATTAACTCAAGCATTACAAATAACAAAAAAACAATATGGTGAAGATCTCACCATGCCATCTAGTCTTTTTATTGCAGATGGGATAAAAATCAAAGAATCTTATATTATTAAAAAACCACGAGTTGGGATAAAAAAAGCTATAGACAAACTCTGGAATTTTTCTATCCAAAACTAGTTGTTGTTCTCATCTTTTTCTGGATTTACTGCCCATGGCGCAACTTTGCCAAGGATTTTTTCCCAATTAAGACGTAACATCAAAACTACGGTGCCTGTAGTAATGCCGACAAAAATTGCGGTGCCTATGTAAAGATCATTTGTGTTCTGTACTTTACCAAGAAGTGGATCTATAAACGACAAACCAAAGCCTCTAGAGACATAAACTATGACATATCCCAAGACGATTTTTCCAGCAAGGGTGGAAATGAAAAATCTTAACGGATTGTATTTTGCAAGTCCTAAGGGGATGTAAATCAAGTCATCTGGTATAGGAGTTGCCGCGGCCACAAATGCAGCTACTGCACCATAGCGTTTTACTAATCTTTCAAATGGTTTAATTCTCTTGCGCATTTTTTCAGTAATTATTTTTCTTCCTCCATAACTAATGTAGAAAATTATCTGTTTTGCAGCCGTTGCCATAACAGCACTGAGTAGAACTAGAACATGTGGATCAAACTGATCTCCAATTGACATTGCTGCAAGTAGTAGAAACGCAGGAAAAGGAACAAAAGGAATCAGCGAACCAAAAAAGCTTACAAGTACAAGACCAAGATAGCCAACTTCGGGGTCTATAGTAAAAATATCGCTTAAATCCACAGTCACCAACTTATCCCGCCTTATTTAATCGGTATTTTGTTCTAGTAGCCGCGTGCAAAAATCACGTTTTCTTTTCCAGGTCTTTTGCAGCTGACACATGGTGCATCTGTCTTAGTATTGTCAAAAGGAATGACGCGTATGTCAGCTCCTGTGGATTCCTTCATTTTTTCTTCACAATTCTGGTCTCCACACCAGGATGTTTCCAAAAACATTCCGTTCTCAATCTCTGATTTGAACTTGTCAAAATCTGATACTTGTTTGGTTCTTTCCTTGAGAAGCAACTTTGCTCTCTCAAAAAGATTCTGTTGTATTTCCTTTAGAATAGATTCTACACCGATTTCGGTATTAGAAAACTCTAGATCTGATTTTTTCTGCGTATCGCGTCGTACTAGAACCATCTTACCTTTTGCAATGTCTTTTGGGCCCACCTCAATTCTTAGAGGAACCCCTTTCATTTCCCAGTCATGAAATTTGTAACCTGGAGTCCATTCGTCTCTTGCATCTATGCGTACTCGTATTTTATTTTTCAGTGTCTGTTCTATTTCTTGAGTTTTTTTAAGTACAATTTCTTTATCTGAATCAGAGTAATAAATTGGTACAATTACAACCTGAATTGGCGCAACACGCGGTGGTAATACCAAACCCTTGTCATCACCGTGCACCATGATTAGTGCACCAATTAATCTCCATGAAACTCCCCAAGATGTCTGCCACGCAAAAGTCTCTACATTGTTTTTGTCTAAAAATTTTACATCAAAAGGTTTTGAAAAATTCTGACCAAGAAAGTGTGACGTTCCCATCTGTAATGCCTTACCATCTGGCATCATGGATTCCATTGTTGTAGTGTAAACTGCACCAACAAATTTCTCCTTCTCGCTTTTCTTCCCAGTAATTACAGGTATTGCAAGCTCTTCTTCTACAGTTTTTTTGTAAATATCTAAAATCAACTTGACTTCCTCTTCAGCTTCTTCTCTTGTAGCGTGTACAGTATGTCCCTCTTGCCACAAAAACTCGGATGTCCTAAGAAACGGTTTTGTTGCTTTTATTTCTGCACGTAATGCCGTATTCCAAAAATTGATCTTCAGTGGTAAATCTCTCCAACTTTTTATCCACTTTGAATACATCGAATACGCAAGTGTTTCAGATGTTGGCCGCAGTGCAAGTTTGTCTCCTATTTCAGCATCTCCAGAGTGAGTTACCCAAAATACTTCTGGGTTGAACCCTGCAAAATGATCTGCTTCTTTACTTAGAAGCGATTCGGGAATCAGGACAGGAAGAAAACCATTCTCATGACCTGTTGATTTTAGCTTCTCATCAAGTGAAGACTTCAATGACTCCCAAATAGAGTATCCATATGGCCTCAAAACGATTAATCCTTTTACTGGAGCATAATCTGCAAGCTCTGCTTTGATTACAATTTGGGTGTACCACTCGCTAAAATTTTCCTTTTTTGAAACTGTGATGCCAATATCCTTGCTCAAATTATATCATTTTAAAAATATGTACTAATGAGCCTTCTGGTTCTAGAGCGCGTCGCCTTTGCAAAGTACCTTTCCTGTTATTCTACTTTGAAAGTTTGAACACACAAAACATTGGATGAAACCAACTTCTGATTTAAGCACTGGGCAATCTACTGCTTCTTCTTTCATTCTTTTTACCATCTTTGGGCTGACTCCTTTAAGTTTGAGTTTGCCTTTCTCATCCATCAATCCAGAAGCTTTCATTTCCTCTTTGACATTGTCTGGAATCTTGTGCTTTTCTGTTGCAGTTGTTATTGTAACTTCATATTTGTGTGGAAGTTCGCCCATGTCGAGAATTTTAGCATCGTAGAATATATTATTAGTGTTTTTGCTTGATATTTTCTATCAAGATTAATATAATCAGAATCTGTTTTTCAAAAACAGAAACTAATTGCTAGCAATTTTTGATGTAGAAGGAGTCTTGCTTGACGCAGAATTTCTCCCCATTCTTGCAGAAAAAATAAACAAGCAAGATGAAATCTGGGAAATCACACGAAAAGGAATTCAGGGAGTGATAAATTGGGAAGAAGGACTACGAACACGTGTAAACACTCTCAAAGGAATTAGTTATGAAACATGCAAAGAGGTCGCTGACTCTCTTCCAATCATGATTGGTGCAAAAGAAGCATGTAGATCTCTCAAGGCCGCGGGATGGAAGCTTTTGGCAATTTCTGGGGGATTTTCCATAATGACTGATAGGCTAAAAAAAGAACTAGATTTAGATCACGTGTTTTCAAATGAACTAATCTTCAAAGATGGAAAACTTGATGGTGTAGAGATTCATGTAGACTCGGACAAATCAAAATCTGCCTTGATCAAAGTAAAAGAATGGAATGAAAAACAAGGGGATATCATAGTGGTAGTGGATGGTGCAAATGACATAAAGCTCTTTGACATTTGCGGACTAGGTGTGGCCTTTAGAGCACAAGATGTCGTAAAAGACCTGGCAACAGTAACACTTGAAGAAAAAGATCTCTCTAGACTCATTGGATTAATTAACAAACACTACGGTAGCAAGGTAGAGTTACAAACTGTCGCATAAATTCGGTATTATTTTAAATGATGTTATTCCAGAATCACTAAATGACAATTGAAATAATTCCTGTCCAGATTGATAAGGACATACAAGAACATGATGATATAGTTGATCTAATATTGTCGGCACACTCAAAACCTGAAATTCAAGATGGCGATATTCTGATAATTACACAAAAAATAATATCAAAACAAGAAGGAAGCATTGTAAATTTATCTCATATAACGCCATCTATTTTAGCAGCAGGAATAGCAAGCGAGTATAAAAAAGACCCACGAATTGTTCAACTAATACTTGACCAATCAAAGCGCATTATACGCATGAATGATGGGATAATCATTGTTGAAACTCCACAAGGTCTGGTTTGTGCAAACGCAGGCATAGATGAAAGTAACGTAAAAGATGGGCATGTCACAATTTTGCCAAAGAATGCAGACGAGTCTGCAAAAAAACTACATCAGGAGATACAAAAAAAGACTGGAAAAAATATTGCAGTTATCATATCTGATACATTTGGTAGGCCGTTTAGGGAAGGACAGACAAACTGCGCTATAGGAATTTCAGGAATATCATCAATTACTGACTATGTCGGAACAAAAGACACTTTTGGAAAAATATTACATGTTACTGCTATCGCAATCGCAGATGAAATTTGTTCTGCAGCAGAACTTGTCATGGGAAAATCTTTACAGACTCCTATTGCGATAGTTAGAAATTATAAAATTTTCAACTCCAAAGGCTCAGTAAATGATCTTATTCGAAAAAGATCAAATGATCTTTTTAGATAGATAAAATAAAGATTATATGATAAACTAGGCAGCGAATAACCGTTGAACCTTCTAAAAGCAGAATTGCACTGTCACAACCAGTTTTCTAATTTCCAGCTTGATCTAACTGAACCGCCATATGACTGTGGCATAACGATTGAAGAACAACTAGAACAGGCTTTCAGACTTGGGTTGGATGTATTATTTGTGACAAATCACAATACACTTGATGGTTACTCTGCTATACTAGAGTATCAAAAAGATCATCAACGACTAAAGGGTGTTCATGTGTATCCTGCTGAAGAAATTACTGCAGATAGCGGGACGCATATCATAGCATATGGAATTTCTGAAACCATAAAACCTGGTCAGAGTGTTGGCGAAATACTTGACAGGATAAAATCACAAGGCGCTATTTCATGTGCTCCACATCCTTTTGGTCTAAGCAATGGATTACGTGAAAAGGCAATCTTGTGTAATTTAATTGAAGTATTTAACAGCAACAACGTAGACAGATACTCTAACATCAGAGCATCACACTTTGCCAAAATTAATCACATGATCGAAGTGGCAGGAAGTGACTCCCACGTACTTTCAACACTTGGCAGATGCATCAATACCATTGATTCAGAAAACAGACTAGATGACATACTTGATGCCATAAGAAAGGGAAGAATCACTATTGCAGACACTGGATACATAACAAGTAAGGAAATGATAGAACATGCAAAATACAAAATTGCAAATTCAAAAGATTATATCATAAAATATTTCAAACAAAATCATCCGCATCTTACTGGAATGTGCTCTGTTTTGATTAGGATGTTTGAATCAAATCCAAACAGTCTTCTTTGGACATATATCTATAAGGTTGGAGTGCACCTATCAACAAGACTCTCAAACCAAGTAAATTTCAAAAACTATGATTATACAATTTTGTATGAACGCAACTTGAGAGCAATACTGCCGATGATCTTGCGCTAATAAAAAATTCTTGCAGACAAGAATAGATTTTAATATTGTTGGGTTGGTTTTAAATTTAGGTGAATTAATATTTCAGAATTAGGCGAAGCTAAAGTACTAGATGTACGCGGAATGTTTTGCCCCGAACCAGTGTTTAGGACAAAAATAGAATTGGAAAGAATGACTGTAGGAAATACACTCAAAGTAATTGCAGATGATCCAGCCTCGGAAGAAGACATTTCAAGATGGGTTAATAGAACCGGCCACCAACTATTAGAAATTAAAAAATCCGATAAAGACATTGAATTTACTATTAAAAAGGTGAAATAATAAGTGGCAACCAAAGTAGTAGGCGACGTAGATACCCTAAAAAAAATTGGGAATACACCTCTTGTAAAATTAAATTCAATCTCTTCTGATAAAGTTGGTCATTTTGCTAAACTAGAATCACACAATCCATTTGGTTCTGTAAAAGACAGAGCAGCTTATTGGATGATAAAAGATGGTGAAGAAAAAGGTCGCCTAAAAAAAGGAGAAAGCATAATCATTGAACCAACATCTGGTAATACTGGAATAGCACTAACTGGTATAGCAAATCTGCTTGGGTACAAGACAGAAATTGTGATTCCTGAAAAGGCAAGCGAAGAAACAAAAAAGATAATTGATTCACTTGGAGCAAAATTATTCCAAACAAGCGATGATCTGTGTCCAAAAGTAGGTGCTGGGACAGATCAAAGTATTGCCCTTGCTAGAGCCATCTCCTCTGCAAGACCTGACATTTACTACATGCCAAACCAATACGAAAATGAAGCCAACTTTATGAGTCATTACAGGGGAACAGGACCAGAAATCTGGAACCAAACGGAAGGCAAAGTTACTCACTTTCTTACAGGAGTTGGCACAGGCGGAACAATAACTGGAATCTCAGCATATCTCAAAGAACAGAACCCCAAAGTTAGGACCACGGCAGTTCAGCCTCAACAAAATCATCTCATTCAAGGATTGCGTAACTTTGTCGAGTCTGACAAGCCTGTTCTCTTTAAAAAACGTGAGAATGTGGTTGATGACTGGATGACTATAACAAATGAAGAAGCATTTGCTGCAGTAAGAAAATTGTTTGAAACTGAAAAACTATTGGTAGGCCCATCTTCTGGAGCAGTGTTTGCAGCTATGGAAAAACTATCGCTAGGTGAAGGCTTTGTTGTTGGAATATTTGCAGACGATGGCCGCAAGTTCAAGAGCCTTTATGCACAACAAAACGTCTTTACTGAAGAACAATTTGACAAGGCCCTAAAAGAAGCAGTCCATCT
>Ga0209431_10004110_pt1 | contig 11437 bp, 6 predicted proteins | sample RifCSP13_3_FD_184021 | JGI IMG/M metagenome (GOLD analysis project Ga0209431, IMG submission 184021) | Soil microbial communities from Rifle, Colorado - Rifle CSP2_sed 13_3 (SPAdes) (version 2) | ecosystem: Environmental > Terrestrial > Deep subsurface > Rock core/Sediment | place: Rifle...
CTCTGACAAAAGCAATCATCTGGCAAGCACCCCCGGCGATCGCGAGGACAAGGATTATGGAAGAGCTGCTCTGGATTAAGGTCATGCCGAATCCTTGCTGTTGAACCGTATGAGCACTTCGGATCCTCCAAGAACCCGCTCCAGTTCAACGGCTGTATTTTCCAGGATGTTTTCAATATTAAGCGAACCACTGATTCTGGAAGTGGCTTCCGCAATCAAGCGTTCCTTGGCAGCCCTGCGGCGGGCGTCCTGAAAGAGACGGGCATTTTCCATGGCCAAAGCGGCGCGTTCTGCCACTGCCTGCATCAGCGTTAATTCTTCCTCCAGCCATACTTTGCTGGTCTCATGCGATTCGATCCGAAGTACGCCAATTACTTCACCGTGTAATTTAACGGGAACAGTGACGACCGCCCTCGTTTCTTCAACCCCGTTTTTATGGTTTGCGATGATTTCGCCACTCTCTACTGCAGAAACAATTTCAGGATCCACAATTGGCATCTCGATCATCTCAATGCGACCGGTATTGTATCGAAACCCTGCCTGTTCTGCCTTTTGTGCAGTACGGCTCCATTCAGCTCTTACAAATTCGTTATAAATCTCTTGCACTTGTTTTGCAGACGCCCTGGCTTCGGAAAGCAACCGGGTATTTTCAAGAGCGATCGTTACCTGGTTTGCGAGAGTTCCCAAAACCTGGAGGTCTTCTTCGGTGAAGGCACCTGGTTCCGTACTTTGAACATCCAGTACGCCGATCGTTTCCCCGTTTGAGATCAAGGGCAGGGCAACTTCGGATCGTGTCGCGGGAAGATCCGGGTTGTTAAAATAAACAGCATCAGCTCCAACATTCAGCGCGATGCGTGGATTTCCCGTCAGCGCGGCAAACCCCACAACACCGGTGCCAAGCATTAACTGGTGACCGCGTTCAAGGAGCCTTTTCCCCCCTTCGCTGTTTGCGGCTTGTAATACAGCAAATTCACGCCCTTTATCGAGAAGGAAGATGCCGACATGATAAAACCCGAATCGTTCGCTGATCAGGCTTGCGGCAGTGGGGATGATTTCGTTTGGATTATCTACCTGGGCAATCGCCTGGGCAAGGTCAGCAATCGTTTGGAGTTGGGCCACCCGCCGGCTTGTTAACCGATTTGCCTTATCCAATTCCAAGGTGCGTTCCTTGACCCGATCCTCCAGATTATCGGTGATTTCCTCCAATGCCCGATTGATATCCCGGACGTCATTCAAGCGATCCCTTTCAGTTCGCGCACGGAAGATGTTTGCCCCGATCAGGATAAAACCAATGGAGGTATAGACCCCGGATACCCTGAAATAATCGTTTATAGCACCAACGGGTGTTTCGGAATACAGTGGCGCCGCAAATGTTGCAACCACAGAAAGGATTACTAGAATTATGAAACCTCTTAATGATAAGAGGACACTTGCAACGATGATCGCGACGTGAGCAATGCTGGTGATTGTATTTTCAAAGCTGCTGGCTGTCCCTAGGGTCAACGTAATGTATGAAATGGAGGTAAATCCATACGAAAAAAAATATGAGCCTATTCGATAATACTTCGACCGGCTTAATAAATACGAGGTTAAGGTTGTAAAACATAAAACAATAAAAGTGCTATAGGTGGGAGGGTTGGAAAGGAGACCCCAGATGAAGGAACCTGTCAGCGCAAGGGTAATAATCGATAAGAGTTGAGCGCGGCGCCGTTCCCCGATCTCTTCAATCGACGGATGCGGCTCAATCAGGAATCGCCGCGCTCGGGCAGTCCAACTTTCTTCAATATCCCAAGGGCCGGGCTTTTGATTAATGGCCATAATCTAATCCGTATCCTTCCCGTTTTGTGGCGTGCTATGGCCCATGGTTTGAGCTTCTTCTTTTGGTGCTGGGGGTGAGGATGGATTGATTAACTGGAAGGAAACCAGGGTGTTTTTGAATTTTTGCCCCAGTTCCTCTACCGTATCGCGCAGGATGGAATCCAATTGAAAAGAGGTTCCAAGTTTTGCGGATATATCTGCAAGGAAGGTCTCGCGCGAAGCGCGCTTCTGTGCATCTTCCAGCAAGCGTGCCCCTTCCAGCGCGATGGCGATACGTTCCGCGGTTGATTCCGCGATTGCAATTTCATCCTCTGTCCATCGACGTGATGACCCGGGAGGATTTAATTTCAAACGGCCAATTGTATGACCGCGCAACTGGACCGGGATGCTGAGGGAATTGGTGGATGTGACGGTATTGCCCGTATCCTTCAGCGGTTCAGGCTTGACCCCGTTGTATCGATATCCTCTCGGCTCGATTGTTTCTTTATATCCCTTCCATACTGTGTTGGTCAACTGTTGGGTGGCGATTTCTGCCTTTTGCAACGATTGAGCCGCCTGTTCCGATGACCGGGAGTTCTGGATGGCAATGGCAACTTGATCCGCTAGAATCTGTAGAATGGATACATCCTCCTCGGAAAATGCATTGGGCTGATCGGATTGTATGTCAAGCGCACCAATGACGAGTTCCTTCACTTTCAAGGGGAGGACCAGTTGCGAGCGTGTCGCGGGTAATTCGGGGTTGTTGAATCCAACCGCATTGAAGCCTTCATTTGAGGCAATTCGGGCTTCACCTCGTTGTGCCACCAAGCCAATGATGGTATCGCGGCTAATCCGTATTTGATGACCCTGTTTGATCATTCGTAATCCGCCGTCACTACTCGAAGCGCGGAGCAAGGCGAATTTTTTTTGATCGTCGACTAAAAAGATCCCGGCATGATAATAGCCAAATTGCTGGCTGATCGTATTTACAACGGAAGTGAGCAGGCGGTCAATCTCCTGGACGAGGGTGATTGTTTTTGAGATGTTTGAAATCGTTCGGATTCGTTCCGCGCGCAGTACCAGTTGCTGATTAGCCACCAGAAGTTCATTCCTGTTCTTTTCGAGGCGGATTCGTGCATTCGATAACTCGTGATTGGCGGATTCCAATTCCCTGGTTCCTGCCTGGGCGATTTTAATGGCATTTTCCAACCCGGTTATTAGAAGGAACATGAAGACAGCAAAGATCGAAAAGATTACGACCATATCCGGAATCACCGCCAATGGCGAGGAAACATCATAGGTTGTGAGTGATAATCCGTTTACTTCTGCGTATGCCAACCCGATTCCAGAGAAGATGGTCAACACAGATAAAATTACCGCAGCTTGCCAACCAATCAATAGGCCGGAGGCCAGTAATACCAGGAAATTGGCAATGTAAGCGGAATCCCTAATTCCAAGGCCAAAGAATGCACTTGCATTCACTGCAAGCCAAAGAATAATTATCAGGGTTGAGCTAGCAAGCCGAACATTACCAGATTTTGATAAACTCCAGATTGTAAAAATCACTAAGAAAACGGCAGTTAATGCCATGTCGAATAAATTAAAGGTCAGGTTGCCTGAAACGGCCTTGCTGATTAATTCATAGCTAAGGATGGCGGCCATGAAAGCGAGCGCGATCCAATGCAGGTAACGTGCAACGCGTGTTTTATTCTCGTCGCTTGAGAAGGAGGGGGGTGTAAAGAATTTGATGAATGTTTTCAGCATATGGTTATCAGGCGCATGGCCTGGTCAAGCGCGGTTTCTTTCAAGCTCGATAACGATTTCTGTATTTCCGATTTTTCGACCAAGTTCCTCCACGGCGGCTTGAAGTATCAAATCGCGATCGCTGACAGAGCCAATCTTTGTGGAGATTTCACCAATAGCCTGTTCTCGCGCAGCGCGACGCTGTGCAACTTCGACGAGGCGCGCGTTTTCAAGTGCCAGGGCAACACGATCCGCGCATGCTTCCAGGATGGCAAGTTCATCCTGAGTCCATTGCCTCAGACCTTTTTTTGGGCGAATATCCAGCAAGCCAATAATTTGGCCGCGCAATTTTATAGGTATGCGAACATTGGCATTGTATTTATCCAGGGTGAGACTGCCAGTTTGTGAAATATTTTCTGATGCATCGTTTTTCGTTACCCGAGAAAAGGGAGAAACTTGTTTGCCATCGTAGACGAATCCATGGTGCCTCACCTGCTGGCTGAAATTACTCCATTCTTTTTTGAAGAACTTTTCAAATGTGGCTTCAGCCGTTGATAACGCTATCTTCGCCTCACCAAAAAGGCGTGCATTTTCTATCGCGATCGCGATCTGATCCGCGAGAATTGCGAGGATCCGAATATCGTCCTGGGTGAAGGCGTTTTTCTCCGTACTTTGGACATCAAGAGCGCCGATCACGTGGCCGCCAACACGGAGGGGGATTGCCATTTCAGAGCGCGTAGTGGGGAGATCGGGATTGTTGAAAAAAACAGAATCCGAACCAACGTCCAGGGCAATACGGGGTTCACCCAATGATATGACATGCCCAACAATGCTGTTGATATCAAGGGGCAGGCTATGTTGTCGTTCGAGCATCCTTCTGCCGCCCTCGCTGTTTGATGCCAGCAGCACGGCGAAATCGCGCGTCTCGTCAACGAGAAAAATGCCGGCATGGTAAAACCCGAAGCGTTCGCTGACCAGGCGTGTAATTTCAGGCAGCAAGGTGTTCAAATCCTGGATCGCAGCGACAGTTCGTGCTGTGTTTGATATTGTTTCAAGTTGGGCCGCACGTAATTCCAATGTGGCTGTACGTTCCTTTACCCGTGCTTCAAGGTCCTGGCGGGCAGATTCGATTTCAGTACCCTGTTTATTGAGTTCTTCAAACAATTTCCGCGAAGTGTCCTGCCTTCGGCCGGCAATCGCCGCAAACAAACCAAGAAATAACGGTGCCGAATCGATGATCCAAAGTAGAGGATCCGATCGTTGAGCCTGGATGAGGTTTGAAACCGTAAAGGGAAGACCTGTTGTTGACACACGGAAGATCGTTCCAATAATGGGGAATAGAAAGCCGAAAACCACGCCAACGAGCGCATATTTTGAAGTATCGTTAGTTAGGGTATTCTTCAAAAGTTTCATCTTCACGTGCCTGCAATTCACCGATCCGTCTCATCGAGAATTTGAATTGTTACTTCAGTGTCGTTAAAGACGCTGCCGATTTCGCGAACCGTGGTTTGGAGGATCGATTCGAATTCCGTTGAGGAGCTGATCGCCGTAGTAATTTGGGATATGGCCTGTTCCCGATCTGCCCGGATGCTTGCCTCTTCATACAGTCGCGCACTTTCAAGTGCGGAAGCTAGTCGTTCGATGGCGAGTTCAATGGTCGATATTGTATTTTCGTCATGCCCTTCCTTCAATTTCACATGGACAACACCTACCTTTTGCCCTCTCAATTTAATGGGCAGGACAATCTGATTATCGGACGGGGCAACTATCGAACTGCCGTCTCTATCGCTTGTCTGCTTGATGCTGCCCCAATCGGGGTATTCATTAATGGGTTCTATCCGAATGTTGTTGAATCGATATCCTTTGTTTCCAATTCGTCCGCTTGCGCCGAGCCTTTGCCAGCCTTCGCGAGTATATTGCCCATATGCCCGTTCCAACTCAAAAAGATTCCGTTCCACTTCCTGTAACAGACGCGTCCGCTCGATTGCGGTTGCCAATTGATCTGCCATCACCTGCATGATTGTCAAATCGTCCTGATTAAATGCTTCCGGTTGCTCACTTTGTATCTCGATAACACCGATTACCCTGTTTTCCACTTTTAAAGGTAATGCCATTTCAGATCGGATATTTGGAAATAATGGATGATTTGAATGGACGGTATCACGGCCTGCCTCCAGATTGAGTCTTGCCTGACCTGTTGCGGCGACCCGTCCCACAATGCCAGGTCCTCCGACGCGAAACCTGAAGTTGTCGGTGATCATGGATTTTCCTGCCTGGGTAGGGGAAGCCGTCAATGCGACAAACTCATTGTTGATATCCACGATATAAATCCCTGTATGAAAAAAATTAAATCGTTTGTGAATGAGCTCGGCAGAACGGTCGAGCAAGCTATTAAAGTCTCGCGCAGATGCCGCGTCCCGTGCGATCTCAGCCGCCGTTCGCAGGCGTAAAGTTTGATTTTCAAGGTCACGCGTACGATCCGCGACGCGTTGTTCCAGGCCGGTAATTGAGCTTCTGACCTGTGATGCCATATGGTTAAACGCATTGACCAGGATACCAATTTCATCCCTGCCGACTTCCATATTTATATACGAAGATAGATTGCCTTCTGCAATTTCCGCGGCAAAACGTGTCAGCGCTTGGATGGGTTGAAGTGTCCTGCGGGTGAGGAGAACAAGCCCAAATACACCAAGTATTAATGCACCCAGGCTTACCGCACCTGCAACCAGTAATCGTGAATTTTGTGCCGTTGAGATATGCGTGTGGTCGTACAGGATATCGAGCACGCCGATGATGTTTTCTGAATAATCGTAAACGGGTGCTGAAAGGATTGCATAATCCCGTCCATTCATCGAAGGATGGGAGATCGTTGATTCCCCATTCAATGCCCGGACGTAACTACTCGGGTCGTTGAATAGGGCTGATTTTTGTGTTGTCGCGAATACCATGAGGTCTTCGTTCGGGCTTGCCTCAACAGGAGTGACTCCAGGTACATTGTTTTTCGAGAGCAATAGTTGCCACTCGCCGCCGTATTTTTTCTTCAAATCATTAAACAAAGTTTCATTAAATCCGGTACCAAATTCAACCAGGCCGATATACTCCCCTCGATAAATAACTGGCACAACACCCCGGATTTCAAGATTGCCATTTTCTAGTTCCAACCCTGCGATGGGTTTTTGTTCTTTGTTCGCCAACATGACGAGCGGGGTTTGCGTCATTTCCGATGGGCCTGAAGCTGTGGGTTCGTTTGCGTTGAAAAATAGAAATCCGTCGGTTAAGTAATATTGATAAAGACTAATGTTGCCCCTGGTTTCGTTAAGGAGTTCGTAACTTGGGAGCGCAAGTTTACTCAGTCTTTGCTGGTCCTTCGAAGCCAGTGCTTCCTGTATGGCAGGATTACCCGCCGCTTCCGATGCAAGCGCCAGGACCAGTTGTTTTTGATTTTCCACTTCCCCTGAAAACGATTCATTGAAAGAGGCGAGATCTTCTTCTTCGGTTTCATGGTACACATTATGCAGGCTGGAGAAGAAATAGGCAAACAGACCTGCGAGCAGGATGGAGAAAAGGATTACGGCCGGGGCAATTAACTTCCGCGTTAAAATCATGAACTCTCCCTTCGCCCGCCTCTGGTCCTGCGAGGGACGCTCGTCGTGGGTGTTTCGTGGTTACTGATATCGCCAATAAACACTATTGTTTCTTCAACACCAGGGAGTTGTCCGAGTTCACGGGTTGCAGTCTGGAGCAAGGTGTCGATATCCAATGCCTGATTGAACCGAAACGCCATTTCACCAACGATTTGCTCCCGCTTTGCCCTTTGAGTTGCCACTTCGAGCAGGCGAATGTTATCCACTGCCAATCCCGCCTGTGTCGCAACTTCATCAATCAAATTTTCGTCGAGCTTGCTCCAATTCGCCTGCTCCTTGCGGGCAAGGGATATGCTTCCAATTTTTTGGCCGCGCAGGGAGATCGGAATCGTAATTGAGTTCTTTTCAGAAAAAGACGGCTTTTCCGCGAGAATTCCCAGCGGGGTATAGGTAAAAATCTGCTTCTCCCCTTTCAATTTTTGGTCCCATGCATTCCGCGTGCGGACGGCTGTCAACGCTTCGAGTTGCAGAAATGCCGCCTGAGATTCGTCCAGCAACCGGGCATTGTCGATCGCGACCGCGACTTGATCGGCGAGTGTTTCGAGCACATCGATGTCTTCCATATTGAAGGCCTGTGGTTTGTCAGATTGAATATCCAACACACCCAAAATTTTGCCTCGGACCAGGAGAGGCAGGGCGATTTCCGATCGAGTCATCGGGAGATTGGGATTATTGAAGATAATGGCATCCTGTCCGACGTCTAGCGCGATGCGGGATCTTTTCTCAGCGGCAACATAGCCGACGATCCCCTGACTTCCTGCTTTTATGGAGTATCCCTGTTCGATCATCTGCGCACCGCCTTCTGAGGATGCGGCGTGCAGGATGACTTCATTTCCGGTTTCATTCATCAGGAGGATGCCTGTGTGATAATAACCAAATTGATCGGTTACCAGCTTGACTACAATATTCATCAACAAGGACAGATCTTGAACCTCCGCTGTCTGACGTGCAATAAAGGAAGCCGCACGGAGTTGATCTGTTTTTCTAGTGATATCTTCAGTGCGTTCTGTTACCCGCTGTTCCAAATCGTTGATCAGACTGCTCAGGTTCTCAGTCATTTTGTTGAAGTCGACGGCCAACTCTGCCAATTCGCGGGTGCCAGGTATGTTTGTTATCTGGAATGAAAAATCACCCTTGCTAACCCTGTCTGCTGCATCGCGTAGTCTCACAATGGGTTTGGCTAGATAATTTGCTGACAGAATACCCCCGACGATCAATAAAGGAAGGGTTAGCAGGTAAATTGTTACGAGACGTAAGATGAATTCCTGCTCCCGGGCACGGATCGTGCTCGCAGAAATATCTATCCCTAATACCCCAACCCGCTCGCCGTTGGATGTGAAGATCGGGGTATATGCTGACAAGAATTCACCAAATTCGTCCTTATAAATGGCATCCTCGACAATGGTGCCGGTCATTGTGTTAAAGTTTTCCACAAGGGTTTCACTCGGTTCCTTGTAAATATCACCGAATGGCGAGATGTCCGCCTCTCCCGGGGAACCGGCGTCTACAACAAAATAGATCCCATCGCTGTTCTGCCGCATGGTATAGACGAACACAAGCTCAGGCTCGGATTTTTTTATCCTCAGATTCACTTCGTGGATTTTGTTGAAATACTCGTCGTTTTGTGATTGAACCAGTTTGAAAATATCGCCATCCTGTTGAAGTCTGGCAAGGGATGTGATGTTTTCCAGTCGATGACGCAGGCTGTCTTCCAACTCGTGTTGAAAATTAATGTACAAAACATAAGATACCCCAGCGGCAAATAATGCGGCTAAAGCGATTAATGTTAGTGCTAGCCTCTTTCGGAGAGTTGGGTACTTTTTGGTTTCCATATCTATGAATTTTCATCCATGTTGAGTTCAACGGTAGCCCGCGAGGCATCCAGGTGCCTGCCCAATTCCTTTGCGACTGTTTGGAGCACGCCTTCAATGGTTGCAGACGCCCAGATTTTTGAATTGATGTCGGCCAACATTCGTTCCCGGACTGCGATCTGCCGACTCTCACTGACCAGTCGGGCGTTTTCGAGGGCGATCGCGGCCTGTGTAGCCACGGCATTCACGAGGCTCTCCTTTTCAGGTGTCCATTCCAGGTTGCTTTCGAGTTGGATTTGCCCAAGCACCTGGTCCCTCAGGCTTATTGATACATCGATCTTTTTAGCAGGATCACCCGATTCGTCTCCGACGCCATACTCGAGAGCTTCATCGCTTTCAGAAAAACTGCTCCAGCCTGTCAGCTGATACTGTTGTTGAATAGCCCGCATTTCCCGGATGTTTTGTTGTGCATCTTGAAAGAGGCGTGCATTATCGAGCGCAATCGCGACCTGGTTGGCCATATTCTGCATGGTTTCTATGATCTCTGGTCTAAAATCTGATTCCTTTGATGATTGAATATTCAACGCGCCTTGAACTCGGTTTCCAGCGATTAGGGGAAGCGCAATCTCTGAACGGGTACGTGGCAGGAGAGGATTATCAAATCTTTGTTTTTCCCCGGAGGCAATCGCCACGATACGGGCTGATTTTTCCCGAATTGCGTAACCCACCAAGCTTCTGCCAGAAACTTCGAGCCTGTGGCGGTTCTGCTTGAGGATGGAGCTGGCTTCTCCGCTGGCTTCTTTGAGTTCAGCCCATTTTTCGCTGGGATCAAGCAGGTAGATGGCGGCATGATAATAGTTAAATTGTTCTGTAAATACCTTGATTACGCGTGCAAGCAATTCATTGGGATCAAGACTGGATGATGCTGCTCGGCCAACTTCATACATTGCCGCCAATCGTCTGGTTCGCTTTGATTCCTGCTGTTCCAGGGAGTTTCGTAACTCTTCGAGCCGTGAAACCATGCGGTTGAATTGCATGGTTACGACTCCCAGCTCGTCCGTGCCGCTAACAGGTAAGCGAACAGATAAATCGCTGTTTTCGATCTTGTCGAAGGAGCTGATCAATTCTTTTAATGGGTCGGACACAGACTTAGTGAGATAGTATGAATAGACAGCTCCGAATAATAAAGTCAATAAACCGAACAGGATGGTTTGTGATTGTACTTCCCTAAAAACATCCAATGAATCAATTCCTCCGTATCGTACATCCACGGTCTGCCGATAGCCAATCGGAGCGATTAAAAGAACCCCAATAGCCATCAGAGTGAGAATCAGGCTGAGAAATCTTCCGTTGATCGAGGCCCCCGCGCGGCCTTTGAGTTGAGCCTCAAATTCGATAGGAAGCAGAATCGACCGTAGGGGGAGTGTGAACCGGTCTAATAGAAGGACCACCAGAATGACGGATCCGAGGAGCGAAGCTGTCCCGCCGAGGAAAATATAAATAGGAGTGGGAGAATTTATGGAGCCGGGCTGAAAAGGTGAAGTTTGGACATCGGACTGGCTGGCGGTAATCAGGAATGCCGGCAAAATGATTAATACAAAACAAGTCAATGTCATCGCAAGAGCATATCGCCAGGGAAGGCTCGTGATCTCGCGCCATGCAGCGAGCTCTTCACCAGAGTTTGAAGTAATTGATGCAGCCGCGTGCTCATCCAGTCGTTTTCTGGCTTTCGGGGTGATTCGCCAGCTGATATAAAGCAAAACCAATAAACTAAGCAGGGTTAATACCGGTATACTGTTCGATAATTCTTCCATCTGACGTTTGTTTAATTCAGCATTTGCTTGAATCGAGAGATAACCGGGAACCGCCCCGAGTAGGGCAATGAATAAGGTGAATTCAACGAGCAGGACTAGATAGAACCCATCTTTACGCGGAAAAAGGCGATTGAGTAGATTTGATTTAACCATTCATCGCTCCCTTGTTACGCGATGGATGGTTTGGATTCGGAACAAGTTTGATGCGTGCGCTTGTCGCACCAACTGCGCGAGCAAGTTCGCTGGCTGTCGTGGCAAGTATGGTTTGCATATCAGTCGTGCGGCGTATCTTATCCGTTATCTCATACAGGATTCGTTCCCGCTCTGCCTGGGCACGAATCTGTTCCAATAGGCGCGCGTTCGCAATGATCGCAGCCAGACTGCCTCCCAGGGTTCCGAGTAGTTCCTCGTCATTTTCTGCATACGCGGCAACTTGCTCACTTTCCACATTTAATACCCCGAGAAGTTCGCTCCGGTAGAGCAGGGGGACGGCCATTTCAGATCGTGTGTTGGGGCTTCCTTCAATATAACGAGTATCCAATTGGACATTATTTACCCTCAGGGTCCGGCGGTGCAATGCAGCCCACCCGGTAATGCCATTTCCAATGGATGTGCTGAATTTAAAAAT
>Ga0209431_10004115_pt1 | contig 11429 bp, 9 predicted proteins | sample RifCSP13_3_FD_184021 | JGI IMG/M metagenome (GOLD analysis project Ga0209431, IMG submission 184021) | Soil microbial communities from Rifle, Colorado - Rifle CSP2_sed 13_3 (SPAdes) (version 2) | ecosystem: Environmental > Terrestrial > Deep subsurface > Rock core/Sediment | place: Rifle...
TCCTTACCGAAGCCGGAATGCTTGAAACCGCCGTGCGGGGTTTCGGAAGCCAGGTGAATATGGTCGTTGATCCAGATCGTGCCGAATTCAAGCTGGCTGGAGAGGCGCATCGCCCGCCCGATATCCCGGGTGAACAGCGAAGCCGCTAGCCCGTAGAGCACGTCATTGCCCAGGTGGACTGCCTGTTCCTCGGTTTCGAAGGGCTGGATCGTGATGACCGGGCCGAACACCTCGCTCTGGACGATCTCGGATTTTTGATCCACATCGCTGATTACGGTTGGAGAGAAATAATAGCCTTTTTCCAAACCAGCAGGGACGCCGCCCCCGGTGAGTATTCTGGCAGCGGATTTTCGGGCGCGCTCGACAAATCCCTGCACCCGTTCTAATTGCACCCGGGAGATCAAGGGGCCAACTTTGGTGTCTGGTGAGAACGGGTCGCCAACCTTGACCACCCGCATGGCTTCCACCAGGGCTTCCTGGGCGTCTTCGTACATACTTTGGGCTGCATACACGCGCGTCGCGGCGGTGCAGTCCTGCCCGGTATTAAAAGTGGCCCCCAGGGTGATCTTTTCGACCGCCAGATGGAGATCGGCGTCGTCGAACACCAGGATCGGCGCTTTGCCTCCTAGCTCGAGGTGAACGCGCTTGAGCGTCCTGGCGGCGGTTTCCATCACTCGGGTGCCGGTGGCTGAGGAGCCCGTCAGGCTGACCATGCGCACGTCCGGATGATCAACGATCGCCTGCCCGGTCTCGTTGCCGCCGGTGACGATGTTCAGCACGCCATCGGGGATGCCAGCCTGGGCAGCCAGCTCCGCAAGCATCAAGGTGGTGAGCGGCGTGGTGGGCGCGGGTTTCAAGACTACCGTGCAGCCGGCAGCCAGGGCGGGTCCGATTTTCCAGACAGCCATCATCAATGGGTAATTCCAGGGGGCGATCTGCCCCACCACGCCTACCGGTTCGCGCCGGTACATCGAGGTGTAGCCAGCCATGAATTCGCCCGCATGAGCGCCGTGGGTATCCCGCGCCGCAGCGGCGAAGAAGCGCAGGTTGTCAATCAAAAAGGGGAGGTCCGCGCCCAGGCTGACGAATTCATAAGGCTTTCCCGTATTTTCCGATTCAGCACGGGCAAGTTTTTCCGCGTTCGCCTCGACCAGGTCAGCTAAACGCAGCAAAGCCAGGGAGCGCTCTCCGGGCGTTTTACGCGACCAGCGCCCATCGTAATAGGCCGTCCTGGCAGCCTGCACGGCAGCATCCACATCTGCCCGGCTGGCATTCACCACCCTGGTGATCGCCTCGCCAGTTGCCGGGTTTTCAATCTCCATCATACTGCCGCCCTGGCTGTCAGTCCATTCTCCGTCAATCCACAGTCTATATTCTTGCATACCGGTTTCTCCAAAGGTTACCGCAGTGCGATCGGCAATGATCGCACTGCGGTATATGTGGTTAATCTATCTATCTCCCGCCGATCACGGCGATGTAGTTGGTCACCCACTCGTGATAGGGTACGCATTCCTTGTCTTCGCCGCAATTGGCTACCGGGGTCTTCCAGAACCAGATTTTGTCGAAGTTATCCAGGCCGTTTGTCTGGCAGCCCTGGTCTCCGAACAGCTCATTACCCTGGCAGGCATCCAAAACAACCGGCACGGAGCCGAACCAGGCTGCTAAATCCCCTTGCAGCTTGGGGTTAATAGAGTGGTCCAGCCATTTATACGTGCAGTTGGGATGCGGGGCTTCGATGTGCATCATGGTTGTGTCCGCCCAGCCGGTAGCCCCTTCCACAGGGATGACGCTGGCGATCGGCTCGCCTTCGAACTGCAGCAAATTGACCTGAAAGGGCCAGGAGCTCGAAGCGACAACGCCTTCGTTTTTGAAATCGTCCATCTGTACGAATGCATCATGCCAGTAGCGCCCCACAATCTTGCGCTGTTCGCGCAGCACGTTCAGGGCGGCATCGAATTGCTCGCGGGTTAAGGCGTAGGGATCGTCAATACCCAATCCGGGTTGGGCGTGCTTTAAGTACAGGGCCGCATCTGCAACATAGATAGGACCATCGAAGGCCTGGACGCGACCCTTGTTGGATTGCCCGTCCGGCAGGGTCATTTCCTTGAAGACCACCTCCCAGCTAGTAGGTGGCGTGCCGCCGAAGACTTCCGTGTTGTACATCAGCACATTCGAGCCCCACTGATACGGCACTCCATAATGCTTGCCGCCAACCGTATGCCAGGGGGCATTTTGCAGGCGCTCATCGATCGTATTCCAGCGCGGCACCAGGGCAATGTTGATTTCCTGAACTTTCCCACCGGAAATCAGCCTCAGACTGGCGTCCCCCGAGGCGGTCACCAGGTCAAATCCGCCCTCGTTCATCAAAGCGACCATTTCATCGGAGGTGGCGGCGACCTTTACGTTGACTTTGCAACCGGTAGCGGCCTCGAAGTCTGTCACCCAATCGTAAGCCGGGTCAGTAGCGCCCCGTTCGATATAACCTACCCAGGCGATGATATCCACCTGGCCCTCGCCCTCACCAATTTCCTGCTTTGGACCGCCCGGGGTTTCAGCTTGTTGAGCGGGGCTGCATGCCGCTACCACCAGGCTGAGGCCTAAAAGTATGGCAACCTTCAGCGTGAATCTTGCGTTCATGTGTTTCTCCTTTGGCGTTAGGATTTTGTGTTTCTGAACGAGCCCTGCTGGGGTCGTGCCAGCGATTAAGTGATATGCTCTTCTATTTTTCTCTTTCAGCACCTCCTGAGCGCGGTAAATCCCCCTCCATCCTCATGCATGGACTTCCTGGAGGGTAGCCTCCAGATGATTGAGAACCATATCAATCTGTTCAAAGCTGATGTAGATGGGGGGTTCAATCCGGATCGTTTTGGCATTCGTCAGCGTGCCTGCGACTAGAACGCCGCGCTTGAATAAACCGCTAGCGACCTGATAGCCGATCTCTGGATTGTGAAAGTGTTGGGCCAGAAGCAGACCGCGTCCGGTGATATTTGTATAGAAATTTGGAAATTGGATGGCTAGCCGCTCAAGCCCGGCCTTGAAATACGAGCCTTTCTCGGCTGCCATTTGTGGCAGGTTCTCTTGCAGGGTGACCGCTATGGCTGCGATGGCAGCGGCGCAGGCCAGAGGGTTGCCGCCAGTTGTAGTCGTGTGAATGAAGGGATTCGGCTCCATCATGACCCGCCAGATTTCCTCCCGGGCCCCAAAAGAAGAGACCGGCATGACGCCGCCACCCAGCGACTTGCCCATAGTGATGATATCAGGCACCACCTCCCAATGGTCCACGCCCCACATTTTGCCGGTACGACCCAGGCCAGTCTGGACTTCGTCCGCGATCAGGAGCACGCCGTAATGGTCGCAGAGCTGGCGCAAACGCGGCCAGAAGTCATCCGGCGGGACGATCGCGCCAGCCTCCCCCTGAATCGGCTCCATGATCACCGCGGCGATGTCCAGGCCAACCACGGCTGCAATTTCAAGCTGCTTCTCCACCGCGTCCGCATCCCCGAAGGGCACCCAGTACACATGGGGATAGAGAGGCATGGCTGGCTGGCGGAAATCTTTTTTCCCCATCAGGCTGAGCGATCCCAGGGTTTTGCCGTGGAAGGCCCGCAGGGAGGCGATGAAACCGCTTCCGCCTGTGTACATTTTAGCTAACTTCATGGCGCCTTCTACGGCCTCGGTTCCGCCGGCGGCAAAGAAGAAATACTCGATATCGCCCGGGGTGATCAGAGCGAGCAGGCGAGCCAGGACGCCCCGCAAAGGGTCGAGGAGTTCCTGGCTCGGCATGGGTGAACGACGAAGCTGAGCGCCAACTGCTTCAACTACCCGCGGGTGAGACCAGCCCAGGTCGAGCAAGCCATAGCCTCCCAGGCAATCGATCCATTGGCGCCCAAAGACATCTTCGATGATAGCCCCTTCACCCCGCCATTCGGTGGCAGCATAACCGTCTAAAACCGTGACAGACTTGCGGTACTCCAGAAAGCCGCGGTTGAAGTGATGGGCAAAGTTGTGAATTGTCTCCGCGACGATTTCTTCGGCTTCCGCCGGGGTCAGGCTCGGTTTTTGGATAATTTCGAGCCAGCGCCGGGCATAGTCGAGGGCCTGGTCATTGTCGGGCATAGTTCTACCTGGAATGATCAACCCCCTGCGGCAGCTTTAAACTCAGTCCACATGCGGTCGTATAACTCCAGGGCGTCGCCCACGTCCTCAATCCACTGCAGTCGCTCGGCAATATCCTCCGGCGGGTATATGCCTTCGTCAGCCAGGATCTCTGGGTCTATGAAATCTTTGGCGGCTTCATTCGGGGTGCCATACCCGACCCACTCGGCGTTTTGAGCCGCGATTTCTGGATCCGAAAGGTAGTTGATGAAAACCATGGCGGTGTATTTATTCGGCGCGCTTACCGGTATGGCCAGATTGTCCTGCCAGATGGTGCAGCCTTCCTGCGGGATGAGATAGACAATCCCGTCGCGCCCGCCAGAGTCAGGGTCGCCCGCCAGGATGGCATCTCCGGTCCAGATGTGGGCAATCAAGACTTCTCCAGAGACGATCAGGTCATCGTTTGTCTGGCTGTCGTAAGCCTTCACGCATTTGGATTGCTCGATCAGCAAGTTTTTGGCTTCTTCCAGGTGTCCTGGGTCGGTATCGTTGATGCTGTAGCCCAGGTACATCAAGGCCGCGCCCAGAGTTTCGCGCTCGTCATCCAGCATACTGATCTTGCCGCATACCTCGGGGCTGGGCTCGAAGACCATTTTCCAGGTGTCTTCGGGATCGCTGATTACATTGGTATCGACAGCCAGACCCGATGTACCCCAAAAGTATGGCACGGTGTACTTCTGCTCTGGGTCGAAATACTGGTTTACATTATTCGCGTCCATGTGCTGGATATTGGTGATGACGCTGAAATCAAGCTCTTCCAGCATGCCCTCTTCGATCATGATCTGCACCATGTAGTCTGAAGGCACGATGACGTCGTAGCCCGTGCCGCCGGCCTGGAGCGTAGCTAGCAGGGTCTCATTCGAGTCGAAGTTTGTCTCGTTGATCTTGACCCCGCACTCAGCTTCGAATTGATCCTTGATAGAAGGGTCGATGTATTCCACCCAGGTGTAGAAATTCAGCACATCCGAAAGCATTGCAGGGTCTCCGCAGCGCTCGGAGATTTCTTCTGGCAAGGTTGGCGTTTCGGTAGGGGTCTGCTGCCCGCAAGCGGACAGGACGAAGACCAGGATTAGCAAGATGTACAGTGGTTTGATATTCACTTCTGTCTCCTCTCGTTTAAATCAGACACTTTGCAATTTTTTTTACCCAGCAACCAGATTATTTTTATCCTGTAAGGATCAGCAGCGAAAAATAGCCTGCCAATCCCAGTACAATGATGGCGATAACCGATAGTATTTTCCCGGTAACATTCACCTCCTTGAAATCCATCAGCCAGGCTTTGAGCGATCCCCAAAACCAGGGCAGAAAAATCAGCAACATAAGCACATAAACCAGGTTAGAAAGTGCAAATTTACCCCCTGCGAACAACCCGATAATCCTGGTCAGGCTGAATGTCGCCACCCCGGCAGCGACCCCGCTGCTCATTGCGCGGGTATAGAGCGGTCCGCCTGCCTGGGCAGTGAGAGATAAAGCTACCAGGCTGAACGAACCCAACAATAAAACCGTGGAAAGGGCGTTGATCTCAGGTGTAACTCCCCGGCGGACCAGGCTGTAAATGTATATGGGCATGGTCTGGGAGGTCACACCTTTGGTAAATACCGTGATCAAATAGTCGTCCAGAGAAAGGGTGAAAGCCATCAGGGCACCGCCGATGATCCCAGGCATGAGCAGGGGCAGCGTTACCCGCCGGAAAGTATGCCACTCGTCCGCGCCCAGGTCTTGGGCGGCTTCTTCCAGAGTGCGGTCGAAATCCGCCAGGCGCGCCCGGACGATCACGTAGACAAAGGGAATGTTGAAGGCGATATGGGAAATAATGATGGTATGCAACCCGGTGGAGGAACGGTAGCCGGTCACTCTCTCGATGAACGGGAACAGCGCCTGGTTAAAGAAGAGCAGCAGCGAGATGCCCATCACGATCTCTGGGATTACAATCGGCAAGTAGAGATTGGCGTCAAAGGGCGTGCGCAGCCGGAAGCGGTTGCGCTCCATACCCAGGGCGGTCAGGGTGCCAATCACAGTGGAAACGATTGTGGAGGTCAACGCGACAATCAGACTGTTTCTGGCTGCATCCAACAGCTCGACATTACGGATGAGCCTGGCGTACCATTCCAGGGAAAAGCCAGTCAAAACAGCCACAGAGCGGGTGTTGTTGAACGAGAATATCACCAATATGACGACCGGTAAATATAAGACAAGGAAGATCAGGAGCGTATTGCTGCTCAGCAAACCGTTCCCGAGGCGGGCAGACAAACTCTGCCTGGGAGCTGGCAGGTGGGATAATTGGTTCACGCTCATAATGCCCGCCTGGCCTCGCCGCCGGAGCGGAAGTAGGCAAGAACGCCAATCAGAACGAGCAGCATGAGTATAAACGAAATCGCGGATCCAAAAGGCCAGTTGCGGGCCACGCCGAACTGGCGGTTGATCAGCGTGCCGATCATTTCCACCTTCCCACCGCCTAACAGGTCGGGGGTGATGAACGCGCCTACGACCGGCACGAAGACGAGCACAAAGGCCGCCACGACGCCTGGCATAGTCATGGGCAGCATCACCCTGAGAAAAGCCCGGCGCATATCTGCGCCCAAATCGGCAGCCGCTTCCATGAGCGAATAATCGAATTTTTCAATCGACGCGTACATGGGTAAGATGGCAAAGGGGATATATCCGTACCACAAACCCAGGATCACAGCAAACTCGTTGAAGAGCATATCCAGCGGCTGCTGCACCAGGCGGCCGGACACCAGCAAGGAATTGATCAGGCCATCGGTCGCCAGCGCAGATTTCAGGGCGTAGGTGCGCACGAGGAAGTTCGTCCAGAAGGGGATGATCACCAGTAGAAGCAAGGCGTCGCGGCGGCGCGCATCTCGCCTGGAAATGTAATAAGCCAGCGGATAACCAAGGACAACGCAAGCTATGGTGACGACCAGGGCTATGCGAACCGAGTGCCAGAAGATACCCAGGTAGAGCGGGTCGAAAAATTGGAGGTAATTGTTTGGGGTGAAGACGGGCGGGATTTTGATCCCGCCAGCCCTGCCGCGTTCGACAAAGCTGATATACAGGACGATGACGAGCGGCAAATTGAAGAATAACAGCAGCCAGAGAAAACCGGGACTGAGCAATCCGGCGATTCGAAGTAATTTGTAGCGCCTGATCAGGTTTAGCATCGCCTATTCAACAAGCGCCTGAGCAGCGTCCGGTGAAAAGCTGACCTGAACTTCATCACCCACATTGGCGAGCAGGCGCGAGGTAGGCAGGTAGTTTTGCTCGCGCACGCGCACTCGCTGGCCTCCCGCCATACGCACAGTATAGTTCGTGTCCGTGCCAATATACACGATTTCATCCACGCGACCTGTGAATTGGTTGATCGCTGCCCCTTCAGAAACAGTTCCCCTAACCGGGCCCAGGTTCAATTTTTCAGGCCGGATGGCTATGGTAACTTTTTGCCCTCGGGAGAGATTCAGCTTCGATGTCACTTGAAAGAACAGGCCATCACCCAGCTCCACCGCGACGTAATCCGGAGCCAGTCTGCTCACCACGGCCTCCAGGAAATTGGATTCGCCGATGAAATCCGCCACGAATCTGTCTTCGGGGTGTTCATAGGTATCGCTGGGCGTACCAACTTGCAAGACATTTCCCAGGTTCATCACCGCAATGCGGTCGCTCATGGTGAGCGCTTCTTCCTGGTCATGAGTGACGTAGATAAAAGTAATGCCCACCTCGCGCTGCAGGGTTTTCAATTCAAGCTGCATCTCTTTTCGCAGTTTAAGATCCAGGGCGCCCAGCGGTTCATCCAGCAACAGGACTTCCGGGCGGTTAATCAGAGCCCTGGCGACCGAGACGCGCTGCTGCTGGCCTCCGGAGAGCTGGTTTGGCTTGCGGCTTTCCATGCCAGACAGGCGCACCATCTCCAGCGCCTCGCCGACCCGCCGTTTGATATCGGTTTTTGGCGCGCCCTTCATTTCCAGGCCAAAACCAACGTTTTGCCCCACGGTCATGTGGGGAAATAGCGCATAATTCTGGAAAACTGTATTGACGGGGCGCTTGAAGGGCGGTGTAAAGCCCATCGATTTGCCATGAATCAGGATCTCTCCTCCGTTGGGCATCTCAAACCCGGCAATCATGCGCAGGCTGGTCGTCTTTCCACATCCCGAAGGGCCAAGCAGGGAGAAAAATTCGCCGTCATTCACCTGGAGCGAAACGTTATTGACCGCGATCACCTCCCCGCCGCCGGGATTAGGGAACCGTTTGCTAACGTTACGTAGTTCAATCGCCAAACTGGTCATCAGCGCTATCCTTCAGATTGCCTGGGATGTGTCAATTCAATGAAGCTCATTATACTCTTGCGGAGGCAGCCATTGATAGGTGTCCTTGAGAATCTGAGGCACGAGCACCGTCCTCGTTCTGCGGATGCCTGGTACCTGGTAAAGCTTGCGAGTGATAAAATCGTGCATACTGGCGCTGTTCTTGAATAGCGCCTGGATGCTGAGATCTTGATCGCCCGTTGAAAATGCAATGTACGAGATTTCCGGCATTTTTTTGAGCGCATTAAGCACAACTTCTCTTTGGGTTATTTCTACTTCGCAGAAGATGTCTACCACCAGATCGTAGCCGAAATGTGGCGCATTGACTACGGCGACCGGTTTGACTATCCCCTTTTCAATAAGCTGGTTGACGTGCAAGCGAACGGTTCTTTCTGGGGTGCGAAGCAAACGCGAAATTTGAGCGCTCGACATGCGAGCGTCCTGGTTGAGCAGCTTGATGATCTGGTAGTCAAGCGCGGTTAGCTTCAACAATTAATTCCGATTATATTGATACAGTAAGTATACATACTATTGCCGATATGTCAATCATGTTGGTTGAATCCTGCCGAATCGGCAGTTATATAGGAAATTTTTCATGCTTGTTTGCTATCCTCAGAGGCTATCAACCCCAGGGATTAATATCATACAGCCGAGGGTTAAATAAGAAAATTCCAAAAGAGTTATAATCATTGACATACTCCCTGTCAATCAACGAGGTCACGTGCACGCCACATTGATGCTCCACGGTATCTTGCTCGATTATCGCCCACCGGAATCCAGCGGCAGGGTTTTCGAGCTTACGATTGAGGAAGGGGCTACCGTGCGCAGCGTAGTCGAGCGGCTTGGCATTCCTGCGAATGCCCTTTACCTGGCTTTTCTGGACCGGCAGCAAGTTGACCTGGATGCCCAGTTAGCAAACGGCGCAAGCTTATGGCTTTTCCCTCCCGTTACGGGGGGTTGAACACGTTACGAAACTCGGTTATTCCAAAAAAACCGAGTTTCTCCCCGACTAAAAGGAGGTCAGCATGGGTTACATATTTCCCAGCCGGGAGTGGGCGGACGAATTTATGATTATGCTCAATGGGGATGAAGAATTCGCCAAAGCCGGGGCAAAATGGGAGGGAGACATCAATTTAGTCATCCAGGGCCTGCCCGGCAAGGACAGCGGGGATGTCATCTACCTGGACCTGTGGCACGGCACGTGCCGGGGAGTGGACTATAAGGACGAGAAAGAAGCCAGACCAGCCGCTTTCCGGATTGTTGCCCCGCTGGCAAATTGGAAGCGGGTGATCAATAAACAGATCGGCCCTATCCCTGCCATGGTCAGCGGGCAGCTCAAGGTATACGGCAACCTGGCATATATATTGCGCCATGTGCTCAGCTCGCAGCGCATGGTGGAATGCGCAGTTAAAATGAACACCGTATTTCCCGATGAGACCGCCTGAGCATATATCAGGACTACGAAGGCTGTTCGAATGACCCGGGCTTTTGGCAAGATGCTCGAGGTGGAATTAGACCGTGGGGGCATCCGGGATTACCAGGTTGAGCCGGAGCTGGTGCGTGAGTATATCGGTGGCAGCGGGCTGGCTGCCCGCCTGCTCTGGGATAATCTCACTCCGCAACTAGACCCGCTGGGGCCGGCTAACCCGCTCCTGTTCATCACCGGTCCATTCACCGGCACCTCCGGACCGGCGACCTCGCGCTTCATGATTTGCGCCAGGTCGCCAGCGACTGGTTTGTGGGGGGAATCCAATTGCGGGGGCTTTTGGGGGCCGGAATTGCGCTTCGCCGGCTACGACGGCGTGCTGGTCACTGGTAAATCTCCCCGCCCGGTTTATCTTTGGATCCATGACGAGAAAGCAGAATTGCGCGACGCAGCCGATTTATGGGGCGCGGCGGATACCTACCAGACCCAACTAGTGATCCGTAGCGAAGTAGGCGAGGGCAAAGCCCGGGTAGCCTGTATCGGCCGCGCAGGCGAAGAGCAGATACCCTTCGCGCTGGTGTTGTGCGACCATGGGCGGGTGGCGGGCAGGACCGGCATGGGCGCGGTGATGGGCAGCAAGAATCTTAAAGCCATTGCCGTGCGCGGTACGGGCAAATTGCCAATTGCCCAGCCGGAGCTCTTCCAGCCGCTGCGCTCGCAGGCCAACCGGGAGCTGCGCGAGGAAAACACCTCCCGCAGCCTGCGCGCCTCGGGCAGCGCCGTCGGAGCCGAGATGTTCCAGATCTATGGCGAGCAGCCCAGCTTCTATTTCACTGGCGCTGAATTCGAAGGGCAGGAGAACGTCAGCGGGAACATGATGGCTGAGACGATCCTGACTGGCGTCACCACCTGCCACGCCTGCGTGATCGCCTGTGGGCGTCTGGTCACCATTCCTGAGGGTCCGTACGCACGCTCCGAAAGCAAAGGCCCGGAATACGAAACCATGATGGGTTTCGGCTCGATCCTCGGCAGCGGAGATATGAACGCGGCGGCACACCTCGGGCAGCTTTGCGATGTTTACGGCCTGGATACCATCAGCTTGAGCAATATCATCGGCCTGGCTTACCTGATGTACGCCCGCGGCCACCTGAGCGCTGCAGACACCGGCGGTTTGCAGTTGCATTGGGGAGACCCGCAGCCAGCCGAGACGTTCATCCACCAGGTCGTCAATGGCGAGGGGATGGGGAAACTGATGCGCCGCGGGGCGCGGGCTTTTGCCGACCACTTCAGTGTGGGCGAGCTGGCTGCCCAGGTCAATAACCTGGAGATGCCCTACCATGACCCGCGCGCTTTTTCCGGCATGGGCATCGTCTACGCCACCTCGCCGCGCGGCGCGTGCCACAACCAGGGAGATTTCTATCTGGTCGAATTAGGCGCCTCCCATGAAGAAATCGGCATCCCGGTGCTCACACCCCCCAACCCGGATGAGGGCAAAGCCAGGCTGGTCGCCCTTCACCAGGACTACCGCACCATGACCAACAGCCTGGGCC
>Ga0209431_10004116_pt1 | contig 11428 bp, 18 predicted proteins | sample RifCSP13_3_FD_184021 | JGI IMG/M metagenome (GOLD analysis project Ga0209431, IMG submission 184021) | Soil microbial communities from Rifle, Colorado - Rifle CSP2_sed 13_3 (SPAdes) (version 2) | ecosystem: Environmental > Terrestrial > Deep subsurface > Rock core/Sediment | place: Rifle...
ACCGCTCGGGCCCGTCCGGGTGAAGCCGGCTACTGAGCCAACGAGGCTGGAGAGCTCTTCGTGGCTCTTTGACCGATACATACCCAGTTCTAACGTGAGGACTTGGCGAGCTTCTTCCTTGTTCACTGATTTCACCTATCCCAGCTGGGAACGGATCAGGCATGCGAACGTGCGGCGGTTGTTAGGAGGCTGACCCGGACGAGTGAGCGGCCACGCCGCCTAACGGACTGGAGTTGAGCCGCCTGGCCAGCCAAAGCTAGTATCGCGCCGAACTCAACCCCCGGCTGGCCGGGTCGGCTCCATCGAGTTGTTAGGCGGCCCCACTTTCACCGCCGGCAAGTTCTAGTCGTGTGAATGGACTTCGGCGAGACAAAGACAAGTGGGGCTCAGTGAAGGAGAGGTCTCGGTTCAATCGAATGCCACGCGGGTCCGATGCATGGCCGCCGTACGTCGTGAGGTATACTCGCGGCCTGAGCCGGTCAGCGTCCCAAGGAGGACTCGTCATGCCCCAGATCATCGTCACCGCGGCAGTCAACGATGTCGAGGAGTGGTTGAAGTTCAAGGCCGAGATGGTCCCCGCAATGTCGCCGGTCGCGTCGGACGGGGCTAGCTACGTCGCCATGGATGGCAGCAACCAAGTCGCCAGCACATGGGACGTTCCCGACATGGAAGCCTTCCAGGCAGCCCAGGGCTCCTTCTCTCCGGAACTGGCGGGGGCGGCGAAGCGAGCCGGGATGATCCCGTCGACTATGGTCGTGTACATCAAGAAGTAGACCGGTCGCGTCCGCGACGCACAAGGAGCCTATCCCGGAATCAGCGAGGCGGCGGCTCTGGCGGGCGGTCGATCAAGGTACACAAGCGAACACTCCCTCAAAGCGGTGAGATCTAGCATGGCCACGTAGCGAGCACGCTATTGGGGGCCGCCTAACGGCCTCGAGATGAGCCGCCCGGCCAGCCAAGACTAGTATCGCGCTAAAGCCAAACCTCCGGCTGGCCGGGTCGGCTCCATCGAGTTGTTAGGCCGCCCTGAGGAATTGAAAGCGGCCGTGCTCAACGAGTATGCGCGATCGGTGGAGGACGACGAGAGGCTAAGCCTGCAGAGCCACCTCGTATCGGTCGATGGCCGTCTGTTCTGCCACATAGGGAGCGAACTTCGAGATGACATCCTGGAGCAGGCCGCTGGTTTCGGTTGCAGCCATATCCGCTTCGCTTTCCCAGAATGTGAGGACGGTGTATTTGTCGGTCTTGCGGTCCGCCAGCCAGTAAAAGCCCTTGAAGCCCTTCTGTTGCTTGAGAAGAGGGACGACTGAATCGCGGTACATCGTGATTGCCTCATCCATCTTGCCCGGCTTCATGCGGGAAACGCCAGTTCTCGCGTGCATGTGATGATCTCCTTTTGGCGAAGAAGTGCACAGATGGGGCGCGATGGGAAGCATTGTACCCGAACGGGAAGTCGACTTTGGAGGAGGGTGTGGCAAAGGGGCTCTGGCCGATCGCTATTCACAACTGGGAGTCCCCCTGTGAACGGCGGGCGGCCTAACGGTCTCGAGATGAGCCGCCCGGCCAGCCAAAGGTAGTATCGCATACTTCGTAGCGTCCGGCTGGCCGGGTCGGCTCCATCGAGTTGTTAGGCGTGCCGAATGAGCGCTCGCCACGCAGTTGTATTTCCTCTCAGGGCGGATCAGAGGGTTTCGGTCTTGAGCCTGTGAGGTACGGCCCGGCAGAGGGAATCAGTGACTGGCGAATGCTCCTCAGCCCACTTGACGACCTCTCTGAGCTTCTCCTCAGGTGTGCCTGTCGCTGAGACGATTACATGCGCCCAGGACTCAGTCGGCCCAGGGGGCACTCCCTCGGGAACGCCGAGCATGCCTCTGTCATCCGAAACGGAGCCGACAGTCACCTCTAGGCTGTCGAGCTGGATCCCTTCCTGAGCTGCCCGGATCGCGATCATCGTTGCCTCACAGGCGGCCTGGGCGGCTCTCCGAAGCCAGCCGGGTGAGGGCGCTGACCCTTCTCCTCCAAGGGCAGTGGGCATGTCGGTCGTAACCCTCCATGAGCCTGGACCCTCGATGCGGACCCGGAGACCGGATTCAAGAAGAGCTTTCGCGGGCTTGTCTTCGGACTTAGCGTCGTCTGGATGGGCTCTGAACTGGTCGATGACTCCTGAGATAGCCCGGCTGATTTCCTGTGGCTGCATTCCACGCTCCTTTGGCGAAGGATGTGCGGCACGCCTAACGGCCTCGAGATGAGCCGCCCGTCCAGGGACCGCTAGTATCGCGCCAAAGGCAAGCGCTCGGCTGGCCGGGTCGGCTCCATCGAGTTGTTGGGCCGCTGCCCTACTCCCGCACGTAGCGGAGATGGGTGGCGGCGGGAGTATCGAGAATGCTGTCTATCCGGAAAAGGGGTACAGCTTCGCGGAGGTTTTCGAACAAGCGGCTCCCGCCGGCGAACAGGACCGGCACCAAGGCAATCTCGAGCTCCTCGATGACACCCAGGTTCAGGTATTGTTGGATGACATCCGCGCCACCCGCAATGCGAATGTCCTTGCCGGCTGCGGATTGCCTAGCCTGCGCGAGCGCGCTCTCGGCGCCGTCGTTCACGAAGTGGAAAGTGGTGCCGCCGGGACGGATCCAGGACTCGCGCCTCTGGTGCGTCAGCACGTATACGGGAGTGTGAAACGGGGCTTCCTCCGGCCAACTGCGCTCGCCTCCCTCGAACATACGCTTGCCCATGATGTTGGCACCAATGCGCTCCGTCGTGCGCCGAAGCATGTCGTTCACCGGGCCGGTTTCTCCCCCGGGGCCGAGTTTGAGGTTCGTGCGGAAATACTCCTGATTGAAGATCCACGCCGTCAGCGCGCCCCACTTGGCACCCCAGTCTTTGTATTCGGGGTTGTCCCAATGCTCGAGGCTCATTCCTTCTGGCGCCATGTAGCCGTCAAGACTTAACACAATGTTTACGAATACCTTGCTCACGTGGAGCCTCCCACTTCTACAGGCAGCGGCCTAACGGCGTCGAGATGAGCCGCCCGGCGAGCCAAGGCTAGTATCGCGCCAAAACCAACACCCGGCTGGCCGGGCCGGCTCCTTCGAGTTGTTAGGCGGCGCCAAGGACCCGGTTGCTGCGATTGGCTAGCTACCTTTCTTGGCTGGTGCATTGATGGCGACCGCTGCTTTGACCAGACTCGCTACACCAGCTGCGTCAATCTTGTCGCCTTGATGGAAATCGATGGAGCGCATTGTCTTTGCGTCAAGACCGGCGTTGAAGAGACGCTTGGGGTCCTTGAGGGAAGCACCCTTGAAGAAGTTGATCTTCACATGCCCTTTGAAGGCAGAAGCAGCGCAGACAAGGCCGTTGTGGGTCCAGACTGGAGTTCCCCACTTCCACTCCTCGGCAATACCTGGGACGGTCCCCAGGACGATCTTTCGGATCCGCGCGAGCATGGGCCCTCGCCAATCATCGTGCGAAGTGATGTAGGCTGTGATGCACTTTGAAGAGTCCGATTTGGAGGGTGTGGAAGCCTTCTTCATGGGTCTTTGCCTCCATCCACGGGGATGTGTACCTACTGGCTCTGGTAAGAGGCGGTGCCGCCGAACGGCGTCGAGATGAGCCGCCCGGCCAGCCAAGGCTAACATCGCGCCAAAGCCAAACACCGGGCTGGCCGGGTCGGCTCCATCGAGGTGTGAGGTGCCGCCGGAAGCGGGACTGCCATCAAGGATGAGGCGCCTCTGAAGGAGTGTGTAGCGATCTCTCTTTGGTGATCTGCTTTCGTAGATGATCCGCTCAAGGGCTTTGGAGGCGCGGATTTCAGAGGGCATGAGTTCGACGGTTCGACGAAGCTCGGTCGGGCAAGAACTTTCACGGGCGAAACGGCACAATCTGTAACGGCGTGAGATCAGACGACCGATAGGGGCGAGTGTTTACTGCTGTGTTCAAGGCAATATCCCCTTCGCGATCATCCAGGCGTTAAGCTCGAACACCAGCCGACCGACCTTCACCATCGGATCTGTGCTCACCCATTCCTGCGCCTCGGCTAGGGACTTGGTTTTCAAGACCCCGATCCCGCGAATCTCACCGCTGAGCTGGAAGGAATCCAGGAGCGGTCCGTTCAAAACCACCTTGCCATCCTCGCCCAGCCTGCGCAGGTTACTAAGATGCGCTTCCTGCAACGCGGTTATTTCAGGGGTTGAGTCAGGAGACCAAGTGGGGCCTTTCTTTGAGCAGGTAAACATAGTAGATCGCCCTGTCCATCGACGCGGCCAACTCATATGCTTCGGCTTCCTTGTACTCCATTACTCCATCCTGCACAAATCATATGACCCTGAAGGCGGTGAGAAGGACCTGGCCAACAACGATGGAGATGAGAAGGACGGCTCCGGCCAGAAGCACTGCTTTGGGTGCCATGCGATTCCTCTCGGAGCGGAGCGGCCTGCCGTGATGGCGACAAAGACGAGGAGAGTGCCGATGGGGTCGATGGTGGCCAAGAGGATGATCGCCTCCTGGATGTGCTTCTCTGCGAGCATGGAGTTGCCTCCCGGAACGGATCTGGCGCCAGCCGCCTAACGGCCTCGAGATGAGCCGCCCGGCCAGCCAGGCTAGTATCGCGCCTAACTCAACACCCGGCTGGCCGGGTCGGCTCCATCGAGTGTTAGGCGGGCACAACTTCCGGACCGGGCTATGGGCCGACCTTCCAGAGGTATATGAGGCCGCTATTTCCGCTAGTGGCGAGGAGCCTGCCATCGGGCGAAACGGCCAGGGCCCCACCTCCGCCCGGAGAGGTGGTAACGAGAATGGGCTGGAAGTCTGAGGTGGAATAGAACCGCAACACCCCATCTCGCGAACCGGCAATCAATAACGACCCATCGACGGAAAAGGCCACACTCTCAACCCAATCGGCAAAGTCGCCGAGTTTTCTGATCAAGGTTCCTGTGTGCAGGTTCCATAGCCATACCGCTCCGCGTGTGCACTGATAGTTTTCCTCGGAGGCCTCGCACAATCCCGTCGCCGCGGTGGAACCGTCAGGCGAGATGGCCACGCTCGAGACCTGCCCGGAATGGTAGAGGATGAACAATGGAAGGCCATCGCTCGTCCTCCAAACTTGCACGTTACGCGAGGTGCCCCCTCCCACGAGCAACTGACCGTCAGGCGAGTAGGCCAGGGCCGGGATATTCCAGAACTCCGCCAGCTTCATTGAGGGTTGCCAAGAGGCGACGGAATAGGTCCAGATCGAGGCATTCGGCCACTCATCGACACCTCCCACAGCCAATGTCTGACCGTCAGGCGAGAAGGCGACGCTGACTACCTGGTTGGGGAAGTTGAGGGACTCAAGCGCCGATCCGGTATGCCAGTCCCAGACCATCCCCATCCCGTCGCTGGAGGCCGACGCCAGCATCCGGCCATTGGGGGAGAAGGCCACAGCCCAAATGATGGAGGTGTGCCCCTCCAATGTGCGGAGGGGCAACCCGGTCGCCACTTCCCATAACCGGATGGCAAAGTCTTCGGAGTTGCCTCCTGCCGAGGCCAGGGCCGTGCCATCTGGCGAGAAAGCGAGGCTGCGGAGGGCTTCTCCTTGGCCGAAGGTCGAGAAGATCGAGAGGCTGGCGACCGTGTCGACCCCCATCACCGGCGAAGCAGGAGTCGGGGAGGAAGGGATTACAGTCGGTGGAATTGAAGTCTTGGTGGGCGCCGCGCTGCGGGTTGATGTCTCCGTGACCGCAGGCGATTCGACAGCGGAGAACTCGCCTGGCAGCGAGCAGGCGAATCGCAATGTCAACGCGGCAAGTACAGGGGCAAGAGCTTTCACAGTTCGCTACCTCGCCGTGAATTCAAATGGGGTTCGCTCGGCTCCCCACGGATTGTAAGACCATGTGCCCGCCTAACGGCCTCGAGATGAGCCGCCCGGCCAGCCGAGGACTAGTATCGCGCCAAAGCCAACATTCGGCTGGCCGGGTCGGCTCCATCGAGTTGTTAGGCGCCGCATGTACTTGGCGGAGCATGAGGAGTTAGAAGCAGATCTATGGAATTTGACCACCATTTCCTGCCATGGAGTCGACGAGCTCTGCGACATCGGCGGTCCTGTCGATGAAGATGGTATGCCAGTCGGCGTGCGCGAGGAACCTGTGGACAATGCCTTCGTGGGCCCATTCGACACTGACCCTTGTTCGGCGGCCGTAGTACTGGGAAGTGAGCTCGAGATACTCTCGCATCTCAGGCCGGTTGGAGGCGCCGATTTGCATGAAGAAGGCTACAGGAGTGTCGGCGCCGAAGACCTCTTGAGGGTCTTCGAGGGCGAGAGCCAATGAGTCTAGGACCTCCTGCGGAGTGAGCCTGTTGGAGTTGATGTAGACAACCTCCTTGCCGAGCGCCTTGGCAAGATCGAGAAAGGCGGGGATTCCGTCCTCGAGAGGCCACATCGCCGAGGGGGCTTCGATTGAAATTGCACCCGGATAGATGCGAAAGCCACGGGAGGATGCCTCGGCGGTCGCCTGCTCCCAAAGGATGTCGAGGGTGTCGGGTTTGGCGGGCACACGAGCTCCTTTCTTGGAGGGACGCCTGCGCTGGGGGGCAGCGGCGCCTAACGGCCTCGAGATGAGCCGCCCGGCCAGCCAAGGCTAGTATCGCGCCAAACCAAACATCCGGCTGGCCGGGTCGGCTCCATCGAGTTGTTAGGCGGCTGGAAGACCATGTAGTGATGCTTTGGCCAACAGGCTGCCGAGGACTGCGCCGGCGGAGAGCGCCGCGGCCGATGCGCCAAGGAACATGACAGTTAGCATGGTGGCCCGCTCGGCCGCGCGAGGACCGCCAACTCGCCATCCTACCGAGTCCATTGCTAGGTTCACGACGAGGAATGCCAGCGCGGCCGGTACGCCGGTTGTGAGGGTGAAGCGGAACCATTGCGGCTGGTTGCGGCTGCCGAGGGCCATCGCGAAGCCTCCAACAGCCGCGACAAGGAAAGTCGATGGGACAAACAACAGAGTGAATACGACGTGGATAGGCATGCCGGGTAGGCGGCCCTGTTCGACCAATGCTCTTTCGAGGGTGCTAAGAAGCAGGCCTGAAGCAACCACGGCTGGGCCGAAGCTGATCCCACCAGCGACAGACATCCTCTTGGTGTCTTGGATCCTGTGAATGCGGGCGAGGAGGTAGCCCCATAATGCCCCTCCTCCGATGGTCCCTACGAGGGCAGGGATGCTTGCGAGTGCGACTTTGGTCTGCTCGGCGGCATGGAAAGGGAGGCCGTGGAGCAACGATCCGATAGCCACACCTAGGAACATTCCCCCGAACAAAGCGAGAGCAGTGGCAAGGGCAGAATTGACGACGAGACGCTTCACTGGAGCTCCACTTTGGCAGATATGTTGCCTCAGACGCCTAACGGCCTCGAGATGAGCCGCCCGGCCAGCCAAGGTTAGTATCGCGCCAAAGCCAAACACTCGGCTTGCCGGGTCGGCTCCATCGAGTTGTTGGGCCGCTGGCAAACTCGATCATCTTCTTCAGCTGGCTGCCCCTAGTGGGGCTCTGGCAAGCGAATGGAGGAGTGCAAAGCAGCAATATCCGTGACCATGAGACTCGTCAGACCAGGAAGGGCACGAACATCTTGGTCTGTTTCACGTAGTCTTGATACGATGACCCAAAGAAGCGAGTGCACTCCGCCTCGTCCGCCTTGGCCGTGGCGACGAGAGATAGCGTCGCCGCCAGCACCAACAGGACGCCTGACGACGTCGGGGCTTTGAAGAATAGTCCCCAGGCCAATAACAGGAGTGAACTGTAGAGTGGGTGCCGAATGTAGTGGTAGATGCCGGTGGTGACCAGGGTGCTGGTCTTCTCAAAGGCCAGAAGCTGACTGTCATCCTCTCGGTGTTTCACTGGTTTCCCTTGTGTGGTCAACGAGCGAACCCCGAAGGCGAACGGCACGATGGAGACAGTGAGAAAGAACCAAGAGGCAAGCTGGTTCCAGGAGAGCGGATCGCGGAACCAGACGTCCACGTTGAGCAGGAACAGGGCGACGATGAACTCCCAGGCGAAGAAACGGTAGAACCCATGCGAGCGGGGCGCACGTAGTGAGGCCCTGGAAATGTAGACAAGGGCAGCTGAGAGTCCGGCGAAAGCAACCAACTTGAGCATACTACCCTTCCAGCGCTGAGGACTCACTCAGAGCGAACGCGTGACGGTTGAACGCCTCACGATCAGCGGCCCAACGGCCTCGAGATGAGCCGCCCGGCCAGCCAAGGCTAGTATCGCGCCAAACTCAACCTCAGGCTGGCCGGGTCGGCTCCATCGAGTTGTTAGGCGGGCCAGAAAGCACTTTCCTCTGGCGCGCGCTCGCTCGGCCTAGGTCCGGGAGGATCTACTCGCAAGTGGCTAGACTTGGAAGCGGGTGGTGCCGAGCCACACTTTGGGCTCTTCAGGCTGCATTGGTTTCGCTTTGTCCAGGAAGGCCAGGAATTGGGCCGAGGAATCGAACTCCTGGTGCTCAGCCATGCTTGGGACCTCGACGTGCAGTATGTAGTCTCGCACGCCTTCCTTCACCTCGCTTCCGCCCTCGACCGGAGTGAGCGACGCACCGAGGAACTTACCTTGGGCTTTGAATTGAACCCACATCGGAAGGATCTCGGCTTCGAACAACTGCTCAAACCGTTGCGTCTCGTCTTCCCGGAACCTTAGGATGATCGCGTTGGTCTGGGACATCTGCGCCTCCGATTGACCTTCCTCACAGGGTGATGCCATCCCAAAGGTAGCAGTGAAGGCCCGCTTCCACGCCGGCCCGCCTAACGGCGTCGAGATGAGCCGCCCGGCCAGCCAAAGCTAGTATCGCGCCAAACACAACCTCAGGCTGGCCGGGTCGGCTCCATCGAGTTGTTAGGCGGGCGTCTTCGAGGCGGACTTTGCCGCGGGTTTACAGGGCGTGCCTTTCCATCAGGTCGCGCAAGTGGAGTAGATCGCGCTGGAACCGTCTCCTCGCCATGACGTCCAAAAGGGGCTGAGCCACCTTGAAGAAGCCACCGAAGAACCCGCCGGGCTTCCAGTCCATTGTGACGCCCAGTGCCGTGCCCTCTTCAACCTTGTCGAAGATGTAGCGAATCTCGGCGGGAACGGGTCCGGATCTGACGGTCGAGACGAAGGTCTTATCCGGTTCGTAGACCGTCATCTCCGTTTCGGCTTCCATCCGACGACCCAGACCTTTGGCTACGGATCGGAATTTGGTGCCCGCACGAATAGGACCTTCTGTGATCTTCTTGGCACCGGCGGAGCCGGAGGCCCACTTGGGAGTATTCTCAGGATTAGCCACAAGGGCGAACACTTCATTGACGGGCCGTTTGATGACTACCGTCCACTCGATCGTTGACATCTCAGCCTCCTCTAGTTTCCACTTCGACTAGTTTCCACTTCGACGGTGATCTCCTTCGGGGGGGAGAGCCCACCTATTTAGATGCCGTGACGATGCCTAGGGACCCGCTTGAATTGCCCCCGGCTTCGTAGTAGCCCGCCTAACGGCCTCGAGATGAGCCGCCCGGCCAGCCAAGGCCAGTATCGCATAACCCGTGACCTCCGGCTGGCCGGGTCGGCTCCATCGAGTTGTTGGGCGGCGGTGAAGCGGGAACCGGGACGGGTGTGCGTTGCCCGGCCATGAATCGGTGGATTTCGTGCCGATTGGGTCAATTCTTCGGCCTAATTCGGTAGTGCAAACGAAGCATCGTCATGCCGAGGAAGCGTACGATGTGATCACAGCGCAGGATGCCTCGCTCGTCAGTGTAGAAGTCGAACTCCTCATGGAGAGATCTGAGGTAGCGAACCTTGAGTTGTTGAGAATTGAGCTCAAGGATCCGGTAGAAACCGGGGTCGCCGAATCGGCGTCCTTTCGAGATCAAACGAAAGTGGCCTTGGGGGTTGTACTCGGGATGGAGAATCGCAGTTGCGTTGCCCTCCGGCAATGGAAACACGACTTTCACACAAGGGGATGGCCAACCGGGAGGCTGCACGGTGCTATAGAAGCCGGCGTAGATTGTGAAACCACTCCCGGCGAGTCGTCGTTGCCACCCGGTGTAGACAGCTCGGCCAGAAGCATCGCGGAGGGGAAGAATCTCGCTTGTCATCCCGCGACTGGTCTCCAGGCCGAACACCGGGAAGTTGAGCTGGTTCATATGTCGGCTGACGGTGGAAACGATAAGCCAGAGGAAGAGCCGTCCGGGGAAGCGCGTCTCAGACCATGTGTCTAGTTCGAAACGCGAGGTGTGTTCATAGAAGCGTCGTACCGCTGGGTCGAGTCGGGCGATATCGAAGCGCGGACCGGCGAGAATAGCGAAGTCTGTAAGCAAGCCAACGTCTGTTGCAAGGTAGTCGATTGCCAAGCCTTCCTCGTCGGCGATGAGCTGATAGAGCCGGCCGCCGATTTCACCTCTGGGGCCGATGGGACCGCCCAACCATGGCACCTGCGCCTTGGCGACTTTGCGCCCGAAAAGGTGCAGGTAGAGCTTGATGAGGGTGATTCCCATCGCTCCGGAGGTGTGCTGCAAGCGGGTTGGTGTGACTGGATTCAATTAGTGACCCTATCCACGGGATCGGGCCCTCGACCAGATCTCCGACGCCCAACGGCCTCGAGATGAGCCGCCCGGCCAGCCAAGGCTAGTATCGCGCACTTCGCAACCTCCGGCTGGCCGGGTCGGCTCCATCGAGTTGTTAGGCGTGCCAGAATCATCCCATCTGTTAGGGAAGGTGCTCCAGATCTGTCAGGTCTTGGTGGCGGCCTGTTGCTCTCTTGTTCGCCTTGAGATCTGCCAGTGAAATCACTGGCAGTTCGAGGTCGCCAATCGAGATGACTTGACGCCTCTTGAAACAGTCGTCGAATCGAACGCCCTCAATCGACGTGAGGATGTCAATTCGAAGGGGAGGAACACCCATCCTGACTACTTTGTCTTCAACCAGGAAGAGGGAAGGGTTCAGGTTTGGGGTCCCGAAGCCGAATGTCTTGAGGGCTTCAACGATGCGGGCCGCGTTCCCGGCATTGATCGAGACCCAAACATCTAGGTCGGCGGTGGCGCGTGGGAAGCCGTGTAAGCCGACGGCGTACCCGCCTATGAGAAGGTACTCAACTCTGTGAGAGCTGAGCGACTTCAAGAACTCTTTGAAGTCTGGTGGTAGAGGGGTCGTAGCCATAGACAGCTAGGCGGGAGAGCTCGACGGCTTCGAGCCTCTCCGAATGGGACTTGGAGAGCCAGTAATGCAGATCATCCTGCGGTTCGTGCAGGTTCGAGACCGTGAGCTTGGTCCTGTCGACCCGAGGAAAGTGGCTATCTGCCATGGACAGAGTATACAGGATGACACCGCCACGCGGGGCCTTCTCCTGCGTCCGGGCACGCCTAACGGCCTCGAGATGAGCCGCCCGGCAAGCCAAGGCTAGTATCGCGCCAAACACAACCTCCGGCTGGCCGGG
>Ga0209431_10004117_pt1 | contig 11428 bp, 10 predicted proteins | sample RifCSP13_3_FD_184021 | JGI IMG/M metagenome (GOLD analysis project Ga0209431, IMG submission 184021) | Soil microbial communities from Rifle, Colorado - Rifle CSP2_sed 13_3 (SPAdes) (version 2) | ecosystem: Environmental > Terrestrial > Deep subsurface > Rock core/Sediment | place: Rifle...
CCGGCTGCCCCAGCAGGTAAGCCATCGTGAAGATGACCAGCGCGGCAAGCAGGTTCATTCCCGGCCCGGCCAGCAGCACAGCCGCGCGCCAGCGCTTGGGTGCCGCGGCGAAGCTGTCGAGCTTCGACGGGTCTTCTTCGCCCAGCATGCGCACGAAACCGCCGATCGGCAGCCAGTTCAGCGTGTAGTCGGTGCCCGGGTCGAAATAGGCCAGCTCGCCGCGCAGGCGGAAACCGTCTGCATCGGCAACCTTCAGCGGCGTCGTCACCGCGCTTTCCTGCTTGGCGTCGACGACCTCGATCGAGCGGAACATCAGGCGACCCTTGACTTCGTCGCCGCGCACTTCGACGACCGCGCCCTCTTCCAGGCCGCTCGGAAATCTGAAGTTGCGCGGCGAGTGTACCCACTCCGCGCCGATGCGCAGCCGGCCCATTCCGCGCCACAGCTTGCGCGCGCGCGGCGGGAAGCCCAACCCGAACTCCTGCACGCGAATGCCGGCGCGCTTGGCGAAAACGAAATGCCCAAGCTCGTGCAGCATGACCAGTGGCCCGAGCACGATCAAAAACGCTATCACCTGCGTCGCCAAGTCGCTCATGTACCCTCGCTTCGTATGCCCCGATACCGTGAAGATTATACCCTCCGCACATTAGAATGACAATAGTACGGCGTAGGGTATCACCTCATCCCATAGAGCAGGGGTCAGAACAGATGGTTCTCGACGCAGTGCGCCGGGCCGCCGGGGGAGACAGCCAAGACGTCCTGGACGCCGGCGATGGATCGAAGCCGGCGAGTCACCTCGTCCGCCGTCGAGGATTCGCACAGGCAGTGCACGTTCGCCCCGGCGTCGATCGTGAAGCACACCGGCAGCCCATCCGCGCGCCAGGCGCGCACGGCGTGGAGGATCGCCACGGTGGGCGGCTGCCAGTAGAGCAGGGGGGGATTCGAGGTCATCATCACCGCGTGCATGGCGAGCGCGTCCGCTTCGACGACGGGCGCCAGCGCTGCGAAGTCGCGCGACAGGATGGCCGTCTTGACCCGGCTCAACCGATCCGGAATGGTGCTCACGCGCGCGGCGTGGAGCGGGCTGGTGCCGGCCAGCGCGTGCCCCTGCGTCGAGCCAACCGTCTTGTGCGCGGCGTCGACGATGGCGATCACGTCTCGCAGGTCCCAATGCTCCGGCGGCGCGATGCTGAACGCATACGAGGATGCGTCGTCCGTCCCCGCCTGCCACTCGACGTAGCCGCCGGGCACGCTGCGGCACGCCGACCCGGAGCCTGTCCGCGCCAGCCGCGACAGCGCCCGTTCGTCGAGATTCAGCCCGGCTGCGGCGGCGGACGCGACTGCCAGCGCCGCGAATCCCGACGCCGACGAGGCCAGCCCTGCGCCCGCCGGGAAGTTGTTGAGGCTCTCGACGCGCGCGTTCGCGCCGGCGCCGGCCATTGCGCGGGCGCGTTCGAGCATCTTCACGACGCGGTCTTTCGCCGCGCCCGATTGTTCCCGCCCGCCGAGGACGACGACATCTTCTCCGAGCGAATCGTCGAACGCGACGGTCGTCGTCGTCGTCAGGCCGGCCATGTTCATCGACAAGGAGGAGTTGGCCGGGAGGCGCAGCAGGGGATCGCGGTTGCCCCAGTATTTAATGAGGGCGATATTCGGGAATGCCTGGGCTGTTGCTTTCCCAATTTGCATGTGACGCAGATGACCTTCTCATCATTCTCGACGGCGAGTGTACCACGAAGATCGAGCAGTTCAAAGTAGCGCCGCTGATCTTCAAACAAGGTCGAGAAGCCTGTTCAGTTGGCTCTGGGTTTCGGCTAGCAGTTTGTCGAAGAGATAGTAGGACCGTGAAGCAAGTGGTATACTTCTGGACGAAGCCGCACCGCGAGGACGTGAGGGCGACGGTAATGTCGGCGATGAAGATGGTCTAGCGCAAGCGAAAAGTCCCCAAAGAGGACTTCGACTTCATCCTGCAGCGGGTGATCGCTCAGGCTGAGGCGCTGTACGAGGATTGGCAGCTGGCGGTGTGAGAAGGTTTTGCGTTATGGAAGAAAAGCAACAGGCAAGTCAGATTGACCCTGGTTCTGGCGCTCAAGACAACAGTATAGCTGCCAGCGAACGTGGTGTTGCCGTTGGCCGCGATGTCAGCAATAGCGCAATCAACACCGGCGACATTAATGTGCAATTGCAGGTCAATGTCACCCCTCCTGCAGAACCAGCGATACAACGTCTTGATCGCGCGGCTCAACTCAATGAGCTGGGGCGGGCATCTAAAGCGCGATGCATAGAACGATGGCAAGCCGCTGGACTTCGCCGAGATGAGGCTATGGCGCTTGCAGAAGATCCATCTGTCGGAGCGATCGATCCTGCACTTCAACCACGGACCGATAGGCCTGTCTTACTGCTCATTGGGGAACTCGGCGCTGGGAAGTCGCTAATTGCAGAGCGCTTGCTGCAAGGCGCAATTGCCAGAGCACGCGAAAATATCAATGCTCCGATTCCCGTCTACCTGGAGGCACAATCCTGTGTAAGTCAGTTACAGGAATCGGTCGAGCGATTCGCCGAACGCCTCGGTAACCCACACGTTCAAGGAGCGACGATCATAGTCGATGGAGCCGACGAAGTGGGAGTCGGACCTGCCGTACAACTACTTGCAGAATCCAGAGTTCTTGCCGACACGTGGCCGAATACAACGGTAGTGCTCACGAGTAGGCCGCTTCCGACTCTTGCCCGAGTGGAGGAATCCGTTCAAGTGCTACTTCTATCAGAGGCGGAAGCTCATGCTCTTATCGATCGGCTGCTGGAGCGGCCCGCTGCGGAGCGAATTGCCTATAGATTACCCCAATCAGTACGAGATGCTATTCGCCGACCCTTGTTTGCCATACTATTAGCAGTTTATCTTCGAGAGCAAGATATGCGGGTGCCTCATTCTAAAGGCGAGATGTTAGCAAGCCTTGTCGAGCACTCACTCGGTCGTACACAAGCGCACTCTGCCAACGTTAGTCAATTGCTGCAGCGACTGGCAGTGCTCTCCACCGCCCGACGGGGAAGCCCGGTCCCCGCCGCTGAAATCGCATCCAAGGCTGAACAACAACAGCTTGTAAACACTGGACTGGTCGCGGACCGATCAGGGATGCTTGCGTTTCCCTTGCCGATCCTGACGCAATGGTTCGCTGCTCAGAGTCTGGCAACTGGCATTCCATTGCCCGGTGACCTTGTCCGTAACCCCCAACAACTAGAGAACTGGCGCTATGCCCTGATCATATTTGCCAGCACTTTCAGTCATCAGCAGGTGTCAAGACTCATTTCGCCTCTGGCTGAGCGATATCCTGCATTCACATCCGAGATCATCGACGAGAGCCTGGCGCGCTCGGGATTCTCAGAGGAGGCGTCCCCACCGGCACCCCTGGAGTGTGGTCAGCGAGTGAGGGCCGCCATGCAGTCTTGGGTAAGAGGCATTGGTCCGCTCGCTCAACTGATTGCGCCGATACGCAGGGATGGCGCACTAATGCCCATCGGTGTGAGAATAGACGGATCCCATCTTGTAGCTGCTTGGTATCACGGGGATAACGACGTGGATGAGGTTGTAGAGCTACCGCATCGGGTGGGTCTCTTTCGTCAGTTCCCCCGTGATTGGATACGGCTTTGGCGTGCACAGCCTGGTCATCAATCGGCCTGGGCATGGCAATGGTCACTCCAAGAACTCACTTCATCCCTCTCGCAGCTTTTACAGCGCCGAGCCTTACCGATCAACAGCGGCCCTCTTGCAGATGAAGAGATATGGCGGACGGCGCTCGCGATCACTGATCGAGGATCGTTGTATCCTGGCCCTATCCAACTATCGGAACTTGAAGAGATTCTCGTTCACCTGCCAGAGAGCGCCTTGTTCCAGAGAGCAGGAGGACGACTATGCGACCCGGCGCGTCTCAGGGCAGCGGTGAATCGTCTTCGCGATGCTGGTGAGACAGAGCTGCACTGTCCCTGGCCAGGACCCGACCGAGACTTTGGAGGTGGTGGGTGGATATGGGAACCTTATAGCCCTGAACAAACGCTTGCCCGCGCGAGAGCTGTTTACTCAGCCGCTCTCGAAGGGCATAGACAACTCGTCAATAAATGGTTCCCGACACTCGCACCCAGGCTGCAGACAGCTGCGACATTACCAGCCCGCCTAACCGGTATATTAGCACCGGCACGACCAGGAAGCGGATTTGAAGGTGCTCCGGCCATGAGATGGCACCTTGAGCCGTTGCCGCATGATAGCCAAAACGAGATCGCAATAAGTCTCGATGAAGAGCTCCCTAACCTTCGATATGATGACGATGATGACGTTAACTCTCTTTACGAGCGGGTTCGTTTAATGCGGCCTCACGCGATGGCCTGGATTGGGGCCGTAATACAGGACGAAGTTCTCGACATCTTCCACGTAAACCCTGCGACAGAATTGGTTTACGAATGGCTCTGGGACGATCTTCAACAAGTATCGTGGGTCGAGGGCCTTCTAGGTAACCCTCGATAAGACCAACTCAATGGAAGCATCGACTGAAGGCGCGCGATCTAGGTTGTACTCAGCCGCATCGCGAGGACGTGGGGTCGGCGGTGAATATGGTGCTGCGCAAGCGGAAGGTCCGCAAAGAGGACTTCGACTTCATCTTGCAGCAGGTGATGGCTCAGGCCGAAGCGCTGTACGAAGATTGGCCGCTGGCGGTGTAGAGAGGAATTGCAGTAGTTTATGGCCGATTTAGACACACTAGAATTGGTTCTTGCACGTTTAGTAGCTGGTACACTCACGAGTACCGATGTCCAGACCCTACATCGCAGCCTGCAAACGGGACAGATTGCTCTCGCAACAGGTGAGCGCGCTGTCGCTAGTGGCGGAGATATGAGGGATGCCATCATCGTTACCGGCAATGGCAACGTGGTGAGCGTTTTCAGAGGGTCGGATGCAGCCACTATCCAGCAGGTTGTCCAACGGGCACTCCGTGAGATCACAAATGATCGCTTTAACCGCTCTCTGCAAGATTACTTCTGTGCACTGAGAGCCCATTGTACCAGCTTCCCCTATTTGGCCCTAGAAGACCTGTTGGGCAGCAAGCGGAAAACCCTTGACAAAGTCTATGTCCCCTTGCGCGCCCGCGAAAAGTCCGAGTTGGACGATCCGAGCCGCGACGGTTCAAACATTGCTGATGTATTACGAGAGACGATGACTGGCACAAGTCCTAGACACGTGCTCATTGTAGGAGAGCCGGGTGCTGGCAAATCAACACTGTTACGCCAGATTGCCCAAAATGCCTGGGATGCTCCTAGCGTTGTTGGCTTGGATCAACCGTATTTAACGATGGTAGTCCGGCTGCAGTCGCTGGCTTTGGTGGAAGGTGCATCACTGGAAACGCGCTTGGTTAATGCATTGCATATGGCTGGTGAACTGGCCTTGCAAGAAGACCCGCCCAAAGGTTTCTTAGCTGAATGGGCACGTCGCCTAGATACACATTGGCTCCTGTTGTTGGATGGTCTGGATGAGGCCCCGGCTCATAAACGCAGTGCTCTGCTGCAATGGCTAAACGATTTGCTCACGAACGCCAAGACCCCAATACGCCGAATTGTTGTCACCTCACGTCCAACCCTCAAACTCGTTCACGAAGTTGGCGAGCAATTCGCTGTTTACGATTTGTTAGCATTCACGCAGGAGCAACAAACACGATTTGCCCACAATTGGTTCAACGGGCGAGCCCGAGATTTCCTGCAAGAACTTGAGCAGGTTAAGGCCGGCACTCTTAGTAACACGCCATTACTGTTAACCATAGCAGCTGCTGTCTATAGCCACGATGGACATCTACCCGAACGTAGATTTGACCTTTACGATCGGTTTGTAGAAGTCTGGCTAGCTGAAGCTGAACTGCGAGGCTTGAAGGCTGAGCTGGGCGAGCGGCAGATCAAGATCGCGCGTAGCGCCCTTGAGCATTTGGCCCTGGCAATGACTGATGAGCCGAAAGCGACTTCGGCATCCGCGTTATATCGGGTAGTGGCTGATTACTTGCAGCAAACATTCGGGCTCTCGAACGATGAGGCGATCTCGGACGGAGAAAAGTTCATTGAAGTGATGGGCCGTAGGAGCGGCATATTTGTGGAGCGGTCTCAAAACTACGAATGGTTTCATCCTACCTTTCGTGAACATTTAGCGCTGTGCCGGTTGAACCGACGTCTTGAATCACAGGACTTCACAACAGTGTTGGGTAAGCAACCCTATTGGATCTGGGATCGAAGGTTAAACCTAATAGTGGATTTGGCACAGATTAGCAATCATAGGGCCGAACTCGTAAGATGGCTTGGTACACAGGTAATAAATGAACAGGAGGACACAGCTGTGCGTTGGCGCGTAGCGGAAGTCTTGCGTAATATAGGCGATGCGCGTGCCAACGAGTCACTTACTACGGCTGCCTTGACCGATGCTGATTGGCAGGTTCGAAAGTATGCCTTAAGGGCTTTGTCCAGAATCGGCGCTGCACCTGTTATCGATACATTCGTCATGGCCGCCTTGGCCGATAGTCATAACCGGCAGTATGCATTAACTATCTTGGAGGAGGTTGGGCAACCTGCCCTTGAGCGGCTTAGCGCAGTCTTACTACTCGACTTTTGCACCTTAAAAACTGAACCCCTAAGCTGGGAAAACGGGCCGCTCTCGTCCGCGCATTCCCGGTCGGAAGCAACACCCGAATACGCCGCACTCCTGCAGCCGGAGTGTAGCCACATCCGCTCGCGCGGCTGACCCTCGCGGGTCGGGGTCGCAACTGTCAGCTCAGGCGGCACAGACGGCGCGCAAGAGCGGCGCCATCAGCGTGCGCAGGCTCTGGCCTTGGCTCAGACCGGCGCTGATAAAGACGGCCAAGCTCCACAGGCTTTGGGCCTGGGTGACGCGCTGCCAAAACGCGGCACTCCCACTCGGGCGGGCCTCAAGTTTGAGCTTGAGCTGCCGTTGAAGTTTGCCTTGAAGGCTGGGGTCGTGTTGAGCCGCACGCAGCAGACTGTAGACCACGGCGACCAGCGCGACGTGCCGTTCGACGGCGCCAAAGTCCCGCAGTTGATACTGGTCTAGCCCCTCGGCCTTGCCTTCTTCGTGATAGACTTCCACGGGCCAGCGATAGCGGTAGATGCGCGTGATGCCAGGCGCGTGCCAGTGCAAACGGTTCGCGATCAAACACACCGGGGCATCGGACAGATCGGCCTGGCGATGGTTAATCACCAAGCGCAGTCGGCCGAAGTCCTTCAGCCGATGCGTCTGACAGTAGCTGTAGTAGCGCTCTTTCGTCCCTCGGTAGTGAATGCCGATCGGCTGGAACACGCCGGGCGCGCCGCGTTCCACGGCCGTGAGGTGTTCCTGCTTGAGGTCCTCCGCAAACTGCGCGAGGCGCTGTGTCCCGCGCCGGAGGACCACCTCATCGTCCAGGGCGAGCGCGCCGACAAAGGGCCACTGCAACGTCTGGTCGAGATAGTGGCAGAACGCCGGCTGCGTGTACCAGGTGTCAAAGGCGACGGGCAGCTTGAGGTCGGGATGGGCCGCGCCCCACTGCTGCAACAGGTGCTCGCCGATACGCAGCTTACTGTCGTACAGCGCGGCCAACTCGGGGTGCTGCGTCTGGCGGCGCCGCCACACCCCCAGCAGATACTGGCGCCACTTGTGCGGCGCGTCGCTCTTGAGCGCTTGCTTGGCGGCCTTGAGCGGGATGTCCGCCGCCCGGAGGCCGTGTTCCAGGTGCTCCAGATCCACCGGCTGCCACACCTGAAACGCCACGGGGTAGTCCGTGTCGTCGTCGCTGTAGTGCAGCGTCACCAAGTTGTGCGCCCACACGTAGCGCCCGCTCACATGGTCCCACAGCTTGGCGATGTGCTCGAAGTGCTGGCCGTAGTGGATCAGCAACGTGTCGTCCAGACTGAACACGCCGCGCGGCTTCATGCGCGTGCCCGGCAACCCGCTGAGCACGCCCAGACGGGCCTGATCCAGCTCCGCCAGCTCAAACGGACTTCGGGTGAGCAGGCGGTTGAGCGAACTCTGGTTCCGGCTCTCATGCACGCACAAGCGGTTGATGCCGTCCACCGTCTTGTTCTCGGACACGATCAGGCCGCTGATGTAGCGCTCAAACTCGATCCAGGCTTCGGGCGAGAACACCGGCGCGAAGTGCGGCGCATAGTGCTGCACCAGTTCGGGAAATTCGACCAACGGTAACATCGGCCACCTCCTGAGCTTATTTGTTCTCGGGAAGTGTAAACCCGCCTTGCCTTACCGGTCAACGCTTGGGGATTCAGTTGTTAAAGTGCTGCAAAAGTCGAGTTATTGAGAGCGAGGTACATCGTGAGCAACAAACGTCGGATTAGCGCAGAAGAAGCCCAGCAAGTCGGCGCCACACTTGGCCTAGACTGGCAGAAGATCGATCTCGAGCAGTTCCGCCGCGGCCTTGAAGTTGAGTTGGAACATGGTGCGCGGGACCCGGAGACCAACGTCACGAATGACGACCTGCCTCTCACCGGCAAGATTGCCTGGGCACACCTCAAGGAGTTCCCGGACTATTACACTCGCCTGGACAAGCTGGAAGCCGAGGCGGATGAGTTCTGGACAGCACGGCTCAAAGGTTGATGCCTGCCATGACGCGGAACGAGCACTTTCAACTCGAAGCAAAGGAGAACAAACCTGAAAGGCAATGACAAGTTAATCGCCGGCACTCCCCCGTTCAGTTGAAGGAAACCACCATGCCCCAAACACCGCATATCGAGCGACACTTCACTGCTTCCAATACGGTGAGAGATTTTGTGATCGGGATGTATAACGTGGGGCGAGAGCAGCCTCCTAGATCATTGACAGAATAAGGAGTCGACGCCGATGGCAGATAAGACAAGCAAGACCAAACCCAAACGATTGTCCAAAGGGCAGCGCACGCACGTGCGGCGGTTGAAGCAAGCGGCCCGCAAGACCGGCATCGCTCACAGCCCGCCGACCAGTGCGTCGCGTCCATCAAGCGTACCAAAGAAGGAGGATCAACACAACTAGGACGATCCCATGCTGCAGACATCGCACGTCGAGAAGCACTTCACGGGTAGTCAGGCCCTCCGGCCATCGTGGTCGGCATGTCCGACGGCTTGACGGTTCCCCCTTGTACTCGTGGCAGGACCCCGGCCTAGCCAGCTCGACCGCCATCGTCCTCACCGGGAGTCTGGCCGAGATCGCGGCGGGTTCTATCGCTATGGGCTTGAGTGGTTACCTCGCGGCTTGGAGGGGCCAGCGAATAAAGTGAGGAGTCCATCCAAATGAATACGACTGATAAACAGCACCGTGCTATTTTACAGAGCATCGCCCGACGGGCAATGCTGGAGAGAAGTTTACTCCCTGACTTTTCTGCCGAAGCCCTCGCCGAGCTGGGCAGGATTCAGGCACCTGCCGTAGCCATGAACGGTGAGTCAATTCGTGAGATGCCGCTTATATTCCGCACCGGGAACATCGGTTATCGATCAACTCCGCTGTCAGGTGGGGGATAGATCAAGGAGCGAACGATGAAGAGCGAAATCGGTTTGTGGATTGACCATCGGCAGGCTGTGATTGTGGTGGTTACAGACGCAGGCGAAGAAACAAAACGAATCATATCCAACATGGAGAAACACGTTCGGTTTTCTAGTGGTTCATCAGAGGACGGCTCGGCGGAGGACGTGCGAGACAGACAATTCGCTAACCGCCTCAACAGCTACTACGATGAAGTCATCGCGGTTATTCGTGACGCAGACTCTATCCAAATCTTTGGTCCGGGTGAGGCCAAAGGCGAGCTAGAGAAACGTCTTGAGCACGAAGGGCTTAAGGGACGGATTGTGGATATTGAGACGGTGGATAAGATGACAGATCGCCAGATTGCGGCGAAAGTTCGACAGCGCTTTCTAAAATAGGGTGAGTTGCGCCCACACATCTCCGTCAGGCATAAGGAGTAACAATATGCTGCTCGCTGAATGGCAATCAAAGAAGCTTCAAACCAAATAATCTCCCCCAACTGGCGGAGCCAAAGACTCCCCGGCCGATGGATGTGGCTGGGGCGTATTCGTTGTAGCATGAATTCATGACCCGTGTCTATCTGGCCGATGCTCAGCGCGCAGAGCGTTCGGCCCTACGTCTGTTACTGCTGGATCTCAATATGGAAGTAGTCGGCGAAGCCGCCGACTGGCCTGACACGTTGGCCCAGGCTCCAGCAACCCACCCAGACATGTTGCTGGTGGATTGGGACTTACTCGCTAATCGGTCCGGCGCGGATCTGGCCGAACTGCGCGTGGCCTGCGCGGCCGCGGTCGTCATTGTCCTCATCAGCCATCTGGATGCCCGTCAGCAGGCGGCGCTCTCCGCCGGGGCCGATGCCTTTATCAGCAAAGGTGAGGCACCCGACCGTGTGGTGGAACGCCTGCGAGCCGCGGCCGAGAGCGTTGGTTCTTGATGACATCACCAGGCGGGTCTCAAGGCGGAGGAGCGGTCTGAAAATCGGCCGCACTACGCTGCGCTCCGCGGCGGGCCGGCGTGAACTGGGCAGCTTATCCGAAGGTTGGACGGCGCACAGGGATTCATCCCGGGCCGCGCACTTCGTAGCAACATGTCATTGAGAGCGAGGTACATCGTGAGCAACAAACGTCGGATTAGCGCAGAAGAAGTCCAGCAAGTCGGCGCCACGCTTGGCCTAGACTGGCAGAAGATCGATCTCGAGCAGTTCCGCCGCGGCCTTGAAGTTGAGTTGGAACGTGGTGTGCGGGACCCGGAGACGAACGTCACGAACGATGACCTGGCTCTTACGGGGAATATCGCCTGGGCGCATCTCAAGGAATTCCCGGACTACTACACGCGCCTGGACCGGCTCGAGGCAAGGCGGACGGCTATTGGGCGTCGCGCTGCTGACGCCCACCACCGGCTGAGATCGAGGCCGATTAGATACGACAAGAATCGAGCATCACCATAATTCGGCGGGCTGAAGGCCAGGCTTATACCCGAGCTGGCACATAGCCCCTTCTCGATGGGGTTAGCACTCTCGCGGATAGAGTGCTAACCAGTTCTGATGTATCGACCCGGCCAAGACGAATGGTCGAGAAACCCAATACTATATACCTATGGGAGGTCTGCAACATGGCTAAGTTGAAGATGAATCTGAAGCCGCTGGGTGATCGCGTGGTCGTCGAACCCCTCGAGAAAGAGGAGAAGACGGCCAGCGGCATCATCCTGCCGGAGACGGCGAAAGAGAAGCCGCAGGAAGGCGCGATCCTCGCCGTCGGCCCCGGGCGCACCGACGACGACGGCAAGCGCGTCCCGATGGACGTGAAGAAGGGCGACATCGTGCTGTTTGCCAAATACGCCGGCACCGAAATCAAGATCGACGACAAGAAGCTCCTCATCCTCAAAGAATCCGACATTCTCGCAATCGTC
>Ga0209431_10004119_pt1 | contig 11428 bp, 15 predicted proteins | sample RifCSP13_3_FD_184021 | JGI IMG/M metagenome (GOLD analysis project Ga0209431, IMG submission 184021) | Soil microbial communities from Rifle, Colorado - Rifle CSP2_sed 13_3 (SPAdes) (version 2) | ecosystem: Environmental > Terrestrial > Deep subsurface > Rock core/Sediment | place: Rifle...
CGATTCCAGCAACTTCGAAAAAGACCCAATGACCCCCTTTACTTTCTCGAGGCAGAGGGGTTATAATGAGCGCAGCATCAAGAAAGGAGCGCTGAAAGATGCACAATCTTTTCGGATCACGTTTCGTTAGTCACCGCGAGCCTGCCTGGCATGGTTTGGGCCTCGTCTTCGAGGAGGAGATAGGGGCGCAGGAGGCTTTCCGCCGCATGGGGCCGTACGAGGTCTTCACAGCGGCGGTAGGGGCCAAGGTGAAGAAGAGCTATCTGGCTCTGCCAAACCGCGTCATCGTCCGCTCGCCGACAAGCGACGACGCCCGGTACCGCACATTCGGTCTGGTCGGGCCGGACTACCAGCTCATCACTCCCACGGACTTCTGCCAGATCTGGGATGAGCACGTGGCGAAGCCGGTGGAGACCATCGGGGCGCTGGGCAAGGGTGAGACCCTGTTCGTCAGCACCCATCTGCCCGCCTTCTCCGTTCTCGGTGATGAGGTCGACAACTATTTGCTCGCGGTCTCGCCAATGACCGGCGGTTCTGCCGCCGAGATCCGCGTGACGCCGGTGAGGGTAGTCTGCCAGAACACTCTGGTGCTCTCGGCAGACGCGGCTACTGAGGTCTACCGCATCATCCACAAGGAGGGTGCCAAAGCTCAGATGGCCGACTGGCTCACCGATGCCTACCAACGAGCAGAGGCCAAGACGGCGGCGCTGGCGGAGGCTTTCGAGGTACTGGCTCGCCATGAGGTCACGGACAAGGAGATGGCGAAGGTGCTGAAGCGGGCCTATCCTGATCCCAAGCCGCCTCGTGAGGATGCACCGTCCATCGTTATGGAGAAGCGGTTGGCCGAGGCCAACTACGCCCTGGAGCGCCAGCAGTATCACCGCCGTGCGGCTCAGCAGCTGTTCGATGGTGACGGCACCGGCATGGAGCATCTCGCTATGACAGGCACGGCCTGGGGTCTCTACAACGCCGTGGTGGAGTACGAGGATTACAGGCGGGGGCGTGGCGACATCTCCATAGCCAATGACGCCCTCTTCGGTTATCGTGCCTGGACAAAGGCTCAGGCGTTCGAGGCCTGCTTGGAGATCTCGAGGAACTAGAAGATGGCCTGGCGCAGAGTTGAGCTCGGCGAGAAGATCCGCATCCGTCACGGTATCCATAGGGGCAAGGTGGGCAAGGTGGTGGCCCACGAGCACCGCCCAGATCGCCGCCCTGGGAGAAATACTCTGCTCACTTATGTAGTGGAGCTCAGTGATCGGCGTATTCGCGTCCCTGGCAGTCATCTGGATCTCTGGTTAGGTTCAGGCTAAGGAGGAATAGATGGAAGAAGTGAAGGCGATCATCCGGCGGCTTCTTATCCTCAACGAGGAGAAGGAGGAGCGGGAACGGGAGACCAAGCTGCTCTGGGACACGTTCTATCGCATCGCAGACCGCGAGGCAGGCGAGGAGAAGCCCTACCGCTTCCTCGACGAGGAGACCGGCCTGGCGATCGCCCGCATCATCGCCCGCCACGAGAGCATCGATCCCGAGCTCCTCCAGGCCAAGCTCACTCCAGGCCAGTGGCTCAAGGTGTCGAGGGCCGTCCGTGTGCTGGAGCCTACTTTGCTGGAGGCGGCGATGTTGAGGGGTCAGGTTCCGGCGGCGGCAGTAGAGGAGTGCACAGAGCGCAAGAACATAGCCCGCCGCTACGGACCCCGCAAGGCCTCCAAGGAGGAGCTTGAGCAGTTGGCGACGGAGGAGGCAGCGGCGAGATGAACTACCAGGGTACCTGGCGGGCTCTGGTTCTCGTGAATTTTCTCCTGGCCGCTGCCTGGGTGCTTACGAACGGTTTCGGTACAGGGTTGGCCATCGGCCCCTGAAGGAGAATTGAAGTTGGCAGAAACAGCGATCCTGCTCATCGATGGCAACAACCTCGTCCTCGAGGAGGGCAAGCGGCTGAATCTAGAAACCTTGAAGAGATATCTTGAGGGGAAGTTCACGCTTCTGGAGGCTCACTACTTCTTTGCTCTGAGACCAATAATGGAAGAGGAGGCCTACGAGCGGCACCAAGGGTTTCTCAATGTGCTGGTTCGGACGGGCTACCGGACTCACCAGAAGCTGATGCGCAAAGGCTTCGACAGCTGGAAGGGGGACTGCGATATCGACATTGCGTTGGCGGCGACAGAAGCTCTTCAGAAGGCGGACTGGGTCATCCTTCTCACTAACGACACAGATTTCACTTCTGTCATTGCCTACAGCCACCAGAAGGGGGGCAAGGTCGCTATCGTCTCGGTGGAGCGTACGGCTTGGGATCTCAAGAACGAGGCCGATCTCGTTTTAGACATCTCGGAAGAGCCGGAGATGTTCTTCTCCGTAGCAGCGGAGGCCTCCCCGAAATGAGCCTTTCTGGCAAGGAGGCGGTTAAGCTTCTCAAGAATTCAGGTTTCGTTCTGCAACGGGTAGACCGCAATGGCCACTACCAGATGCAGCGCGGCGACCAGCGTATCATGCTAGCGCCGATGAAGCCGGAGTTGGATCCGGCGATAGAACACCGTGTGCGGCGGCTCGCCACCAATAATCCAGCGGCTCGAGACCTGCGGAGGCTGTCGGATAACCGTTTGCTGCCCGAGGAACCTGCCGAAACGGGAATCCTGGTAGGCGCTCGGGTCGCTCACATATTCGCCGGACTCGTCGGCACGGTGGCGGAAGAGGATTCAGGTGTTCTGAAAGTGAAGTGGGACGGCAAGGACTACACAAGTCGTCTGCCGTCGGAAAATGTTCGTGTACTAGAGGAGGGAACTGAAATGGTAGAACCAGAACCAATCAGACAGGAGGAGGCGCGGCCCGCTACCGCTACGCCCCTCCAAGATCAACTGCTGCTCATCGGTGTAGCAGCTTCGGAGGAGTACGATCTGCTCGTAGCTCTGGTCGACAGGATTGATCTCTACAACCGGACAGCCTACCTGGCAGGCGATCTGGGAGTGGTAGTGAAACCCCTGCCTTTCCAAATCGTGTCTGTGGAGAACAGGCTTCGACCTCTGGATATCGTGGAGGATCGCACGGTCGTGACGAAGGCAACGGATGGAGATCTCCCGCCGCCAGCAGCGGCAACTGCGAAGACATCCAAGATTTCTCTGACCGAGAGAATACTCGACTTTGTCAAGGCTTCTGGGGGAGAGGTTCCTAAATGGCGGATCTCACAAAGGTTTGGGACAAGACCCCAGATTGCAGAGGCTCTAGCGAGTCTTGTGGAAGGAGGGCGTTTGACAGAGAAGACCGCAAGAGGATCCGGCTCGCACGGTAAAGTCGCCACGAGATATGGGCTAGTCGAGTAGGAGGTTCTACATGTTCTGGATAGTGAGCATGATCTTTGCGGTTCTAGTCTGCGGCGGCGTCCGCTTTCTGGGGGGAGTAGTGCGAGAGGCGGGAAAAGCCGATAACGACTCCTCCACTCAGGCAAGCGGCGCTGCCCTACGCATTGGAGCCATCGCTCTGTTTGTCGTCTGGGTAGGGTTGCACACCCTTCTAACCGCGATTCACATCGTCCCTGCCGGACATGTTGGCGTTATCTACACCTTCGGCGGCATCACGGGCCAGACAGGCGACGGACTGGTCGTTACGGCTCCGTGGCAGAGCGTAAAGAAGGCGACGGTACAGGTACAGACCCTCTGCTTCATGGACGATGAGAAGAGATGCCCCAGCGGTGCGACACACGTCGGCGAGGGCTTGGATTCCTTCAGCCAAGAGACGCAGAACGTCTTCATCGATGCTGTCCTGCGGATCAAGGTCTCCCCCAGCGACGTGCAGGGTCTCTACCGCAATGTCGGCGAGAGCTACGTTAACAAGCTCATACCTGGCCAAGTAGCACAGGTCTTCAAGGACGAGACAGTCAACTACCCTGCTGTTGATATCGCACCTAACCGTGAGGTAATCCGAGCCAATGTTGAAATCGCCCTGGAGAAGGAACTGTCGCGCTTCTCCATCGACGTGGATGCCCTGCTTATCGAAAACATGGTCTTCGAGAAGGACTTCGAGGATGCCATCCTCCAGAAGCAGAAGGCTACTCAGGAGGCGCTCAAACAGCAGGAGCTAATCAAGGCTCGCGAGGCCGAAGCCGAACAGAAGATAGCAGAGGCTCGCGGCAATTCTGAGAAGCTGCGCATCGAGGCGGAAGGCCAGGCGAAGGCTAACGCCTTGATCTCAGGCTCTCTGACACCAATGCTCATCCAGTTCCAGGCGCTCCAGAAGCTGGCCGACAACATCCAGATCGCCTTGCTTCCGGCGGGCCAGGGGCTTATAATAGACCCGTCCACAATTCTGAAGCCGCCACCGGAGTAGAGTGGAAATACCCTGGCCTGCCCTCTCCTCGGCGTTCCTGCCCTGGCCCCGAGCCTTTGCTCTCTGGGCCTACTGGCAGTGCGCGGGTGTCTACTATCCTACCCGAGGACAGGTTGTAGACTCCGTAGTAGAGATTATGGGACTGACTGTCCAGCAGGGCTATCGGCTCCTCCGCGAGGGGGAAGGCATCTTCTGGGACAGACGGGGTCGTCACAAGATCAAACTGCGCCGACCCAATAACCTGCGTCGCCAGGCTTATGCTCTCACCGGCGTCGCCAAACGCAGCGGCTGTCTGATACCCCTAGAGATCTATGGCCAGGGTCTGGATGTGCTGCGGGCTTTCATGGCTTTTCCTCTCGTGGCAGCTAGACCAGATGTTCCGACTCCTAGGCAGTATACCGCCGTGGCCGCGAAGGTCAATGTACGTATGGTAACACACTGGCGCTCGATCCTCCGCCGCTACGACTACATCCGAACCTTCTCCTCCTACACACGGCTTCTAGCTTCCCAGGTGGGCGATCTCCGAGCAGCAGGCTTCCGAGGAGCCTTCGCCAAGGGTAGATCCTGGTACCGTCGCAACCCCGACATAGTGGAGCTCGACCGTTGCAAGATCTTTAACTTTTTCCGCCGGCAAAAAACGGTCTCACTACGTTCGACCTTCTTAACCCTGGCGGGAGGAGAGGGTAGTTATAGGAAGAACAGAGCATTGGCCTTTAAGTTTGAGAATCTAACTTACAATTTACAAGATCTTCTTGAAAGACCTCCTCCCTCCAGAGGCTTTGAACTAACAAAGTTCTGCGGGAGGTTGATCTCCATTAGTAAGTTGAGAAAGCTCCCCGATCCAGTGTCCGGACAGGTAGATGCTTTTGAGCTCCGCCAGTTGGTGAGAAGGGAGATCCAGCGATTGGAATCTCTGCGCAGAAGGTACCTCTCCCGCCCCAGTCCTGGCTCTTCCGAGCACTCCGAAGCCTGCTTTTCCTCGACCTGAAAATGGGGTTTCAAAATAGGGCCGGTTAGGGCTTTACTTTGAGGGGTCGAGGGGTTAATAATTAGCGGGTCGGGTGGCTCCCTGGGAGCGCGGGGGTACCGTTTCTGAATAGCTTTTCATAAGGGAGGGGCTCTGATTGTGGAAGTGGCTGTGAGACCAGACATCATTGTCTCTTCTGCGGCCAAGGCAGGCAGATTGGTTCTCCGGTTTCCTTACGATGCCACCCTCGTAGCCCTCGTCAAGACTGTTCCCGACCGTCGTTACCATCCCGAAGAGAAGTGCTGGTCGATCCCAGGCTTCTCTCTCCGCGACCTTCAAGCGCGGGCTGTGCAGGCCAGAGTCCGTGTCCACCTCACAGAGTCCGTGGCGGCGGCGTTGGAGCAGGGCCAGCGTGATCGGTTTGCTCTAAAGGCCGCGAAGGACGTCCAAGACGTAGACCTTACCCTCCCTACGGCCACCCTCCTCTACCCTTATCAGAGGGCCGGTGTAGCCTTTCTCGTAGAGGCTCTGCGTCGGTTCAAGGGTGCGCTGCTGGCGGACGATATGGGGTTGGGCAAGTCGCTTCAGGCTCTCAGTCTCTTGGCGCTGGCCGCCAAGCTCGACAATGTCCTCATCCTCTGCCCTGCCAGTATCAAGTACGTCTGGGCGGCGGAGATCGAGAAGCACTATCCGCAGTTCTCCTACACTATAGTAGGAGGGACGCCCGAGGAGCGCAAGATTCAGTGGGCTGAGCGTTCTCGCATCAAGATTGCCAACTACGAGCTTCTGTTGCGGGATGCGACTGTCAAGGTGCGGGATTGGGATATGGTGGTGGCCGACGAGTGCACTCGCATCAAGAATTACCAGGCCAAGACTACCAGGGCGGCGAAGGGGTTGAACCGCCGCTACAGTCTCGGCCTCTCCGGAGCGCCGGTGGAGAACCGGCTCGAGGAACTCCACAGCATCTTCGATTTCGTCATGCCTGGGCTTCTGGGGCCAGGTTGGCTGTTTGTGGCTCGCCACTGTGTGAAGAACCACTTCGGGGCGGTTGTGGGCTATCGGGGCATCGATCAAGTGCGGGAGCGTATCGGCCCGCACTACCTGCGGCGGCTGAAGGCGGAAGTGTTGCCGGAGCTCCCGCCCAAGGTGATGACGGATGTTCAGCTTGAACTCTCCAAGGGCGAGTGGGAAGTGTACGACGGCATTCGCCAGCAGATTGTGGAGTTCGTGGAGACCAATCCACACCTGGCTGTGGCCAACGTTCTTACCGAGATCCTGAGGCTAAAGCAGTGTGCCGACGACGTCCGACTCCTCGGGTTGCCGCAGGAGGACGGGGGCGGTACCAAGATCAAAGCGCTGAGGGACATCCTCGAGGCAGGCGAGGGACACAAGATCGTAGCCTTCACCCAGTTCGCGGAGATGGCGAAACTGGTGGCAGGCGAGCTCGAGGGCATCCTCTTCTACGGAGACATGTCGCCGGAGGAACGGGCGGCGGCTATCCAAGAGTTCCAGGAGGGCGCAGGCCAGCTGTTTGTCTCTACCGAGGCTGGTGCCTACGGCGTCACTCTCACTGCGGCGGATATCGTAGTCCACATCGATCAGCCCTGGAATCCGGCCCGCTTGCGCCAGCGTGAGGACAGACTCCACCGTATCGGACAGACGAGCTCGGTGCAGGTCATTAACCTGCTGGCCCGCCGCACGGTTGACGAGTACGTGCGGAGGATCATCCACCGGAAGCGGGAGCTCCAGCAGAAAGTGCTCGGGGCCGAGGACGACGGCGTCTACCAAACGGTGACCAAGAGCGATCTGCTCGGGCTGTTGAAGGCGGATTGAGATGTGCGGATGCGGACACAAGTGGGCAGATCACTTCAACGGGGCCTGTACTGTCGCAGGTTGCGGTTGCGGGGATCAAGGATGAATCTCGGCCAGTTCTGGCAGAAAGTGTGTTTGGGTCGGTTCGGAGCCTTCACTACCGGCGGCGACGTCCGTCGGATCAATGAACTGGCGGAGGCCAATGGCGAGAATCAGATGCGCTACGCCATCCAGCAGTATGCCAAGGAGATGCCTTCGCCCTCGGTCAAGGATTTCGAGTCCTGGTTGGCGGGGCAGGAGTTGCCCGACGAGGCTGTCTGCGCTGCCTATCTTACCGAGGATCCAGAGATAGTTCGGATGGCGGAGAAGCTGGAGACACTGCGGGGTGCCTGGTTCCCTTCCGCCGAGACCGAGGATGAGATCCACGAGTTGGAGAGCCGGTTGAAAGGGCTGCTGCTGTGAGATCCCACCTCGAGGCCCGCCTCCTGGCTTCCGTTGCCACGGTTGAGGACTTTGAGGCTCTCGGCTCGATCGGTGTAGGCGAGGACGATTTCAGCCACTATCGGCCTATGTACAAGTATCTCGTTTCTGTCATTCAGTCCCAGGGCAAAGTCCCGCGTTTCCTAGATCTGAAGCAGACCTTCAACCTTCCGGAGACTGTAACCCGCGCCGCCAGCGAATTCAGATTCCTGCTGGGCGAGTTCCGGAAGCTCGTAGTAGCCCAACGCCTCCAGGAGACGATAGACAAGAACGTAGAGGAGTTCGGCGAGGATCCAGACGCCCTTCTGGAGAGCCTCCTCAAATCCCTGATGTCTATTCAGACCACCTCCCAGCGCCACTCTTCCGTCACCGACCAATCCATGGCCGATCGTATGGATATTTACGCCCAGCGGGCGCGGCGGTTGGCGGCGGAGGGGTTGATAGGTATACCCACGGGCATCAGCCACTTCGACGAGAAGGTTAAGATTGGCTGGGTTCCAGGAGAACTCAATGGGCTCGTGGGTCGCACCTACACCGGCAAGTCCTGGCTCCTTCTCTACTTCGGCGTTGTGGCCTGGCAGCGGGGTGTGAAGGTACTGTTTGTTTCGCCAGAGATGCCGGTGGAGGAGACCGAGGCCCGTTTCGACGCCCTGGTTATGTGCCGCAATGACATTCGCGTAGATGTGTCCGACCTCTACCGAGGCTACGTTCCCAGTCCGCAGATGCGGGATCTCGCGGGCCGCATCGGCAAGACCTCCAATTGGATCACATACTCCGCCTCCGATGATGGGCGGCTCGGGCTGACGGAACTGGCCCGCCTCGTTAACCACTACCAACCAGGCCTGCTGCTTGTCGACGGTATCTCTTTGCTCGAAGCTGGTAAGGGCCGACGCCAGCAGGTCTGGGAATCGATAAAGGATATCAGCTATGGGCTGAAGAACCTCGCCGTAGCTCTCAATGTGGCAGTCATTATCTGTCACCAAGCCAATCGCAGTGCGCACAACACTGCCAGACCGCCAGGGCTCCACGAGATCGCCTATGGTGACGACTTCGCGCGGGCCTGCGACCGCGTCCTGGCCCTCTCCCGACCCCAGTCTCTCGAGGGGCAGGAGACTCTACGGGTTACTATCCAGAAGTTTCGTAAAGGTGAGCCGGTGTTCGGAGGCATTGATTTCGCTTTCGACCCAGGCCGAGGTCAGATCAATGAGCTTGTTCCAGGAGATACTAGCAGAACAGGGGATAACGGGGAGGACAGTGAAGCAGGGGAGGGAACTGGAGTGTCCCTGTCCCTTCCATGAAGACCGCTCGCCGAGTTTCTACGTGAATCTACAGACCGGCGCTTGGATCTGTCACGCGGGTTGCGGGCATGGCAGCTTCCTCCAGCTCATGCAGCGTTTCCAGGTTCAGGGTATCGGCATTCCCAAGAAGAAATCCAAGAAGTCTCTGGTGGACATGGGGCTGGACTATCTGGTCCGGCGGGGTTTCTCTCCAACTGTTCTCGAGAGCTGGAAAGTGGTTTGGAACAGCGATGTGGGGGGTGCGGAGTTTCCCATCTGGGATGCCGAGCAGAAATTCCTTGGCTATCTCTGGCGCATGCCAGAGGGAGCGTTGCCCAAGTATCGGCACATGCCTCAACTGCCAAGATCGAAACTGCTCTTTGGAGCTCACCGGCTTCAAGATAGGAAGGAGGTGATACTGACAGAAGGGCCGCTGGATGCCATTTGGATTCAGGAAGTCGGGATGCCTGGGCTGGCTATGCTGGGCGCTTATCTGGCCGAGGATCAGATCCGGCTCCTGGCGAGTTGGCGCACTCAGAAGGTAGTGCTCTGCCTGGACAACGACGAGGCAGGGCGGTTGGCTACCGAGATTGCTACCAAGCAGCTTCGGGCAGCTGGCTTCTGGGTCTTTCGAGTGGAACTTCCCAGCGGCAAGAAGGATATACAGGAAGTGCCGTTGACACAGGCTGCAAATGTTCTCCAGCAGCGGCATGTGTGTTTCAACGGCGCGGGTCTTGTTCCTCACCGCTACCGGCGCTGGTTGGAGAAGGCTGCCCTCGCCCCTGAAAGTAGCGCCTGGAAATACTAACTCGCAAAACGAGGAGGAAAAACACTATGGGTCTAGACGATGCTGAACGACACTTCGGGAACTACAGCGCTGCTCCGAAACTGCGACTGCAAGCTGGAGATCGCGCACGCTTCCACTTCCTTTCAACCGGCTACGACATACACTTCGCCGGAGGCCGCTTCCACGATCTGCCGCCCATAGGCGACCAGACCTACGGGCGTTCCGTGGTATGCATTCGGGAGTTCACGGATGGCGAGGAAGTCTGCGCCTTCTGCGAAGAGGGAGCGGCAGATTTCAGCAACCAGTTCGCTGTCTGGGCTCTTATCCACTGCATCTACCACAACGGCGACAATCCCGACTCAAACCCAGATGCGGAGCCCTGGGAGCAGTTCAAGTTGGGCGGGCGGATCGTCTTCAAGGAGACGATCGAGGAGTCTCTTCTCATCTGGCTGCGAGCTGGGCGGGCGAAAAGCCGCTTTCTCCAGTTCAAGGGCTTTGCCGTCAAGTACGGCAGTCTGGAAGATCGTCTCTTCGAGCTTCGACGGGCGGGATCGGGTATCGACACTGATTATGCACTGGCGGTGGTCAAGGAGGAGAAGCTCGCCAAGAAGGCTGTCGAGGAGGCCAAAGAGGGTCTGCTATCGGTGGAGGATATCTTCCGTTCGGCCATCGGCGGCGGGCCAGCTTGGATCCCCCCAAGGATCTCGGAAGATGGCTCCGAGGAGCCTGCGGCGGATGAGGAGATGCCGGTCTCCGAAGCCGACCTCCCCAGTGTCGAGGAAGTCGCTGAAGGGTTGGTCTGATGGCCAGTGTGACGGTTCATACGGGTCTCACATTGCAAGTTGGGCCGATGTCCGGCAATAACTACGCTCGGGTGGATGTGACTCTGGCGGACATAGACCCCGATCTGCCTCTTGACGAGCAGATCAAGGGTGGCATAGGGGCGGCGGCGAAGGCTTTCAATGCTGTTCTGGTAGAACTGGATCGTCAAGTAGAGGTCATCAGCGGCAAGAAACGCTAGAGGGGCCAGAAAGGAATAGAATTGTGGTGCGCTACAGTAGACAGGTCACCTACAATAGAATAATCAAGGCGGTGGTTGGAGTTGTGGATGGTGGTATCGGGGTGAACTGGGAGTACCTCGGCTTCGAGAAAGAGGAGTTCAAGAGCTTCCTCCATGAGTTTTTGGAGGCTATGGGATTCCTCCTTCCCCGCACCGTCCACATACTCCGAAACGGCTTTGACGATCGGGTGGATTGGAACCGGCCTCGCATCAGTAGGGAGGAGTGCGAGCTTGCAGGCGTCATACCGGAGGAGGCCGTTGTGAGGGCTCGCCGCTGGCTTTCCGAATACAGGGGGGAGTCCCCAGGGTATCTCAGGTTTGATCTAGGCCCTCAGTACGCCGTCCGCCTGTAAGTGGTACCCTATCTCGTCCGCCCCGAGCGTATGCGAGCCTTGATGGAGCTCGCGCAGAACTGGCAGGCGGTCGTCTTGGATTGTGAGACGACCGGCTTGGAGGTCTACCTTGGCGACCGCTTGCTGGGTTTCTCCGTTGGCGATCTCTACGGCGAGGACTGCTACTACATCCCCTTCCAGCACAAGGACTTCGAGCAAGTACCAGAGGTAGCAATCTGGGAGCTTCTGGAGCTTCTGGGGGGCAGGCCGGTTTTGGGCTACAATGTGAAGTTCGATCTCCATGCTCTAGCGAAGACCTTCGGTGAGCACTTCGGTAGCAGCCCGCTCTTCGATGTGCTGGTAGCGGCGCGGCTAATGGCTGTTATGGATCGGCCC
>Ga0209431_10004121_pt1 | contig 11423 bp, 10 predicted proteins | sample RifCSP13_3_FD_184021 | JGI IMG/M metagenome (GOLD analysis project Ga0209431, IMG submission 184021) | Soil microbial communities from Rifle, Colorado - Rifle CSP2_sed 13_3 (SPAdes) (version 2) | ecosystem: Environmental > Terrestrial > Deep subsurface > Rock core/Sediment | place: Rifle...
TTTGGCTTCCAGGTGCAGGTAATTCAAATACTAATGGTGTAGATTTTTTTGATCGTAATTCTGTTAATTTCCCGCTAATGTTTTTTGAAACATCATCACTAACTAGCACTAGTCCAACAGATGAATCATTCATAAGTCTTGTAATTTCTACAAGTGCTTTTTCAGGGGATTCAACGATTACTCCTTGTACTCCTGCAAGCTGAAAACTAGTTACGAAAACTCTGCTACCAACAGTAACTATCTGCACAGATCGCGTTTTCTTATAATGTACATTTAACTTTTGTTATTTTTTGTCAATCTTTAATAATATCAAAAAAGAGCCAACGTGCATGAAACAAGATCCAAGAAAAATAAAACTGATGATGACAATTATACTCTTATTCACTGGTTCTGGAGGACTTGTAATTGGAAGCATTCTCAACGAATCCTTAATCATTTTATTAGGTTCAATTAATTTGGCATTTGCAAGTTTTATTGGAATTCGTTATATTCAATCAAAATCACAAAAAGAAAAATAATCACCTAAGGACATGCAAATAGTCTTAAGTTACTTATTGGAACAATATTTGAATGCAAGAAGGAGATGTGGCGCCAGATTTTGAATTACAAGACAATAATGGGGACATAATAAAACTAGGTTCCTTTAGAGGAAAAAAAAATGTGGTGTTATGCTTCTATCCAAAAAACCATTTGTTTGCTTGCCCTTCGAAACTGGTTTTCAAAAATGCAAAAAGTACTATTTCTGTTAATCCTCAGATAATGGCCTCTGATTCTGTTTTGTTTGCAATTTCTATAGATACTGTGGAGGATCAAAAAAAATTCGTTGCAGAGTACAACATTCCATATCTTCATCTAAGTGACCCAAAAAAAATTACCTGTAAAACTTATGCAGGTTTGAATCTTGCGGGACTAGCAAAGCGTTCCACTTTTATCATAAACAAGGAAGGAAAGGTTGCAAAGATTTTTCGAAGGATCGATGTAGATTCACATGGCAATGAAATAGTTACAGCTCTGAAAAATCTATAGTTTTTGGATTCTTACCATAAATATTTAAAGACCTGAAATAAGATTGGATTCGTGCTAGATCTAGTGGCAAAAAAAATGTTCCTTACCAGCGGTAGGGGTGTACATGAGGATCAACTGACAAGTTTTGAATTTGCATTACGGGATGCTGGTATTGCTGGCACAAATTTGGTATTAATTTCAAGTATATTTCCTCCTGGAGCAAAAATCATTTCCAGAACAGAGGGCCTAAAACTAATCAGACCTGGTGCAGTTACTTTTGCAATATATGCAAGACAACAAAGTAATGAACCTCATAGATTGATGGCCGCTTCTGTAGGAATTTCAGAACCACGTGATAAATCTCGATATGGTTATCTTTCAGAATATCATTCTTTTGGAGAAACAGAAAAAGAGGCTGGAGATTACGCTGAAGATATTGCTGCACAAATGTTAGCGTCATCACTTGGAATAAAATTTGACATTAACAAGAGTTGGGATGAAAAAAGAAAACAATGGAAAATATCTGGTGAAATATATAAAACACGAAACATGACACAAAGTGCAGTTGGTGATGCTAAAGGACGCTGGACGACTGTATTTGCAGCAGCCGTATTGATTCTCTAATTTTTAGTTCTAATATTTTTTAGGTACCATACAATTGCAATTGCAGCCGCTATCCCTATTCCAATTAGAATGTAAGGGGAACTGTCAGCTGGATTTCCCGTTGTAGTTTGTGAGGACAAATCACCTATAGTAAATTTCAAATCTTGATCTGTTGCCTTATCTGTTTGACCAAAAAGATATTTTCCTACTATTTGTTCACCAGAATCAGGGTCAAAAAGCCATCCGTTCTTGGTAATGTCTGACGGATAGGTTTCCCCGTCTTTTTCAACAGTTGGGATGATTTGACTTTCATAGCTGGTTATCTTCATTGGTTCTTTGGATAACACTACTACCTGAACAAGTGAATTAAGTGGATAAAATCCAGAGCTGAAATAATTTGATCTTTCAAGTTTTCCTACTCCAAAGAATTGTAAAGTGTCTATTGATGTTATCTTATCTGTTATGTTTTGATCACGTGAAACTTGAAGATGAAAAAGAGAGGCACCTGTTTTTGGTATGATTGAAAAAGTCACAGTGGATGTTGGTTCATCTGCAATTTTTTTTGCGACATCTAAAAATCCGCCAGAATCTCTTATTTCTTTTGGAATTAAAAGTGTGGATAGTCCTTCATAAAGAAAGGATGTATCATATCTTGAAAATGTATAAACTACGGATACTGTCCCACGACCAGAAATTATTCCTGTCGTTTCCAATTCTTTGTTTATCTTGTCATCAACATGAATGAAAACGGAATGAAATTCTGTATCTATGTTAAATGCGTTATTAATGTCATCAATTAGCGCGTTGCCAATGTCTTTTCCTTTTTCCTGTGCTTCAGCAATGCCACCCGTAAATCCCTCCCTGGAAATATTTATCAAAACACAAGCCTTGTCAATCACTCCAAGTACACACTTGTCTTCGTTTGTTATTATCACCGCTGTAACGTTTTTCATACTATGAATTTTCTCATCAAGTTCTATTGGAACACGAATCTCTTGATTACTTGTACTTAGGACAGAGATGGAAGCCGATGTCTGATTTTGAAATTTTTGGTCTATTATTACTTGTGCGGTCTCTTGAAAAGTTGCAAGTTTTGGTTGTTGTGCATATGTATTGTATGTACTAAAACAGAGTAAAATAACCACTAATGAAAAAACTATTCTTATCCTGAACAATAATGCAGAGTTTTTCTGAGTAACTATTAAGTTTACTCTTGTAATTTTTCTATCTTTATTGCAAATCGTTGAAAAGGTTCTTCTTTGTAATGATCCTTGCAAACAAGGATTGTTTCATTAGGTTCTGGACCACAATCATAAGTAATCAAATACACAGGATCTTTGTTACAGCATCTAGGAAATTTCACTTAGAATTACTAAGATATGATAAAATAAAACAGTTTTAGTCGATCCATTTCCAATAGTTTAAATTGTAATCTGTGCTCCATATCTCTGACATCGGTTCAAACCGCAGGGGAACATTGCCTAACAGTGGGGGCGCCCACTGTTAGGCGCTTTTAATCACGATTTAATCAATCTGTCAATCTGGTTTTTGATATATGTAAATCCACTTTGCCAGAATTTTTCTGATGTGATGTCTATGTCATATTCTTTAAGAAGCATTTCTGGTTTCTTTGACCCGCCGGCGCCAAGGACCTCCAGATAAGTTGGAACAAAGGATCTTCCCTCCTCTTTATATCGTTGGAAGAAAGAAAGGGCAAGCAAGTTTCCAAATGAATATGCATAGCAGTAAAACGGTGTATGATAAAAGTGAGGTATACAACTCCACTCGATTCCAAAGTTTTCTGAAATGTCAATTGAACTTGCAAATTGTTCTCTGAGATTTTTGCTGTATTCCTGAGTGATTTCTTCAACAGTTGCCCCCTCTCCTATCTTTTTATGGGCAGAAATCTCAAAGGTAGTAAAGAAGGCCTGTCTCATTATAGTTGAATATAGATCATCAGCCTGCTCTGTAAGCATCATCTTTTTTTCATCATCTGACACTTTGTTTAAAATCTCATCATACAACAACACCTCTGAAAAAGTAGATGCAGTTTCTGCCAAAGGTAAGGAAGCCTCTTGCACAAATATGGATTTGTCAGAGGCAGATTCACTATGTATAGCATGACCGAGTTCGTGTGCAAGAGTAAAAACATCATTTATTTTTCCATTGAAATTTACAAAAACAAATGGTGTAATATTTGGTGATATCGTACTGCAAAATGCGCCATTTCTTTTTCCATGTCTTATAGATGAATCAACATGTTTTTTTGTAAATACTTTTCTTGCATGTTCTGATAATTTTGGACTAAAATCGTTCAAAGTTTTCAAAACAAGTTTAACCGCTTGATCAAAAGTGTATGTTTTTTGTTTTATGTTTGTTAAAGCAGGTGCATAGATGTCATATCTGCGAAGTTTTTTCATTCCAAGTATGCGAGCTTTGTGTTTGAAATATTTCTGAAACACCGATGCATTATTTTTACAAACTGAAAGAAGCGAATTTACTGTCCTGTCATCTATGTCATTTCCTATGTTTCTAACAGAAATTGATGATGTGTATTTTCTAATTTCAAGACATTCGTTTCTCCAGTTTAAAACTAAATTTTGATATATTTCCCCAAGTACACCTTTATTTTTTTCATACTCATCTAAAAGCGATCTGTAAGCAACTTCTCTTGTTCTTGATTTATGATTTTTAATTAACTGTGTAAGTTGTTCTCTGTTGTATTTTTTTTCTTTGCCGTCAATTTTTACTACATATTGGAAACTATTGGTGATTTTATCATATAGTTTTACAAGTGCAGTGTTTCCAGTGACATCCATGGTGTTGATTATTCTCTCCTCAGGCTCCGTGAGAGCATATTTTGCAACCAGTCGTTTATGTCTCAGAAACTCTGTTAACTGGCCTGCCTGTCTCATCAATCTTTCAGCATTTTTTTTGTCAATCTGTTTTTTCCACCATTGGTCAAAAAACAATGTTCGATTTTCAATATCAGATCCTAACTTTGTTATTCTTGTAAGTAACGTTGTCGCCTCATCAGATTGAGTGTTAGCAGAATAAGTAAGTGATGCATAACCTCCAACGACGCTGACCTTACTTGAAATCTCCTCTAATTCTTTAAGAATGCTGAAAAACTTTTGTGGTGAAATATTGTGTTTCAGGTAGACCTTATTTTTTCCAAAACTCTTTGCCTTTTCTTCGATGATCTGGATTTTTTTTGTAAATTGATGACTCTTGTGGTTTTTTACTAGCTCTGACAAGTCCCATTCTCTAAGATCAAAATGCTGCATTTTAACTAAAGAAGTATTAATGTTGTTAAAAACTGTGTGGACTTTGATAATTGGGAATTTATCGATCTGGCATGTTTACAAGTAGCCATGTCAAAAGTTCAATAAATGATCTAAATTTACCATTTAGGGAAGCAAAAAACATAGACATAACAATTTCCCAAAATGAAAAATACGATCATAAAATGATGACCGAAATGAACGAAAGCTTTTAATCATGTGATTTTATTCCCAGTAATATTGCAATCCAAGTTTTATGCGCTGACTTTAGCATTTTTGCTACTTTTTAGTGCTTTACCCAATGTAATGGCCCAGGAAATTGATCGTGATAAGGATGGGATTTCTGATGATGTTGATGATTGTCCAGTTTTACCAGAAGACTATGAAGGAATAATGGATGAAGATGGATGTCCAGATCTATACTTATCTACATTGGATACCGATTGGGATGGCGTTTCAGACCTGTATGATTCATGTCCAGATGCAAAGGAGACAAACAACAAATTTGAGGACGAGGATGGGTGTCCAGATGTCTCACCTGCTGAAAAATCAAGAGGCATGCTAGATGCTGACGATGATGGGATTTCTGATAGACGAGACAATTGTCCTAGTCAACCAGAAACCTATAACAAATTCTTAGATAGTGACGGATGCCCAGACAAGCTTGATTCTCAAATTGATACAGATAGAGACGGATTGAAGGATACAGTTGATAAATGTCCAACTTTTGGTGAGACATATAACAAATTCATAGATGAAGACGGATGTCCAGACCGAGTTGTGCCTACCTCAAAGGCCTCAATGTTGGTTGATACTGATGAGGACGGAGTTCCTGACTGGCAAGATAGGTGCAGAACAGATGCAGAAGTATTTAATCAATTCAAGGACACTGATGGCTGTCCAGACGAATATGTTCCACCACGTCAATACGTTTCTGGAACTCCAGATGATGACAAGGATGGATATTTCAATGATGAAGATAAATGCCCTACTTCTCCTGAAACTTGGAACAAATACAAAGATAATGATGGATGCCCAGACATTTATCCTAAAGAAAGATTACTCAATGATGACACATATCATGTGGAAGAAGGAACAAAAGTAATTCTTACTGGAGAAGGAACTGATCCTAACCCTGAAGATGTTCTCTCTTTCTCCTGGGAACAAACTGAAGGAGAATCCGTTGAGATATCCTCTTCAACTGCAATGAATCCATACTTTATTGCTCCTGATGTAGACAACGGTCAGACCAAGATTTTGGGATTTGAACTTGCAGTAGAAGATGGGCGTGGTGGTATGGATACAGACTCTGTCCGAATTACAGTAGAACCTGTTAACTCGTATCCCACAGCAGATGCAGGCGATGATCAAGATGTCGATCCACTTTCTGACGTAATATTAACATGCTCTGGAACGGACCCTGATGGTGATAAATTATCATTTTTATGGAGACAAATCAACGGTGTCCCAGTGGTATTGTCTTCAAGTACTACTGCAACTCCTACCTTTACCGCTCCACCAAGAATTATCCAACAACCATTAACATTTGAATGTACAGTAACTGACGGATTTGGGGGTAAGGCATCAGATACCACTAGAGTTACGGTAGGTAAGACTGAAGTAAGTTTGCTAGACGCTGATGCTGGTCCAGACCAAACTGTTGATGAAAGTACTCCGGTTGACTTGGATGGAACTAAAAGTAGCGCACCAAACGGTGAGGAATTGACCTTTGCATGGACACAAACGTTTGGTGAACAAGTCCTATTAGAAGGCGATAATACGGCTACTCCCTCATTTGTAGCACCAGATGTAACAAATGGTGAGACGAAGGTTTTGATGTTTAAACTTACAGTTTCAGCAGAAGGCTTGGGAAGTGCAACTGATTTAGTTGCGATCAGAGTTGTAACAGGTAATAACCCGCCAACAGCTGATGCTGGTCCTGATCAAACCGTAAACAAACGTTCACTTGTTAAACTTGCAGGTTCTGGTGAAGATCCAGATGGAGATAAAGTACGATATACTTGGAAACAAACAGGTGGAGAACAAGTAAAACTATCTTCAACTATTATTCCGGCACCTACCTTTAGTGCACCAACAGTACCAAATGGTGGTTCAAAGAGTTTGGAATTTACATTAACAGTATCTGACAAGTATGGTGGCTCTGATTCTGATTCAGTTGAAATTACAGTGTCCCCTGTTAACAGTAATCCAAGTGCTAACGCAGGTTCTGATAAAATAGTCGATGAACAGACTGAAGTAGGACTAACCGGCTCTGGCAAGGATTCAAACAGGGATCCATTATCATTCAAATGGGGACAAACTGCAGGGGAGCCTGTAGAATTATCATCTGAAGAGGTAGCTAATCCATCATTTACTGCACCAGTTGTAAAGAATGGTGAAACAAAAACACTGACGTTCAGACTCACAGTAGATGATGGACTTGGTGGTAAAGATACAGACTCTGTACTAGTAAGAGTTGTACCAATTAATGAAGCACCAACTGCAGACGCAGGTTCTGATAAATCAGTTTCAGAAAATACTTCTGCAAGACTACAAGGATCTGGGAATGATCCAGATGAAGACGTATTAACCTTCATGTGGTCACAAACTGAAGGACCAGCAGTCACATTATCATCGACATCAGACCAGTATCCTACATTTACTGCACCACAAGTTGTTGATGATGTCACCCTCACATTCCAGTTAATTGCAAATGATGGCATGATAGACAGTGAACCTGACACAGTAACTATTACTGTGAAGAACGTCAAACCAGCTGACTTGATAGCAGATGCAGGCAAGGACCAAGTAGTAGATGAAAATGTAACAGTTACATTACATGGAGTTGGCAATGATCCAAGCGGTACAGCAGTGACATTATCATGGGCTCAAATTGAGGGAGAAACAGTCACATTGTCCTCAAGCAAAGTAGCAGCCCCGACATTTACTTCGCCTGAAGTTGCAAATGGTGAAACAAAGACTTTGGTCTTTGAACTCACAGTAACAGATGGATCAGGACGAGTAAAGACTGACACTGTCACAATTACAGTGGATCCAATCAATGCTGATCCAACAGCAAAGGCTGGCGTAAAGACTGGATAAACAAATCCATATCTCTGAATCTTTTTAAATTTTATCTTTGTATCATTGAAACAATTGACATGCACCTCATGTAATTTACCAATGCAATATCAAGGAAGAAAAGAAAGTGATTTTGTGTGGCAGTATTTCAAATGTGGTGCAAAGTATTTTGATAATTCAAAAAATAATGGCTTGATAGATATCCAATAGAATTACCCCTAAATAGTGCTAAGAGAAAACAAACTCGGATCGGTCGTCTAGCTGGTTAGGATGACGCACTCACACTGCGTAAGGAATAATCCCGCAAAGGTCGAGGGTTCAAATCCCTTCCGATCCACTATGTCATAATACAATTCGAAATAAATAAAAAAAATAAATGATTCACGGAAAAATTTGAAGCAAAACTACTTTTTGATTCCTAAAGTTCTGTTCTTGAGTCGCAAATAACCACTGTGACACTTGCGGCATCTTGATGCACCCATTGGATTCTTTGCACCACAGCCAAAGCAAACTTTGAAGTGAAGTCTGGCTTTTTGTGCAATTTGTTTTTTTAACGGGTCAGTGATTGGCATTTCTACAATTCTCCTGATTTACTCTATTATATTCTAACCCTTTTTGCCGCCAATCTTTCCTGCTAAAAGCATGGGAACCTCAGCTGGTCTTTTCGCTACTGGTACGTTTGCTTTTGCATACATTGAAACTTTGGATTCTGCAGAGCCATACGTGCCATAAATTATGGCACCAGCATGACCCATCCTTTTTTCTTTTGGGGCAGCTCGGCCTGCAATATATGCAACGACTGGCTTGTCAAACTTTGAATCGATGATGTGTTGTGCAAGAAGCTCTTCTGCATCCCCGCCTATTTCACCAACAACAACTACTCCATCAATGTTAGGTAGTTTTCTTACCATATCAAATGCTTCAATTACCGTGGTTCCATTAATTGGGTCCCCTCCAATCCCAAGTGATACACATTGACCAAAATTTGCAAGTGAAAGATTATGGGAAACTTCGTACATCAAAGTCCCACTTCTTGAAAGAACCGCAATCCTTCCTGATTTGAAAGGAGTTGCAGGCATGATTCCTATTTTTATAATTCCTGGAACAATTATTCCAGGTGTGTTTGGCCCTATCATTATGGCATCCTTTTTCTTGGCAAGGTCAAGTACTGCCATCGCATCTTTTACTGGAACATGTTCTGGTATGGCAATGAGTAGTTTGATTCCTGCTTTGAAGGCCTCCATCGCAGCATCTCTGAAGAATTTAGCAGGAACAAAGACTATTGAAATTTTTGCACCAGTGGCAGAAACAGCTTCTCCCACGGTCTCATAAATTGGAACATTCTCAAACTTTTGGCCACCTTTACCAGGCGTTACCCCCGCAACGATGTTTGTTCCATATGTTATCATTTGCTGTGTATGGAAAGAACCAAACTTGCCAGTAATTCCCTGAACGATTACTGGTTTTTTCTTATAGTCGTTTTCTCCTTCCTTTCCAATTAAAATTTCAAAAAGGTCAACCACTTTTATTTACTCCAATTACAGCTGCATTGATTGCTTCTTCTACAGTATCAAACATCTTTGTCCGAGAATCTTTTAGCATTTCTTTTGATTTGTCAGCTTCTGCACCTGACATCCTGGCAAATACTGGAATGTCAACTAATTTATTTTCATATGCCTTGATAAAGGCAGTTGCAACCGTTGTTGTTTTTACAATTCCACCGTAAAGATTTACAAGTATTCCTTTTACTTTTTTCATCCTGCTAATCAAAGTAAGAGCTTCATAGACTGTTTCTGTTGTTGCACCACCTCCAACATCAAGAAAACAGGCTGGTTTTCCTCCATGATCTGAAAGCATGTCAAGTGACGACATGACAAGTCCTGCGCCATTTCCTACCACTGCTATGTTTCCATCAAGTTCTACTAATGAAAAGCCATTTTTCTCAGCACGTTCTTCAAGCTCAGATATCTCTTGGAATTTTCTTAGCTCATCATGTCTGAACATGGCATTGTCATCGATAATGACTTTGCCGTCAAGTGCAAGTAAGGTTCCATCATTTAGTATGGCAACTGGGTTTATTTCTGCAAGCTCCGCTTCTTTTTCAACTGTAAGTTTTGATAATTTTTGAACAAGATTTACAAATTCCTCTACGCTGTTATTCTTTAGGCCTATTGCATTTGCAACCTCTTCTGCAGTATTTTTATCAACCTGGCCAAGCCCCACTTCACGAATGATTTGGTTTTTGACTGATTCAATTTCAACGCCTCCCTCAGATGAGGCAATAACGGTATAGCATCTTTTGCTTCTGTTTAAGAACAAGGAAAGGTACAGTTCTTTTTTGTACTCTTGCATCTGTTCTAACAAAATTGCTTTTGTTTTTTCTCCTTTTACAATTTTTTGCATTATTTCTGGATATTTTAACTCAAACTCATCAAGATTATGACATTTTTGTATGGCTCCAGCTTTTCCTCTACCGCCAACTGCCATTTGGGCCTTAATGACAAAGGGAAATCCAATTATACTTGCGTCTTTTCTGCCTTGTTCTATGTTGGTAGAAGTTAGTCCTTTTGGGATACGTATTCCAAATTCAGCAAACAAGCTTTTTGCTTGATACTCTAACAATCGCATGAAAGATTTTCATTTTTATGGTTTTATAATCTGTTACTTTAGTTGTTCTTCAAGAAATTCAACGCATTGTAGCAAGAGATCTTTACTTTTTCGCATTAACCAATCTGGAAATTGATCAAATGTAAAAACAAATTGTTGCTGAAAGCTTGGAACTATTACTCCTCCCGACGTTACAACCTGAACAATCACGTGTCCTTCAGTTAATGTACATACAGTCTCCTCATGAGAATCCTCTTCTTCCTCTATCATGTTTCTGTAAAGGACAATGGGAGTCCCAGTCTTTACAACAATTAATGCTCCTTTTCTGAGGAGGTCAGAAAAATGCTGTAAAAGCCAGCTGTCTAGAGTCGTTTGTTTGACCACATGTGTTAATCTTCGTTGAATTATTTAATCAACTCGAATTGTTAAAAGCTCACCAATTACTCTACTGAATATGCCACAACTGTACTAATTTTCGGTCAAAAACGAATCAAATGAATGCATCAAAGTCTGAACTACCTGACAATTAATCTTTTATTATTTTTTTGTGAAGATCTTGATTGCTTGTGGTGGACATACGCCTTCACACGCCAAGCAAAATATACAGTCTGGTTCTCGGGCCATCAATGGTTTTTTCTCTGATGCAGGGTGACCTGGAGTATCAAACCATTCATAGACATTAACAGGACATGCATCAATACACGCACCATCTGCTACACAAATATCGAAATCAACTGATACGTATTCTCCCCAAACACCCAGTCTTCCGTTATCAGTTCCTTTTCCCCAAGTCTTTATTGCATTTTTGTTTGATGGAACAACAAATGATACACTCTGACGCAT
>Ga0209431_10004125_pt1 | contig 11420 bp, 8 predicted proteins | sample RifCSP13_3_FD_184021 | JGI IMG/M metagenome (GOLD analysis project Ga0209431, IMG submission 184021) | Soil microbial communities from Rifle, Colorado - Rifle CSP2_sed 13_3 (SPAdes) (version 2) | ecosystem: Environmental > Terrestrial > Deep subsurface > Rock core/Sediment | place: Rifle...
TTATTTTGTCTGAAACACGTTCCGGAAAATTAGTATTCTTAGAGATAAACCTCTCCACTTCTAAAATATCCAGACCTTTTAAAGATGCGAAAAAGCAATAAGCAAAGGCTCCTTGTTCGTAAAGTCTGTCGTATTTTCTTAACATATTGGCGGTTCCTACTTTTATTATGTGGGGTGAGAAATAAGCCAAGTACAAAAAGTGTTCTAATTGAAAGTATTTTTTTGCTGTGTCGTTTGTCATTTCGGAGCGATAAACGAATCCTTCTTTAAATCCAATCTTTATTTCACATTCTTTACACCTTTCTTTTTTAGTATTACTTAGATCAATCTGTCTTAAACAAGGGAAATGTTTACCTGATATTAAATCAAAATAGCCGGGGCATTTTCTTTGTTTTGATATTGTCCAGCTGAACGAAAAATTCTCTAACTTTAAATGTTTAATTAAATTAGATGATTCATTATATGTAATCAGGTATGGAGTTTTGTTGTACCATCTAAATGTTAAAATCAAAAAATTATTGTATGTATGCATAAACTCTTAAATTTTATTTATTTAACTACGATTTAGCTTGACCCGGAAATAGTGGGATTAAGACATCAATTGGACATTGGAGATTTAATGATGATATAGTTCTTGTCGTGATAGGAATAATTAATAAACTTCCAAAGAATCACTTTGGACATATCTCTGACCAAACAATTGGTTCACTAATAAAAGGAGTAAGTGCTACCGTAACTGGTATTCCGGGGTTTGGAAAAACATATTTTCCCAGATTTATAGAAAAACGGATAAATGAAGATTTTACCGAAATTAAAACTGCAATAATTAACTTAGATTTGCTCAACCCGTATGACTTCAATAGCGCAATGTCGCAAATAAAGAACAGAATAGGTTGTCAAAATTCTAAAGACATTCAGACTTATTTAGAAAATATTAGTAGGAAAAATCAGGTAATATTGATTTTGGAAGGTGTAAGCAGCAAGACAGATAAAAGACTTCTTCGGTTGTTTTATAATTTCGGTAATATCAACCCCACTAGAATTGTATTTTTGACGATTGCAAATTACACGATTCTTGACCCTGATTTTATTAAGGAATCAAATGGATACGCTCTGTTTGCCAAAACTCTGATAATTCCCCCGTTTGATCTTGAAGGAACTAAAAGAATAATAGATATAAATAATAATCAATATGGGTGGAGAATTTCTGAAAATATTGTGCCTGAGATATATAAATTTTCTGGGGGAAACCCGGCGCTTATACTTTATATTTCATTATATTTAACTGAATATGATACGGATTCTTGTGAGTTTATTGACCATATGCTGCAGTTTCCTGCACTGTTAGCTAGAGTTAATGATATTGCTAATGTAATAATCAGAGAGCCGCTTAGTTTATGCTACAAACTTGGAATCATCGGATCAAACGGCGAAATATTTTCACAATTGGTATCACATTACTTGGGGAAGTTTGAGGCTAAAGGCTACGGGTTTTTTATGAAAAATCTTTCAGAGAGGGAAAGGAGATTGCTGTCGATATTAATTGAAAATAAAGGAAAAGTTGTAGAGAAAGAAAAAATCAGCCAGATTATGCTGCAGACACCTGATACATATTCTTTATGGGCGATTTATAAAACTATCCAAAGACTGAAAAATAAGATTAAGGAGTTTTATACGATTCAAACTATTAAGGATAAAGGGTACGTTTTAAAAGAGATTGCATAAAAGCAGAAGTTTTATGGCGAAGGGCATGGGATATACTTGGAACTTTTTTCTCACAAACCCCAAGTTTTATCTGAAAACCTATTCTCACTGAATAATGTGTTTATAAAAGCCCCCAACAACAAACAATCTCTTTCATTTAGGGGCTCGAAACCATCATAAAACCCACTTGAACGGTCCGGCAAATAAACCGACTCTGGAAACGGCTGTTTGACTGCATTAGACGCACGCCCAAAAACATGAATATGTAGATAAGATTTATTTCCATCTTTATAAGACCAATTTCCCATATCCTGATAGTTTATTTTTACAACAGGAATACCTTGTTCATTCATCACCTTTTGCAATGCCTCTCCAACAACCAAAGTCAGGCGCATTAATTCTATTGCAATTCTTGGAGTTAATTTTGTTCTATCCTCAATAGATCTGTCTTTAATTGCTACCCTGATATGCCCGCCATCAGTTCTAGAAACAAAGGGTTTTTCATGAGATTCAACAATAAAGTTAGTCGTTTCAAATATTTTTCCCACAGTAATATTATACATGGCGGAGGGAGTGGGATTCGAACCCACGTGCCGCTTGCGCGACGCTTGGTTTTCGAGACCAGCCCGGTACGACCACTTCGGTATCCCTCCATGTTTATATAAGCTCTTTTACTCTCTAAGTGACGGTAAGTAAATATTATATGAAAGGGCGTTGAAAATAAAATTTTAAATGTATGTTGAATTAGTTCAACCAGACATGCCGCATCGTTTGCTTGCATACAGCATGTCTGGCGGTCACACCTGGGCATCATCACTCCTCCTTTACTGCAAAATACCCAGGTTTCTCAGCGTCTGAAGGGTTTCTGCGATCTCCTTCTGATGTGAGATTACAAAGCTGTCGATGGCTATGATCGCCAAGCCAAGCACCATTAATGCGATCACAACCATCCCGAACATAGCCTCATACTTTCTCATGTCTACTCTCCGTTTAACGTCCAATGGACGTATTTAAGTTATTATATTATGGGCTGAGAGATTATTCAAAATACTTACTGTCCTTAATCTTTTCCGGTAAAAAACTTTCGTTTCCGTACTTTTTGTATCCTTTTCCATAGCCGAGGTCCTTCATTAATTTTGTAGGTGCATTTCGAATATTTAAAGGAATAGGCAGATTTCCGTACTTCTTAACGTCTTCCATTGCCTTCTGCAAAGCGTCATATGCCCTTCTATCTTTCTTCGCCGATGCCAAAAAAACAACTCCATGAGCTAAATTAATTGCGCACTCGGGTAATCCAACCTTTTCTACAGAGGAAAAAACTTCGTTAGCTACCAATAAGGCTGTAGGTTGTGCCATTCCAACATCTTCGCTCGCGAAAACCACCATTCTTCTGGCAATAAATTTCGGGTCTTCTCCCGCGTCAATCATTCGGGCTAAGTAATAAACCGCTGCATTTACGTCGCTTGACCTCATGCTTTTTATAAACGCGCTTATGATGTTGTAGTGTTCTTCTCCTTTCTTATCAAACCTTAAATGCTTGTTTTGCAGTGTGCTTTTTAAAGTTTCTACCGTTACATTTTTATATAGGTTATTAGTGTCGTCGATCATTGTTATTGCCTGTCTGGCATCTCCGTTTGCCATGGCAACCAGCCAGTCTTTAGCCGCTGTGTCCATCGGAATTCCGGTTCTGTTTATTATTTCGTACATTTCCGAGTCGGTAAGTTCTTTTAAAATAAAAACTCTGCATCTGCTTAAAAGAGGGGAAATTACTTCAAAGCTTGGATTTTCTGTTGTTGCTCCAATTAAGGTAATTATTCCGGTTTCTACGTATGGTAGTAGGAAATCCTGCTGTGCTTTATTGAATCTGTGAATTTCGTCTAAAAATAACATTGTGGGTTTGTTCGATTTTTCCAGCGAAATCTTCGCGGTCTCTATAACCTTTCGAACGTCATCTTTTCCAGCCGAGACAGCGGAGAGATTGTGGAATTCCGCGTTGAGTTCATTAGCGTATATTTTGCCCAGAGTAGTTTTTCCCACTCCCGGAGGACCCCATAAAATAAATGAAAACAAATGTTTGTTCTCAATCGCAACTCTTATTGGTTTGCCTTCTCCTGCCAGATGTTCCTGACCTATAAATTCATCCAGACTCTTTGGACGGATTCTTGAAGCTAAAGGTTCCATATTTGAAATATAACATTTTCGGGTATTATTTGGCTATTGGAAGTTTAGAAGCTGAAGTATTTCCTCTGGTTTATTAGCAACTGCAGCCGGTTCATATTTTTTAAGAAGAACTTCCGTGTTGTATCCCCACGTAACTGCTATACATTTTATTCCGGCCCTTTTTGCGTCTTTAATATCTCCGACCGTATCTCCGATATATATCACTTCATCTTCTGAAAGCTTAAATTCATTTAGTGTTTCTTTTATAACACCGGTTTTTCCGGATAAAAAATCCGTGTGCTTAACAAAACTTATTTGTTTTAATCCGTTTAGATTTAAAAATTCCCGGACATTTTCTTTTGAGTTTGTAGTTATCACACCAAGTACTATATCTTTATCCGACAAAGATTGAATTACATTTTTCATGTCAGGAAATAATTCTAAAGTGGAAATTCTCTTTTCAAGTTCGTTAATAATTGTTCTGATAAATTTCGGAACTTTCCAAATAGGAATTTCAATAATCCGCAACCAGTCTCTCATGGGTACTTCCCTAAGTTGGATCGCTTCCAGATAATCAATAGGATCTGTTCCGAGTTCTTTATGCAGCTTATTATTGATATCTACCATTTCCTTAAATGTGTCCGCCATTGTTCCGTCAAAATCGAGCAAAATTAGTTTAGGGATTTTATTATGCATTCTTTAATTATTATAACAAAGCAATTTTTTTAATACTTTCAATGTTTTTTACACACAACCAGGCGCTTTGTAGTCCGAAACCTGTCTTGTTAATGTTAATAGGGTTTGTTTTTTTAACGTCAGTGAAAAAAACGAAAATAGCAAATTTTTTATTTTTGATGTAGTTTTTGATAGGTATCGGTATATCCGTTACCCCAAGATCCAACTTAGCGTATTTTTGCATTATCTCTAAAGCATGTCTGTCGCTTTCTATGAAATATTGGTGTACATCGGTAACTTTTGCTTTAACAGTCACTTGGCCTCCTGAGTCTTTGAAATAAAGAATGTCTCCTTTTTTAACCTTGTTCCAGGGTGCGGTTTTAAATTTATACCAGCGAGACTCTACTTTCTTAACACCGCTAAGTATTTTAGGAAGTAATCCCCATTCTTTTTTCATGATTACTACATGGTCCATTTTTATTTAAGAAGTTTAAGAATCTCAACTGCCCGCTTTGGATTTCCCCTACCGATTGGAAAATAACAAGGGATTATATTTGTTTGTATTCTTCCTATTGTTACTTCAGTTTTTGAAGCTTTTTCATTTCTCATGCAATTTTGGTAGTACTCTTCCAACTTAATCTTTTGAAGAGTTAATGCTTCATATGGAATCAGACCAAAAGTAATGATATTTTGCGGTTTAACAATTTCTATTTCCCTTATCAGCGATGGAAGGAATATTTTTATTTTTACTCTATTCGGTAGATCGGCGTTTTCACCTGCCCACTTTACTATGTTCGTAAAATTGAAGCTTTTTGATTTGAGGAAATCATAAACCTTTTTAGCAAACGATTCGTCCCATGTTTTTCTTTTTTCAATCTCCAGCATTAAGTTGTTTTCAAATTGCCCAGCTTTATGGAATACTCTCCAAATATTTTTTGTTCCTATAAAAGGTGCCCTGATTCCTTTCCAGTTTGGATTAGTAGATATGTTTCTAATGGTGGGATTGATGAAAACAAACATGTATTTGGGAATATTTAATTCCCCTCCGCTGGGAATAGGCATTAGGCTGCTATTCGGGAAATGTTTTTTATTGAGTTCAATTATATGATTATATAAATCGGTCAGATTTGATATTTTTTCCAGGGTCATGCTGAAATAATAGCATTTTTGTTTTTTAACGTTTTGCGGTGGCCCCGAGCAGTGGTTTAGGTTGCTTGGGGCTATGTGGTTAGACGATGATGGAGGAGACATTGACGTTTAGTGCCGCCAAGCACATATCGACTACGTCACTGTCTGATTCTCTACATGTCGGAATTCGGTAAACACGACCTTCGAATACACCGCAAATCAATGAGATTTGACTTGAGGCAAATCCCACTGATTCGAATACTAGCACGGAGGAAATCCTTTCTCCGAGGCTGAAGGCATGTCCGACAGTCATGTTGATCGCAACCAAGATCGCCTTCTCTGGTGGGAGAGCTTCCCTGCTTGGGATCTCGTAGACCTGAACTTCTAGCCGATCAGCCAGAAGTTTACCGATCCGCAGGCACATCTTTTCATCTCCTAATAGCAGTGTGTACATCTCATCCTCCTCTAATGGATTTAAGTTGCGCAGATTATAACAACCATTATCCTTCCAATCAACAGCTATAGGTTTTTATAGTGATGTTGAGAACAAGTATCAAGTCTTAAGTTATATTTATTATTAATTCAAACAAATATACCAATACGTATTGTTGTTAGCATTATTAAAGACAGTTGTCACTCATAACAGTTAAATTGCCAACTTTCTTAGTATAGCAGGAAATTGCGCGCAAAATTAACGACTTATAGCCTTACATTAAAGGAGAAATCCCATCTTGAGAAATAAGTAATAATATAATTTGGTATAATGCAAGTGATGTAAATCTTCCTGAGGGGGTAAAGCTACCATGGCGACAAAAAAAAAGGAAAGGGTGCCGAATATACACCCCGAAGAATCATTCAAGGCGTGTACGAAGACGGGCGGCCAGTTGCCCTTGGAAGGACGGTGCGTGTCGAGAAATTGGGGATAATAAAGGAAGCCCCAATGTATGTGGCGCTTAAGATTGTGAATAGTTTTGACGGACGTTGTGTGGTTATACGGCGTGAGTACAGCGGTCCACAATTTCTAAAGCGCCGATTCTGAGCCATGTACTATATTACAGCTGAGGCGCCGGCCACAGCACTAATCTCACTTCAACCGGTACCTCAGCTGCAGCTGTACGATAATGATTATGGCAACAGAAATTGTACATAATTAAATTAAGGTTTTATAGATATACATCTATACAAACATATATTTATTTTTGTATAATAGTTCAGCTTCAAATGTCCTCTGGATAAGGACAAATGGATATGTTAGTCTTTAGCTTGGTGCCGAAAATCAATGGTGCTGTTTTTATTGTTTAAGCTTAAGATGTGATCTTGGAGCCAAAATCTAAGATCCCTTTTTTGTTAGTAGCTATGAGAAAAAAGGCAATTTTCTTAATAATATTAATTTTAATAGTTTATATTGGATTGTTTATTATTGTAACTTTTAAACCACAGAAGTTGATAAAGCCTATTACAGGTGTAAATAGTGTTTTTGTGAAAACTTATCCTCATGCAGTCCTAGAAAATTTGTGGCTCGCATACAGGGATAAAATTCAAAAAGACGGCAGAACCATAGACCGTTCGAGAGATTTTTTAACCACATCAGAAGGCCAATCATACTCCCTGCTTAGATCCGTTTGGATGGATGATAAGGAAACTTTTGATAATGTTTTGAAATGGACCAACAATAATTTGAGGCAAAGAGAAGATGATAATTTGTTTGCGTGGAAATGGGGTAGGAATCCGGACGGAAGCTGGGATGTGTTGGTTGAAGAAGGCGGAATGAACACTGCTTCCGACGCCGACCAGGACATTGCGCTGGCCCTGATTTTTGGTTACAAAAGGTGGAATCAGGAACATTATTTAAAACAAGCTATTCAAATTTTAAATGACATTTGGAAGCAGGAAGTTATTACAGTAAATGGAAAATACTATTTACTTGCCGGAAACTGGGCCAAGAGCGAACCCCAGCCTACCGTTAATCCTTCATATTTTTCATTTGCAGCTTATCCGATTTTCGCTGATGTGGATTTAACTCATCCTTGGCTGGAGTTAAGAGAAAGTTCTTATGATGTTTTGGAAGAGGCCACTTTGTCTAATTTGGACTTTGATGAGAGCGCAAACATCCCTCCCGACTGGGTTAATCTTGAATTGACAACGGGAAAGGTTCTGCCGGTTTTGCACGGTGATAAAGATACTAATTTTTCCGACGATGCCTACAGAATTATTTGGAGAGTAGGTCTTGACTGGAAATGGCACAAAAATGAAAGGGCAAAAGAATTTTTAAAGAAATTGTCATTCTTGGAAAATGAATGGAAAACGCAGGGGAAACTTATAGCTACTTATAAACACAGCGGCGAACCAGTTGATTATCATGAAAGCAATAGTATGTACGGGGCGACCCTGGCTTATTTTGATTTAATGCACCCGTATATTGCTCAGGATATTTATCTGAGCAAACTTGCAGTTTTATATAATTCCGATACTGAAGAATTTGCTGAAGACATCGGATACTACTCTCAAAATTGGGTTTGGCTTGGAATGGCATTTTATGAGGATAAACTGCCGAATTTATTTGAGGTTGAAGGGGTTGACTTATGAATAGAGAAAAAGTAAAAGCACCCCATCAAATAATATCCGCTAATATATCAGTTTCCCAGATTTACATTTTATTCTGCGTTTTTACGATTGTGTTTTATTTTACGTGGTGGCTGGATTTTGGTAATGCGGGCAGTCCTCTGCTTTTTGGACTACTTTTTATTGGCGAGGTTTACCATCTCTGGCAAGCTCTCGGTTATTTATATACTATTTGGGATCAGAGAAAACTTAAGCCTAAAGTGCTTAAAGAATTTTATCCTGTTGATGTTTTTATAACGGTTTGCGGGGAACCAAGAGATGTAGTGGAAAGAACACTTAAGGCTGCACTAGCAATGGATTATCCGAACTTTAAAGTTTATATCTTAAATGATAGTAAAAGCAGGAATATTTCCAACTGGAAAGAAATCAATGAGTTGGCGAAAGAATACGGAGCAACATCAATTACTAGAGATGTTAACAAAGGAGCGAAAGCGGGGAATATTAACAATGGTTTAACTCAATCATCCGCACCATATTTCGCGGTTTTTGACGCTGATCACGTACCTCATAAAGACTTTTTGAAAAAAACCATGCCTTACTTTGAAGATAATAAAATGGCGATAGTTCAAACTCCGCAGTATTATCAAAACAGAGACGACAGCTTTTTGACCCAGGCAGCTTGGGAACAGCAGGAATTATTTTTCGGCCCAATTTGCAGAGGCAAAAACAGGCTGAATGCAACTTTCTGGTGCGGTACGAATGCGGTTATAAGACGCGAAGCGCTGCTGGATGTAGGCGGAGTTCCTGAAGACAATATTGCCGAAGACTTTTTAGCATCACTTTACATGCACGAAAAAGGTTGGAATTCTGTTTACGTTTCGGAAGTGTTAACAGACGGCATGGCGCCGTTTAATCTTGGAGACTATGTTAAGCAGCAATTCAGATGGGCAAGGGGATCTTCCGAAGTTATTTTCCATCACAATCCGCTCTTTAAAAAAGGTCTTTCTTTCGGGCAGAAAATGCAATATTTGTATTCTTCCAGCTATTATCTGAATGGATTTGTCGTATTAATAGACGCGCTAATACCCATTATTGTTTTGTTTACAAAAGTTCTGCCGGTAAAATCCACAACTTCGGAGTTTATGATTTATTTTTTCCCGTTTATGTTTTCAACAATTCATTTGTTGATGCTTTCTACGCAGAATACTATAACGTTTAGAGCGATTCAACTTTCTATAAGCTCTTTTTATATTTTTATAAAAGCATGCCTTTCTTCGCTTCTGCGGATACCCGCTCGTTTCGAAGTTACACCTAAAGCAAAAGAAACAGGTAACTTTTTATCATTTGCCTCACTGCATTTTATTTACGTTGCGGTGGGATTTATAGCCATTGCTTATGGGCTTGTGACACAAGGTTTTGCACCTTCAGTCATAACTAACGGTTCATGGATTTTATTTAATATTGCATTCTTCTTCGGTTTTATCAGAGCAGCTTATCCCTGGAAACAATCGTTTGAAAACGCGCTCGAAAAATTAAAAACCTTATTAGGATTGTATAAAGAATTTAATGTTGTAGAAAGATATGATTACTCTCCAGTTTTGCAATATACGGAAACTTCTTCAGGAGGAGGCGGAGAAAGTATAGATCGAGGGAACCTACTAATTTCAAAGAGCTTTGGGAGCGAGGAAAATGCAAAACTCAAAAACGATTAATTCACGTAACAGCAATTTGCATAATAATGTACACGTGTATTTGATTATAGCAAGCTTGGTAGTTGGATTATTATTGAGAATCTGGAACTTGGGATCTGAAAGTTTAAGGCTGGATGAAGCACAAAGTATTTGGCAGGCGTCTCATTCAATAGAGTTTATTAAAGAGTACATGTTGAAAAATGTTCATTTACCCTTGCATAATACTCTGCTTCATTTCTGGATTGAATTTTTCGGAACGTCTGAACCAGCTGTGAGGTTGCTGGCTGTGATTCCGGGTATGATTACTCTTCCATTTTTATATTTACTTTCAAAGGAAATTTTAGGGAAAAAAGGAGCTTTGATTACATTGATTCTGGCTTCAGTTTCGCCGTTTTGGGTTTGGTACAGCCGCGAAATCAGAATGTACACATTATTAACCCTTGTAACCACAATTTCTTATTTGTTTTTTGTTAAGATTTTAAAAACCGGCAGATTCAGATATTTTATTTTTTATACTGCAGCTAATTTGATTGGTATTTACACCCACTATTTCTTCTTCCTGGTTCTGCTGGTTCAAGTGTTGTTTTTCTTTTATTTCTGGAAAAGGCAATGGACGGAGGGAAATAATATCAATGTAAATAAAAAGAAACTGCTGGCAGGGTTTATAATTTCCGCGGTTTTTACTTTCGCAGCTTTTTCCCCCTGGGTTAATGCCCTTTATAATTCATACGGGTCCGGAACTTTAGCTCCGGTTCTCACAAAGCCTACAACTTTTAATTTAGTTCTAAGTTTTTTTGAATTTGTTTTTGGATTCCTACCGGTAAATTTTATGGGAGTTTTGATTTCGTTCTGGCCGCTGATTACACTTTTCGGGTTTATATTTTTAACCAAAAGGCGAAGTCCCTTTTCTAAAGGTTTTTATCTGGTGATTCTTGGTACATTTTTGCCGATATCCCTTGTTTATTTTGTAAGTATTGTGTACAAGCCAATGTACTTAACCAGATACCTTATGCCCGCGACTCCGATGTTCTTTATTTTTATTTCCTGGTACATTGTTGAGCTAAGAGGGAAAATAAAATTTTTATTTATATTTTCTTATCTTGTTATTATTGCACTGGCAATACACGTGCAGTTTACAAGTACTGAAAATCCGGCCAGAGAAAATTACAGAGATGCGGTGGCATATGTGACCGCTAACGCAACTCCCAGGGATATTGTAATAGTATCCCCGCCTTATATAATTTATCCCTTTCAATACTACTATAACGGGAATACCAGAGTTTCAACCATGCCTATTTGGAATAAGAAAAAAGGAGGAATTCCCCAGACAACAATTGAACGTGTTCAAAATGATACCGAAACTTTGAGGAGGGGGCATCAAAGAATGTTTTTAGTATTAACATCCGGTTTAGAGGGATCCGACTTAGTGAAAATGTATTTTGACAATAGCTTTACAAAACTCGATAAGCAGCAGTTTTCCAAAGATGTGTGGATACACGT
>Ga0209431_10004126_pt1 | contig 11417 bp, 6 predicted proteins | sample RifCSP13_3_FD_184021 | JGI IMG/M metagenome (GOLD analysis project Ga0209431, IMG submission 184021) | Soil microbial communities from Rifle, Colorado - Rifle CSP2_sed 13_3 (SPAdes) (version 2) | ecosystem: Environmental > Terrestrial > Deep subsurface > Rock core/Sediment | place: Rifle...
AGTGCCAGGCCAATCAGGGTAGGGGTCGCATCGGGCAATGTTTCCGCATACAGCACGAATACCGGCAGGATCAGAAACAACCCGAACATGCGCAGAAAAAATATCAATGCCAGTGCCAGACTGCTTTGCAACTCGCCCGCCGTCATCTTGTTATTTGTCATTATTCGGGATTCTCTTTGCGTCTGTCCATAAAAACCACTTATAGTAGCAGTTTGCATTTTTTCTGGCGAAACAAGTTTACTATGAACACAATCCGTATCCGGGGCGCCCGTACCCATAATCTGAAAAATATTGACATTGACATACCGCGCGATCGCCTGATAGTGATTACGGGCTTGTCAGGTTCCGGTAAATCCTCGCTGGCATTTGATACGATCTATGCCGATGGGCAGCGGCGTTATGTGGAATCCCTGTCTGCCTATGCACGGCAATTTCTGTCCATGATGGAAAAGCCGGATGTCGATCATATTGAAGGATTGTCACCCGCTATTTCAATAGAACAAAAATCGACTTCACACAATCCGCGTTCCACAGTTGGGACCATTACCGAGATCTATGATTACCTGCGCCTGCTGTTTGCCAGGGTGGGTGAGCCTTGTTGTCCGGAGCATGGAGTTAAACTTGCTGCACAGACGATAAGTCAGATGGTCGATCATGCGCTGGCCCTGCCGGAAGGTGAACGCCTGATGTTGCTGGCCCCGGTTGTGCAAGGCAGGAAAGGCGAACATATCCAGTTAATAGAAAGGCTACGCAGTGAAGGATTTATCCGCGCCCGTATTGATGGCAGGGTGGTGGAACTGGATCAGGCGCCTGCACTGGACCTCAGAAAAAAACATGATGTTGAAGCTGTCGTCGACCGTTTCAAGGTGCGCGATGATCTCGGGTTACGACTGGCAGAATCCTTTGAAACGGCGGTACGATTGTCTGATGGCATAGCACGGATCATTTCGATCGATAATCCTGAACAACAGGAGATCACTTTCTCGGCAAAATTTGCCTGCCGTGAATGTGGTTACAGCCTGAATGAGCTGGAGCCGCGTCTGTTCTCTTTCAATAATCCCATGGGTGCATGTCCTGATTGTGATGGCCTTGGCGTTATCCGGTTTTTTGATCCGGAACGCATCATACAGGACCGTGAACTCAGTCTGCCCGGTGGTGCCATACGTGGCTGGGACCGGCGCAATGCCTATTATTTCCAGTTACTGAAAAATCTGGCCTCACATTACAAATTTGATCTGGATACACCATTTAAGAAACTGCCTGGAAATATTCGGGACGTGATTCTGTTTGGCAGTGGAGAAACCGAGATTATGTTTGAGTACCTGCACGACCGGAAGGGTGCGATCAAACGCAAACACCCGTTTGAAGGAATAATTCCCAATATGCAGCGGCGCTATCATGAAACAGAATCCATCGTCGTGCGGGAGGAATTGTCCAAATACCAGAGCAGCAAATCCTGCCCTGCCTGTATTGGTACACGGCTGAATATTGCCGCAAGACATGTTTTTATCAATGATTATGCATTGCCGGATATCACAGCCATGCCGATTGACAAGGCACAACAGTTTTTCGCCGGGCTTGAAATTGCGGGACAACGCGGTGAGATTGCCGCGAAGATACTGAAAGAAGTCAATGACCGTCTGCAGTTTCTCGTGAATGTCGGGCTCAATTATCTGACGCTGAACCGGAGTGCAGAGACATTGTCCGGTGGTGAGGCGCAACGTATACGTCTGGCGAGCCAGATTGGCGCGGGTCTCGTGGGCGTCATGTATATACTCGATGAACCAACGATCGGACTGCATCAACGTGATAACCGGCGATTATTATCGACGCTTTGTCATTTGCGCGATCTGGGTAATACCGTGATCGTCGTAGAGCATGATGAGGAGGCCATCATGGAGGCGGATCATGTGATCGACATCGGGCCGGGTGCCGGTGTACATGGCGGACGGATTGTTGCCCAGGGTTTGCCGGAGGACATCGTCAATCATCCGGATTCGCTGACTGGGCAGTATTTATCAGGCAGAAAACGGATTGATATCCCGGGTTTGAGAACAAAGGCTGACCCGAATCGGGTATTGAAAATAAACGGTGCCACAGGAAACAACCTGAAAAATATTGATGTGGAATTTCCGGTAGGTTTGTTGATCTGCGTGACTGGCGTTTCCGGTTCCGGTAAATCCACACTCATCAACGAGACACTTTACAAGCTGTCTGCCAGGGAAATTAACGGGACCAATATCACTCCTGCGGCATGTGCCAGCATCAAGGGACTGGAACACTTCGACAAGGTTGTGGACATTGATCAGAGTCCGATCGGGCGCACACCGCGCTCCAATCCGGCAACCTATACAGGCATATTTACGCCGATACGCGAACTCTATGCGGCGACCCAGGAGTCACGTTCAAGAGGTTACCTGCCCGGACGATTCAGTTTTAACGTGAAGGGCGGTCGCTGCGAGGCCTGTCAGGGGGATGGCGATATCAAGGTGGAGATGCATTTTTTACCGGACATTTATGTGGCGTGTGATGTCTGCAAGAGCAAACGTTACAACCGGGAAACTCTGGATATTCGCTATAAGGGCAAGAATATACATGAAACCTTGTCCATGACTGTTGAAGATGCGCACCGGTTTTTTGATGCCGTACCGGTCATTGCGCGCAAGCTGCAAACACTGATGGATGTTGGTCTTTCCTACATAAAATTAGGGCAGAATGCAACGACGTTATCCGGCGGTGAGGCACAACGGGTGAAACTATCCCGCGAACTTTCCAAACGTGATACGGGCAAAACACTTTACATTCTGGATGAACCAACGACCGGTCTGCATTTCCAGGACATACAACAACTCCTGCATGTTTTGCATCGCCTGCGCGATCACGGCAATACCGTCATTGTGATCGAACATAATCTCGATGTAATCAAAACAGCAGACTGGATCATCGACCTGGGGCCAGATGGCGGGGATGGCGGCGGGCAGGTGATAGCCACAGGCACACCGGAAAAGATTGCGTATAATAAAAATTCCTATACCGGGCAATACCTGAAAGCGGCTCTGGAGAGATATAAAGTCAAGCCCGCCAGAGGATCAGTAAATAATTCTGTCCCTGAATTACCAGTACATCAAAAATGAATTGGCGAGGTGCACACAACAGCAGATAATGTCCGGTGTTTTTATGTCAACCGGGCAATCTGGCATCCGGACCAATATTTGTTGCTGTAAAAAATATTCCACTTGGTAAACTGGTAATCCAGTGCAAGCTGGAGTGAACTTCATGTTGAAATGAAGCATCCTGATAACAGTTATTATGCCAGGCGCATGAAATATTTTTTGGATGTGTGACTATATCCGTATAAAAAACCATAAAAGGAAATGCTGTGAGTGCTCTAATCTGTGGGTCTTTTGCTTATGACAATATCATGGTTTTCCCCGACCATTTCAAAAATCACATTCTTCCTGAAAAGGTGCATATGCTGAATGTTTCATTCATGGTGCCGGTGATGCGCCGCGAGTTTGGTGGCTGTGCAGGAAATATCGTATATAACCTCAAGTTGCTGGGCAGTGATGCCATGCCTATGGGTACGGTCGGGAAGGATTTTGATCCTTATGCCTACTGGATGAACAAGCACAAGATCAACCGTCAGCATGTCAAGGTCATAGACAGTGCATTTACCGCACAGGCATTTATTACTACTGATCTGGATGACAACCAGATCACCGCCTTTCACCCTGGTGCCATGAGTTTTTCCCATCATAACAAGGTATCTGATGCCAAAGATGTCACTATCGGGATTATCTCTCCGGATGGCCGTGACGGGATGATTGAACACGCGCAACAATTTTATGATGCCGGTATTCCATTCATATTTGATCCAGGTCAGGGCATGCCCATGTTCGATGGTGATGCATTGTGCACCTTTATTGATCAGGCCAGGTGGGTCACCGTCAACGATTATGAATGGCAGTTGATGCAGGAACGGACCAAACTGACCCCGGATCAAATAAGCGCCAGGGTTGAGGCCTTGATCGTGACCCGCGGTGATAAGGGATCATTTATCTATACTCATGGCAAGTGTCACATCATCCCTGTAGCCAAACCACAGGCTGTCAATGATCCTACCGGTTGCGGTGATGCTTATCGTGCCGGGTTATTGTATGGATTAATGCATGATATGGACTGGGAGACCAGCGGGCGTATTGCTTCTTTGATGGGCGCGATCAAGGTCGAAAATCATGGCACGCAAAACCACCATTTTGAAATAGACCAATTTAAAGACCGGTTCAAACAGGAGTTTGGGTACACTTATTAGTTACAAGTTACAAGTTACAAGTTACAAGTTACAAGTTACAAGTTACAAGTTACAAGTTGTGTGTTTTCTTGTGACTTTTTACTTATAACTTGTCACTTGTTTTCCAAGACTTCCGCCCCCGCCAGTGCACATTGATGATCTTCATCGGGTGATCCACCACCCAGGCCTATTGCGCCAATCAGCCGGCCATCTCTCCATAATGGCAATCCTCCCGGGCTGGGCAATGCTTGTGTTGGCACCACACTGGGCAGGGAATACCAGAGTAACGGGTTAAGATCCTTGTTATCGGTAATATCCCTGGTGGAACGCTTGAATGATGCCGCAGCCATGGCCTTGGCGCGCGAAGTATCAAAGGTAAAAAAACCGGCACCATCGGTGCGTGAGTAAAACACCAGGCGTCCGGATTCATCCACCACTGATACACTCATTGGCCGTTTGAATTCCTTTGCTTTTTCATGTGCGGCTTTGGCGATCTTTTCCGCCAGTTCCAGTGTCATTTCGATCATGTTTTTTTCCTCAGCCTGTTATCAATAATTTTTATAGTTATTCAGGGTCTCGTTTAAGTCAAAGATTCGTCATGCTGGTGCATACCAGCATCCAGTAATTAATTGTTTTGACTGGATTACATCCTTCGCTCCGTTAACGGCACATCCATGTGCCACTCCTCTGGCATGCGCCAGTATGACGGTAAAAACCAGAATGTTAAATTATTTAAGGATACCTTGAATAAAAAACCCGCCGATGAAGGCGGGTTTTTTATGTACAAATTTAAGGTTAGCTTACTTTACGCTGCTGCCTGCTTTTCTTTCTGCAGACGCTGCTCGAGTTGTTTGATCTCCTTGCGAAGTTCCTGCGGCAGATGATTACCAAAAGATGCATAGTATTCCTTGATCATCGGGATCTCCCGCAGCCAGCCATCAACATCGACCCGGAGCAACATGGCCTTGTCCTTTTCATTCAGGTTCAGGCCGCTGAAATCAATCGCGTCCAGGGTGGGCAGGTTACCGATTGGAGTCTCTATAGCATCAGCAGTGCCTTCGCAGCGTTCAAACACCCACTTCAACACCCGGCTGTTTTCACCGAATCCCGGCCACACAAATTTGCCGGCCTCATTTTTACGGAACCAGTTGACGTAGAAGATCTTTGGTAACTTCGCGCCTGCGGTTTTACCCATCTTCAACCAGTGGCCCCAGTAATCCGCCATGTTATATCCGCAGAACGGCAGCATGGCCATCGGATCACGGCGTAACTGGCCGATAGTGCCAAAGGCCGCAGCGGTCATTTCACTGGCTATGATGGTGCCGAGGAAAGTTCCATGCACCCAGTCGCGGGCCTCATTGGCCAATGGCACAACTGAAGCCCGGCGTCCGCCAAACAGGATGGCACTGATAGGCACCCCTTTCGGGTCTTCCCATTCAGAAGCGATTACCGGGCATTGTGATGCCGGTGCGGTAAAGCGCGCATTCGGATGTGCAGCCGGTGTGTCTGACGCCGGCGTCCAGTCCTTGCCTTTCCAGTCGGTGAGATGCGCCGGTTTTTCATCGGTCATTTCTTCCCACCACACATCGCCATCATCAGTTTCGGCAACGTTGGTAAAAATGGAATTTTGGGTCATCGATAACATCGCATTTGGATTCGACTTCATGCTGGTGCCCGGTGCAACGCCGAAAAAGCCGGATTCAGGATTGATGGCATACAGCTGACCGTCATCACCAAACTTCATCCAGCAGATATCGTCACCGATGGTTTCAACTTTCCAGCCAGGCATGGTCGGTGTCAGCATGGCCAGGTTGGTCTTGCCGCAGGCGCTTGGGAAAGCTCCAGCCACATAACGCACCTTACCTTGCGAATTGGTGAGTTTCAGGATCAGCATGTGTTCAGCCATCCAGCCTTGATCGCGGCCCATGACGGAAGCGATGCGCAGGGCAAAACATTTCTTGCCAAGCAGGGCATTGCCGCCATAACCGGAACCGTAAGACCAGATCTCACGCGTCTCGGGAAAATGCACAATATATTTCGTTGTGTTACACGGCCAGGGCACATCTTTCTGGCCAGAGGCAAGTGGTGCGCCGACAGAATGTACGCAGGGCACAAACTCACCATCAGCACCCAGCGCATCGAGCACTTTCTTACCCATACGTGTCATGATGCGCATGTTGGTGACGACATAAGGAGAATCGGAAAGCTCAACGCCGATATGGGAAATGGGAGAACCGATGGGGCCCATGCTGAACGGGACGACATACATGGTGCGGCCTTTCATACAGCCGGTGAACAGGCCATTCAGGATGTCGCGCATTTCTTCCGGTTCCATCCAGTTGTTGGTCGGACCGGCGTCTTCCTGTTTCTGTGCGCAGATATAAGTGCGGTCTTCTACGCGTGCTACGTCTTCCGGTACGGAACGGATGTAATAACTGTTGGGACGTTTGCTGTCATTCAGGCGTTTGGCGGTTCCGCCTTTCACCATGATGTCCCACATCCGGTTGTTTTCTTCTTCCGAACCATTACACCAGACCACCTGATCCGGCTGGCAAAGTACGGCCATCTGGTCGACCCACGCCTGCAGTTTCTTGTTAGTTGTACTCACTAATTTCCATCCTCATTCTAAAAGGTTGCTTGCTTGTTAAGTATTACTACAGAAATCGTGCTTGTTATTCTTATTACAGAACACCGGGCATTTATAAATGCAGGTACTCGCAGAAATATCCCGGAGTACTCATCAGGAAGCGCCACTTCAGGCGGCTTTATATTGCAATGCAACAAATCATTATGATGTTCAGTTGTAAGAATTGTTCAGGTTTTCAGCGATTAAATCAAGCCGGGTTATGGGCGCCAGACAATGATGACCTTCGCAGATATAGGCCACCGGCCCGGATTTCATGGTTCTTTCCGCCAGCAGTCCGGGTAATGCATTCACATTCCCGGGAATTGGGTATATCGATGTATAAGGATGAGCGTTTTTCTGACAGTGCAGTCGCCATTCATCAAGTGTATCTTCATCACCACGCAATATAATCTGCTGTGGCGGGTATAAATATTCATCCAGTGCATTCAGCAGGGCATTATGTGCAGCCGGATATTGGTCCAAAGCAGGCCAGGCCGTCCTGAGTGTGCGTTCAGCGGATTCCAGATAGCGTTGTTCTCCGATTAAATGACCGAGTTGCAGTAGCGCAGCAGCAGCAATGCCATTCCCCGCCGGCAGGGCATCGTCCATGAACGGTTTGGCACGTTGTATAAGTTGTTCATGATCATGCGAGGTAAAATAAAAGCCGCCATTTTCCCTGTCTTCAAATGCAGCCAGCATGGCATCGGCGAGTTCAATTGCAAAATCCAGCCATTCGTTTTTCCACCGAAAGTTTAGCATGGTGAGTATACCCGCAATCATAAAAGCATAATCATCGAGATAGGCATTCAGGTGCGCCTTGCTGTCCTTGTAAGTCGCCAGAAGGCGGTTGTTTTTCCATAATGTCTTGTGCACAAATTCAACCGCACGTGCTGCAGATTCAAAATATCTCTCATCATTAAAGGCCACCGCCGCCATCGCCATGCCTTTGATCATCAATCCATTCCATGAAGTCAGGATCTTTTCATCCCGGCCAGGCCAGGTCCGTTTGTTCCGGACACTGAGTAATTTCTGTCTGGCGCTGTACAGTTTCGTTGCCACTTCAGACTTTTTCAATGAAAGTACTTTTGCAACGTCGTCCATATGTTCAATTACATGCAGATGCCAGTGTCCTTCAAAATTCGGTGCATTATCCAGCCCGTAGTGTTTTTCAATCACGGCATATTCCTGAACATCCAGCAGGGACCCGATCTCCTTTTTGTCCCAGACATAAAATTTACCCTCTTGTCCTTCGGAGTCCGCATCAATCGTCGAATAAAAACCGCCCTCAGCGGATTGCATGTCGCGCATGACCCAATCCGCAGTTTCTATCGAGATGGATTTATAAAATGGATTGCCGGTGATTTGTGCAGCCTGGCTGTAAACAGTCAATAGCGGTCCGTTGTCGTAAAGCATCTTCTCGAAATGCGGGATCATCCAGCGCTCATCCACCGAATAACGGTAAAAGCCGCCGCCTATCTGATCATACACTCCGCCCATGGCCATTTTTTTCAGGGTGATTTCCACCATGTCCAGGCTGGACTGCCTGCCTTCATCGTCGCCAGGATTTATATAATGCCGGAGCAGGCGTTCGAGGTTCATTGGATGCGGAAATTTCGGTGCGGCACCGAAACCCCCATGCCGGGGATCAAAACTCTGTCGCAATTGTTCAATGGCAACATGCAATGGTTCCGGCGTCAGTTGCAGTGTGTTGTCTGCTGGCGGTGTGAGACTGATACGATGCAAGGCTTCCTGCATGGAGCGGTTCTGGTTTTGTATGGCCCCATGTTCCTGTTTATAGTATTCCGCCACACGTTGCAGCAGATCTTTAAAGCCGGGCAGTCCGTAACGTGATGTAGGCGGAAAATAAGTGCCGCCGAAAAACGGAATTTGATCGTCAGGCGTCAGGAACATGGTGAGTGGCCAGCCACCGGTGCGTTGTGTCAGCAGTTGTTGTGCAGTCTGGTAGATCTTGTCGATATCGGGGCGTTCCTCACGGTCCACCTTGATATTAATGAAATGCTCATTCATGATCGCCGCCGTTTCTTCATTCTCGAACGATTCATGCGCCATCACATGACACCAGTGACAGGCGGAATAACCAATCGAAAGCAAAATCGGTTTGTTTTCCACTTTCGCTTTCTCAAGCGCCTCTTTACTCCACGGATACCACTGCACCGGATTATGCGCATGCTGCAGAAGATACGGCGAAGTCTCGTTGAACAGGAAATTTTTATGCTGTTGATTTTTCATTGCATTTGAGAAGTGAAGAAATATATCTACACTATAACGTAATAATAGATGTTTCCCTATGGTTGTTTCCCCTCCGTATGACTTGCCGAATTATGAGGCAGTGTTAGCGCAAAACAGACAGGAGTCTGTTTTAGCTCGCTCGATCAGGGATGATCGTAAGAGCGGCGCGTCAGCGCAACGAATAATGAGGGGAGCCGCAGGCCAAGTCATCCGGAGAAAGTTTTCTTGGTGACTTCTTTTTAAAAAGAAGTCACTCACCGGGCAAGGCGAAATCCATGGTCAAGTTTATAGAGGCATATAAAAAGTACACGGATAGAAATATTTCCTCGTGTTAAAATGATTCCCTATGCTGACCTACCCCCAAATCGATCCCGTTGCCATTGCCCTTGGCCCCTTAAAAATCCGCTGGTACGGACTCAGCTATGTCGCCGGAATATTGCTGGCCTGGTGGCTGCTGAATTATCGCGCAATCAAACAACCATTAAAGGGCTGGAACAACGAGCAGGTCAGCGACCTGATTTTTTACGGCGCCATCGGCCTGATTATCGGCGGGCGGCTCGGATCAGTATTGTTTTATAATTTTCCATACTATCTCGCCAATCCACTCGATATTTTTAAAATCTGGCAAGGCGGCATGTCTTTTCATGGCGGGTTGATAGGCGGATTAATTGCTGTATGGATTTATGGACGCAGGATCAATCGTGGATTTTTTGACATTATTGATTTCATGGCACCCGTTGTACCCGTAGGTTTGTTTTTCGGGCGTATTGCCAATTTCATCAATGGCGAACTCTGGGGCGGGCCATCCACATTGCCCTGGGCCATGGTGTTTCCCGGTCCACACGCCGGAGGCATACCACGCCATCCCTCGCAGCTTTATGAAGCCCTGCTCGAAGGTGTATTGTTATTCATTATTCTCTGGATATATTCTGCAAAACCACGCCCAACCATGGCCGTCTCAGGATTATTCCTGCTCGGTTACGGCGTGTTCCGTTCCGCGGTAGAATTTGTGCGTGAACCCGATGCGCATATCGGTTATCTTGCCTTCGACTGGTTGACTATGGGACATATATTAACGTTGCCAATGATAATTTTGGGCGCAGCTTTGCTATTACTGGCATACAGAAAGAAGTAACAGGTATCTAGTATCTGGTAGTTAGTATCTGGTATCTGGTGGTTGGTAGATGGATATTACAAGGAGGGAAAATGGCTATAAAAAATTTCAGAGAACTGGATGTTTGGCAGTCAGGGAAAGATATTTGTTTGCTTGTTTACAAAATAACCGGAAAATTTCCCAAAAATGAAATGTACGGAGTGGTATCGCAAATGCGGCGTGCAGCGATTTCAGTACCATCTAATATCGCTGAAGGATTTAATCGATATCACAATAAAGAATTCAGACAGTTCCTGTATATTGCGCTGGGGTCGTGTGCTGAACTTGAGACGCAACTGGAAATTACACACGAACTGAATTATTTCAATACGGATGAATATGGAACACTGCGAGAAAAAATTGTTGTATTATCAAAAATGCTGAGAAATTTTATCAAAAAACTCTAATTACCAGATACCAGATACCAGATACCAGATACCAGATACCAGATACCAGATACCAGATACCAGATACCAGATACCAAACATCCGTCCATGAAACAATATCTAGACCTCATGCGCCACGTAAAAGAGCACGGCATTCGCAAAGAAGACCGCACCGGCACCGGCACGTTAAGCGTGTTCGGGTACCAGATGCGTTTTGATATCAGTGAAAAATTTCCGGCAGTCACCACCAAGAAACTGCATTTCAAATCCATCATCCATGAACTGATCTGGTTTCTGAAAGGTGAAACCAATATCAAATACCTGAAAGATAATAAAGTCACTATCTGGGACGAATGGGCTGATGAAAAAGGGGATCTCGGTCCGGTCTATGGATCGCAATGGCGTTCCTGGCATACGCCTGATGGCCATACTATCGATCAGATCAGTCAGGTGATCGATCAGATCAAAAAGAATCCGGATTCGCGGCGTTTGATTGTCAGTGCATGGAACGTGAGTGAAATTGAAAAAATGGCACTGGCACCGTGCCATGCCTTGTACCAGTTTTATGTCGCAAACGGCAGACTCTCCTGCCAGATGTACCAGCGCAGCGCGGATATTTTTCTCGGCGTGCCGTTCAATATTGCTTCCTATGCATTATTAACCCTGATGATTGCACAGGTCTGCGGGCTCAAGCCGGGTGAATTTGTCCAT
>Ga0209431_10004127_pt1 | contig 11417 bp, 13 predicted proteins | sample RifCSP13_3_FD_184021 | JGI IMG/M metagenome (GOLD analysis project Ga0209431, IMG submission 184021) | Soil microbial communities from Rifle, Colorado - Rifle CSP2_sed 13_3 (SPAdes) (version 2) | ecosystem: Environmental > Terrestrial > Deep subsurface > Rock core/Sediment | place: Rifle...
CGGCGTTGCTATGGATTGTTCAACCTGCAGCATCTCTTCCAACGCATCTTTCTTGACCTGGAAGGCTATCGCCTGTTCGCAGGCTGACCACCATATGTGGCCGAATCACGGTAACTCCCAATGAGCCATAATTCATCCAGCACCGCTGATCTCTTGTATAATTTAGGATCGGATAGGCCGATGGGATGACCAAAAAGCGGAAATTGATTCAAAAGCTATTATCGGGCACAAAGAACATCCGTTTTTCCGATGCGCAAGCAGCCGTTGAAGCATTTGGTTTTCAACTCGCTCGTATCAGTGGCAGTCACCATATCTATATTCACCCAGATGTCCCCGAATTGATCAATCTTCAAGATGTCAAAGGTAAGGCCAAGCCATATCAGATCAAGCAGTTCTTTGAGATCGTTGAGCGGTATAATCTACAGCTAGAGGACGAATCGTGAAAGATTACCATATTAACGTATTCTACAGCGAAGAGGATAAGGGCTATATTGCTGACATCCCGGATCTTAAGCAATGCTCTGCTTTTGGGGAAACACCTGAAGAAGCAGTTCGGGAAGTATTGATTGCCAAGGATGCCTGGCTGCAGGCTGCCCGCGCCGCGGGGAAACCGATCCCGCGCCCACGTTATCGTCCAGTGATTTATCAGACCGCCTGAGTTGGAACTTCAAAAGACGGCAACGGCTATAGCTTTTCCCAATATCGCCTTCATCAAATAGTCAATAAGGAAACTCTATCGAACTAACTGCAAGGTTTTTTTTGGGATGGGGGTTATCTTTAGCGGACATGCTTTTTTTTCTCAGGTGAGCCAGAAAAAGCAGAATGTCTAAGCACTAAAGTGCGGCAATGATGATAATCTGTCCATTTGTCGCATAATTCACAAAATTGACTTTTTGTCTTAAAAGCTTATACTGATATAGAAACTCCGATATGGAAGAAGGGTCTGTACTGTTAATGGGCAGAGCACTACGCTCAGGGATCGGCCCAAGTCGATTTTGCTATAGGGCTCAAGCCATTCTTATTGATGGCGCATTCGCAACACCAATCACTCAAATAGGATAGGAGGAATAGATGGAAAACAACTCACGACCAAATGCAGCCGCTGAGATGGGGGAACAGTATTCACTCGCCAGAATCCTGGGCATCTGGGCCCTGGCTGCCATCCCGATGGGGATCCTAAGTTGGATCGTATTCCCCGCTTTGTCGCCCGATTTCGGCTCGGATCCGCTTGGAGCGGGCGTCACTCGAATCGTGTTGCTCGCAATCGGTTTGGTCTGGTTGTTTGTCCTGTCCATGATCATCGTCCGGCAGGAAGAGGGCGATCTCCGTTGGGCGACGGTCAAGCGCAGGCTCCGCCTCAACACGCCGCAAGATCCAACAACGGGTGAAACTCGCCGCAGGTTATGGCTGTGGGTAATTCTGTTTCTTATCGCGACCGTCGTGTGGGAGCTTGCCTTAACATCATACTTCGACGGCCTATGGGTATCGGTTTTCCCCTTTTTCGCCGAGCCTCCGGGCTATAGCATGGCCGCGGTCTTAGAATCGCGTGAAATCCTGGATCGGCTGGTGGGCGCCTGGTGGTTCTTGGCACTGTTTGTGGTACAGGCCATATTCAATACCATCCTCGGGGAAGAGTTTCTATTTCGAGGCGTATTGCTGCCCAAGATGGAGGGAGTTTTTGGCAGGTGGAGTTGGGTAGCAAACGGCGTTCTCTTTGGCTTCTACCATGTTCACCAGCCCTGGGGTATCGTGGGGAGTGTCATTAGCGGTGTCTTCCTTTACGCATTTCCGAGCTGGCGCTTCCGCAGTACCTGGATGGGCGTCATCGTCCACTCTGCACAAAGTGTGTACTTTGCCTTCTTGATCCTTGGGATCGTGCTGGGGTTGGCATAGGCGCGTATTACGAGAAATACTTGCAGGCTCTAGCGCTCAGAGCGTAGCAGGCCATCTAACAACTCGCCGGAGCGGACGCAGCCCCAGCGGGGTTTCATGTACGATATAGCTGTGCTGCGGCGCTCAGCTCGCAACCGTTAGCCCGCTGTAGTCAACAGTTTCATGTCAGAACCCATTAGACAGTTCAGGGCAAAAAGCTAAAGAGAAAATCATCTGACGTAGTGGTATCATCGCTCTATGACCACTGCGACTGCTCAAGCCCATCCCAACATCGCCTTTATCAAGTACTGGGGGAACCGGGACTCACCCTTTCGCATCCCTGCCAACAGCTCGATCTCCATGAACCTGGAGGGGTTGGAAACCCGCACCCAGGTAACTTTCGATCCTGCGCTTAAAAAAGATAAATTGACCATCAACGGAAGTCCTCTCTATGGTAAAAGCCTGGAGCGGGTCAGCCTGGTTCTAGACCTCGTCCGCCAGATGGCGGAGCTACAACACTTCGCCCGCGTCGAGAGCAATAACAACTTCCCCACCGGAGTCGGGATCGCCTCCTCCGCCTCGGCCTTCGCCGCCTTGAGCCTGGCTGCCAGCGCTGCCGCCGGATTGGAGTCGAGCGAGCAGGAACTCTCCCGCCTGGCCCGGCGCGGTTCCGGATCGGCTTGCCGCTCTGTTCCGGGCGGTTTCGTGGAGTGGCAGGCCGGGGAAGACGACCTGACCTCCTACGCCTTCTCGATTGCCCCGCCAGGACACTGGAACCTGACCGACTGTGTCGCCATTATCAGCCAGGCGCACAAACCGATTGGCTCCACCGAAGGCCACGCCCTGGCCGGCACAAGCCCGCTCCAGGCAGCTCGCCTGGCCGATACCCCCCGCCGCCTGGATATCTGCCGTCGCGCTATCCTGGAACGGGATTTCGAGGCGTTCGCCGAAGTAGTCGAATTGGACTGCCACCTGATGCACGCCGTGATGAACACCTCCATGCCACCCCTGCTCTACTGGCAGCCGGCGACGCTAGCGGTTATGCAGGCGGTATCAGATTGGCGCAAGAATGGACTCCCGGTTTGCTATACGATCGACGCTGGTCCGAACGTGCACGTGCTTTGTCCCACCACTTCCGCTGACCAGATGATCTCCCGACTGACCCAAATCACCGGCGTCGAAAAGGTGCTCGCCGCGCGTCCAGGTGGTCCAACCCACCTGGTTTGATTTAGGAAAACGAATCAAGCCCACGGAGGAAACTCATCTTGCTAGAAATTCGTTAGAATCGTCTAATGCTTGCATTGGTGTATGGAATGTTCCCCCAGGACAGGATATAATCAAATCTGGTAAGCTTTTACATATCAGAACTATTTAAGGTAACTATGAGTACAACGCTATTGGTCGAAATTGCACAATTCATCGGCGCCCTGGCTGCTCTGATCATTATCCACGAGCTCGGTCACTTCATTGTTGCCCGCCTGTTAAAAGTAGAAGTGGAGGAGTTCGGGCTTGGCTTTCCACCCCGCATCGCCACTCTTTTTTATGCCTGGGGCACCCGCTTTTCCTTGAACCTGCTCCCCTTCGGTGGTTTCGTCCGCCCGAAGGGGGAGAACGATCCCAATATTCCTGGAGGACTGGCAGCTTCCAGTCCATGGGTGCGCCTGTCTGTGTTGGTTGCTGGCCCGCTGGCCAACTTATTGGTTGGCGTAATCCTTTATGCGGTGATCTTCAGCAAGATCGGCATGCCGATCACAGATCAGGTTCAAATCATAGAAGTGGTGCCCAACTCCCCAGCTGCCCAGGCCGGCCTGTTGCCAGGCGACCTGATCTTAGCTGTCAATGATAACAAAGTCGACAGCACCCAGGCTTTGCATGACGCCATTTACGCCAACCTGGACCAAACGACTCACATCACCTACATGCGGAACGAGCAAGAAGGAGAAACCACACTGGTACCGCGCAGCCAGCCGCCGGACGGCGAGGGTGCCATCGGGATCGTAATGGGCAACCCAACCAGGTCGGTCTCTGTGCTGACGGCGCTGCCGGTGGGTTTTACAGCTGTGTTCGAACACGGAAGAGAATTGCTGGCCTTTCCGGTGAGGATGATCAAGGGCCAGACTGCTCCAGAGGAGGGCCGCCTGGTAGGTTTCAAGGGTATGTTTGACATATACCAGCAGGTGCGTCAAAGTGAGCCTCTCCCGAACTTTCCGGCCGGTGTGAACATCCTTGGCTTCTTCGCCACTATCACCATCTCCCTGGGCATCTTGAACCTGCTCCCCATCCCAGCCCTGGATGGAGGTCGCATCCTGTTTGTGCTGCCTGAGATCGTGTTGGGTCGCCGTATCCCTCCCCGCTACGAGAATGCGATCAATCTGGTAAGCTTCGCTATGCTCTTGATGTTGTTGCTCTTTATCAACTTGCAAGATTTTTTCAACCCCATTGCATTGCCTTAATTGCCTTGTGAATCCGTGCAGGCTTTGGACTGCGCCCAGAAATCGCGTTCCTGGTTTGTAGTCAAATTATGTCAAGCCCATCCGAAATACCCTTGCAAACATTGATCAATTCGTTATTAGACGAGGACACGCCGTTGAATCCGAGCCTCCTCTACCGGCTTTCTGATCTCGATACTGGCGAGCTGGCCTTGTTGAAAAATGCCTGGCCCCAGCTGCCCCTTTGGCGACGGCAGGCCCTGATGGAAGACCTGGAAGAGCTGGGCCTCGCCGACGACTTGCTTTCTTTCGAGACGATCGGGCGACATGCCATTTCGGACGCAGATCCCAAAGTGCGCCTGGCAGCCGTTCGTTTGTTATGGGAATTTGAGGCGATTGACTTGATTCCGAACTTCCTGCGCTTGCTCGAGTCCGACCCTGAAGTCGACGTGAGAGCCGCCGCAGCCACAGCCTTGGGGCAATATATCTACCTGGCAGAAATCGATGAAATCCCCAAGGCAAGACAGTGCACTCTTGATGACCGCTTACTTCAAGTCATCGCCGGGGATGATGCTGCCCAGGTACGCCGCCACGCTCTGGAATCGATCAGCTTTTCTAGCCGGGTTGAAATCCCCCCCTTGATCGAGACAGCCTTCTCGAGTGGTGAAATAGATTGGATCGCTTCTGCGCTGATCGCAATGGGTCGTTCAATGGACAGGCGTTGGGAAGAAGATGTTCTCTCCATGCTGGATAACAAGGTGCCATCCCTGCGAGCGGAAGCGGCGCGTGCGGCCGGGGAGCTAGAGATTTCAGAAGCCGTTGCCTCGCTCGTCGATCTTGCTGAGGACACCGACGAGGATGTACGCATGGCCGCCATCTGGTCGCTCTCCCAGATCGGCGGGGAAAAAGCCCGCCGGACTTTGAATAACTTACTCCTCAAATCGGAGGAAGAAGACGAAGTTGATTATTTGGAGACCGCTCTGGACAACCTGGCGTTTACCGAGGGTTTGGATCCCTTTTCGCTCCTGGATCTCCCGGAGGACGAGGCAGAGTCTGAGCTGTACGGCATGCTCATGGAGGAGGAGCTCGATTATTACGAGGAGGAAGAGGATGATGAGGGTGAATTCCCGGACATCGAAGAATTCGACGAAGAAGACGAGGATCTTCTGGATTGAATGTACTATTTGTCCTTTTCAGTAACAACATCCTGCCAATTTTTATTGCGGCCGGAGCTGGCTACCTGGCCGCGAAATACCTGCAGGTAACCCCCCGCTCAGTTTCCCAGATAGCTTTTTATATTTTCAGCCCATGCCTGATTTTCAACCTGCTCACCTCCACCCAGCTCAGCGGCGAAGACGTCACTCGCATGGCCGGATTCACTCTCATCAGCGTGCTCACTTTAGGGGCTCTAACGGGGCTGATTGGCTGGATGCTGCGCTTAGAGCGCCGCATCCTGGTGGCAGTGCTGATCACAACGATGTTCGGCAACGCCGGCAATTACGGCCTTTCCTTGAACCTGTTCGCCTTTGGCGAAACTGCGCTGGCGCATGCCAGCCTTTTTTTTGTGACCACTTCGATCCTCGTTTATACAGTAGGCGTAGTGATCGCCTCCTTGGGGACCACGAGTCTGCGAAACGCGGTTTTAGGACTCTTTAAAGTCCCCGTAGTTTACGCGGTTGTCATTGCTCTGCTGTTCAACCGCCTCGAGTGGCAGTTGCCGCTGCCCCTCGATCGCACCGTTATGATTATGGCCAACGCAGCCATCCCCGCTTTGCTGGTCCTGATGGGCATCCAGCTGCATAATTCTAAGTGGAGCGACCACATCCTCGCCCTGGGGCTGACCAATTTCATGCGCCTCGTCGCTTCACCGCTCCTCGCCCTGGGGGTCAGTCTGCTCTTCCGGCTCGAAGGACCGGCCTTCCAGGCCGGGATATTAGAATCAGCCATGCCAACCGCGGTGATGATGACCATCCTGGCGACCGAATATAACGTCGAGCCTTCTTTTGTGACCACCGTGGTATTCACCTCGACATTGCTCAGCCCGTTAACGATCACCCCTTTGCTTGCTTACCTGGGAGCATAATGCGCACCCGTCCCCTCTGTCTGATTCTAGTCCTGCTCATTCTTGGGTTGATCATCCCCCTGCCACTCCCGGCATATGCTCAGACAGAAGTGGAGGTGCTCGTCGAGCAGCCGGATTACACCTTTGGGCAGCAGATCCGCTTTCAGGCGACTATCCAATCCGCAGAGCCGATCGTCAAAGTCTTGGTCTTAACCCAGACCGGGGACCAGGCGGATATGCTGTTCATACCAGCCTCCGTCGACTCGCAAGGGAAGATCTCAGCTGTACTCGACTTACGCCAGCAGCCCCTACGCGCCTTTTCGAACGTGGACTACTGGTATCATGTGACTTTTCAAAATGGGGAGACTGCCACCAGCCCAGGATACTCGTTTTACTTAGAAGATAACCGCTTCCAGTGGGACTCGCTTACGAGCCCACCATTTGTCGCCCATTGGTACACAGGAGACATTACTTTTGCCCAAGAGGTATTAAATATCGCCCAGGCCGGGTTGAAACGCGCTCAAGAGTTTCTGCCACCAGTGCTCGTTCCAGAGACAGTGAATCTCTATATTTATGATGACGCCCAACAACTGCAGACCGCTTTGGCCCACTCTACACAGAATTGGGTCGCTGGTCACGCCGATCCAAATCTGAGCGTCATACTGGTCTCGCTGCCCCCCGGACCCGAAAAACAGCTTGAAATGGAACGGCAGATTCCGCATGAACTCATGCATGTCCTGTTGTACTACACCAACGCGGACGCCTACGCTTACCTGCCAGCCTGGTACAATGAGGGATTGGCATCAATGGCCGAGCTATATCCCAACCCGGACTACCAGGTTTTACTCCAGAGCGCCTTCGAAACCGGGGGCTTGCTACCGATCGCTTCCCTGTGCCAGTCATTTCCAACTGATGCCAGTAACGCGATGTTAGCTTACGCCGAGGCGGCTTCCTTTACCCGTTTCATCTCTGACCGTTTTGGCATGACCAGGCTGGAAGGGTTGATGGCTTATTACGCCCAGGGTGTGGATTGCCAACGTGGTGTGGAAGCTGTTCTGGATAACGATTTGGAACACCTGGATGGCATGTGGCGCCAGGATACATTTGCCGAGAACCTGTGGCGCAGCGCCCTCGAGAACTTGCTTCCCTGGTTCACCTTATTGGTGATTGTTTTGGCCGTACCGGTAGCCTTGGCGATCAGCATGCTGCGGCGGAAGCCGGTAAGGATGGAATTATGACGGAAGGCGAAAAGGTACGCCTCCAGGCCATTGTCGAGGGGCGCGTGCAAGGTGTAGGGTTCCGCGCTTTCGTGATCGATAAAGCGAACGATCTGGAATTGACCGGTTGGGTGCGAAACCGTTGGGATGGCAGCGTGGAGGTAGTGGCAGAGAGCGACCAAACAACGCTGGATAAACTCTTGGGTGCCCTTCGAAAGGGTCCCCGCGCGGCTTACGTCACCCAGGTCAAATCCGAATGGCAAACCGCCACGGGGGAATTCTACAGTTTTTCCGTCAGGTCCACCTATTAGGTAAATCCAATTCCACGTTCCTTAAGCGATATATATCTCCCTCCCCCGATCACCAGGTGGTCTAAAACATCGATATCCAATAGTTTTCCAGCCTGGGCTATTGCACGCGTGATCGCAATGTCGTCCGGGCTGGGTGTTGCATCACCGCTGGGATGATTGTGCACAACGATGATGGCAGCCGCGTTGCGCCGGATAGCTGCCTTGAATAATTCTCCCACTCGAACCTGGGAGGTATTTAACGAACCTTGATACACTTCGACGATGTCCAACACCCGGTTACGCACGTCCAGCAACATCACTCGCAGATGTTCCTGTTCCAGGGCGCTCATTTCATAGCGCACCAGGGCGGCTGCGTCTTCTGGGCTGTGGATGGCAGGTCGTTCCTCAGGCGATTCGAGGCTCAACCGCCGGCCCAATTCGATGGCTGCTTTGATCTGGGCGGCCTTGGCCGGGCCAATCCCACGCTGACTGCATACCTCCTCGAATGCAGCCCGGTGAAGACCAGCCAGTCCGCCAAAACTTTGCAACAGGCGTTGCCCCACCTGGACAGAGTTCTCGCCGGTTACACCCACCCTTAGCAGAATCGCCAACAATTCGGCATTGCTAAGCGCCTGGGGACCGAGATTTGCCAGACGCTCGCGCGGCCTTTCCGACTCAGCCAGATCGGTGATGCGAAAAGTGCTGTATTGTTCGCTCATGGCTTCCCTTCCTTCCAGTCGCTTCCATGCTATAATCCCCAACTAGGCACAGCCCATGACTTTTGATCCGGCATCCCTGACCAATATTCTCCTAATCCTGACCGCCTGGGGAGCAGCTTTCCTCGCCGCGCTCTGGCTGAGCCTGGTCATCTGGACCTTCCGGGATATCCGTTCGCGGGCACGCGACCCCCTGGCGCGTATCCTTGCCGTTTTGGTGGTTGCCGTTCTCTTCCTACCCGGGATCATCATTTACCTCATCCTGCGCCCTCCCCGGACGCTGGAGCAGGAATATCAGCAAACTTTGGAAGAGGAAGCCCTGCTCCAGGCGATCGAGGAAAGCCCACTTTGCCCAGGCTGCGGGCGGCGGATTAAAGAAAACTGGGTGGTCTGCCCGAATTGCCATACCAAGCTCAGAAAGAACTGTCACCAATGCGGAAAGCTGATGGAGCTGCCCTGGAATCTTTGCCCTTACTGCGGAACTCCCGCCCCCGGTATGCGCCGCGAAGGCCTCACCCTGGATGAAGCCCTGCGACCTTTGCCAGTCGAGACCGAGGAAGAGGAAGAGCAACAATTGGTTGAAGGTTGAAAGTTCTCAGTTTGATACAATCGTCGACCACCAAGAAAAGCCGGGCACTTTTGCCCGGCTGGTTTATTTACCTTCGCAAAGCCTCCCAACCCGCATAGCGCGCCAAGTCGCCTAACTCCTCCTCGATGCGCAGCAGTTCATTGTACTTGGCAACCCGGTCTGATCTGGCCGGCGCCCCCGTCTTGATCTGTCCCATGTTCAGCGCAACTGCCAGGTCGGCGATGGTCGCATCTTCGGTCTCGCCGGAACGGTGCGAGGTCACCGCCTGCCAGCCAGCCCGGTGGCAGGTTTCCACCGCTTCGATCGTCTCGGTCAGCGTGCCGATCTGGTTGAGCTTGACCAACAGCGCATTGGCTGCCTTCTCACGGATAGCGCGCCGTACACGTTCAGGGTTCGTCACCAGCAAATCGTCGCCAACGATTTGAATCCGGCCGCCCAACTCTTGGGTGAGCATTTTCCATCCTTCCCAATCGTCCTGGGCCAGACCATCCTCGATGGATACGATCGGATACTGGTCGGCCCAAGATTTCCAGAACGCTACCATCTGTTCACTGTTCAGTTTCTTGCCCTCCCGGCGCAGGTTATAGAGATGGGAGTCCTCTTCGTACAATTCAGAGGCTGCGGGGTCCAGCGCAATCGCCACTTGCTCTCCAGCCTTGTAACCGGCTTTCTCAATCGCTTCCAGGATCACTTCTACCGCCTCGGCGTTCGCCTTCAAGGCCGGCGCATAACCGCCCTCGTCACCCACCAGCGCCGTATAACCGCGATCCTTAAGCACCTTCTTTAGGGTTTGGTAAATTTCAGACCCCCAACGCAAGGCTTCGGCAAAAGACCCAGCGCCAAAGGGCATGATCATGAACTCTTGCGCATCGGTAGATTGCCAACCGGTATGCGCCCCGCCATTGAGGATATTCAACATTGGGACGGGCATCACATGTGCATATACTCCACCGATATAACGGTAAAGCGGCAAACCGAGGAAATTGGCCGCAGCCTTCGCCACCGCCAGGCTGGTGCCCAAGATGGCGTTGGCGCCCAATTTGGATTTATTCGGAGTCCCGTCCAACTCCAACATAGCCATATCGACCGCCATTTGTTCGGTGACGTCCCAACCAAGCAACAAATCGCTGATGGCACCGTTCACGTTATCGACTGCTTTCCGCACCCCTTTGCCTCCATAGCGGCCTTTATCCCCATCGCGCAGCTCAAGCGCCTCGTGTACACCGGTCGACGCCCCGGAGGGCACTGCCGCCCGGCCCCAGCTGCCATCTTGCAGCACCACCTCCACTTCCACTGTGGGGTTGCCCCGCGAATCCAAAACCTCACGTGCGACGATCTCGTCAATGATTGGCATCATGTTTCACCTCTGATTGTAGAATAAAGTGTTATATAAGTATAATCCAAGATTATCTCCCCGCCCATCACACGGTAAGCGAATCCCCCAGGAATGTCCCTTCTAACAGACTCCCCAAAACCCTCAACCCCTGACCAGCGTGACAGCAAACGCTATTATTTTTATGCCACGCCGTTTCGGAAAATACTGACGCCCATGCTGCAGGCCGTCTTCTGGGTTTTCATGGATCTGCGCGTCAAGGGAGTAGAAAACTTACCCTCCCGTGGCCCTATCATCTTGGCCGCCAATCACTTGACTGAATTTGATATGTTCCCGATGCAGTTCGCCATCCCGCGCCCGATCTTCTTTATGGGTAAGGAAGAGCTCTTTCGTAATCCCTTATTGGACCTGATTATTCGCAATCTGGGTGCCTTTCCGGTACAACGCGGGGCGCGTGACGAATGGGCCTTACAGCACGCCCTGCGCGTGCTGGAACATGGTCAGGTGATGGGGATCTACCCGGAGGGGAAGCGCAGTCGAGGTCACGGCCTGCTGCCTGCGAAGACAGGTGCCGCCCGCCTGGCAATCGCCGCTGGCTGCCCGGTGGTGCTCATGGCGGTGGACGGCACCCAGCACCTGCTCAAAGGTCGTCCTCGCCGCACCCGCGTGGATATCACGCTCTCCAGGCCGATGTTTCCACATCCTGGAGAACCGGCCTTGGATTTCACCGACCGGTTGATGTTCGCCCTGGCAGAATTGTTACCCCCCCAGCTGCGCGGGGTCTACGCCGTCCACCCCAAGGACTTCTAACTAACGCTAACCGCCTCGAACTCCGCCGGCTTCAACACTCCCGCTCGCTCCCGCACCGCTTCCAAAAAGGCCACAAACAGCGGGTGAGGCCGGTTCGGA
>Ga0209431_10004132_pt1 | contig 11409 bp, 11 predicted proteins | sample RifCSP13_3_FD_184021 | JGI IMG/M metagenome (GOLD analysis project Ga0209431, IMG submission 184021) | Soil microbial communities from Rifle, Colorado - Rifle CSP2_sed 13_3 (SPAdes) (version 2) | ecosystem: Environmental > Terrestrial > Deep subsurface > Rock core/Sediment | place: Rifle...
GGACCTGATGTTGAAGTTCGAAGAAGAAGTCTGCAACATCCAAGGGGTTACTCAGGCTCATATCCACGTCGGTGCAATCGGGACCAACGGCCCTATCGTAATCTTCCTGTACGGCTTCGACGCAACAGGAGCATTCTCCGCCGAAGACTGCACGAGACTGAGCAAAGGAGTCGCAACTCCCGCGAATCTGATCCCGCGCCCCGCCATCGGAATCAACACCTGGGACGACTTCGTAGCTGCATTGCTAGCCGGGAACACCTACGTCAACGTACATACGCTGGCCTTTCCGGGCGGAGAAATCCGCGGCCAACTCGACTAGTCTAGAAAGCTAGACTAAGCGACCCCTCCCCCTTTTCTTTCCGAGAATCTCTACGGTCGATAGAGAGAACCGTAACCTTGAGCCACGCATGCAAGAGAACCGTCACGCTGCTCTTCCAGGCTCTCATAATAGTGACAACGGTTTCATCGTCGATTTTTGTCGCAGGCCCTCCCACTCCAACCAACCCAGAATATCCATCAGTTGATGCCAGGCGGGCGTTTGCCAGTGTAACGCCATTGAACACACTGGCCCCGCCCAGCGGGGCTAGCGGTGACCTGTTCGGCTGGTCTGTGGCTGCCTACGCTGGCATGGTTCTAGTAGGGGCCCCGTGCAGTGATGCGGGCGCTGAAGATGCGGGTGCCGCTTACCTGTTCGACACTGTAACCGGGAGCGTTCTCCAGACCCTTCCGAACCCCGCTCCCGAAAGAGGCGACCAGTTCGGCCTCGCCGTTTCCATCGCTCTCGAAAAAATTCTCGTAGGGACACCTTACGATAACCTCGGGGTGAACAACGCAGGCACAGCCTACCTGCACGACGGTGACAACCCGAGTATTGTGACGATCCTGCAGAACCCTGCGCCAGCTATCGGTGACCTGTTCGGCCGGTCAGTAGCAGCATCGGAAGATTACCTAGCAATAGGTGTTCCATTTGACGATTCTGCTGGCGTAGACGCGGGCCGTGTCTACTTGTTCAACGCTTCAACGACCGCCCTCATTCGGGCCTTCCAGAGCCCTAACCCATCCGCCGGGGAATACTTCGGCTGGTCTCTAGCCTTCGCTGGTAGCAGGATCCTAGTCGCGGCCCCAGGAGGTGACGTGGGCGGGCCTGATGCGGGGGCGGCCTATGTTTTCGAAACATCCACTGGTAGCCTTCTGTACACACTCCAGAAGCCACTTCCCGTAGCTGGAGATTATTTCGGCTGGTCCGTTGCGGCAACACAGGGGGAATTTCTAGTGGGGGCAATCGGAGACGATACTGGAGCGGTCAACTCAGGAGGGGTATACCTCTTCAACGCTTCGGGTAGTCTCGTTCGGGCTTTTCCGAACCCTTCGCCTGGCGAGACTGACCAGTTCGGCCTCTCGGTGGCTTTGACGGGCGGAAGTATGGTTGTGGGAGCGCCGTATGATGATACGTGGGCTCCTGACGGAGGGTCCGCCTACCTCATTGACATTGCCAGCGGGAATCTCCTGCAGGCTTTTCAGAGTCCCGCCCCTGCGACCCAGGATTATTTCGGCTGGTCTGTCGCAGCCTTCGGAAACACGATTGTGGTTGGGGCGCCATATGACAATGGAAAAGCGCCGGACGCGGGGGCGGCCTATGTCTTTCTAGTGCCTACGACTTGGGGGGGTGGCGGTGGAGGCCTGAAACTCAAAGTCTAGCAGAATCTGACGTAGCCTCGCTGGCTCATCAAGGACGAGGGCTTGAACAATGTGGGTTCAGACCGGCTGGTTCCGCCACCGTGTACTCAGGGACCTCCCTGACAATCTGAGAATAGACGTGGGGTTCCCCCGATATACGAGAGCGGATAAACTGATTTAGTCTGACGCGAAATCTCCATTGACGTGAGAAAGAAGCCGGACTCTCGGAACCGGTTTCTTTCGAAGTTGACGGATGCCAGTGTTGAGAGGAGTTTGAAATGTCGCAGGAAGCCGAACTCTCGGACCGGGATGCTATGGGACTGTCGGATAGTGAGGCGGTTGATGAGGCCGTGATCCGGAACTACATACTACAGAAACTCACTAGATGACTTGAACCGAACAGATTGGACGACACTCTTCACATTTCAGTCTTCATTGTTCGAAGAAACACTCAAGCCGGTGTCGAACTAGTAGTTTTGGGTTCACGGGCCCGGTGGGATTCGAACCCACGATTTTGGGCTCCGAAGGCCCACGTCTTGGTCCTGGCTCGACTACGGGCCCTGAAATCCGCCCGAAATGGTCGATACTATTATTCCTTGGGCCCATTAGGGAACTCTGGCTAAATCAACAGGGCTAGATTCGCTTCTTCTCTTGGTCTCAACAAGGCGAGCAATAACGACCAAGTTAGTGAGAACTGCCAGAGAGACCAGTGTCTCTGTCACCAACCCTGTGATTGAGCCCACCATTACGACTAGGAGTCGCACGTCCCTGTTGCCAGCATAGTTTGAAAACGAAGACGAGAAACCAGGCTCTCCAATACTGCTCGAGAGGGCTCGCGTGTAACTGACGAGTAGCGACCCAGTTAGGGCAGACAGACCAAATATGAGTGCTATGAAGGGACCGCTCGATCGCGAAGAGTAGAACGTCATTGAAGCGACAAGCGCGGCGTCGGCGTAGCGGTCTAGTACCGAATCTAGATAGGCTCCCCAGCGGCTAAGCTTTTGAAGTCTCTTAGCTAGGTCCCCATCCACGCCGTCTAGTATGCTGGATGTCTGGGCCAAAACCCCTCCGAGCCAAGCCATTCCCAGGAGAAAACCGAGAGCCCCGCTGAGAGCGACGATGAAGCTGAGGAGTGTTATTGTGTTCGGTGAGACGGTGGTTCTGGCTGCGAGAAAACTGGCTATGGGTCTAGACAAGCGCCTGTTGAGGTATCTTGAGACGATCCCATCCCAGGTCTTGGAGGGCGGACTCTTGGAGGTCACTCATCAACGTCTCCGCAAAAGACAGGTCTCGTTTTGTGTCCATGTCAAGCCATAAGAGGTCTGTGGCATCAACAGCCTTCACACCACTGCCATACCTTATCAAGCGGTTCATCACTTCAGACACTGTAACCTGGTAGTTTTCCAGGCTCAACTGGTGGGCCGTCTCAAGGACCTCTGGTTCGCACCTAAAGACGCCAGCGTCGATGCCCGAGAACCGGAAAAGGCGCTTTCCGAACTTCAGGACCTCCCAGTTAGGGGTCATGGCCACCTTTGTTGCGTCCTTTCGTTGGGGCTCAAGTCTAGGGTTGGTATCCACAGAGGCCGCAGTTGTTCCGCTGACCCCGCCGAGTCTCCTGACGATCTCTGGGTCGACGAGGTGATCTCCCATATGGAGAATGAAGGGTTCTTCCCAGAGGACCCTTCTGGCGCAGGCAAGAGATACTCCATTTCCCCGCTGGAAGTCAAGGTTTCTGACCCATTCAATCGTGTGGTGGTCAATCTTCCTTGCGGAGAAATAGTTTTCCAGTATCGAGCCCTTGTGGCCAGTCACCACGACGATATGGCTGATGCCGGCTAGCATGAGCCCGGATAGGACATACTCGATGAGTGGGATGCCGACTAAGGGAACGAGAGGTTTTGGAAGGTCACGTGTATAAGGGAATAGCCTCCTGCCTCGACCCGCGGCCAGGACCACCGCTTTCATGGTTATTCACGATAAGATGCTTCTTATCGTTATAAAACCCTTAATCGTTTATATAAGTCAGTCGGTTTTCCCGGCCTGCTAGCGAAAGCATGGAGCGTTCGGCTGTCAGAATAATACGGGACGAAGGAGAGGCGAAGCTCCTGACAGACCCAATGCGAAGAGAAATCCTCAGACTCCTCGCGGGGAAGGCTCTAACGGAAAACGAGTTGTCAGGTATATTGGGCCTTTCGCCCCCTCCGTCGGTTACCACCTGAGAGCCCTGACAAAAAGAGGGCTCATCTCCGTGGTCCGCAGGGAGCCGGAAGAGCATGGGATAGTGCAGAAATTCTACCAGACCAAGGCCTTGGTACACATCATCGACTTTGACAACATGCCTCTGTACATAAGACGCTATCTGATGCCAAACCAGCTCGAACGTGTGAGGGGAATGCTCGCTGGACTATCTGTCGACAAAGGCACTCGTTTCAGTATCTCCTCTGACCTCATGGAGAAAGTCGCATCTTCCCTGGCCAAGATTGTGGTGAAGGCTGCTGAGAAATATGAGGGGTCTCCAGCCTCAGGAGATCCTGAGGGCCTGATAAACGGCCTTTACAGAGACGCTTTGAGAGAACTTTTCAAAGACCGAGTTTTGGCTCTTCGGTTGCATGCGCGTCTGTAGTCGGGGCTATTGCCTCTTGGCCTTGAGGCTCCATCTCGTAGGAATGGTCACTCCAGCTTTGAGGAGTTCTGCCATTCCAAATATTCCCACGGGTTTGGTTCCGTCGAGCACTGGCAGCTCTGTCAGACCTTTGCTCCGCATAACTTCAATCGCCTCGTCCAGAGTGGCTTCGGACGAGATTGAGACTATTGGTGTCGTCATGATGTCCTTGGCCTGGACGGAGCCTAGTTTCAACTCCTTCGCAACAGCCTTCTCTATCAGGTCATGTTTCCGGATTATTCCAACAGGTTTGTCTCCGTCCAAGACCACGATCGAGGAGCGTCTCTGTGTAGACAGTAGTTCCACCACTTTCTTTGTGGTTTCAGCAAGGGGAACAGCCTGCGGCGGGCCGGTCATAACATCTTTGACCAAGGGAAGATGCTTGAATATCGGAAGACCAATGACCAGTGTTGCTTCTTGGTCCTTGAACTTCTCGATGGATCTCTGGTTTACAATGATTGTGACAATCTTCTGGACCGAGTCCGTTCCTATCACTTCTGTGGAGTCTATCACCTCGCCGTTTTTCAGATACACTGTGACTAGGTCCCCGGGCCCAAGCCCTGCTGGAACCCTCTCAAACCTCAAGGGTAGAGCCACACTTCCCTCCTTCACCGACGCGCTGACGCCCTGCTCTCTTCCGGCCAGGGCGAAATAGGTAATTTTTCCATGCACGTCCAGTTCGAGTTCTACATTGCCAACTCCCCAGTCAGTAATTATTCTTCGTTTTAGCCGGGCCACCAGTTCATCTATAGGAAGGTCCGAAGGGAGAAGAAACTCCATACCTGCAAGGTCCCTTTTCAACTGCTCAGGAACCTTCGCCCTACCGATCAGGTCTCTCATCGACTGGGCATCGGGAAGCTTGATGGTCTTGTACTCGCTGCGGCCCTTTCCAATTAGGCCGAAAAGCCGACCGCGATGAGGCACCTTCGTGAGAAGTCTATCGCTCAGGTTCACTATCCAGACGATTACAAAGCCTCCGACAGCGATTTGCGTGGCCTGAGTCGTGGTGAGCGACCTAGGGTCGGCCAGAGCTGAAAGCCCGCCAGCAAAGCCCATCAGCCCGACCCCAAGCACGACGGCCATCAGGATTGGAAGTCGTTCATTAGCGATGTATCGATAAACCAAGGACAAGAGGAGAATTGGGATAGAGTAGCCTGCCCCCAGTACGACGCCTAAGAAAATTCCCAGTCCCACCTCGTCTATTAGCATTGAGAACGCACTGCACACATGTTGTCATGTTTCGGGGTATTAACTTGACGTTCCGGCTCCACCAGTTCCTCTGAGACGCCTCAACAGAATGCTCTGATCACACTTTCGAGGAAATATCCTGGATGCATCCTTCTCAAGTGAAGCCGCTCTTCGTCCATACGCCGGAAACTTTCGCAGAGTATAGAAACTTCCGAAGGCCACAACATCACTGGAAGAATTCGAAAACTGAGTTTGGAATAGAACCAGCAGGGAAAGTCGTCTTAACAGGTAAGGTCAGAACAATGGCAGGCGACCGCTCCAACAATGAACGGGTGTCACTAATCATAAGTAATCTTGCGAAAAGACGGCTTGCCTCCCATTGGTGAGCGTTGGTGAGTAGAACCGCGGTTGCGACGAAGCAAGTTGGCCTGTTACACTTTCCGGGAATCCTGCATTTCATCGTCATCCTGATAATAGCGGCAATCGAGACGGTAGGCCTCATCATATGGCTGGGTTTGCACACCGGAGCAGATGTAATCTCTGTTCTCGACCCTCTCTTGGCCTCCCTCCAACAGCAGCAAACGATGCTTCAGATTGGTAGAACGACTTTTGCTGGAATCATTCTTGGCATATTCCTCTTGGTTGAGCACATAATAACCCAAGTCGACCAGACTGGGAAATTATCGGCGCGAGTTTTCGGTCAGATCTTTGTCTTCAGCGCCATAGAGGTTGTCATCTGGATCGTATGGCTATTCTTGATACCAGTCAATGGAATAGTTGCGTTCCTGTTTTTCTTCGGATCGTTGTTCGTCGAGCACCAAATCGCTGACAACGTCAAGAAAGGCCTCGGCTTCCTGCACTTCTCTAGCCTTGGGAGCAGGGTCTTTCAGGGCCTGATCATAGTCACCCTTGCCGAGGTCGTGGGAGCTGTAATATGGGTGGGCGCAATACCTACTGTTTCCCTCGCGGCACTGGCGGTGGGATCCGTTGTCGAGCACTACGTCGCCCGCAACGTCGCACAAATGCGGGAATAGAGAACTGGCCGGAAGGCGTAACGTAGCAACCGTATCCAGCCGATTCTTGTTACAATGAGTTTTCAGCAGGAAGACCCCTCCATCCGCAGGTCGATGATAGGCTGATGGGATACCGGCTAGTCCTGACGGGAAACGTAGCTGCAATCGGCATCACAGTGGGAGCCTTTTTGCAGCTGTATTCTTGGCCTGTTGCCGGACTTCTAATCCTCGCATCGCTAGTAACACCAATCTTCCTCTCGCACCGCTGGCAGACAGGGCAGGTGGACCAAGGCCGACTAGGAACTCCCGGAGAACCTGCTCACAGGCGCTCCGCAAAGCCACCTGCCACTACGACTCAGGCCCTGAAGCCGACAGTGGAACAGAGAGAACAACTCAAAAATGAAAAGCTCAAGCCAGTTCCTGTCAAACCGACTCCTACCCAGCCAGGTGCTGAGGCAAGGCCACGCGAGCCTCCCACGATCATCGAGCCCGACGACTTTGTCACCTTTGACCTGGAACTAGACAGCGGAAACAGAGTGGATGGAAGGGTCTCGGCGAACGGCATCGTGAACGCATACATTCTAACTGAGGACAATCTGACCAACTTGGACCTCGGCCAGGAATTCTGGTACGAAGCGGGAAGCGAAGGCATAGAGGAAGCCACGCTCCAGTTCACTGCCCCCGAGGAGGGAAAATGGATTCTTGTGGTTGAAAACGCTGGGGCGAAAGACGTTTCCGTGACTGTGAAAATCAGGGTGACGCAGGAATCTCCAGGGCGAAAGCCCCTCCATGGGTCCCTGACAGAATCCGCGTCCGGTCTTACGCCCGCAGACGGGAAACTAGAGTCACTCTAGTAGTCTGAGCAGCACATAACTCACTCCGTTTTCCCGGCCAGGCGGGATTCGGCTAGCTCACGGAATTTCCTGTTCTTCATCAACTCGTCAGCTATGATATCATTCTCTTTCCCACGCCTGTCCCAGACAAGGAACCTGGACTCTCCCCCTCGAGACAACTTGACGATGAAATAGGGAATGTAGAACAGGCTCCCATCGAGAAGGTCTAACGTGTTCGGGTCTGTCTTGGACGGGAGACTAAGCCCATCCGCAAACATTCTCCACCGGGAAGACCGAGCCTCTTCCAAGTGGTCTATGTGCTCTTTCAATGTGGCCCCTGCCGGACCGTCCTTCGACCCGTTTCCCTTCTTTCCCCGCAAACCCTCTACCTGCTGGTCATAGTCGGAGAGTAAGCGTTTGAGCTCGTCAAGCCTTTCTTGTACAAGGGTTGTTGAGTCCACTCCTGGAACAACAGAGCCCGATTCAAGCTCAACCTCGACAAGGTGCGGGGCGACCTCCAAGAGGTTCGGGTCGAAACCAAACTCAACTTCTCGAAGGGCGAGTAGAACAGACCTTCCCTTGTTCAGAACCGTCTGTTTAGACAGGAAGCCTTTCCGCATGGAATATTGGTAGGTGAAATCCAGAAACGGTAGATACAGGGTCTTGGCGAACTCCGCTTTCTCCTCAGCCCCGCCAAGAATACCGCGCTTCGCACGTTTACGCTCAGCCTCCCGGAGCAGTTCTTCGTCAGGCACCGTCATAGGCAGAACCCTGACCTGCATCCTTTCAGGGACTGTTCCTGCCTTCAGCCTTCTCACCTCGCCCGGTTCCAGGGGTCCACGATGATAGCTCATAAGCCATCCCGGAGCCACTATCCCCGATTCTCCACGGTCAAAGACTTGGTAGTAGAACCGGCGGGTCTTAAGACTCGATATCAGGTCGAATGCTTCGGACCCCAGTGAGAGTCCTGTCTTCACTCGTTCAATATCCTGGCGAGTTGACAGGTTTCCTATGAATCGAAAGTTAGCGTTCGATATCACCTTGTAATCCACGTCCACCGGGTTCTGTGTTGCCATCACGATCCCTAATCCGAAGGCTCGTGAGACATGGATGAGGTGCATCAGTATCTTCTTGGACGGAGGCTCTCGGACAGGTGGGCAATAGCCGTGTATCTCGTCAAAATAGAGCAGGTACTGGAGCGTCTGAGTCCCCTCCTGTCTTGTCAACCAGTAGAACAGTTCCTGTAGTAAATATTCCACAAAGACCTGTTTTCCCTCCTCGCCGGGAATCGTCCGCAAGTCCACTACGCAGACCGGGGTTTTTCCCTGAGCTTTGCGGAACCAGCGGTCGAAATCCGGCGGCTCGCCTATGAACCAGGCTTTTGCCCCGGCATCCGTAACTAGTACGTTGAGCCTCCTGCTGAGCTCAGTCCTCTCCCGTCGGCCAATAGCCTCGTCCAATGGTAGCATTCCGAGCTTGTCAAAAGGCGGCGATGTGACAAGCTCAATCATGTTCTCAAGGGTCAGTTCGCGGCCGTTCTTCCACTCTTCCTCGAGAATCTGAGTGATGAGCGACCTCTCGACCCTACTGTTCTCTCCATAGCCCGCAAGCCGCAGAAGGTTTGAGGCCTTCAGTTCCAGAAGGTCTAGGGCGACGCTTGGTTCCTCGGCCATGTTTTTCGAAAAAGCCTTCGGAGGCGTCAGCCGCGGTGACATGGAAACTGGAAGCCCGCTGTTCGAACGGGGTGTGTAGATTCTCACATCTGTCCCTTCGACGAGCCGTTTCAGGTCGTCTTCTTCGTGGCCTGAGGCCTGGAACTTGTCCTGGTATTCTGCGGCCAGCTCCTTCGAGTATCTCTCCGGACTCTTCCCAAGCAGCTTAGCCTCAATGTCAGAGAACGGCCTGAAGCTGAAGTCTAACGAACGAATCGCCAAGCATCCGATGTCGCCCTTCGGGTCTATAGCTAGCACGGGAATTCCGCTAATGGATGCGGATTCGATGATGTTCTTGCAGAGAACAGTCTTTCCTGAACCCGTCGCCCCGAAGACGATGCTGTGCTTAGTGAGACTGCTGGGATCTATTGAGAAGGGTCTTCCTTCCGAACCCTGTCCGATCAGAAACTGTCCCATCTCTCAATTCCCGTTATGGAGTACTCGCAGGGACGAGGTGGTTGCTAGGAGCCCCTCTTAAGTAAGATTTGACCAGTGACAGTAAGGCTAGGATTCGCCTCTAACTGTCCCTTCCTAGCTATGCGGACTCTCCGAGAATATTCTTGGAGATGACCAGCTTCATGATTTCACTGGTGCCCTCTCCGATCGTCATGAGCCTCGCGTCCCTCCAGTGACGGTGAACGTCAAACTCGTCAGCATACCCGTATCCGCCAAAGATCTGAATCGCCTCATTACACACCCTCAGCCCACTCTCGGTAGCAAGCAACTTCGCCTCAGCCGCCTCCGATTCGAACGGACGACCGAGACCCTTCAGACGAGCGGCCCGGTAGGTCATCAATCTCGACGCGTTAATCTCCGTCAACATCACCGCCAGCTTATCTCTAATCATTTCAAAATTCGCGATCGGCTGGCCGAAAGCTGTGCGCTCCTTACCATATTTCACAGCTTTGTCAAACGCGGCCCGAGCTATACCTACTGTCAATGCGCCGATTGTGACTCTTCCACCGTATAACATTCGTTTCGCATACTCGAAGCCCTCTCCGTCAACGCCCACCAGGTTCTCTCTCGGGACTCTAGTATTTTCCAAGACAACCTCTGAGGTCACAGATCCTCGACAACCCAGCTTCTCAATGTGTTTGCTGGCCCTTGCCCGGTCGGCGTCCACTATGAACGCTGAAGGACCCTTAGGTGTCTTGGCGAACGAAAAGTACACCTGGCAGTGTCCCCCGTTTGTCGTGAACATTTTTGTCCCGTTGAGGACCCAGTCGTTCCCGTCCAGTCGTGCCTGGGTCTTCATGTTCTTGGCATCAGACCCTGAACCGGGCTCAGTGAGGGAAAAACCTGCTAACGCTTCTCCGGAGATCATCCGCGGCAGGTACTTTTTCTTCAGTTCGGGGCTGCCGAACATGCGGAGCCCCTCGCAACAGGTTCCGTGAATGGCCAACGACAGCGCGGTGCTGGCACAGGCCTTGCCACACATCTCCATGGCCGCTACGTAAACCGGCCATGGAAGCTCCAGCCCTCCATAGTCCCTTGGAAAGCTCATGCTGGTAAACCCCTGCTGGAACAGGTTCTGCATGCTCTCTCTCGGAAACTCGGCCTTCACGTCGATTTCGCGAGCCTTCGGCTCGACTTTTTTCTCGAAAAAATCTCCCAAAGACTCGAGCAACAGATTGTATTCTTCCGAGGCGGACCCGTACATCATCTCGATGATGTCTCTCTGTTCCGGCAGGTAGAATCCCATTTTCGGCTCAGATCAAGAGTTTCATGACAAGTACGGGTTTATGCCTTTGGAAGCTTGGTAGAGAAACCCTGGGAATGAAGTTTCTTTCTTGTTCAGCCTGCATCATACCAAAGCTTAGGAAGGCACTCCTTCCGCTATCTGCGCTTGGATCTTCGAGATGGCTCCGCTTAATGCGCGTAACAGGAAATTCATGCAAACTGTGCAACCTCTTGCCTACAGGATATTAGAGCGGCTTGCTAAGGAGCGCGGCCTCACGATCCAAGAACTGATCAGGGCCATAATTATACCAGAATGGCTGAGTTGGGAACGGGAGAGACCGACCGCAAAGAATCCGTGAGCCGTTCTCTGTAGGGAGCCTTCTTCCCTCGGCGGGAGGGGCCGAATGTCGACTGGTGGACCGGTAAGGGTTTCATAGAGCTAAAATCCGAACCGGAACAGATAATTCCAGAAGTGCCTGCGAACCAAATGCTACCGGTAAGAACTCTTACACTAGCCCTCATTCTCGTCTCACTGCCAGCCGCTATGGTCGGTCAACCGTCCTCCGCGGAGGGAGAGCGTGTCAACCTGACGATGCCTATGCCGATCCGGCAAGGGCCCCTGCTCCTTGAGCAGGCATCTCCTG
>Ga0209431_10004135_pt1 | contig 11405 bp, 9 predicted proteins | sample RifCSP13_3_FD_184021 | JGI IMG/M metagenome (GOLD analysis project Ga0209431, IMG submission 184021) | Soil microbial communities from Rifle, Colorado - Rifle CSP2_sed 13_3 (SPAdes) (version 2) | ecosystem: Environmental > Terrestrial > Deep subsurface > Rock core/Sediment | place: Rifle...
TCCCGCGGCTCGATGCGGCCTTCTCCCAGGTCGACGAATACGAGCTTTCGCGTACCGCTGTCCAGAAGCGCGCTTTCGGGGAGTGCGAGCGCGACCCCGAGGTCCGCCTTGATGGCGGCGTTGACGAACATCTCGAGCTTGAGCAGGCCTCCGGGGTTGGGAACCTCGACGCGCACCCGCAGCGACCGGGTTTCGGGCGACAGGTTCGGGTCGATGGCCTTGACCGTGCCGCGGAAGACGGTGGCGACGAGCCTCGAGATGTTCAGGAAGATACTGGACGACGCTCAGGCCGGGGACAACGTGGGGGTGCTGCTGAGGGGAACGGGGAAGGACGAGGTCGAGAGGGGTCAGGTTCTCGCAAAGCCCGGGAGCATAACGCCGCATAAGAAGTTCAAGGCGGAGGTATATGTTCTGAAGAAGGAAGAGGGGGGGAGGCATACGCCGTTTTTCCCCGGGTACCGTCCGCAGTTTTATTTAAGGACGACGGACGTGACGGGGTCGATAGTGCTTCCTGAAGGGGTAGAGATGGTAATGCCCGGGGACAACATAAACATGGACGTGGAGCTGATAGCGCCTGTGGCGCTAGAGGATCAACTCCGGTTCGCTATAAGGGAAGGCGGAAGGACCGTAGGTGCTGGCGTAGTTACTAAAATCGTGGAGTAGTGGAGAGCTATGGGTGACAATATTCTAGTCGTTGCTCTTGCGTGCGTTGAGTGCAAGAGACGAAATTATTCGACAACTAAAAACAAGCAGACTAACCGGGAAAAGATCGAGCTTAAGAAATACTGCAAGTGGTGTAAGCGGCATATCGTCCATAAAGAGACGAAATAGGTATATGTAAAAAATTTAAATAGGGCAGTAGCTCAATTAGGGAGAGCACTGGACTCCAAATCCAGCGGTTGGGGGTTCGATTCCCTCCTGCCCTGAATTAGGAAACGTTAATGGACAGACTAAAAAACTTAAGCGCGGATACAACTCAGTTCGCAAAGGATATCGAGAGCGAGGCGAAGCGTATAACCTGGCCGTCAAGACAGGAGACCGTGAAGTCTACGCTGGCCGTCGTTGTCATTTCGGCCGTTTTTGCCTCATTTTTAGGGATTGTGGATTATTTTTTCTCGTGGGTTATCAGGCTAATACTCAGTTAAGAAATCGACGGAGATAATGGTTTTCTATGGCTAAGAGATGGTACGTGGTTCATACCAATACGGGATTCGAGGACAGGGTCAAATCCTATATTGAGGATAGGGCAAAAATGGAAGGCGTTGAAGACCTGGTTGTTGAGGTTCTGGTCCCGACCGAGACCATTGTCGAGCCGGTTAAGGGAGGGAAGAAAAAGACTTCGGTCAGAAAATTCTTCCCCGGATATATTTTGATAAAAATGGAGCTCAACGACAATAGCTGGCATTTTATCAGGAATATTCCGAAAGTTATCGGTTTCGTGGGCGGTAAATTGAAGGATGGAAGGATCGATCCTGATTCGGTGCCGGACATAGCCGAGCCCGAAGTGTTAAAGATAAAACAGCAGATAGAAGAAGGCACGTTAAAGCCGAAGCCCAAGGTTTCGTTCGACAGAGGGGAAACGGTGAAAGTGATAGAAGGGCCGTTCGCCAATTTCTCGGGCGTGATCGAAGAAGTGAGACCCGATAAGGCCAAGGTTCAGGTGCTTGTAACGATATTCGGAAGAACAACGCCGATAGAACTCGATTTTAACCAAGTGGAGAAGATTTAATATGAAAAAAATAGACGGATACGTGAAACTCCTTGTTGAAGCCGGAAAGGCTACACCGTCCCCTCCTGTAGGTCCGGCTCTCGGGCAGAGGGGTGTTAATATTATGGAATTTTGCAAGGCATTCAATGCACAGACACAAAAGGCGGAGGGCGTTCTCCCCGTCGTTGTAACGGTATACTCCGATAAATCATTTTCTTTTGAGGTTAAGTCGCCGCCCGTTGCCTATCTGCTTAAGAAAGCAGCAAAGATAGAAAAGGGCTCGGGAGAGGCCCCTAAGAAGAAGGCCGGGAAGTTGACGAGGTCCCAGGTGGAAGAAATTGCAAGGATCAAGATGCCGGATTTGAATACCGATGATCTGGAAGCGGCTGTAAAGATCGTGTCCGGCACCGCGAGGAGCATGGGGATAGAGGTGGCGTAGGTCGATTACTCTGCGGAGGGGGGCCCCGGATTACATTTTTGGGGCCGAGGCCGGTATCGGCTGTAAGTTCAGATTTAGCAGGTAATGAGGAGATTAGAGATGGTAAAGAAAGGAAAAAAATATACTGAGGCCAGAAACGCCGTCGACGCTAAAACGAACTACGGACTGGACGACGCTATCAGGCTTATCGAAGAGACCAAGACAGCCAAGTTCGACGAAACCGTCGAGGTCGCGGTTACGCTGGGGATCGACCCGAGACAGGCGAACCAGCAGATACGGACCGGTATGATTCTCCCGCACGGCATAGGAAAAGATATAAGGGTGATCGTTTTCGCCAAAGATGACAAGCAAAGGGAAGCGAGCGATGCAGGTGCGGATTATGCGGGGCTCGACGACCTTATGGAGAAGATCTCCAAGGAGAACTGGCTCGAGTTCGATGTGTCTATAGCAACGCCCGACGTGATGAACATAGTTGCGAAGCTCGGCAAGGTTCTCGGACCGAGGGGCCTAATGCCCAGTCCCAAGGTCGGTACCGTGACCTTCGATGTCGCCAAGGCGGTCAAGGAAGCCAAAGCCGGAAGGATAGAGGTCAAGAACGACAAGGGCGGCGTAGTGCATGCCCCGATAGGCAAGGTATCGTTCGGGACAGGCAAACTCAAGGACAACTTTCTCGTATTCATGGATTCGCTTCTAAAGATGAAACCGCCTTCATCGAAAGGCGTCTTCGTAAGGAAGATAACGCTGTCCAATACGATGGGCCCCGGAATCAAGGTCGATTTTATTAGTGTAAGAGATGAATTGAAGACTGCGCAGATTGCGGCTTGATCCGGGGTTAGGAACAATAGCGGATAATTACACATGGATAACTTGTTGAAAACGTTATTTATTAAGGAGCAGGAAAAATGTTGAGTAAAGCGGCTAAGAACGAACTGGTGCAGGAATTTAACAATGTTTTCAAGGCAAACCCGTCGGTTATGGTGGTTGAGTACAAGGGGCTGTCCGTAAAGGAATTGGAAACCCTGCGGGCGAATCTAAAAAAAGCGGACGCCCAGCTGAAGATTGTTAAAAATACCCTCCTTAGAATTGCCGCTAAAGACACGGCAATCGAACGGATTAACGATTTGTTCGACGGCCCTACGGCGGTTGCTATCTGTGAGAAGGATGCCACGGCTGCCGCAAAGGTTTTTGTTGAGTCCCTTAAGAAACTGCCCCTGCTCAAAATTAAGGGCGGTATCGTGGAGGGAAGCGTAATAGGGGAGAGCCAGATTTCCGACCTCTCGAAGCTCCCTTCGAGACAGGAGCTCATTTCACAGTTCCTGGGGCTCCTCAACAGCCCGGTATCAAATTTCCTCGGGACCCTCAACCAGCTCCAGTCTAAGCTGATATACGCGCTGAACGCTGTTAAGGATGCTAAAGAAAAAGAAAATAGTTAAGTAAAACGGTGAAGTAAGGAACATTTTTATATCATTCAAGGAGGTTTTTTGAATCATGGCTGACATTACGAGGACAGACGTTATCACGTATCTCGAAAAGGCAAGTATGCTCGAAATTTCGGGGTTGATCAAAGAGATCGAAGTTAAATTCGATGTCAAAGCAGCGGCTCCGCAGATAGCGGTAGCTGCCATGCCGGGCGCTGGAGCCGGAGGCGAAGCTCAGGCGGAGCAGGCTGAACAAACCGAGTTTAATGTAATCCTTAAGGCAGCAGGCGCGAATAAGATCCAGGTTATTAAAGCTGTAAGGGAAGTTACATCGCTCGGCCTGAAAGAAGCAAAAGACCTGGTCGAGGGGGCCCCCAAGCCTGTGAAAGAAGGTGTGGATAAACAGGAAGCGGAAAACATTAAGAAAAAGCTTGAAGAAGCAGGCGCTCAGGTAGAAGTAAATTAAGCGTTTGGCCAAAAGTCAGGTATACTATTGTCTTACGTATTTGTTTATCTGACTTTTGAAGCCTTTTTTTTTCCGATCTTGTTTCTATCTCATATATATGTCTTTTTTTCAGATAGAAAGCCGAGTGTCTATAGCGGAATGCTTAATAGGAAGTAGATAGGGGCGGTCTGTCCGCTAAACGGCGGATTTGCGTTATTACTATTTGCGTGAGATTTACAAAACAAAACGGGGGGTAAGACACATTGAGTCTTGATGGTTTAGAAACGTATCAATTAAGAAAGAGTTTTTCAAAGTTGCCATCTGTTCTCGAAATACCTCACCTGCTCGAAGTTCAAATACAATCCTACCACGAATTTCTTCAAGCCGACGTGAAGCCGGAGGACCTGAAGGACATAGGTCTTCACAACGCATTCAAGACGGTATTTCCGATAGAGGACTACAACGAGAAAGCCTCGCTCGAATATATCGGGTATAGGTTCGACAGGCCGAAGTACGAAGCTCAGGAATCCAGGCTGAAGGGATATACGTACGTCGCGCCCCTGTATGTAACATTCCGTCTGGTCATATGGGATACGGAATCCGGGGCCGAGCGCACCATCAGGGATGTTAAGGAGCAGGAGGTTTATTTCGGCGAGATACCCCTCATGACTCCGAACGGCTCGTTTATAGTGAACGGTACCGAGAGGGTGATCGTGAACCAGCTCCACCGTTCTCCGGGCGTATTCTTCGACCAGGTAAAAAACAAGGACAGCGGTGTCGGCAGGTCTTCCTTTTCGGCCAGAATAGTCCCCCACGACGGCAGGTGGATGGATTTCGAGTTCGACTCGAAGGATATTCTCCACGTCAGGATAGACAGGAAGAAGAAGTTTCTTGTGACCGTGCTCCTGAAAGCCCTCGGATACGGGGAAAGAGAGATCATGCATTATTTCTACCCAATAGAGACCATTCATGTCGATCCCAAGGGTATGAGTAAAAATGTTAATCACGAAGTTCTTCCCTACCAGAGGTCGAGTGCGGACATTATAGACCCGGGCTCGAAAGAGGTATTGGTGAAGAAGGGCAGGAGGTTCGTAAGGAATATTATTGAGAAGCTGAAGCGGGCGAATGTAGAAAGGATACCGATCGATCCGTCCGAGCTCGCCGACAAATTCGCAGCGGACGATATAGTCGACAAGAAAACGGGAGAGGTGATTGTCAATTTTAACGAGCTTATTACCGAACCGAAACTCGAGCAGATTAAAAGTGCCGACGTCAAGGAATTCAGGATATTTTACATCGACAACGTGTCCGTCGTAGCTTCGCTTAGAAGTACTATTCTGGCGGATAAAATAAAAACCCGCGAAGACTCCATAACCGAGATTTACAAAAAATTCCGTCCGACCGACCCGCCCACGCTTAGCGTGGCCGAGTCTTTCTTCGAAAACATGTTTTTCAATCCGGATACTTACAGACTCTCTCAGGTCGGGCGTCTCAAAATAAACTACAAATTGAATCACGGCATCCCGGACGAAGTTTCGACCCTTACCAGGGAAGACATAATGGAGTCGGTCAGATACCTCCTTGCGCTGAGAGGCGGCAGGGGCACGACCGACGACATCGACCACCTTGGGAACAGGAGGGTGCGGACTGTCGGGGAGCTTATTGAAGACAGGTTCTATCACGGACTCGAGAGGCTTGCGCGGTCTGTTAAGGAGAAGATGGGCTATCAGGCGGTCGAGAACCTGATGCCCAGCGAGCTGCTCATACCGAAGACGGTGATAGCGGTCGTAAAGGAATTCTTCGCAACGGGTCAGCTCTCCCAGTTTATGGATCAGACCAACCCTCTTTCCGAAATTACGCATAAGAGGAGATTGAGCGCACTCGGTCCGGGAGGTCTCACGAGAGAAAGGGCCGGGTTTGAGGTCAGGGACGTGCATTCTTCCCACTATGGAAGGATATGTCCGATCGAAACCCCCGAAGGGCCCAACATCGGTCTCATCTCGAGTCTCAGCACGTACGGAAAGATAAATGAATTCGGATTCATACAAACACCCTACAGGGTGGTAAAGGGCTCTCGGGTTACCGACGAGATCGTATATATGAACGCCCTTGCCGAGGAGAAATACATTATCGCACAGGCGAATGCGCCCCTCGACAAGGACGGCAATTTCACATCGGAATTTATTTCGGCCAGACACAGCGGCGAGTTCCTCATGGTCGAGCGCGAGAAGGTGGAGCTCATGGACGTTTCCCCTTCGCAGCTCGTTTCCGTCTCAGCGTCGCTCATACCCTTTCTCGAGCATGACGATGCGAACAGGGCCCTCATGGGATCGAACATGCAGCGCCAGGCAGTGCCCCTCATTCGCACCAGCGCCCCCATAGTCGGCACCGGTTTCGAAAGCACGGTCGCCAAGGATTCGGGGGTGACCGTAATCGCGAAGAGGGACGGGATTGTCGAATACGTCGATTCGTCGAGAGTCGTCGTGAGCTCTACCGGAGACGCGTCGGAATCGGAAGCCGGCGTCGATATGTACGGCCTTTTAAAATTTCAGAAATCGAACCAGAGCACCTGCTGGAACCAGAAACCCATAGTCTCCAAAGGCCAGGGTATAAAGGCGGGTCAGGTTATCGCTGACGGCCCTTCTACGGATTTCGGCGAGCTCGCGCTCGGACAGAACGTGCTCGTGGCATTCATGCCCTGGGGCGGATATAACTTTGAAGACGCCATCCTTATGAGCGAAAGGCTCGCTAAGGAAGACAGCTTTACATCCATCCACATTGAAGAGGTCGAGTGCATTGCCCGTGAAACAAAGCTCGGAAGAGAAGAGATAACGAGAGACATACCAAACGTAAGCGAAGACGCTCTCAGGAATCTCGATGAGAGCGGGATAATCAGGATAGGCGCCGAAGTGAAGCCCGGGGACATAATCGTCGGAAAAATTTCACCCAAGGGCGAGACTCAGCTCTCTCCCGAGGAGCGCCTGCTGAGGGCTATTTTCGGAGATAAGGCCGGGGACGTGAAGGACACCTCTCTGAGGGCCTCCCCCGGTATTTACGGCACCGTCATAGACGTGAAGATGCTCATATCCAGGGTCGTCGATAAAGACGAGAGGGCAAAGAGCATCGAGGATTTCGAAGTAACCCGTCTCAAGCAGGACAGGGACGACGAGATCAAGATATTGAAAGACGACGCTTTCGAGCGTATCAAGTCGCTTGTCGCGGGCAAGACCTCATCCGCGAAGCTGACTGTTTCGAGGAAGACCGTCCTCAAGAAAGGGGATAAAGTAACGGAAGAGGTGCTGAAGACAATCCCGTTTGAGAAGTTTGCGGATATCACTATCGAAAGGGGAGACGAGGCGGAGTCCGAAATCAGGCGGATAATCGAACGGACGCTCGAACAGATCGACCTTACGAACGTTGTTTACGATCAGAGAATTTCGAAGCTGACCAAGCCCGACGAGCTCCCGCCGGGGGTCCTCAAGGTGGTGAAGGTGAATATCGCCGTAAAGAGGAAGCTCCAGGTAGGGGATAAGATGGCCGGAAGGCACGGAAACAAAGGTGTAATCTCAAAAATATTAGCCGAAGAGGATATGCCGTACCTCCCGGACGGAACCCCGGTCGACATGATTCTCAACCCGCTCGGCGTACCTTCAAGAATGAACGTCGGCCAGGTATTGGAGACTCACCTCGGGTGGGCCGCAAAGGAGCTCGGCAATCAGGTTAACGATATAATGGAAAGGGAATTCAGCCCCCAGGCATTGAAGGCCAAGCTGAAGGATATATATAAATCTACCAAAGCCGAAAAACTTATAGACAAAATGGACGACGACGATGTGGTTACCGTTGCCGGAAGGCTGCGTAAGGGCATCCCGGTCCAGTCACCGGTATTCGACGGGGCGTCGGAAGAAGAGATAAAGAACATGCTGGCAGCGGCGGGTCTCCCGGAAGACGGCAAGACTATACTCTTCGACGGACAGACCGGAGAACCGTTCGACCAGAAAGTTACAGTGGGCGTTATGTACATGCTCAAGCTCCATCACCTCGTGGAAGAGAAGATCCACGCGAGGGCGATCGGGCCGTACTCGCTCGTGACGCAGCAGCCCCTGGGCGGAAAAGCCCATTTCGGAGGCCAGCGCCTCGGGGAAATGGAGGTCTGGGCGCTCGAAGCGTACGGGGCTTCATACACGCTCCAGGAATTTCTGACTGTAAAATCGGACGACGTAGTAGGCAGAACCAGGATTTTCGATTCGATCGTCAAGGGCGATATGAATTTCGAGCCGGGCCTGCCGGAGTCGTTTAAGGTCCTTCAAAAGGAGCTCCAGGCGCTCGCCCTGGACGTCGACCTTCTCGAGGAAGAAGATCACGGCAGGAATTGAAAAAAAGATTAGGGAGGGAATGAACGTGGACGTAGATACCCTTTTTGAAAAACCTAAGAACCCATCGGAGTACTCGGCGGTAAAGATTTCGATTGCTTCTCCCGAAAAGATCAAGGAATGGTCGCACGGAGAGGTAAGAAAACCCGAGACTATCAATTACAGAACATTCAAACCGGAAAGAAGCGGTCTTTTTTGCGCAAAGATATTCGGTCCCGTCAAGGATTACGAATGCACTTGCGGAAAATATAAGAGATTGAAGCACAGGGGCATTACCTGTGAGAAATGCGGGGTCGAGGTCATCTCGTCCAAGGTCAGAAGGGAGAGGATGGCACACATCGAGCTTTCTTCCCCCGTGGCGCACATCTGGTTTCTGAGGAGCATACCTTCGAGGATCGGCATGCTGCTCGATATGACGCTTAAGGACCTGGAAAAAGCCCTTTACTACGAATCGTACGTGGTCCTCGATCCGGGAGGCACTACTCTCAAATTCGGAGAAGTCCTCAGCGAGGATAAATACAGGAAGGCGGTTGAGGAATACGGCCACAGCTTTAAGGTCGGAATGGGAGCCGAGACGATCAGGGAGATGCTGAAGAAGATAGACCTCGTCGAGCTCTCGGACCAGTTAAGACACGAAATGAAGAATACGGCCTCTCCCATAAAGAGGGCGAGGATAGCGAAGAGGTTAAGGATTTGCGAGGCGTTCAGAAAATCGAAGAACCGTCCTGAATGGATGATCCTTACGAGGATCCCGGTTCTGCCCCCCGACTTGAGGCCGCTTGTGCCGCTCGACGGCGGGAGGTTCGCTACGTCTGACCTGAACGACCTTTACAGGCGCGTAATAAACAGAAATAACCGGCTTAAGAAATTACTCGAGCTGGGTGCGCCGGACATAATCGTAAGAAATGAGAAGAGGATGCTCCAGGAATCCGTCGACGCCCTCCTTGAGAACGGGCGGAGGGGAAGGCCGGTGCTCGGACACAATCACAGGCCTCTCAAGAGCCTGAGCGATATAATCAAGGGCAAACAGGGAAGGTTCAGACAGAACCTCCTCGGTAAGCGCGTGGATTATTCAGGCCGTTCGGTCATCACGGTCGGCCCGGAGCTGAAGCTCCACCAGTGCGGCATTCCAAAGCAGATGGGCCTCGAGCTGTTCAGACCCTTCATCTATCATAAGCTCGAAAAATGGGGAGCCGCCGCGACGATAAAGATTGCCAAGAAACTCGTAGAGCAGGAGGCTCCGATAGTTTGGGACGCCCTCGACGAGGTGATCAAGGAGCACCCGGTTTTACTCAACCGCGCTCCTACACTCCACCGCTTGAGCATCCAGGCGTTCGAGCCCATACTCATCGAGGATAAGGCCATTCAGATCCATCCGCTCGTTTGCCCCGCCTACAACGCGGACTTCGACGGCGACCAGATGGCCGTTCATGTCCCGCTGTCGATCGAGGCACAGACCGAGTGCAGGACGCTCGTCATGTCGACCAATAACATCCTGTCGCCGGCGCACGGGAAACCGATCATTCTGCCGACGCAGGACATCGTGCTCGGCATCTACTACATGACGAGGGACATGGCTTACGACAAGGGGGACGGCAAGATTTTCTCCAGCATCGACGAAGTCCAGATGGCTTACGATTCCGGGGAAATCGGCATACACGCGAAAATAAAGGTCCGCGTAAGCGGAAAGATTTACGAGACCACGGCCGGACGCGTGCTCCTCTACGATATCATGCCCAAGGACATACCCTTCGAGCTTGTGAACAAGGTTATGACGAAAAGGGCCATCGAAGAGCTCGTCGACACCTGCTTCAGGATGGCGGGCGGCAAGAACACGGTGATACTCGCCGACAGGATGAGGACGCTCGGGTTCAAGTATTCGACCAAGGCGGGGATTTCCATATCGATCGACGACATGAAAATCCCTCTCAAAAAGAAAGAGCTTCTCCAGAAGGCGCAGGACGAGGTGGTCAAGGTCCAGAACCAGTATTCTCAGGGTCTTATCACCGACGGAGAAAGGTACAACAAGGTTATAGACATCTGGGCGCGTACGAGCGACGAAGTAGCCCAGGAAATGATGAGGGATATATCTTACGAAGAGTATACGGACAAGGACGGTAAGTTACAAAGGGGGGCGAGCTCAAATCCGATATATATGATGATAGATTCGGGCGCGAGGGGCAGCCAGACCCAGGTACGCCAGCTGGCGGGAATGAGGGGGCTTATGGCAAAGCCTTCGGGGGAGATCATAGAGACGCCGATCACGTCGAACTTCCGCGAGGGGCTGACGGTCCTTCAATACTTCATTTCGACGCACGGCGCGAGGAAGGGTCTTGCCGACACCGCGCTTAAGACCGCGAACGCCGGTTACCTGACGAGAAGGCTCATCGACGTCGCGCAGGACGTGATGATAAAAGAGTTCGACTGCTCTACGGTCGAAGGCATCACGGTCAGCGACCTCGTCGAGGGCGGAGAGATCATAGAAAGGGTCGGCGAAAGGGTGCTCGGAAGGGTAACCGTCGAGGATATTATAGACCCCGTAAGCGGGGAAGTAATTGTTCCGGCTAACAAAGAGATCGATGAACAGGCCGCGGGCAAGATAGACGAGACCGGCAGCATCACGGAGGCAAGAATACGGTCGGTACTGACCTGCGAGACACGAATAGGCGTATGCGTACTCTGTTACGGCAGGAACCTTGCGACGGGTAAGCTCGTCAATATAGGGGAAGCGGTCGGGATCATAGCCGCCCAGTCGATCGGTGAGCCGGGAACCCAGCTCACGATGAGAACGTTCCACATCGGAGGAGCCGCGAGCCAGAGGGCCGCGGAAAGCACGCTCGAGGCCACTCACGAAGGCACGGTCAAGTTCAATACCGTAAGGACCGTTAAGAGCAAGGACGGGAGCCACGTTGTCATTGCTGTTGCTTCCGTTGCGCCACTCGTCGGTGGTCATCCCCAGGTCGCCCGTCACGGCGCGCGTGTAGCCGAACCTGGAGCTCCAGCCGGGGTACTCGCCTGCAAC
>Ga0209431_10004141_pt1 | contig 11399 bp, 9 predicted proteins | sample RifCSP13_3_FD_184021 | JGI IMG/M metagenome (GOLD analysis project Ga0209431, IMG submission 184021) | Soil microbial communities from Rifle, Colorado - Rifle CSP2_sed 13_3 (SPAdes) (version 2) | ecosystem: Environmental > Terrestrial > Deep subsurface > Rock core/Sediment | place: Rifle...
AGGTTACCCATGGCCATATTCGTTCTCCTTAACTTTCAGGGATGGACGGGTCGCGGTCGATCCGCCGCATCTCTGCGCTGGTGATCTTGTCCTGCCGGTGCAGCACGCGCGCCTCGGCCTTCGTCCGGTAGCCCCCACCGCCGCCACCGCCGCCACCGCCGGCCGGGACGGCCGGCTTGCCCTTGCCATCCCGATCCTTAGCGCGCGCCTCTTCTTCCAGCTGAGCCCGAGTGTCCTTGTCCAGCTTCTCCCGCTCCTTCGCTAGCGCCGCCGCTACCGCAGTCTTGGTGAGCGCTTCCCGAAGGTCGTCATAAAAGCTCTCGTCACGGGACCCGAACTCAAAGGCATTCTGGGCGCGCTGGGCGAACACGTCCGCAGCGTCAGCGTCACCGAACAGCGCCTCCAGCACGCCCATCTCGCGGACGGGCTGGCCGTCGCCGTTCTGATACGTGCGCCCCAGGAACGCCTCGCGGTAGCCCGCCTCCTTGTGCGTGGCGGCGAGCGCCGACAGCGCGGGCTGGTGCGTCTTGAGGAGGTCGTTGAACGCCTTTAGCTCCTCGCCGGCGTCCTCAGAGGAGCGCTCTTTGATGGCTTCGGCGAGGCCGGCGAAGGACTCCCAGAAGCTACCGAGCTCCTTCTGAATCTGGCCTAGGCGCTGATTGCGGGCGTCCACACGCGGCTGCATCTCCTGCCGGGCCGTGCTGCGTCCCTCCTCACGAGCCGCTACGCGGGCCTCTTCAAGCCAAGGCTGAACCTTCTCGTGGCTCTTAAGCCCTTCCTCGTTCGCTACAGCGCTCCACCACGAGGCAGGCTCCTTCTCCGCGCCCTCAACGGGGGTCTCTTTCGACCCGACAGCCTCCGGCGCCTCTACAGGCACCTCGGGACTGGCGGGGCCGAGCCCCGGCTCCGCTACGGGAGCGGCGGGTTCCGCCTCTGCTGGCTTTACCGCTGTCTCGGTTTCGGCTAGGTTCGCCATGTCGCCTCCGCTAACAGAAAAGGCCACCGCTCCGAAGAACGATGGCCTGTGCGTGTGCTGTCGGCCTGGTTGGCTAGGGGATTAGTCAGTCAAGACAGAACCTGTCCCTTGATTCCCACTCTCTAATCAATTCAAGCCTGATGCGGTTCAGCCTTCGGTACGCCCAACTCAGCGGGTAAGGCTTCTCCTCAATTGGCATCCACCACAGATGACAGATCACGGAGCCTTCACCGTCAGTCATCGAACAGGCCGCAGGCGCGAATCATCTCAATCCGCGCAGCGGTCTCCTCCTTCCCCCACATTGCAAACAGGTACCTCACGGAGCCTTCACCGTCAGCGTGATCTCGATCCTGTCGGGCGTCTCCGTACCTGGACGCATGATCTCCTTCTTGGAGTAGTGGATGCGGGCGATCCCCACCTCGGCCTTCGCCGCCGTCAGAATTGCCTCGCACACCTCCTGCGCCCATCTTGGAGCCATTATACCAGATGCGACAACCATGTTAATCTAGGCGAGTAGGGCCGCCCCAGATGCCCTAGCTGTTCCACTTGGCGTGAAGTACGCCCGCTCCGCCTCGATCTCCTCTGGCGTGTATCCCACGAGCCGGAGAGCGCTCATCAGCACATCGCGCGTCTGCGCCGACAGGTTGGAGCCCGGTCGTAGTAGCGCAGCGATAGTACGCACCGCTGGTATCCCCAAGCCCCTGAGGCCCACTGGCCCCTCCGTGATGTACTGCGGGGAACCCGAAGGCGGGAACCGCCGCTGAGAACTGCCCGGCTCGATCACGCTGCCCGGAGTGTGCGGCAGCGCCTTGCCGACGTCGCCCAGTGAGGCCAGGTCTTGTGGCGAGAGCCGCACCACATCCTGCGGCTGGTACCCATAGCCGGCGAAGACGCCCCGGCCCGTTATCGGTCTCAGTGTCCCGTTCTCCACTCGGTAAACCGCTCCCGTAACGGCGTTGGAGACGAGTTGCGGCTTGACGCCCAGCCGCTCGAGGCTACCGAGCCCCCCGGAGACTTGCAAGCCCATCGGTTGACGGCGGGTACGCGTGAACATGGGCGCCTTGCTGAACCCTAAGGACTCGTAGACGGGGCCGAGTGCCTGCTGCACGGTGGAGGGATCGAAGCCGAAGGTGCCGCCCTCAGCCGCGCCACCGCCCAGCGGGATCACCTCCATAGTGCCAGCGGCAGGGTCTACGATCCCGACCTCCGTGCCGGGCTCCACCTGTGTAGCGCCTTCGCCCAGAAGGTACGCCTGCTTCTGCGTCCCCATCTGGACCTGCTGCCCAGGCCCGCCCTGCATCTCCGCATCAGACATCATCTGACCGTCCGGCATCTGATGCATCCCGCCAGCCGAGGTCATGCCGTAACTGCCGTCCTCCCCCTGACTCATATCGATCACGCCGCCCCCGGCCATACCGGTGAAGGGACTCCCCGCACCGGGCAGCGTTGGGAGCTGGCCCTCCAGTTGCCCCACAAGGCCCTCGGTAGCGGCTGCGTTGGCGGCCGGTCTGCCCAGCGCTCCGGTTGCCTGCTGGGCCACACCCTGCGCCTGCTGGCCGGTCTGAGCGACGCCGGTGCGATACCCGGCCATCGGGGTGACGCCGCGGGTGACGCCGCCTGTGCCGCGGATGGCGCCGCGCACCACGTCGCGGCCCAGCGTGTCGGCAAGGATGTTCTGCGTCTGGGCGTAGAGCGTGCTCCCCGCTTCCGCGAGGGCACGCAGGTCGGACCGCGCCTGCATCAACTTGTCGTTCTCGGCGCGGATGCGGTCGAGCTCCTTCTGCTGGGCGAACTGGGTAGCGTCGCGCTCGCGCTGAAACGCCTCGGCGTCGAGCTGGGCCTGGCGGGTGCTGGAGTAGGCGGGGGCCGAACCGCCGCCGCCGCCACCACTGGAGCCGCCGCCGCCTGAGCGTTCGGCGGACGTCAGTGTTCGATTGCTGACGATGTTGCCACTGCTGCCAAACTGGAAGATTTCGCCCGTCGCCGTCTGCCACACGGTCGCGTCAGGGTGGAAGGCTCGCCCGTCCGGGGCGCTCATCCAGTAGACCGTGCCCATGTTGCGGTCTACTCGCGTCTTGATGACGTAGGGGTTCCCTTCGGAGTCGAACACGGTAGCCCCCACGAATTCGGCGATGTCGGGGAGCTTGGCAGCCGCTGCACCCGTCCGGCTGGTTGTGCCGCCACCACCAAGAGAATCAAGGTAGCTGTCCAGGTCGCCTGGCTCCTGGTGCCACGTTGGGCGCTCCATGAACAGGGCTTCGTAGTTAATCATCGGCTTGCCCTCCGTGGTACAATGAGCGAACCATGATGCACTTGCTGGGTATTGCGGCAGCGGTGGCCTTGTTCGCCTGGCTTGCGGTCGGCATCATCAAGCATATGAACGGCATGTTCCTGGTCTCGCTGGCGGCTATTATCGTCATCATCGTCGCCAATCTAACGTAGCGCCTTCAAGACTTCAGGCTTCAGGAACCTTCGCCGTATATCAATCGGTAGCACTTCCTCCAGCACCCACGGCGCAAGTTCGGCGAGCGCTTCCTGGTTCTTGAGTGCCAGCTTCAGTCGCTCCCTGTTCAGTGGCATGTCCCCCGTCTCTACTTTGATCGTATCCACGCCCAGCGGCTTGTCTAGATCGCCCTTCTCGATCATCAGCATAGCGACCTTCGTAAAGGTCAGCGGCCCCGGATCGATGCCCCGCTGAACGGCCCGCTGCTTGAGTGCTTCCTGTAGGTCGCGCACCTGGCGGGCCGCATCCTGCACTTCGGCCAGCCGGTCGCTGTCGATACCGTCGTACTTCGGCATGGACTCTAATTGGTCGCGGACCTCCCACGGGTTGACGCCGAATTTCTCCTCCGTCTTGAATGTCTCCGAGACGGGCGAAGTCCGACCCCCGATAATCTCCGCTGCCGCACCGAACTGCCCCTCAATGAACCCCTCAGCGGTCTGCGTCGGCCCGATGGGCAAATAGTCCTTGACGAAGTTCCACCAGCCTTCCGCACCGCTGATCTTCGGCTCATCGTAGGGCCGACCCCGGAGTGCCGCCACCGGCACCCCCATCGCCTCCATAGCGCGCACGACCAGCCTCGGCCCGACGTTCAGACGCCCCTCGGCAAAACGCGGCCAAGCGTACAACTGGCGGGCGCTAGGGGCCTTTCCCTCAGCGAGTTCTGCGCCCGCCTGCGCGGTCTGGGCCAACGCCCGCAGCACGGGGTGGAACGGCCCTAGCGGGTAGACCCATGTACCACCCACCTTGACGCCCATCCACCCTTCAGCGCTGGGGTCGGTCATGTTCGGCATCTTGCCATTGAGCACCACATTCAGACCCACGGTGAGCGCCGTCGCCCCGCCTAGCATAGAGCCGACGGAGCGGATAGCCTCGATCCGCGCGGGTCCGGTCTTGGTCAGCGGATCGAGCAAGGCTCCCTGCATCGCGGCAAAGAACTTCGGCGCGAAGAAGCCGTTAGCCAGCACCCTGGCTTGCCGCTTGGTCAGCCCCGGCATGAGGGCGCTGCCCGCCTCCTTGCGGAGCACAGACGCTAGGTCAAGCAACTGCTCCGGGTCTTTGACGCTGTTCATCACGGCTTCCCAGCGGAGCGTCTGCGCCGCGAACACATCCCACTCAAAGAAACGTTGGGCCTGCTTGAAGCCTGGGGCTCGGCCTAGCCGCTGCGCCAGTTGCCCGCCCTCGGAAAGCAGGAACTCGGATGGCGGGACGATGGCCCCGTATTTCGTGCCGCTGGTCACAGCGTCAAGGTGGCGCGAGACGAACCCGTAGGGATTCTCGCGCACCGCTGCCTGCCCACCCTTCGCCATGCCCGCAAGCCAGGCCACGGGGTTGCGGAAGAATGTTACGTGGTTCTGAATGAGCGCTGAGCCCGCGTCGAAGCCCACCATGTTGAAGCGGGCGAGCCGGAGCACATCGTCAAACGTCCCCGCCGGCAAGACGCCTGTGTAGCGCGATAGCGCCTCCGTGACGTCCTCCGCCTCGCCAGTGTAGATGCGCCCGAAAGCGCCCTTCTGCGGCTTCAGGCGCTCGCCGTGGATGTTCCAGGCCCGCTTTGCTGCGATCAGGCGCGCCTCGGCCTGCGCGAACGCCTCCCGCTCGGTCACCCCCGCACCCTTCCGAACAGCAGCCTGCCGCGCCGTCTTGAACGCCCCTCTCGCTTCCCCCAGTTCATCGGCGAGCTGCGCCGGCATCATCTCGCGCACGGTGTAGCCCATGGCCTTAATCTGGTCGATGGCCTTCCGGTTGGCCGTCGCCTCGATGCCCGCGTAGAGCCGCGATCGCATGGCGTCCATCGGTGCCGCGACCTTCGCCCCGGCCTTCTCCGCCCAGGCCCGCAGCTCACGCACGTCAGGGAAGGCGCGTCGGGCGGCCGCCCCCGGTGTCACACGCGGGAAGGGCATACTGCCGCGCAGGATCTTCTTGGGCAGCTTAGTGACGACGTGCGGCGCGTAGTTCTCCACGAGATCAGAGAACGGAATACCGGCACGGAGTGTTATCTGTAGCGCCTGCTCTTGAATGTCCCGCAGTTCGTTGATGGCGGCTTGCTGTTCAGGCGTCAGCGCGTAGCTTTCGGGGTGCTCAATGATGTCGTCAATGCCGCCGCGCACGTTCTCCGGCACATCGTCTACCACCTGCACGGCGCGGGCGTAGCCATCCTCAGAGAGCCCCAGCGTCTTCGTGTGCTGCCCGGCCCAGTCGTTGAGGGCGTTGGTGGCCGCACCCTTCTGCGTGCCTTCATAGAGGTCGCGTGTGACCATCGTGTTGCGGACGGCCTTCTCACCCGGAGTGCGAGCGGTGAACTTGATACGGTCCTCCACCTGCGTCCACCAGTTCTCCTGAAAGCGGTTGCCCCAGCGAGCCTGCACCGTCTCCCAATCTTCGACCGGAACGCGGGTCTCCGGTGGTGGGCCACGTAGATCAGCCATCACGTCAGGCGGCACCCGCCCCACCTCAGCCTCCGCCTCTCGCATGGTGCGCGGGCGGAACGGTGGCTCCGGCGGCTGCGCTGCGGCTGCTGCGGGCGGCGGCTCACGCGGAGGCACGGCCCCACCCTCGGAGGGAAGCGGCTTGGCGAACATGGGGCCTGCCGTCTCAATTGGTTGTTCGCCAACGCCCATCGCGAGACGGCCCTGACTGGCACGATAGCCCTGAAGTTCAGCCTCCGTTGCGAACGTGGGAATCCTCTCACCTTCGAGGTTTAGCCTCTCTACCGGAGCGCCCCCCACTGGCTCGAACTTCGCGTTCCGGCTGAACTCACGGTAAACCTGTTCGCGGGCGTCCAGTTCTGCCGAAGTCAGGTCAGGGTAGGCTTTAGAAGGCGGGCGGATGTGTTCAGCACGGCGAGCACCACCCTCAATGCCCTTTGATGGAACGAAGCCAGGGTAATCACGACGCCCACGGAAGGGGACAGAGCGATACTGAAGTTCAGTCTGCATCGCCTCTAGCTCGGCGTTCACGTCCTCCAGTTGCTCCAGTAGAGGCCGACCTGAGCCTGTGAGAGCATCGATATCGGCCTGCGCCTGCAACTTGGCCCGCTCCGCGACGAGCCCCTTGCGATTGGCGACACGGGGCTTCTTGAGTTGAGATTCGACTTCGCGGAGCCGCTTCTGTATGACCGCGCTGTTCGGGATGTCGTTTGTCAGCAGCGCCCCTTCCGGCGCGGGCTTGCGTGGGATACGGCCGCCCCCGCGTTCGGTGCTCAGGTCGGCGATCTCGTTGCGGACCTGAATCAGCCGCGCCTCCTGCTGGGGTGTCGCTCGGCTTTCTTGCACCAGCGTCTTGAGCAGACGGTTCTCGGCCAGGAGAGCAGCCCGCTGGCCGGCCAATGCAGGAGCGACCCCGCCGATCTCGGACTGAACGGCCCTGCGGACAGTTGGGGCTGCACGTTCCACGGCCTGCGCCCCACGGCCCACCAGAGCCCGCCCAGGGCGTGTGAATGTCCCTGGGCCAGCGAACCCGCCCACGACCTCACCCACGCCACGCGGTCCGATGTCGAACGGTAGGCCGAAAGGCCGCTCGGCCACGGGCGCCCCCGCTTGCTCTGCGAGCCCTCCGGCCGTACCGAGTATAGCCTGTCCACCCAAGCCCGCCGCGGTCAACCCAGGCGCAATTCCGGCGGAAGCGATGCCCAGGGGAGATGTCAGGAAATTGGCGGCCAGCCTAGCTTCTGGGCCAACAACGGGGATACGCCCAGCCAGCTCGCCGAGTTGGGGGACCATCGGTGTGATGGCCGCTTGCCCCAACTCCAGCGCAGTCGGAGGGCGGGTGGCCTCACGCTGACGCTGAACCTCTTCGAGAAACCTGGGAGTTGGCAAGCCTCCAAGCCCTGGCGTTAGCGGGGTCAACCGCGCTGCCTGCTCCCAGATGTTGCCCGTTCGCCCCCGACCCTGCCTGAAGCCCGGCCCCAGGGGCGACGGTATCTCGCTTATCGCGGAGGGGATTGCCGGCGGCTCGAATCTTGGCGGCACCGCCTGCTGTCGTGGCCGCGCCCCCGGCCGCCCAAGCCGTTGCTCCACCTCGCGGAACATCGCGCGGTAGTCGGGCGTAGCGGCCTGCTCCACCTGTAGCGCGGTGCGCAGGGCGAGCCCGCGTTCCGCCTGTAGGCGAACAGAGCGCGCTATCGCCCCTGGGGAGCGCCAGCGGCCGAGGTAGCCGGGGCCGGGCAACTACTCCGGCTCCTCTCGCGCCGCTCGCAGAATCGCGTCTATAAGGCGTCGCGGCACCCGGCCCGGCGGCACCTGAAAGCGCGACGCCATCTCCTCGAAGTGGCCGCCAATGAAGGTGTCGTCCCCCAGCATACGGGCGTTGAACATCTGGCGCTCCGCCTTGGTCATTGGCTCGCCCTCTAATGGGCGGTTCGTCTCTTTGGTCACCTGCCGGCGGGCGTCCTTGTACTGATCGATGACGTCGTTCATGGCCTCGGCCCAGAGCTCCGCCATATCCGGCGTCTCAGGCTTTGGCATCAGTTCCTCTCCGCTGGTAAAGCCATGCTATGGGTCGGGTTTGGTGCAGGTTAGTACCATCATCAAGGACGGTGATTGAATATTCTGTATCCGTGAAGACTCGGCCCCGACCGCCCCATAGAAATTGCACGATGTCCTGCGCCTTCTTAACGTCATGGGTATAGAGTGTGATTCCCTCAACTTGCCGAATGGCATTCAAGAGTTGTAGGGCGGTGAACACGTTAGTTCCTTACCCATTCCAGTGCTGACGGGAAGATGAAGCAGTACATCGGCGGGTCCGGCACTACCATTACGGACTGAAGCGGCCAGGCGCCGAATGTGGAGACGAGCATCCTTGCCTGCGCCACGGTCACAATCATCAGCATTAGACCGTCGCCTCCACGCCCTGTATCTCCGGCTGCTGCGTCCCGAATGCAGTGCCTTCGCGCTGCATCCCCGCCGCCGCTCGCTGCCCCACGCTGTTTAGCGCGAACGCGGCCCGTTGCTGCTGCGCCGGAGACATGCGCTGCGCACGCTGGTTCGCCTCGTCCATCGTCATACTCTCGTCTTCGGCGTCCACTTCGGCGTCCGCCTCGTCCAACCGCTTCCGCAGTAGCCGCTCACGAATGAACGGACTGGTCATCGCGTCCCAGGTCACCGAGCGCTTCCAGAACTCCCACGGCTGGTCGGTTATCTGGAACTCCTCCATGATGGCGTCAAAGGGTAGCGGCAGCTTGGCGGCCTGCGACCGCTGCATCAGGTCTACCGCCGCCTGCCAGAGCGCCACCTTGTTCACCGGCACCTCCGGCCGATAATCGCTTTCCAAGTCCATCATCCAGCGCTCGGCGGCTTCGGGGCTAAGAGTCAGAGCGCCTCCTTCGCCGGAGCCCTTGCGGATCGTGATGGGGTCGCCGTAAGCCTTCGCCGCCAGGAGATAGCCCTCGTAGTCGTCACGATCAGCATCAGCGATAGCGCGGGTCAACTCCGCCTGCTTGCGGATGGCGTAGTCCAGCGCCGTCTTGGTGGCCCAGGCGGTATCGGCCGTCATCAGCCCTTCCAGCATGGCGCCGGAGCCGGTCATCCTCTCGGCACGGCCAAGCGCGAACTGCAGCAGCGCTTGCATGTGCTCCCCGAACTCGGGCAGATGCAGGGCTTCTATGTCCTCAGCCCCGACGCCGGCCGACGCGTCACCGGGGTCGATCCGCCAGATGTCGCCCAGGAAACGCGGCTGATTCTTCTGCCCCGTCCCCTCCGAGTCCACCATCATCTCGCGCACCTTCGCCTTGAGGATAGGGAGAGCCCCCATCTTGGCACCCGTGGCGAGCATCGAGGCGGCGCGGTCCGCAACCTGTATCAACTCCACCACCGCTTGCACCGCCGGAACCCAGTAATAGCCCACCTCACCCGGCCAGCGGGAGCGGGTGATGCCAGGAGGAACACGGATCACCGAGCGCCCCATGTCGTGCTGTATCTGGCGCAGTTCGGCGTCGCCAACGCTGCCGAACTGCAACGGCCCAACGCTAACACCCTTTTTCCCGATCAGGGTGTACGTCAGGTGAGTCCGGTTGGACGCCATGAATAGCGTGAAGGTGTCGGTGGGCTTCGCCTTCGCTGGGTCTCGGTTGGGTAGGGCCTTCGCCAACTCCTCTTGCGAAAACATGGCACACAGGTCGAAATAAGTCAGTTCCAGAGTCGTCCCTACGAGATCGTCCTGATAGCCCAAGGACGCGGGGAACGTCGTCTCCGGCGGCAGTTCGATGTAGACAAAGGGAAGTCCGGGCGCAGAGCCCTCCCACTTCCCCCTGCGCTCCTTCCAGTGGTCCAGGCTCTCGTCAGCCTCGCGGTAGGGGTAGTTCCACCAGTGTTCGCCACCGGCCATCGGCCCCAACTGCGCGCCGCGGCCTGTGATGAGCTGACCATACACCCTCGCCATGCGCACGCGGTTTCGGCGATCCACCTGCCGCCGCGCCGCCACGAGTGCCTGCTCGACCTTCTCGCGCTCGTCGGCCCGCCCGACACCCTCATCACGGTGGGCAAGGGAAGCTGTGGCAGGCTCTGTGTACAGGGACGCCAGAAGGTCGATGATCCGGCGCCCTTCCTGCGTCGTCGCCCGTTCCGGCTGGTAGCGCATGTTGCGGTCGACGTCCCCCGTGGCGGGCAGCGTCACCGCCTGCTCATCCCAGTAGAGATTCAGCATCCGGGTCGCCAGCGCGCGGTCGCGTGGCCACGAGTTGGCGAGATGGTCATACAGTTCGCGGGCCGATTCGGGGGTAAAGGCGGCGTCCAGGTCAGTGGCCATGCTGTCGCTCCCTGTAGGCTTTCAACTCCAATTGTAGACGTTCACCGGCTGCCCGCCGGGCTTGAACCGAGGCCCGCCTCTCGTATGATAGTACAACGCCAGGTTTGTCGTCTCCACGTAGTCGTCATGTAGCCCGTTCGGGAACTCCAAGTGCTGCTGCCGCCACGCCTCGAGGTTTGGGGAGGCGTGGGGGATCAGCGCCCTTTCGCCCTCGAACTCCGGCGCCACGAGTTTGGCGTACACCTCCTTGTCGCCACCCGGCATATCGACGGTGATGACGGGCACCCCCAGCACCCGGAGATGCTGGGCCATCACGCGGTCTATCGCCACCTTCTTCCGCACCAGCGGCCGGATCGGTGTTGACGGGAAGTAGGCTTTGAGCCCCTCGAAGTACGCCTTCAGGTTGCGCTCGGCCTGTGGCGTCTCCGCCTGCCAGGACTCCGCATTGAACCATCTGGCCTTGTTATCCGGGCCGATCACCCAGGCCGCTACCGCCGTGGAGTCGGCGCCGCCGCGCTCCGTGTACGCCGTGTCGATGCCCAGCAGCACTTCCTTGTGCGGCGTTGGGGCCTCGTTATAGCGCGGCCACCACTTGAAGATGACCCCTTCCTCTGGCGCTGGGCGTTGCTGGTAGAGGGCCGCCGTCTCACGTGAGCCGATGACAGCGAAGATGCGCTCCAGCGCGTCCTTCGGGTAGCGTTCCGGCCACAGCGCGTCGCCAACCTCGCGCCCCAACGGGTCGCCAGTCTCCGCCAGCGCAGGCAGCCGCACCACGCGCCACGTATCGCCGCCTTCGGCCCGCAACAGCCGGCCGGCGAGATCGTCCTCGTGCCAGCGGGTCAGGGTCAGGATGATGGCACCCTCCGGCTCCAGCCGCGTGTAGGCTTCCGCCAGAAACCAGCTCCACACCTTGTCGCGGTAGACGAATGACTCCGCCTCCTCGCGTGTCTTGATCGGGTCGTCGATGTTGAGAACGTGCGCGCCGTGACCCGTGATACCGCCACCGATGCCCACCGCGAGGAACTGACCGCCGTGGTTTGTGTGCCAGAGGTTCGCCGCCTTCGAGTCTTGCGCCAGTTCCACGCCTGGAAATATCTCTTGCGTCCGCTCCAGCCCCATGACATTTCGGGCCTTGCGCCCGAAGCCCGACGCGAGATCACCACCGTAACTGGCGGTGAT
>Ga0209431_10004143_pt1 | contig 11397 bp, 9 predicted proteins | sample RifCSP13_3_FD_184021 | JGI IMG/M metagenome (GOLD analysis project Ga0209431, IMG submission 184021) | Soil microbial communities from Rifle, Colorado - Rifle CSP2_sed 13_3 (SPAdes) (version 2) | ecosystem: Environmental > Terrestrial > Deep subsurface > Rock core/Sediment | place: Rifle...
GGGCAGAGATCCTTCCTCCGAGGAAGTTACCGTACCCCTGATCGTTCTTTCCTGAGCATTGGTCAGACCGATTGTAAAGCTTAAAAGGAGAAACGATAATATTGTTCCCCTCAATAAAAATAAAAAATTCCGCAAAGTTCCCATAGTTAATTCTTTTAGGTTGTTAAAATATAGGGTTAAGTGAAAATTGTAATGCAAGTTTTGGGTTAATTTTTTTACCGGATATATAGCGTATTATACCTTATATATACCGTTACTGTAAATTTAAAAATTTTAATTCTATTTTAATCTTATTTTAAAACAAATTTAATCAAATAAAGTTGACTTCCAAAAACCGGAATAATTGATTAAAGTTTACCAATATGTTATTTTGTACTGAATACCTGCCGGTTGACATCAGGTACCTGTGAAAGTCAGGATGTATGTTCCAACCTGTCAAGAATTTTCCGCATCAGTTCATTGTTATTCACAATGTGGTGTTTATGTTCCAGCATTTCATCCACACGCTGAACATATGCTGAAACGACCATTTCATCACCGGAATTACGGATGATATCTTTAATGGCGGGAAGGTCCATTTCGAAATGAAATTGCAGCGCCAGTACTGAATCCCGGAAAATAAACGCCTGGTTTGGATAAGCCGCGGATGAAGCAAGATGCAGGGCATCTGCTTCCTGAATGATGACAGGGCCTTCATAATGTACGTGCTGTAAACAATGTATTTTAAGCACTGGCATAATATTACAATTTACGGTACAGTTGGAAATAATCACAAAGTTATTATGGAATTTCATATGCATATAAAAAATTCCTTATCTTTAATATCGTTAGATGACGAGATTATTACTGATCCCAACCATCCCGATCCAGGATTCTGTTTTTGACTGTTCACAAAATTGGGAATTATTATGTTTATTTTCGATCTGATCTACAAGCTGTCCCTATTGGTGGCCTTCAGTGTATTATCGGGATTTATCAATTCGCGATACGACAAATCCGGATTAACAGGTAAAATTTTGCAGGGACTGTTATTCGGAACGGTTGCCTGCATCGGTATGTTCCACCCGTTTATTCTTGAAAAGGGGATCATCTTTGACGGAAGATCAATTGTAATCAGTTTGTGCGCTCTTTTTTTCGGACCTGTATCGGGAATAATCACCTCGGTTATGGCATTAGTCTACCGGATCATTCTGGGTGGTTCGGGCACGGTCATGGGCAGTATGGTTATTGCTTCATCCTTCCTGATCGGATTCTATTTCCACCTGAAAAGAACCAAAGCACCGGCATACCCTCTTACCTGGATCAATCTGTATCTTTTCGGTATCTGGGTGCATACCGCCATGCTGTTGTTTGTTTTTGCGCTGCCCGGAAAATTCATTCTGGAAGCCTACCAGTCTGTTACACTTACGGTGATCGGCATATATCCTGTAATTTCGCTGCTGATCGGCAAAATATTGCTGGATGAGGAAGACAATAAAGTTTATATTGACCGGATCAGGGAGCGGGAGTCATTATACCGGACAACGTTGTACAGTATCGGTGATGCGGTAATAACTACTGACATTCATGGCAGGATCAGGCAAATGAACCAGATTGCAGAACAGCTGACCGGCTGGAAGGAGATCGAAGCGGAGAATATACCAATAGAAAAGGTATTCAACAGTATCAACGAAACAGACAGAAGCAAAGCCCAAAGTCCTTTGGATAAGGTTTTACAGGGCGGTTCCGTTGACGTACTGTCTGACCATACCCTGTTGATCTCCAGGAACGGAAAGGAGGTACCCGTTGCTGACAGCGGCTCACCGATCAGGCTTGAAAATGGCAGTATAACGGGTATGGTCCTTGTTTTCAGGGATCAGACGGAGGAAAGAAGGATACAGCGCGCCCTGATGGAAAGCGAAGAGCGTTACCGGAAGCTGCTTGAAATGGCACCGGCAGGAATAGCGCTGTATTCCGAAAATAAGATATCCTTCATCAATCCTGCGGGTGCACAATTACTGGGTTCGGATTCCTCGGGTAAAATTATCGGCAGGCCGCTTGAATCAATACTTCATCCTTCGGGTAATGGTGAATCTGTTGACCGGTTTCACCGGATGATGGCGGGTGAAAAGGGACTTTACCCCGCTGAGGATATTTTTATTCGTTTGGACGGGTCAACCATGGATGTGGAAGTGATGGCCTCTCCACTCACTTTCAAGGGAGAACAGGCTACACAGTTTATTTTTATTGATATTTCGCAACGGAAAAAAGCCGAGCTTGAAATTAAGAGCTTAAATGCAGAACTGGAGCAAGGAATTGAAGAAAGAACGATTCAGTTGATGGAGACCAACAAGGAACTGGAAGCATATACCTATTCCGTCTCACATGATCTGAGGGCCCCGTTAAGAGCCATAGACGGATTTGCGAGGTTTCTCATGGAGGATTACAGCAACGTGCTGGATGATGAAGGGAAAAAGATCGTGCAGGTGATCAGGCAGAATTCAAAGCGTATGGGACAGCTAATTGATGATCTGCTCAGGTTTTCAAGACTTAGTCGCGTAGAGATGCGGTTTTCCACGGTGCAAATGAAACCGCTGGTTGACTCGGTTTACCTGGAAATTACCGGTGAGGAATTGAGAAAACGGATCCACTTTACGGTGGAGGAATTAATGGATGCAAAGGGTGATGAAGCCATGATCAGGCAGGTTTGGACCAATCTGATCTCAAATGCAGTTAAGTATACGGCACACCGTGAACCGGCAACTGTTACAATCACCAGCAAGTCAGAAGATGACAGGGTTGTTTATTGTATACGCGATAACGGGGCCGGTTTTGATATGAAATATGCCGGCAAGCTTTTCGGCGTGTTCCAGCGGATGCACAGCACCAGGGAATTTGAAGGCACCGGTATCGGATTGGCAATTGTTAAACAGGTAATTCAGCGTATGGGCGGTAAAGTATGGGCTGAGGCGGAGGTTGACCGGGGAGCGGCATTTTATTTCTCCCTGCCCGTTTAAATCGTTGATGCAAATCATCAGGGTAACCCATGAAGATCATTGCGGAAGTAAATAAACGTCATTGTATATTGAACTATATATCAACTTGTTATAACCAACTCCGGACGGCTGAAACCGTAAAATATGGCAAACCGGAGCGCCATGAAAAAACTTCCAGCCACAATGATCATTTCGATACTAATGATCACAGGAATATTCGGCCAGACAACCGATGCGCTGAAAAAAACCAGATACGGGCTTGAACTCAGCCAGTTTATTACCGGAAGTGGCTTTGCTTCGGGTACAGAGATTTATATTACCGTAATTCCCGATCAAAAGAAGAATCTCAGCCTGGGGCTTTATTTTTGTCCCGAAGCGAAAAAAATAAGCGGATTCTCCATTCATCATGAAATGTCCCTGATCAGAAGTGCCGGTCAAAAAAAAGTGGCTCCCTATGCATTTTACAACATGATATACCGGATAACAAAGACCAGGGGGGTATTGGCTGAAAACGGCCCCGAAGCCGGCTATGCCACCTACAAATCACTTGAACACCACCTGGGCGTAGGAGTACGTATAACCCTGGCAAAGGATTTGTATCTCAAAAGCGCTGTCGGGTACGGAGTATATCTTGGTTCAATTAAGAAACCCTCGGATCCCAATCCGGTAACCGGTGAGATCATGGGAGAAAACGGTTTTGGAGCTATCGCAAAAATTGGTATTGCGTTTGTTATTTAACCAAAAAGAAAAGTTGTTGTTACGGATTCAGGAGGGTTTTGATTTTTTTCAGAATGGTTTCAAAGCTGATGGGTTTTGACACAAAATCAACTGCTCCGAGGTCACGGGTGGATTCAACCGAATCCCGGGAATCATACGCAGATACCACAATAACAGGCACTTTTTCGATTTTCAGCTGACTTCTCATCTTCAGGAAATCATATCCCGAAACAGCAGGCATGCTTAGGTCAAGCAGGATCAGATCAGGGATCTCTTTATTGATGATCTCGATTGCCTCCCCAACATTTAAGGCTGTAATTGCCTGGTAGCCCGCCTCATTCAGAGAGTATTCCAACAACAGCAAGGCTGTAGTGGAATCATCGATGCATAAAATCTTTTTTCCCATCACCATAATCTTCTACCTCTCCATAAAAGTACAAAAATATATCAGATTCTTGGAATTGCCTTAGGGATTTTCAAAATACATGTCTATTCTGTGCTATCTTTGTTACCTATGGGTTCAACGGACCGTATATTGCCGGTTTTTGATGCGCTGACCGCTGATCAGATCCGAAAGATCAACGATAACAGCTTGACAGTCAGTCATAAAAAAGGCGAAAGCCTGTTCAGTGAAGATAAACCTGTATCCCATTTAATGTTTCTTTCATCCGGGCTGGTTAAGATCTTCAAAGAAGACAATCAAAAGAAATCAATAATCCTGAGAATTGTGGGACCGGGTAATTACATCGGACTTTTTTCAGTTTTTTACGCTAACCGGTACCAGTTTTCCGCTACAGCCATCGAAGATTCGGAATTGCTTTACATTAATGTGTCCGTATTGCATGAAGTACTCATCGAAAACGGCCTATTTGCAGTGCAGATGATGCAGGTGTTCAGCAAAGAGGGGATGGGTCTTATGAACAAACTGCTTTATTTTCCGCAAAAACAGGTTCCCGGTCGAATTGCCGAAGTATTGCTGTTTTTCTCCATGGAAATTTACAGGAATGATGATTTCGACCTTCCTTTATCCCGCCAGGAGCTTGCCGATCTCGTATATTCCACAAAAGAGAGTGTCAGTCGCTCTCTTACAGAGTTTAAAAATGACAGGATGATAGAAATTGATGACCGGAAAATACAACTCAAGAGTGTTGATCTTTTAAAAATCCTCAGCAGATTGGGGTAATCCCATGCAACAATTTTATAATTACCGGGTAAGGTACTTCAGCAGCATCTCGGTTAATATCTGCTGATGGAAAGGTTTTACCAGACAATCATTGCAACCCGATTCCAAAATACGCTTTCTGTCCGTATCAAGTGCATACGCAGTAAGTGCAACTACCGGCAAATCCGGATGGTGTTCCCTGATCAGTTTAGTGGCTTCAATGCCATCCATGACTGGCATTTTGATATCCATTAATATAAGATCAGGCAAATTATCTCCTGCGCATAAATTCACTGCTTCAAGCCCGTTCTTTGCACGGATGACCTTCAGATTCAAACAGGACAACAGCTCACTGATCAGGAAGAAATTGTTGTTTTCGTCTTCGGCAACCAGGATGGTCTTTCCCGAAGGGAATACAATTGCTGAAACATCGGAGCCCGCAATGTCTTCCGTTTCGGATTTCCTGACCGGTTTGTACGGAATGGTAAAGCCAAAAACCGAACCTTTTCCCTGTTCCGAAGTCAGGCCGATCGTACCACCCAGCAGTTCCACATAACCCTTGGACAGGGCAAGTCCGAGGCCGGTTCCCCCGTATTTCCGGGTGGCCGAGTTATCAATCTGTCTGAAACGTTCGAAGATCAGATTGTACATGTCCTCAGAAATTCCAATCCCCGTATCTTCCACAAAGAATTGAAGGTTATTGCCCTGCAGGTCATAGCCGAATCTGACCTTCCCTTTTTGTGTAAATTTCAGGGCATTCCCTACCAGATTGACAAGGATCTGCATCAGCTTAACGGGATCGGTATATACCAGGGCCTGGTCATCGGGTAATGCCGGATGGAAACTGAAAGTAACTCCCGTAGGGATATGTCCCACCAGGAATTGTTCATAAACGTTCAGCAGGGTGTTATTAACATCGGTCTCCTTTTCGTTGGTTTTCTCCTGCCCTGCTTCCAGGGTTGCCAGTGCTATGATCCCGGAAATAATGGAAAGCAGCTGGTCATTGCTCACCGTAATGATATCAACAAAGTCCTTTCTTTTATCGGCGGGCAGTTCAGGATTGCTCAGAATGGATGAAAACCCCACGATGGCATTCAGCGGTGTACGGATCTCGTGCGAAATATTATGCAGGAAGGCGGTTTTAAGCCGGTCGCTTTCTTCGGCTTTGTCTTTGGCTGCAATAAGTTCTTCGAATAATCTTTTCTTTTCCGTGATATCTTCCTTAACGGAAACGAAATGTATAATTTCACCTTTTTCATCCACCATGGGTGAAATGATCATATTCTCCCAATTCAGTTCTCCGGTTTTCTTTTTATTGAGGATCTCGCCGTGCCAGTTATTGCCTGCTGATATGGTCTTCCACAGTTCTGCATAAAAGTCCCCGGACTGAATTCCTGATTTCAGAAATCGCGGGTTCTTTCCGATTGATTCTTCGGCTGTATAGCCGGTTATTTCGGTGAATTTGGGATTTACGTATTCGATAATGCCATCCGGATCGGTTATTACTGAACTTACCGGACTTTGTTCAATGGCCCGGCTTAGCAGTCTAATCTGTTTTTCGGCCTTTTTTCTGTCGGTGATATCATGGATAACCGTATGCAGGAGAACTTTCTCCTGAATGGTAATGCTGCTTGCGAAGACCTCAACTTCCCTGACCGAGCCGTCTGCCTTCTTATGCCTTAACTCGAACCGGATCTGCTTATGGGCTTTTGCTTTCTCCAGATCTGATGCCAGTGAATCACCCATGATATTGATGTCCTGGATCCTCATGGTCATAAGCTGTTCATGAGTCCATCCATAATACTGTTCGGCCGACTTGTTTGAATCCATGATCCTGCCGGTATCAGGGTCTATTACAAGCATTACCGTGAGATTGTTCTGAAACAGGTTCCGGAATCGTTCCTCGCTTTGCTTTAATGCTTCTTCCGCGCGTTTCCGGTCAGTTATATCCTTGATAAGAACATGCCGGGCAGGCCGGTTGTTGTAATAAATACCATGGGATACGATCTCAACATTTATAAGATCACCGTTCTTTTTGACGTGTCGCCATTCCCTGGAGGGATAGTAATTATCACGGGGTCCTTCAACTACTTTTAACAGATCGGGGATGTCTTCTGGTGGCCGGATATCTTTAATTGTCATCGATAAAAATTCCGGTACCGAATATCCATAGACACTGACAGCGGTTTCATTTACTTCGAGAATGGCCATTGTTTCGCTATCATAGATCATCATGGGCTGGGGATTATTGGCAAACATGATGTGATACATTTCCTCACTCCGGTGCAGCAGTTCCGATGCTTCTTCCTTTTCTTTCCGTATCTTCTTTTTTTCCAGGGCATTGATAACAGCCTGACCAAGCCGCTTGATATGTTCCTTGATAACGTAATCGGCTGCCCCGGCCTTCATACATTCCACAGCAATATCCTCGTTCATCGAGCCGGTTAAAATGATTACCGGTGTAATGGGGGTTATTTCGATGGCGATTTTCAATGCAGTTAGTCCGTCAAACCCGGGCATCTCGAAATCGGAAATGATGAGGTCGGGCCTGAATATTTCAAGAGCTTGCCGGTAGTCGGGTTCATTATCAACCAACCGGGTAGCGGCGTTCGGAAGTACGCGATTGAGTTCATGCCTGGCCAGTTCGGCATCAGCTAACATATCTTCAACAAGCAGGATGCGGTATTCAGTTGTCATGAATAGTAATCATCAGTTTAAAAGCTTTGCAGCCAGGGATCTGCCATAATCAACACATTGCTGAATCCCTTTTTCGTCAGGTTTCCAGTTGATCTTAAGGCCATCGGCCAGTAATTCAAATCCCGACTCCTTCAGGTATTCATCAACAATCTGGACGCATCCGTCGTGCCAGCCATATGAACTGAATGCAGCACCTTTTTTCTTTTTAAAGCCAAGCCCCCGGATCATTTCCAGAATGCCGGCTATGGAATGCACAATCCCTTTGTTAACGGTTGGTGAGCCAACCAGGATGGCTTTTGATCTGAACACCTCGGTAAGGATATCATTTTTGTCAGTATTAGCGGCATTGTATATTTTGACAGTTACATTTTCATCAGCAAGCCTTATTCCCCTTACAATGTTTTCAGCCATTATCCGTGTGGAATTCCACATGGTGTCATAAATAACAGTGATCTGGTTTTCCTGGTATGCAGCTGCCCATTCGGCATATTTTTGTACAATCTGCATGGGATTGTCGCGCCAGATAGCGCCATGACTGGTGCAGATCATATCCAGAGGCAGGTTCATTCCGGTAAATTCCTTGATCTTCCTGTCAACCAGATGACTGTAAGGCGTAAGAATATTTGCATAATATTTCATGGCTTCCTGGTAAAGCTCGGTCTGGTCAACCAGGTCGTTGAAAAGAAATTCCGAACAATAATGCTGTCCGAAGGCATCGTTGCTGAACAGGATATTGTCCCCGGTGAGATAACAGAACATGCTGTCGGGCCAGTGAAGCATGGAAGCTTCCAGGAACACCAGGTCCTTGGAGCCAAGGTTGATCTTTTGTCCCGTCTTTACGGGATGAAAATTCCAATCCTTATGATATTGCCCTTTTAATGATTTCACCCCCCATTCGTTGCAATAAACGGGCGTACCGGGAATGGCCTCCAGCAGCTCGGGAAGCGCACCACTGTGGTCGACTTCGCCGTGACAGGCAACAATATAATCGATCTTATTCAGATCGGTTTCTTTGGCAAGATTCCTGATAAATTCTTTGGCGAATGGTTGCCAAACCGTGTCGATCAAAACGGTCTTGTTTTCCCGGATCAGGTAGGAGTTATAGGTAGTACCCCTGTTGGTGGAAAGTTCATTACCGTGAAACCTTCTTAATTCCCAGTCGGTTTTCCCTATCCACCAGACATTGTTTTTTACTTGTGTAGCCATTATTTCATTGGATAAATTCAAACGATATACCGGCTAATTTAATTAAAATGACTGTTATCTTAAATCCCGGCGGTGAAATATTGTTACTGTGCTTGCACGCTTTACCATCAACGGTATATCCGTGAGGATAATAGGTTAAATGAATCCCGTCGAAAAATGCAGGGGCAATCAGAACATGAAGAAAATCAGTGAATAGCAATAAAAAATCAATTAAATAGTTGGGATGCCATCTGAACGAAGCCGTCTTTTCAGTTATCGCTGCGTTATAGGAAAAAAACGAAAAGCTTACACCTTCTCCATTTAGGCTAAGTTAATGTCGGAATAGCAGATCAAATGCAAAATCTGTTCAGACAGCCGAAATACTTCTCCTCCGTCCGTGATTAGCGAGAGTACTTAAATATTTATATTTTTTCAAATGACGACAACAAGATATTTTGACCCTCCCCAGAATTTTTCCGGATCGGTAACAGTAATCATTATTGAACCGGGATCCCCTTCTTTTATTTCATAACTTCCTGATGGATGTTGGGTTATGAATTCCATATTTTTCAAATCGGTATTCAGGGTAAATGTCTTCTTTTCCTGGATATCAATCATATCCAGCCGGCTCCTATCAAGTTGTGGATTTAAGTTGTTTACACGTCCCAGAAATCCGAGAAAACCACCTGTTTTTAATATTACCCCCTTATTTCTCAGGTCATCTTCGGTGCCCACAATATAGTAAGCTGTATTCAATTGACTTGTCATCATGTCCAGTGTTTCATCCTTATCCCTCTTCTCGTTGGTTAAATCTGATATTTTGGAAATTTGATCTTCCATTGTAGTGTTCATACCGGCGATTTTCAGGTTCAGACTTTTAATCACACTGTCTTTCTCTTCAATAAGCAGAGTAAGACTTGTGATTTCTTTCTCCCGGACTGAAGCTCTGGAATTTGCACTTATTCTCAGCGCCTGATACCTTTTTTCGTTTTCTTTCATTAAATTAATGATTGCTGTCAAGGTCTGACTAAGCTTGGTATTCAATTCCTTGTCGACTACCGTTTGCCCCGATTCTTTGCCCCCTGACAAAATACTGTCAAATCTGGATTCAATATCCTTACTCAGCAAAAGATATTCATTCAATGTTGAATCGCTTTTTTCCAGTTGACTGGTGAGGTTTTGGCTTGCCGTTTCCAGCTTTTCTGCTTCTCTTTTGTATTTGCAGCCAGTAAGAGTACAAATCACCAACAACAGAACTAGAAATTTTAATGTTTTCATTGCTTTAGATTTTAAGTGTTTATAAATACTCTTTTCCCAACTTATAAAATAGCTGAATTGGTTCTTAGTATGTACGACTTATAAATTTACGATTAATGAATTATTTAAGCAATCATCATCATGTATTTTCGTGTTTAAATTGTTCCTTAATGCCTTGGAATTTTTAATGAATATCCTGAAATAGAAAGCAATACAAGAAGCCTGTTATGATCATTACGCATAGCGAAATGAAGCGCACACCTGAAAGGAGTAAATGTGGACCAGGGCTTTGATCCGGAAATACTTGCCGGAACACTCAGGCAAAAAGGATTCACTGCCCATGAAACCAAGATGAATTACACTGTAAAGCTTTCTGGAAAGGAATATCCAAAGGACTTACTGACAGCAGTGAAAAATTGATTATTCTCCGGTGTTGGTTTTTTTCTGAAAAAACTTCCTGAATATCAGATAGCCTAAAATAAATGCGGTGAGGGTAAGCAGGCCAATCCCGATGTAACAGTATACCGAGCAGAAATACTTATTGGAGGCATGACACAGGCCTGAAAAGCATCCGAGGAAGATCATGATTAACCAGTCCGCGAACAGCAATGCGGAAATAATTAATAGCCATTTAACTACTGCTGATTTCACGGGTGAATCTTTTTATGTAATATTCAAACAAAGTTAGAAAATCTTTTTATAATAAACAAATGTTCATTATATTTGTAACGAACAAATGCTCATAAATTATGTCAAGACCGAAACGCCGGCGAAGAATGAACAATCCTCCTCATTTCAAGGGATTTAGACCGATTGGATTGTCTGAAGAGACCCAGCCGGTTGTATTGAATTATGAAGAATATGAGGCCATACGATTGAGTGATTATGAGTTATTAGGGCAGGTGGAAGCTGCACAGGTAATGGATATTTCACGGCCGACTTTTGCCAGGATTTATGAAAGTGCCAGGCGCAAGGTAGCCCGGGCATTTGTGCAGGGTAAGCCTATCGTGTTTGAAGGCGGAAAGGTTTATTTTGACAGTGCGTGGTATTCATGCAACCATTGCGGTTGCTGGTTTAATCATCCTGCCAAGGAGGAGGATGTTACGTGTTGTGCGCTCTGTGGTTCTCCGGATATTGAGCAATACAGCAATAATTCACAGCAAAGCAAGAACGGGTGTCTTTGTACCCGGGAATAAAAAACAATAACAAGTACCTAAATGAAAGTAGCTATAACATCCACGGGAAACAGTCCCGATGCGAATCTGGACAGCCGTTTTGGGCGATGTTCCTATTTTGTTATTTATGACACCGAAAGCAAGGCAACGGAGTTCATTCCCAATCCCAATAAGGAAAATGTAGAAGGTGCCGGTCCGGCGTCGGCCCAACTGGTGGCGTCGCGGGGAG
>Ga0209431_10004148_pt1 | contig 11387 bp, 11 predicted proteins | sample RifCSP13_3_FD_184021 | JGI IMG/M metagenome (GOLD analysis project Ga0209431, IMG submission 184021) | Soil microbial communities from Rifle, Colorado - Rifle CSP2_sed 13_3 (SPAdes) (version 2) | ecosystem: Environmental > Terrestrial > Deep subsurface > Rock core/Sediment | place: Rifle...
CTCTTCTCCAGAGCCCCGTTCGGCGTCTCCTTACTGCCAACAACTTCGCTGTTCCCCTCAGTGATATTATGACGCTTCTCTGCCTTTCTCTTGCTTTCGACCTCTGGATGAGAGAAGCCTTGGAGGACCGTAGTGCCTGTGCCCTTATCAATTCCTTCGTTCTTCGTACTGCGCTCTTGATAGGCACGATAAGCCTCTTCCATTTTAGGTACTAACTTAGACCTGAAATCATCCCATGTAAATAGTTTAACTCGCTCTAGTCCGGCATAAGTCATTCTTAATCGTTCTTTCGGATTACGCTTAAGTCTAAGTATTTCTTTTGCTAAAAATGCAGGATTAATATTGGCGTATCGCGTACCTGATTTATGCGTTTCCCAATCATACGGAGGAATACCAAGACCAGCACCACGAGCGACTTCCCAGCCAGCCCCATATTTAGTAACAATAACTGGGAGTCCACAGGCCATCGCCTCAGCTATTGGCAGGCCGAAACCCTCTACCTGTGATGGCAGCACAAACAAGTCCGCAGAATTGTACATGTCAACCAGGCCAGGATAGCCCCTTATATTGCTGGTCTCGGGAACAGATGAATGAAATTCATTCATTCCGGGATGGAAAACAACTTCTTTGTGAACACCATACATATTACTGATTTCAGGAAGGTTCCATCCTTCAAGCCAGTACCCCTGAAAAGGAACAGTGTGAAGGTAAAGAACTATGTCATCCTGTTTATATATGTATTTCAAGATGCTGACTGCTTCGATCAGTCTCGGAAGCTGTTTACGCCTAACATTAGTTGATACACAGATGATGACAAATTTATCCTGCCAATGCATCTGCTCGCGCATATCATCACGATGACCATTAATGCAAAAAACACTATGATCTATCCCATGATATGCAAAATCAATATCCCTACCAAGTTGATGCTTCACAAGATTAACACCGTATTCAGAACACGTCATCAACGGCAGGGAATACATTAGTGCCTGCCAGTCCCTGTTCGCAATTGGTTCACCCTCTATAGGGATATAGCCAAATGCTGGCATGTCCGGAGTAGCAGAAGATATAGATACAGATGATCCCGGATCACCAGTGAAATAAAGAATATCAGGTTTAAAGTCTTCTATGGCGGGTTTGATATCGAGAAGACCAAGCGCATCACCCTTGTTGGAAGGAATGTATGTCTTAATCCCTAAATCATCAGACGGAGACTCAGTTAGTAACCCCGCTACCGATGCTATCTCCCACTTCTGATCCCAGAATGTCTCCATTGCCACTCGGTTTATTTTTCCGAATCCTGTGTTGAGCCCCGGATAATCTCCTAATATCAAAACCTTTTGTAATTTCTGCACTCTCGGCTGTCCTTTGTGTTTCAATTTCTCGCTCTACTGCGTACCAGTCCCTAAGATGAACTCCTTCGGGTGTACGATTGTAGCCTTTGAGCCATAAACGCCTTATCCATACTGTCCTGTCCATAGGACATTTAACTATACCATTATGAGCCAAAACAAAGCCATCGTAAAAATGCTCAATTTTGACAGGTAATCTCCAGACAGCATGGACAAGCGATACTTCAGTATTCATACGTCACCTAAAAGTATTTCTCACCGGTCATCTTGGATGCTTCTACAAGATAAGTAGGATCAAAGAGTTCCTTCTCATCTGTATAATCTGTGCCAAGGAAGTTTCCCTTGTTAAACAAGTTATCAGCATCAAAGGCTGTTTTAACCGCTGTTGAAAAGACAGTAGGCTCGGTTTCAGCGACAATGTTGAGACCATCGTAAACCTGTGCATTGATAACCCTGTTGGCTACAGTAACAGATTCCAATCCACCAGCGCCCTCAAGAGCAAGGTCTGCATTATCAACTTCTGTGTGAGCAGTTGTTGACAGAGTTACCCTATCATCTTGGTCATTTCCAACATCTGTTCCAGATGCGCCTGTCAAATATACCGTATCAGCGTGGGTCGCCTGACCGAGTGGTGTGTTTTCGTTTGCGTAAACCATTTCATTACCTCAGGGATTAGGGGGCATTGCTGCCCCCTTCACCTAGATTATATATCCGTAGGGATAATGAAGTTATCCAATTCGGATGCTGCTCCTTCAAGTGCGAAACCGAAGTAACCCTTGATGAAGTAGTCCACTGAGTCCTTGGTCTTAGCCAATTCCTCATATGTGAAATCCTGATGGACTAACAAATTAGCCCGTCCACGATCAAAGAACAAAATCTTTGTGTTGTCACCCCAATGGTTGTCCACTATTAATGGAAGACCATCGTAAGTCATAACACGGAACCCTGCTGAAATTTCGGTCGTGTTAACGAATTGCTGTTGAGCCTGTAGGAGAGAGTTGATGTATCTCATAACAGGACGTGTCGTTACCGCTGCTGTTGCGCCAGGACCAGCTACGCCAGTTCCAGAAGCAAGAGAAGCCGCATCGATAGCCTTGTCGATAAGATTCAATGTCAAGTAAGCTCCACCAGCGTCAACAACCTGTCCTGCACCACCCGCAGCAGTGTAGAGCACAGAGTCAGTCTCAATCTGATTGAGAATTCCCTGAATGTTGTTTGCTGTGCCATCTGCTGTAACAATGTCCGTAGACAATTGCTCAACAATAGCCTGCTGGTGCTCTTCAATCGAAAGCCCAAGGGCATCGAAATAAGAACCAGCAGCCGCAATCATAGGTCCAGTGACCTCACCCCTTGTGTAGAGGTAGGACATAGACTTTGACACACGGCCAAATGTTCCCTGTGTAGCGGATGGTAGTGGTCCACCATCAATACTCCAAGAAGCCGTTGGCAGACTTAATCTCTTGCGAATGAAATAAGTCTGTGTCGCCCAGGGTCGCTTGTTTACAGCGTTGTACATCGTAGGTGACTTGGACGCGAAATCACGAACAGCCCCATCGATGAACTCTGGGATAAGATACGCAGCAGCGCTGGACGAAAGGTCCAAAGCCTTGCGAATATCAATAGGCATTAACGTTCCTCATTGTGCATAGCAGCGAGACCGACAAGAAGTCTTTCACGAGGGTCCATAGACTCCATCGCTTCTCTTATTTCATCAACCTCATTCTTCCTGATTAATACACCCGGAATAGGTGTATCAGGAATCTGCGACTTCAAAATTTCCAACTGGTCGCGTGTCTCGTTAAGCGCCTTTTCCAGACGGATGTAGCGGTCGTCATCATCAGATGCAGACTTTTCTACAGTGACCGGCTCTGAGGATTCATCAATTGAGTTCGACTGTGGTTCAACAGTTAGTTCAAGCTCTTCGAGCAATGTACCAAACTGCTTGTGCAGTGTGACCAACTTGGCCAACTTGCGGGCTTCACGGGCAGTGTCCGTGGAGACTGCCTTCTCGACAACAACTAACTCAGAAGCGGCAACAACATTCTCTGGTGCTGAGGATGTTACAACTTCTTCATTCTTTGCTACGATAGGCTCAGAATCGGTTGGCTGGTTTGTGTCCGTTACCGTTATCACGTCGCCAACCTGTACTGGAGTTTCCATATTGGATATATCTCCTATATCGACCGATTTGGACTCTGCCTCATCAATCGCTTTCTTTATAACAGTACCTAATGATGGTGTCCATATAGGCTTTGTAGTGATACTGACTTCATCTATATCTACACTGTAGATAGCTAATGCATTTTTACCAATACTTTGCTCGAATTCCACTTTGAAATCTTCAGCCTTACCGTGAACACTCATCCCATACTGTTTTCCCTTATCTATTTGGGACCAAATTCTTTGTGATATAGGATGTGTTGGATCAAGTTCAACTTCTACATCAAGGTCCCACTCTGGACTAACCTGAGCAGATATTACAACTCCAAGGTCTTCACCAAGAATACTACCCTTAGGGTGCCAATCCTTGAATGGAACAGGACTTTCATTAATACTACGTGCCATTGACTGAATAGCCTGTGGGCGCATAATATAGTTTTCCTGGTCAACGCCAAGGCCAGAAGCCTTACCCTTGATAATCCATTTTCCGTCATCTCTCTCTGCCTTTTCAAGTGGCAACACTAATCTATATTCTGCTTTGTTCATGATTTCTGCGATGTCGCCTCAGCCTGTCTGCGTGTCTGCTTTGGGCTACTATCTACCTGTGTTGACGGTGTTGACTGACCTCTTGATCCGAGCCCGCCTGCCGCCACGATAGGTAATCCACCATTTACCACTTGTTGTTCAGCAAGCTCTGGTAATGATCTTACAAAGATTAATCCAGTAGGTGTCATGATAAATGCCTCATCTCCACCCTTTAGAACATCAAGTCCCATCAACTTGCGGATGTGATTTATGGTAAATCTACCAGAATTTTGGTGTTTATCCCATGTTTCTGCCTGGTCTTGTGTTCTCCTAGGGTCAGTCTCATTGTGAGCAAAAATAACATCATTCCATAAAAGAACCTCTGATATAAATGTGTTGTTGATTACTTCCTCTACAACACCCTGTCTTGGCCAAATTGTTTCAGAATGGAATGCCTCAGCCATTTCCTTGGAAACAGACCTATTGGCGTCCTCATGAATACCAACTTTGTCAGGGTCCATCTCAAGAACCATGAGAATTTCCTGTCGAAGAAACTTTCTTCCCTCAAGGAATTGCATCTCAACTGGCTTTGCAACAGAAGATTTTACATCAACATCTCCTTCGATAAGAAGTGGGCGATGGGCATTTTCTGGACCAGAATAATTTTGTTCTATCCACGCACGGTTACGTTCTGCTTCTTCCTTACCAGTTGTCTTTTGAATGAAGACAATTCCTGTCTGTGCGGAGTTCTTGAAGAATGCCTCATTGAATTCCATAGCAAAAATATCTTGTGCCACAGCATGTTGCAATGAATGTAGGGGTGAAAGACCACGAGTATCATCTTCTGGATCGTCTAGTTTAAAATGAAGTATCTCATTCATTTCGTACCAGATGGCCTTTTCACTTGTAGAAATAGGTCCATACTGCCAAGCACTAACAAAACCATTAGTAATTCTTGGTTCCATAAATCTTGGATTCAGCCTTAGTGCCTTTATAGGCTTTGGGGGCTCTTGTTTGTTGTATATAATGGCCCAAAAGCATTCACCGTAAATATCCAAATCTTTATACGTAAGCCTGAGTAATTGCTTGTACGAAGAACGACGCATGAATGTATTTAGAAAGTCAAGCTTTTCCCTTGGAACATCCTCACCAGGCTCACGACTTATAAATTTTATTCCACCAGACACGGCGAATGCAGATTTCTTGTCTATAGCTGCACGTACAACAGGGTGCTGTCTGTACATTTCATAATATATTGCACCCTGTGAGCGTCGAGCATATGAAACAGTATCATTACGTGTTTTATTTCTACCAATCAAGGCAAATCTTGTCTGCGTACCCGGAGGCGGAAACGCAACCTGAGCTTTCTCTACTATGATTTCTGGCTTTTTTCTCGGTGCCACGTCAATTTCTCCTGAATGAGAATATCATGCGTGCAGGATAATTTCCCTGGGTCTGTACTTCTACAGACCATGATGCTCTTCCAATAGTTGGTTCATTAATACTTCCAGATAACAGCGCTCTACGAACTCCCTTAAGTGCCTTCTTTGAGATTGGATTCATGGAAGTTCTTGAAATTAACCTATCCAGGTCTCGAACTGTCATCGTCGTTACTCCATCGAATCATTTGACCACATTTTCTACAGGGACCCCAGGCTTTACCGTCAATCATCAGGTACATATCTCTATTTTTCTTGTGGAGTATCCCATTGGTTTCTACTCCAAATAATGCACCACAGCGATCATTCTGACAACGAATTTGTATTGATTTCATATTGCATTCAATGCTACCCCTTCCTCACCTGTTTCACACCAGGCTTGACAAAATCTATACCATAGAGGAAGGGCCATGGAATATCTCAACTGGAAGGGGTATGACTTAGTTATTGCTGCGATATAATCAAGAGCCCTTTTCGCACTACGTTTTGGAAGTGGCCTATTGTGTGTATAGGGCATCATAAATTCCTTGATGCTGTGCCATGCCATATGCTTAGTAGGCTTCTCAATACATCTATCTAATTTATCCGATACGATGGAAGGTGACTGGGGCACGACCGACTCCATAAAGAGCTAACATCAATGACCAGAAGTAATCATCATGTTCGCCTGAAAACTTGAAAAATCCATTCTCCGTTCTGGTACGCTTTATTCCATGTATCTGGTCCATAAGCTTAACAACACGCGGATAGTGAATACGAGAATGACCACTGGGGCCTTCTGTTTGAAGATCACCCTTGAATGTTGTTGCCCACTTCTCCTTATTATCCTGACTAAACGTTATACCTTCAACATTTGCTGAGGTTTCAAGCCTGCCAGCCCTCGCCTTTTCCATAAATGGTTCACCAACACCAGATTCATCAATCGTAACCCTTCTGGCATTTGTCTGCTTAACGAGCTTTTTAAGTTGTTCAAATTGATCTTCATAGTCTGCCTGGGTAGCCATGATAAGCCTTACATACTTAACATCTCCAACGTGCTCCACAACAGTAAAAACCGTCTCATCTCTCTTCTTGGCAAGATCAACACCAATACTGATAGTACCCTCGGGCTCAAATCCGTCATACCATCTTTTCCAGACCTTTAACTCATCATCAACACCCTCAAGAACTAACTCGTAGGGGTAGTACGAATCTGTCTCGTCAACGAATGTACATTCGTATTCTGTCTTGAATGATATCAGGTCTCCCCTCATGCCCACTTCAAAAATATCTTGAAGCTTGTCTGAGGCAAATGCCTTGAGTCTTGTTTCAGTATCCATTAGTGGGGCTTTTTCACAAGCCTCTGCAACAACAGCATACGGATCAGAAGAATATTCTGCACCCTTGACCATAAATCTGGATTCCCACCACGGAACCTCATGTCTGCTGAATCTTTTTTCCTTCCACAAGTCGTGATAAAGACCAGACTCACCAAGTGGGGTAGATATTACTGTTACCCTACCTTCACCCCTCGTAATAGCAGGTAGCCCAGCCTGCCACAACTTTGGAAATTCCTTAATATGCGCAGCCTCATCGTAATACATGTCCTTTTTACCACCACGAACAGCGCTTGTTCCTGGCTTACTGGTGGTCTTAGATGTATATGGCGGATAGTGAAACGCAAGTTCCTCTTCAGAATCCTTATATTTTACTGGCTTAAAGCCCATGGCTTCGAATTCATCAGGAATAGACGCCCACAACATTCTACCGATGAGAAGCTTTTCCTTGGCCTCGTCTTCTCTAGTAGAAACTATAGCAGCGCTATAGTTTCTTGATATATTAGCCTTGTGTGTCGTCTCTATCGCTATCGTAGTCGAGAACCCAAGCTGCCTCGCCTTGTTCGTTATTCGAAATGTCGCTCTGTCGTTCAGAAAGCGAATCTGAAACGGCTCTAATTGCAAGGGCCTCCCCTCTATCTCCGTTAACGTTTCCGCCCACAGAGCCGGACTCGAAACCAATAAGGAGCTTAATTCGTCCTGGGTCAATCCCTCGTCTAATAGTTGCCTCCTGGAGCGGTTTCTTCTGATAATGTCCTGTGGCGGCATTTTCCTTCTCTTCCAAATCAAGAACTATCTTGAGTAAGTCCATCCAAACCTTGAGACGTTCATTTGTATCCCTGTCGAATGTTATCTGCTTCTTAACGCCGATTTCTGCTTCAAGCTCAGGATCGATTTCCCCATCCGTGCTATACTCGTTAATAAGTCTGCGCATTAGTGCCGGACCCATAAGCTTGAGCATGATTTTAGCTTCAGCAATCGAAGATATGTTTTTACCGTTTCTAACGGCATCTTTCATCTGCTGATAATGTTCTGGTGGCAGCAACGGCTTAACTGAATCAAGAAACTTATCAGCAAGTTCCATTGGTACAAGACCCTTTGGCTTGCTCTTAGAACCTACAGGACGGCCAAGCCTTCTTACTGCCTTTGTTTCTTCAGCCTTGAATGTTCTCGAAGCTACAAACTGCTTACCGCCCTCTGAATCCCTAGCAACAGCTTCCTGTACATGTCTTGAATATACACTATCAACTATATTGCTCACACTATAGATTCCGTAACGTCAGGGACAACTCGCAGTAGACCAATTGCCAGTGTGTAGATATCACCAGTATTCCCCACTATCTGTAAGTCCCAGTGAAGAGTTTGTCCAAGCGTAGATAAACCTGAAGTATCATCAGGGTCTATGGCTATTGTTGCAAGACCAGACATTGGATTATCGCTAACAGTAATACCACCACCATCTGTTGTTTTTTGAATAACAGCGTCTACGTCAGAGTCTGAAAGCCTTTTCTTCACGGTAAACCATAAACCAGCACCTGTAAGGTCAAGTGGCTGTCCAGTAGAATCTACTGCTGTTATTAAAAATGAGGCAGTATTACCGCGAGTCATTCTAAGTTTCATGTTAATGTAGCTCCAGGCGGACCGATAATAGTGACTACAGCAGATGGCCCAGCGACGTGTGCAATGTTGGCATAAGGATTTCCTGGACCAATAACAGCAGTTGCACCTATAACGCCTATTGGGGCAACAAATTCAGAATCAGCAGTAAACGATCCAGATAGTGTCTTTATAATGTATGCATCAGCAGTTACCTGACCGTACACAGTAGACGCAATGTGTGCGTCAGAAACTATTGAATCTGAAACAATCTTGTTAATGAATGCATCAGCTACAAAGGTATCTGATTGCGTAACAAGGATATAACCGTCTACGGTTATCGAGGAATCAATAACCCGAAGGACATAAGAGTCTGCTACAAATTGTTGCTGGACGCTAGAAGCAACATGAGAATCCGCTACAAACGAATCAATAAATGTTTGTAATATATACGCATCTGCCAATACTGATTCTGATGTTGTCTTTAGAACAAATGCGTCAGCAGTTATACTGAACTCAAATACTCTAATGGTATAAGCATCAGCGGTTATACTGGAAACAACTGTTCCAGCAATATGAGCATCAGACGTGAGTGAAGATGTGACAGTAGAGGCAAGGTGAGAATTCGCTGTAAACGAACCCTCATAAGTTGTTGCCTGACTTTCCTCAATTTCGGCATCTGCGGTAAATGAACCAGGCTGAACTACTACTATGTATGCGTCTGCTGTGATCGATGCTGAAAACTGCTTGAATACGTATGAATCTGCTACAAACGAACCTGGAACATCAAGTTTCTGGATGTTAGAATCGGCTGTAAGATCAGCAGAGAATGTTCTCTGGATATATGCATCCGATATAAAAGATGCTTCTATACCAAGAGAGGTAATATGAGAATCTGATGTAACCGCATCAGAGACATCAACCTTTTTTACGTAGGCATCTGCTGTTATACTCGAACTAACAAGGTTCGTAATGTGAGAATCAGCGATAAACGAACCGGGAATATCTGTTTTGTATATATTTGAATCAGCAGTAAAACTCTGTGCTACTGTTGCAAATATTGCAGCATCTGCCGTAATGGAATCTGAGATAGTCTTTGTTAACTGCGCATCAGCAGTAAACGCAAAGCCCTGTTCCTTAAGTATGTAAGAATCAGCAGTAAACGACTGAGTAATATCATTCTTGCTAATATTGGAATCAGCAGTCAGACTTGCCTCAATGTCATTTCTGTTTATGTGAGAATCAGTAGTAAAGCTACCTGGAGCGTCCAGAAACTTGATGTTGGCATCTGCAACTACACTTGCAGAAATATCATTCTTACTGATGTGACTGTCTGAAGTAAGCGAATCAGATTGAACCTTTAAAATATAGGCATCTGAAGTAAACGATTGTTCATAAGTAGTAACTCCAGCAGCAATCTCAGAATCTGCTGTAAATGAACTACTGATATCCAATTTCTGAATATTGGAGTCTGAAGTTAATGAATCACCAATATCCAGTTTCTGAATATTCGAATCGGCAGTAAACGATCCAGGAATATCCAATTTTTGAATATATGAATCTGAGGTAAATGACGCTTCAAAAACTTTAAAAATGTAAGCATCAGAAGTGAACGAGCTACTGATGTCATTCTTACGTAAATTTGAGTCTGCTGTTACGGATTGACTGATGTCAATCTTTTTAAGATTAGAATCAGCAGTAAACGACCCAGAGTAGGTTGTACTACCAGCTTCTGTCCACTCGACTTCGAGTGAAATGCTGTCATAGTATGGAACAGCCGAAACATCATTCGACTGACCCATCTGTGCACGCATGGCATTAACAGCAGCTACTGTCCACGCTCCACCAGAAGGCTTGGTATTTAGTATCTTGTAGTGAAAGTGACCAGTTGTGGCTGAAACATCGACACCAGCGCCAGCCCAATCTCCCCAGACGTTAGTCCAGTTCGAACCATCATCTGAGACCCTAACATTCATCTCATTTGCAGCAGAACCAGAACTATGGTGCGTGCTTACAATGCCTACTGCCCTAGGCTGCGTCTCAGTGCTTTCGTCGGCAAAGGCAACCTGAAAAGCCTTTGTACCGGACGACCAAGCTACATTCTGACTAATGAAATCTGCAATCGATGACTGGTCATCGTCATCAAGGTAGGTATAGATGTCAGTAGCAGAGCTTGCGATTCCAGTTGTATCGTTATACTCAAAATCGTTGGTCGTAAACGAGTGCGTAAGATCGGCATCAGGCAAATACCGAAGAACTTTACCACCTTTACTGGCACCAGTGTCGTAGTCTTCTCCTACTGTAGTACCGGAACCAATCAGAATATCATCGATATAAACAGTGATACCAGAAGTTGGACCAGAAACAACTCCGATTGTACAACCTGTCGTTGTAAACGTATCAGCAGCAGCAGTGTCTGAGGCACTGGTCTTATTGGCCCAGCCTGTTCCAGCTTCCCAGACACGCCAGTCTATGGTATGTGGGTCTGAACCAACAGCCGCCTGAAATTCAACACCGTACCATGTGTTTATACTGAGCGCCTGACTTGTCTGTGCCCCACTACCTGCAAATGATGCCCGCAAAACACCAGTTGTCATAAGGTGGATGACAGCATTAGAACCAGTGGTAACAGATACACGAACTATCGCCGTGTCTGCTGACGGTGTTACTGATGTAAAGTAAAAATAACCACGAAAGTAGGCAACAGTTTGACTAGCAGGAAAATTTCTTTGAAATGTTGGTGCCGTACCCGCAGCAACAAATTTATAAGAACATGCGCCAGAATGAACAATTGTTGTTTCTAGTGCAGGGGTACCGGCAACTATCCAGTGACGGTTAGCGGCTGATGCCGAACCGGCTGTGACTATCTTACATTCGGCTCCACATGCTAATAGTAAACTCATTGACTTGATCCCAAGACATCATTGAGTTGACGCCTACTGTTGAATTAACGCTTTCTTAAAAGAAAATCCGGTAGATATGGTTCATCTCCAACCTCT
>Ga0209431_10004160_pt1 | contig 11362 bp, 10 predicted proteins | sample RifCSP13_3_FD_184021 | JGI IMG/M metagenome (GOLD analysis project Ga0209431, IMG submission 184021) | Soil microbial communities from Rifle, Colorado - Rifle CSP2_sed 13_3 (SPAdes) (version 2) | ecosystem: Environmental > Terrestrial > Deep subsurface > Rock core/Sediment | place: Rifle...
CTCAGGACGCCACCGGAAGGAGATTTCGCAGGGATACCGTCACACCACAAACAACCGCATGGAACTCCTGGCGGTCATTACCGGACTGGAGGCATTGAAAGCCGGGAACTGCGAAGTCACAGTGTACACCGATTCGAAGTATGTGGCTGATTCTGTTGAGAAACGATGGGTGTTTGCCTGGGAGAAAAAAAAGTTTGCAGGTAAAAAAAACCCGGACCTTTGGAGGCGTTTTCTTGCCATTTACAGGAAGCACCAGGTAAGGTTTGTTTGGATCAAAGGTCATGCTGATATACCTGAAAATGAGCGGTGTGACAGGCTTGCGGTTGAGGCCTCCCTGAAACCCGACCTGCCCGAAGATGAGGGATATTCCGGCAATGGATCAACACAGGCAATTCCATAGCCTGTATATAAGTGCAAAGAAAGTTTCCTGATTTGTAACCATCTGCATTGATAATACGTTCTATTATTTGGCCGGGATAACAGCTGTAAACCGGACCAGATTGAATATATGATTAAATCCCAACCAGTTTTGGAAAATAAAAAGATTATTGATTTTAGTGGCACCATTCAATATGAGACCATTGGTGAATTAATTCATTTATTTAAAAATCAGGTTCATACACTGGGTGTTCAGACTGGAACTTATAAAAAATTACTGCTTGTTATGATCGAGTCGCTTGAAAACATCATGAAATACAGTGAATGTCCGGCCGTTACTGCGGAAACCGGAAAGACTTTTTTTCCGGATTTCTCCATCCGGAAAGACATGAACAGGTATATTATTTCTTCATCAAACCCCATGCAGAAGCAAAATATTTCCCCCCTGGAAAAAAAACTGAACCATCTGAACACGATGAATCAGCAGGATTTAAAAAATTTCTACAAGGAAACAATTACCAACGGACAATTCACAGAATATGGAGGTGCCGGGCTGGGACTGATTGAGATGGCAAAAATTTCGGGTAAACGGATGGAATATCAATTCCTGCCAATAGATGATCTCTATGCCCGTTTTAGCCTGATGATTACAATTGATGATGGTTCTTCCTGACGGTAAGGATCAATCCATTATCTCACCGCAATTTTGTTGTCGCGAAGCACGATATTCCATTCCACGAGTACGTTCAGGGCATGCTTTAGTTCACGGCGGCAATCATCTTCTGACAGATAATACTTTCTGGAAAATGTATCCAGGATAAACTCCATACGCTGTTTGCGATACGCAGCCATCAGAAGATCAGCATAAAAATCGGTAAATTCATGCCTTATATCCTGTCCTTCCGTGTTCCTGGCAAATACGATCACTTCTCCCGATGACATGCGTTTCAATTTGCATTCGGGATTTAGCTTGATAGTACCGGCACTAAATGAATCGCGAGGAGGCACGGCTTTTGCAGGAAATATTAAAACCAACGACAAAAAGAGCATACTTGCGATTCTGATGATGCTCAGGTTGTATGTGGAATTGGTTTTCATAAGGTATGTTTTATAAGAAGAACAGTCAATTAGAATAAAGGTTCATATCAATAAGGAAACGTATTTTTTTGTGATCTATTGCAGGGTGATATTTGTTACCTGTAAAGGTATGAATATACCTGCATTTAGTCAACTATAATTTTAGGATATTTTGTTGCAAATAAACTAAAAATGAAATAGTTTAAACATGAATTTTCAGACTTTATATGAAGGTGATCATATTACATTATCATTTGAATCCGGGAGGTGTTACACGTATCGTCGAATCCCAGGTCAAAGGTTTGGAAACTGTTGCCGGTGATATGGAAATCACGATACTCAGCGGACATGAAGGAGCCACCCCTGGTATTTCCGGAGTGTCTGCCGGGGTGCATACTTCCTTGTATTATCAGTTTCCTGAAAGTCAACATATCAACCAGCATGAGGAAAGGCGGATAATTGTTTCCTATATTAAAGGGCACCTCTCACCGGATACGATCCTTCACTGTCATAACGCAAACCTGGGGAAGAATCCTGCATTTTCGGCTGCCGTATTTCAACTCGCTGGGGAAGGGTATGGGATCGTCAACCATTGCCATGATTTTCCCGAGGACCGTCCGGAAAATTTTGCTTTCCTGGAAAAGGTTATTGCCGGATCGTTTGGAATACGCCTGGAAACACTATTGTACCCCAACCTCCCCCGGTATCATTTTATTACCCTGAACAGCTGTGATCATAAACGGATATTGCAGCACGGTGTTCCTGCAGAGCGGATTCACCTGCTGCCAAATCCTGTTGTAATGCATAAAATGACCGGGAATGGCAAGTACGAAAAGGACAGGTATGATATAACCAGAGCACTTGAACTGGATGCATCAAAAAAAATCTGCACCTATCCGGTAAGGGCTATCAGGCGTAAGAATATCGGGGAATTTTTGCTGCTGGCAGCTGTTTTTGAAAAGCAAGCCAGTTTTATTCTTACACAACCACCTAAAAATCCCGCTGAATTGCCCGGGTATGCAAGGTGGAAGTACTTTAGTAAATTAATCGGACTTGATGTGAAATATGAAGCCGGAGAAGCCGTTAATCATGAAATGCTGATCCGTGTATCTGATTTTTGCATTACCACAAGTTACCGCGAAGGTTTTGGCATGACTTACCTCGAACCCTGGATCACAGGTACCCCCGTGATCGGAAGGAACCTGGAGTGCATTACAGAAGACCTGAAACAGTTTGGTCTTGTTTTTCCGGGACTTTACAGCGCAATTTGGATAAAAACACATTCAGGATTTACTGATTTCAAGGATCTTATACCTGAAGAGCAGGAAAAGCAAATAGCCGCCGTAAAAGAAAATCCGGTCGAATGCAACAGGCTGCTGTCGGATAATCCGTTCCTGAACTCCCTGCTTGCACCGGTCTCCCCAGAAATCATTAACAAAAACAGGGGTATCATTGAAAAAAAATTTACGGTAAAGAAATATGGAGAAAAATTATTTGCAATATATAAAGCAATTTCTGGCTGATGTTCCGGAAATGAAACCGCTTCCCACCTTGCTGAAACCCTTTGTAAAGAAGGATACTCTCATTAGGGCAGTATTTTTTGACGTTTACGGAACCTTGCTGATCTCGGCATCGGGAGACATCGATGAGTCGGTGATCTCGACTGAGAACCTGAAGAGCGCCTTTGATGCCGCGGGTATCAGGCTTGTTGATTACAACCATGATCCCAGGCAGGTGCTCTCTGAAATTCTGGAGGAATTCAAACAGGCGATAAGAAATTTTCACAATATCCGGAAAACCGAGGATCTGCCTTATCCCGAAGTGGATATCCTGAAGGTATGGGGTGAGATACTGGCTGGCAATCAGCAACGAAACAGGGTATATCTAAACGGTCCGCCTTGCATCAGCTGCTTTGTTTTTGTTTTTGAAGTGCTGAGCAACAGGATATATCCAATGCCGGGAATGAAGGAGGTTATAAACCACCTTGCCGGTAACGGGTATCCGCTGGGCATCATTTCCAATGCACAGTTTTATACCCCGGTTATCCTGAACTTTTTTATGCATGACAACATTGAAGAATCCGATGTTGTGGTTCCTTTTGATCCTGATCTGACCGTGTTTTCATATAAGCACATGCGATCAAAGCCGGATTCCATGCTTTTTGATCTGCCAAAAAAAATATGTATACAAAAATTCGGTATTTATCCCGACGAGGTATTGTTCGTTGGCAATGATATGTTCCGGGATGTTTATCCGGCCCGCCTGGCAGGATTTAAAACTGCCTTGTTTGCAGGGGACGCAAAATCGCTGAGGTTAAGACAGGACAAACCCGAATTGAAAAAGATCGTGCCGGATTATATCATTACCGATCTGCGACAACTCCTTAACATTATGGAATAATGGATATATCACACCTCAATTACGGTATAATACATTCGCTGATTGGCAAAAACGATGGTGTTTCTATCGTGATCGACCAATCGGTGAATGCCATGGTCAAGGATTTTGGAATACCGCTGGGCAATATCTATTTTCTGGGCGCTCATTCATCACCCCGGTTCAATGCTGAAACCCACGAAATTTTCTGGCATAAGAACGAAGCCCATAAAACCATAATCCGGAAGTTCAATGAACCCGCAGATGAGTCATTGGACAAGCTTATCCATGAAAGCGCGCTGGTGGCGAAAGAAATCATCGCCGATTTTGTTAAACGCAACAACATTGATATTATTTTCGCACACAATATTTCACATCCTTACAATTTCATCACGGCTGTAGGCCTTGGATATTATATCGAAGAATTACGCCGGCAACGTATTATATGGCCGAAAGTGCTGGTATGGTGGCATGATTCTTATTTTGAACGGGAGCAGTTTTCACATCCCAACGTGATCATTCAGAAATACCTGAAGTACCTGCCCGGAATTAATGTCGACGGAATTGTCTTCATAAATTCCTCCCAACCGGAACTGGCAAAACGGGTATTTGAGCATTACGGGGTAGAAAGGCTGGATGAATATTTCCGTGATCGTACTGTGATCATCCCCAATACCCATGATATAACCTGGGATTGGAAGGAGCGAGACTGGAATGGAAATTCCCTGATCTATCCCAGGCAAGACAGTTACAATCAGTCGTTTTTCAAGGATATCGGCCTTGCAGAAATGGTTGAATCCAGGGGCTATACCGTGGATGATACCGTGATCTTGTTGCAGCATACCCGAATTGTACCCCGGAAGAAAATTGAACTCGCCATAGACCTGGCTTTTGAGTTGCTCGGTAAATTTCAGCAGGAAAAACTTAATAAGTGCATCGCCTTGCTGATAAGCGGACACTCCGGTGATGAACAGGCAAAATACAAGGAATTTCTGGCGGAGTATTTCCATATGAAAAAAGAAGCTGCACCTTCTGCCCCGGTATTTATGATATTTGGTGAAAACCATATCCTTTCTCATCGTGATATCATTGTGGATAAGAAATACTACAATTTTTTTGAGATACCTTCCATTATAGCAGCTCACGGTGGGATCGGCACATATTTCAGTGAGGTTGAAGGGTTTGGAAATAATCTGCTGGAGATACTGGCTGCCGGGTTACCGGCAATTATTAATAAATACAGTGTATATAAAACCGATCTGGAGCCCCTTGGATTTGATCTGCCTTTTACCGAGGACAATATCCTCGACCCTTCCCTGATCGATACAACCTTTAGGCTGGCTGCTGATATCCGCTATCGGAACAAACTGGTGAGACATAATCTGAGCATTCTGTCGGAAATGCTGGCACACCGTATCATAGCCGAATCGCTTGCACCATTGATCAATAATATTTTCACCAGGGGTCTATAATGATATTAACCGCGGAGTATGCAGCGCATGCAGAAGAATTCAGGCGATATTGGGTACGATGACTTTCCGGGTAGGATTGCCCGGCATTTGCAGGTCATTTATAAATCGGATTTCAGTGAAAGTACGGTTAACCGGATACTGGGAATAACAGGCAGGCATTACCCGGCTGTTTCGCCATGGGATGAAAAGGATGTTGTACTGATCACCTACGGGAACTCGTTTTTATTGCCAGGGGAAAGACCTTTGAAAACTCTGCACCGTTTCCTGTCCGCGAAACTCAATGATATTATCTCCTGTGTTCACATTTTGCCTTTTTTCCCCTGCACATCCGATGACGGATTTGCTGTGAGCGATTTCTCTGCGGTTAACCCGGAGCTCGGCACCTGGGAAGATGTTACCGAAATCGGAAAGAAATTCAGCCTGATTTTTGACCTGGTGATCAACCATGTTTCAGCCAGCCATTCCTGGTTCAGGGGATTTCTATCGGGTAAGATGCCCTGGAGCCATTATTTTATTGAAGCAGACCCTATGGCCGATTACAGTAAGGTTACAAGACCCAGAAGCACACCCTTGTTTACTGATTTTGTGACAAAAAACGGGAAGAGATCCATCTGGACCACTTTCAGTGCGGATCAGGTTGATCTGAATTTCTCGAATCCTGAGGTTTTGCTGGAAATGATCGCTGTACTGTGTGATTATATCGCACGGGGCGCCAGGATTATCAGGCTTGATGCCATCGCTTTCCTGTGGAAAGAAAAAAACACAACCTGTCTTCACCTCCCCGAGACACATGAGATTGTTAAATTGCTTCGCGATATTGCCACTTTTATAAGACCCGGTGTAATTGTACTTACCGAGACAAATGTTCCCAATAAAGAAAACTGGAGTTATTTCGGAAATGGTGATGAAGCGCATATGGTATATCAATTCAGTCTTCCTCCATTGCTGCTGCACGCGTTATTTTCAGGCACGTCAACCTATCTGACCAACTGGGCATCGGAAATACCAGGGACCGGAAAGGAACAGACTTTCCTGAACTATACAGCGTCACACGATGGTATCGGTGTTCGTCCACTCGAAGGAATCCTGCCGGATGCCGAACTGAGATCACTCCTTGCCGGAATGACCGGCTTAGGCGGCAGGATCAGCCAGAAACGTAACCCGGACGGATCAGACAGCCCGTATGAGATCAATATTACCTACCTGGATGCCATGAAAGGAACAAGATCGGGGATTGACGGCCTGCAGGAGCAAAGGTTTATGTGCTCCCAGGCTACCATGATGGCCATGAAGGGTATACCGGCCTTTTACATTCTCAGCTTGCTGGGTACGTCCAATTATCACGAAGGTTTTGCTGTAACCGGCATTTCCAGGAGCATTAACCGGCGACGTTGGAATGAGACAGAGATCAACGGGTTGTTGTCCGAAGATACCCCTCACAAGCGTGTTTTTGAAGCATTAGGAAAACTGATCCTTATCCGGAAACAGTTCAAGGCTTTTCATCCCGACAGCCTGCAGGAAATTCTCAGGCCGGGTGATCCGTTTTTTGCCTTTAAACGGTATGATCCCAAGTCAGGGAATGAAATATTCTGTATATCAAATATGTCTTCGGGAAAAGCAATATTGAGAACCGATCAGTTAACCGGTTACACGGCTGGCAACGATTTAATTACATCCGGCAGATGCTTTTCATCACCGGAAGAAATATCCTTTGAACCGTACCAGGTCAGATGGCTGCTTTAATACCCGTTACCTTTTATTCTGCTGTTTTTCCTTTTTTGCTGCCCGTTTTTCTTTCAGGGACATTTTGGCAACCTTTTTTTCCTTATCTTTTGTTGGCGCTTTCTCTTTTACCATGGTTCAGATTTTATGGTTTATACAAATTTAATAAAGTTTTTGGCGATTTTGCACCCGGCAAAGGATAAAAACCGCTTAAATTCATCACTTTCACGAAATAATACAAGAGATGCTTATACTACCAGATAAATGGTATCATCCTGTACTTTACTTTCTGCATAAAAGCAGGTTTTTCATGCCAATGAAGGACTATTAAAACTGATGAAATGCATCGGAAATAAATGAAAGTACGTCGGGCAGGGATTCCCGCCAGTAAGTCCAGGTATGCCCGCCATTACGGATACGGAACTCATGGGGGATCTCTTTTTTACGCATGGCAATGTGCACCAGTGAATTTCCTTCGTATAAAAAGTCGTCATCCCCACAATCAATGAACCACCTGACTGCTGTTTTCTGGTCATCCTGTAAGCTGTCGAGCAGGGGAATTACGCTGTGCCGTCTGTAGTAGGTTTCTATTTCCGCTTCGGTCACATCATTCATTCCACTCTGTTCAAAACGGCTTTTTACCTGTTGCAGAGAAAGTGCGCCGGTGTATGCACTAAGCGGACAAGCTGAAGAGAACATTTCAGGATGACGAAGCGCATACATGAATGTGCCGCCACCACCCATCGACAAACCTGAAATGGCCCGGTACCGTTTTTCGCCTTTTATCCGGTATTGTTTTTCAACAAAGGGGACAAACTCCTCAAAGAAAAAATCCTCATACCGCCATTCTCCTTTAATATCATTAAAATAGCCACGCTGACCGGTATTGGCATCGGGCATAACGATGATCATGGGTGTGGCCTTCCCATGCTTAATAGCTTCATCGGCAATGTGAAGTACCTCTCCGAACTGTACCCAGCCGGTCTGGTCATCACCGCTGCCATGCAGCAGGTAAAGCACGGGATAGCTCCGTAGCGAGGTTTCATAGTCGGGAGGAAGATAAATGGCATATTTGCGTTCCATTTTGAGGATCTTGCTGGTCATGAACAGGTTATCCAGAACCTTGCCGGTTTGGCCCGTCAGCAATGCGGGAATTATCATGGCCAGGGCAAATGATAAAAGTTTTCTCATGGTTAAAGGGTTAGGGTAGTGAAAAATTAAAAGTGAAAACTAAAAGTGAAAAGGTAACAGGACTGTAAGTATAGTGAATAATGACAAAAAATGCAATTCTTCACTATTCACTGTTCACCGTTCACTATTCACTATTCACTATCCCTCTCCCTCCAAAACTTAAACTCCTCCACACGAAATCCGATATCATAGGAATCTTTGGTTTCACCTGTCTCAATGTCAATAAAAAGGACCACATTATCCGGATTCAGGAGGATATAGCAACTGGTTTCCGCATCGTAACCCGACATGCAGGCAAAATAATCATTACGTTCCTGTATCTGTACCTGGTAAACCAGTTCACCTGTAGTTGCATCCAGTGTTACCAGGTAATTCCTGTCTGTAACGACATCGTAGGTTACACCAATCAATCGGTCATTCGCTGCGTCATAATAACCGTTGGCAGGAGCTGCAAATGCTTTCGCCGAATCCACAATTACACCGGTATCAGGATTAATGAATACCAGGGTGCTGTCGGCACGCATCAGTATATATTCTTTTTCCGGTGTTTTATAAAAAAAGGTACAGGCCAGGGTCCCGGTGCCCAGGTCAACCTCGTTCCGGGCTGCAATTTCTCCGGTCTCCAGGTTAATTTTATACACATAGTTGGATCCTGCTTCATAGCACTTCCCGATCAGCATATTTTCAACCGTATCGATGACGGCCTGGGATAAAAATTCAGGAACGGCAATAGCTTTCAACGTGTCACCGGTGAGCGGGTCAATCAGGTAAAACTTGCCATGACAGTCTACATAGCCATATCCCCCTGTGGTAGGATCGAAAAGGGTGGATCCGAGCAAATAGCATTCAACCGGGCTGGAAGTAATCTTACCTGATTTTAATCTGACGTTTACGAGTTCGGATGTATTTCCGCTTTTGAACCCGGAAAGATTTAAGGTATCAGGTGTCTTTTCCTGCTGCTTTTCACAGGATAGTGCAAGCAATGCCAGGAAAAAAATGCACAGGTAACAGATGTTGTTTTTCATAATTGCATAAATGAAGTACTTCAATAACCTTCCTTGCCATTCAATTCCGCAATAACAGCCTCAATTTGCCTGTCGTAATAACCAATTGCATGGGTGTATTGTTCTGTCTCCTCGTTAATTGATTTGTAAATGAGCTCATAGCTTTTTATTCTCAGGTCGCAATACCACAGGATCTTTTTATTCCTTTCATGCAGGTCATCAGGCAGGTCAAGCTTGTCAGCCGCACTGACAATCCTGATACTTTCTTTCCAGCCTGGCAGACCATTTTCGGTTATCGCCGATAGCAACTGTTCCTTCGGCGTGTCTTTGGGCATATTGTATAACCCGAGTGCCTTTTCTTCCAGCGCAGTAAATTCTTTCATAAGGGCATCGTATTTCCCGATATCGTTGGGCAATTGCCTGTAAACGACCGCTGAAGCTGAAATAGTTACCAGGGTGAGCAATGCAATGGTCAGGTACTTTAACCAGGGTGCCTTGTGCTTTCTCAGGCTTGGGAAATAGGCAAATCCAATGGCCACACCACACAGTAACCCGCCGATATGGGCAGCATTGTCAATCCCTCCCTTCATGCCGTAAAGAATATTGTAACCAACAAACACAGCAATACTGGTAAACAATGATTTTCTGTCTGACTTTTCAACCAGATCAGAAGTAAGCATGGAAAGAAAAACGCCATACATTCCGAAGATAGCGCCGGAGGCTCCGGCACTGATCGTATGATCATTCCACCACAGACTGGTCATGCTGGCCGTTATTCCGGTAAGCAGGTAGGCGGCAATAATTCTTCCTGTTCCCAGGTAAGGTTCCAGTAACAACCCGATATAATAAAGAGCATACATGTTCATTAACAGGTGGAAAATCCCGATATGCAGGAAACAGCTGGTTATCAACCGCCACCATTCCCCTTCGAGTGTAATCCCGCGGAAATTTGCGCCCCACGCCAACAGGTTTTCGCTATCCGGTAATAATGCATTCACTCCTGATATTATCATCAATCCAAAAACGATGATATTCAGATCAATTATAACCGGGATGACAATGTAACCCTGTCGCGGAACGAACACCAACAGAAATTCCATGACATTGCCGTACGCTGAGGAATATACGGGTGCGACCTGGCCTTCCTCCTCCCCTGATTTATGTTTAAAACCAATTGTCATTTCGGATCTGATTTATCGGGTTACATTACAATGAACATGGCTAAAGTCACTTAAATTCAATAAAATTCAGATTAAATCCTCCCTTTTCCACAATCAGCCTTAGGGTATTATTTCCTTTTGCAAGGTTTACCTCTCCCAGCGATATGGTTTTCCATTGCTGATCGCCTCCGGTTATGGGGATAAGTATTGGTTCTGATGAAGAATTCATATTCCAGGATAATCGTATACCTCCCGGGTTGTTGTTATTTGCCACGCGGGCTAATATGGCATAGGCGTCATCGCTTCCGGCTGTGACCGTAAACTGAAGCCATTCGGCATCGTCAACCGACATAACATTATACCCGTTTGTGAAACCGGATGAATCCCTGCAAATCCCAATATCAACACCATCATTCCGGTAATAACGGCCTTTGTTCCCGGCCTTTTTTCCGGATTCTCCCGTATTTTCATTCTCGGTATCGAAATAGGCATGCCCAGTATACCCCATGTCAAAGTCAGCCGCATAGATCCTTCCCGGAATCCTGTTTATCATGTAGGGCAGGGTGGATAAGTCCTCCCTTTGCCGGAACATCGCATCGATGACATCTTTATTGAAACGGCATTGCTGATAAACAGGATTCTCGACAATAGTAAACAATACCTCAATAGCCAGCTCACGGGAAGGCTTTTCGGTGTTTTTGTTCCAGTAATTCACCAGTTGGTAATATTCTTTGGGTGCAACGATCATCAACGGGCATACCGCTGAATTGATTTTCTTTAGTGGCCACCAGGCCCATCCGATATTGTTTTTCTCCAGCAGGGAGATGCAATCGGTAAACCACTTGTTTGAATTTTCCCCGGTTTCGTCATAATCCGAAATGTTGGCATCTTTCCCTTGTCCTCCCGGAGCTGCATGGAGGTCAAGGATCAGGTAGAGGTTATTGGCCCTGCACCATTCCAGCAGGCTGTCGGTAAGTGCAAA
>Ga0209431_10004161_pt1 | contig 11361 bp, 12 predicted proteins | sample RifCSP13_3_FD_184021 | JGI IMG/M metagenome (GOLD analysis project Ga0209431, IMG submission 184021) | Soil microbial communities from Rifle, Colorado - Rifle CSP2_sed 13_3 (SPAdes) (version 2) | ecosystem: Environmental > Terrestrial > Deep subsurface > Rock core/Sediment | place: Rifle...
GGCCGGGGGGGCGGGTCGTGGTGGGCGCCGAACCCCGCGCCGAGGAGGTTGTCGTCAGCGTCCGCGACGAGGGGATCGGGATCCCGGCGGCCGAGATCGAGCGGATCTTCGAGCGCTTCTACAAGGTCGATCGGGCGCGCGCGAGGGGAAAGGGTGGGACCGGACTCGGACTGGCCATCGCGCGGCACATCGTGGAGGGCCACGGCGGGCGGATCTGGGCGGAGAGCGAGGAGGGCATCGGCTCCACGTTCAGCTTCACCATCCCCCGCGCAGCGGCGGAGGAAGGCGCACCCGCCTCTACGGGTTGAGGTCCTCGATCCTCCCGCTCGTCAGGAAGACGACGTCCTCGGCGATGTTGGTGGCGCGATCGCCGATCCGCTCGAGGTCGTGGGCCGCGAAGAGGAGGCTGATGCCGTCGGCCAGGCGATTCGGCTCGGCTCGCAACCACGTCATCGTCTGGTCGAAGGCGGCCTTGTAGCGGTGGTCCACGTCGTCGTCCCGGGCCGCGACCGCGCGAGCGGCCGCCTCGTCGACGTCGATGAGAGCGCGAAGGACGTCGGAGACGAGCTCCGCGGCCACGAGTCCGATGTCGCGCAACCGGTTCGCGGCCGGAGGCACGTCGTCGGCGATGCGCTGGGCCTGCTTGGCCACGCTGGCAGCATGGTCGCCCATGCGCTCGAGCTCGTACGTCACCCGGTCGAGGGCGAGGAGGTAGCGGAGGTCCCGCGCCACCGGCGCCTGGGTGGCGATGGTGCTGGCGACCTGGACGAGGATGCGCGCCTGCATGTCGTTGATCTGCTGGTCATCGACGATCACGGCGGTGGCTCGGACCCGGTCGCCGGCCACGAGCGCCTCGACGGCCTCGTGGATCGCCGCAACGACCATGCTCCCCATGCGCAGGACGTCGTCGCGCACCATCCGCATCTCGTGGTCGAGGTGGTCGCGCAGGTGGGTCGCGACGCCGGTTCCGGCGATCCCGCCGGGCACCGTTACGGGCTGGTCTCCCGCCTCTGGTTCCTTCGTCCGTTCGTTGTCCACCGTCGCTCCTAGCCGAATCGCCCCGAGATGTAGTCCTCGGTCAGGCGGTGCTCGGGGTTCGTGAAGATCGTCAGGGTGGGTGCCACCTCCACCAGGTAGCCGGCGCGGCTCTCGTCCATGGTGATGAATGCGGTCATGTCGGACGCCCGGGCGGCCTGCTGCATGTTGTGGGTCACGATGACGATCGTGTAGCGCTCGGAGAGCTCGCGCATGAGGTCCTCGATCTGCAGCGTGGCGCGCGGGTCAAGGGCGGAGCACGGCTCATCCATGAGGATGACTTCGGGCTCCGTCGCGATGGCCCGGGCGATGCACAGCCGCTGTTGCTGCCCGCCTGAGAGGGCCAGCGCGGAGGACCGCAGCTTGTCCTTCACCTCGTCCCATAACGCGGCGCGCCGGAGGCTGCGCTCGACGAGCTCCCCGAGGTTGCCCCGATAGCCGTTCACGCGGGGGCCGAAGGCCACGTTCTCGTAGATCGACTTGGGGAAGGGGTTGGGTTTCTGGAAGACCATCCCGACACGGCGGCGCACACCGACCGCGTCGACGCCGGGTCTGTAGATGTCGACTCCGTCGAAGAGGATCGCCCCCTCCGTTCGCGCGGTAGGCACCAGGTCGTTCATGCGGTTGATTGTGCGCAGGAGGGTCGATTTGCCGGAGCCAGACGGGCCGATGATCGCGCTCACCTCGTGGCGCGGGATGGCCAGGCTCACGTCGCGGATCGCCCGGAACGGGCCGTAGTAGCACGATACGTCCCGGAACTCGACGATCGTGTCGCGGTCGTCCGAGTGGCGGTTGGGCCGGTCCACAGCCAGGTGGATCCGTGCGCGAGGGTCGTGTGCTCGCCGGTCGCGCCCGGACGGCTCGGGCGCCGGGGGTGTCGCGGATCCGTGGGCGGCTCCCATGGCTTCCGGGCTGACCTCGCTTACCACTGGAGATGCCTAGATAGTCTGACGCGTACGACGAGGGCCAGCACGTTCAGGACGACGAGCAATGCGAGAAGCACGATGATCGCCGTCGCCGAGATCTCCTGGAACGCCGGCTGGAAGCGTGCCGCCCAGCTGTAGACCTGGATCGGCAGCACCGTGTAGCCGCCCTCGAACGGGCCGGGAAGGTAGGTCACGAAGGTGACCGCGCCGACGAGGATGAGCGGCGCCGTCTCGCCGATGGCGCGTGCCATGGCCAGGATGGTGCCGGTCATGATCCCCGGCGCCGCGGCGGGAAGGACCGCCCCGCTGACGACCTGCCAGCGCGTCGCCCCGAGCGCGTAGGCCGCCTCGCGCTGCGACGGCGGCACGGCACGGATCGCCTCCATGGTCGAGATGATGACCACCGGGAGGATGAGGAGCGCCAGGGTGAGCGCGGCTGCGATAAGGGTGTATCCGAGGCCCAGCGCGCGAACGAAGAGCGCGAGGCCGAAGATGCCGTAGACGATGGACGGCACGCCTGCAAGGTTCGCGATGTTCGTGCGCAGGAGCTGGTTGAGGCGCGATTGGCGCGCGTACTCCTCGAGGTAGACGGCCGCCGCGACCCCCACGGGGAACGCGATGGCCGCGAGAAGGATGCCCAGCTGCAGCGAGCCGACGAGCGCCGGCAGCACGCCGGCCCGGTCCGGGAAGCGCGACGGCACGCCCGTGAGGAAGTCGACGTCAAGATGGCTCAGCCCGCGCGTGAAGATGTCGTACAGGAGCAGGAGGATCGCCAGCAGCGTCAGGCCGATGGCCGCCAGGCACGCCCCATAGAACAACGTGCCGGACAGCCTCCGCTGCATGAGCGCGGGCTCGAATCGGGGGGCCTCGGCGGCCCGCGCGAGGCCGCTCATTCGTAGACGTTGCGGAAGCGGCGCACGAGCCAGTCACTCAGCAGGTTGAGGCCGAGGGTCATCAGGAACAGAGTGGCCCCGACCGCGAACAGCGCCTTGAACTGGATCGATTGCTGGGGCGTGTCGCCGAGGCTGATCTGGACGATGAAGGCGGTCATCGTCTGGACGCTGTCGCGCGGGTCGAGCGTGAGAGTGGGGTTCGTGCCCGCGGCGAGCACGACGGCCATCGTCTCGCCCACTGCTCGCGACATGGCCAGGATGATCGAGGCCATGACGCCGGAGAGGGCCGCGGGAAGGACGACCTTGCGGATGGTCTCGAAGGACGTCGCCCCGAGGGCGAGGGAGCCCTCGCGCAAGGCGCGCGGTACGGCCCGCATGGCGTCCTCAGAGAGGGACGCGATGACGGGCAGTACGAGGAGGCCCACGACGATGCCGGCGGCGAGGGCGCTGAAGGGGCCGAGACTCGGCAGGATTGTCGACTTGAGGAGCGGCGACACGACGGTGATGGCGAAGAAGCCGAGCACGATGGTCGGGATCCCGGCGAGCAGCTCCAGGATCGGCTTGAGAAGGTCGCGCGTGCGCGCGGACGCGTACTCGGCGAGGTACACGGCGGCGAGGAGCCCGAGGGGGACCGCGATCGCCAGCGCGATGATCGCGATCATCAGGGTGCTGACCACGAGAGGGATGACGCCGAACGCATAGGGCCGGATCGAGGCCGACCAGACGGTCCCCGTGAGGTACTCGAGCGGGCTGACCTGAACGAAGAACTCGAACGTCTCGAAGGCGAGCACGACGATGATGCCTACCGTCGTCACCACGCCGACGCTCGCCGAGAGGAAGAGGACGGCTTCGATGGCCCGTTCGCGCCAGCGCCTCGCGCCCGGGACCACGGCGCCGGTCATGCGCACATTCTCCACGCCCCCGTCCCGATTACTGGAGCGCCGCCTCGAGGTTGGCCTGCGCCTCGGACTTGAGGTCCTCGTGGAGCGGGATGTAGCCGACCTGGCCTTCCCGCGTGCCGAGGTAGAGGTCGACGTTGTCGATGTAGAAGCGGAAGAACGCCTCCACCTCGGGGCGCTGGAGGGCCTCCCTCGAGGGGTAGATGAAGAGCGGTCGTGAGAGCGGCGTGTACGTTCCGCCGCTGATGGTCTCGGCCGTCGGCTCCACGCACCCTCCACCCTCGTCGGCGTCGATGGCGACGACCTTGAGGCGGTCCCTGTTCTCCTGGTAGTACGCGTACCCGAAGTAGCCCAGCGCGTAGGTGTCGTTGGCCACACCCTGGACGAGCGGGTTGTCGTCCTCCGATTGCGTGTAGTCGGAGCGGCTCCGGTCGGTCTCGCCGTTGATCTCCTCGGTGAAGTAGTCGAACGTCCCCGAGTCGGCCCCCGGCCCGTAGAGGTTGATCCGCTCGGCCGGCCAGGAGGGGTCGACGTCCGCCCACATCTGGACCGTGCTGCCCTGATCCCAGATCAGGTGCAGCTGGCTCACCGTCAGGCAGCTCACCCAGTCGTTGGCGGGGTTTACCACGACCGAGAGGCCGTCGTACGCGACCGGAAGCTCGACCGGCGTGATTCCGGCCCCGAGGCAAGCGTCGATCTCTTCCTGCTTGATCGGGCGGGAGGCGTCGTTGGCGACCGATTCCCCGCGGCAGTACTTCTGGAACCCGGCGCTCGTGCCAGAGAACGCCACGGTCACCGCGACGCCCGGATTGGCGATCTGGAATTCCTCGGCCATCGCCTCCGTGATGGGGTAGACGGTGCTCGAGCCGTCGATGAGGAACCGGCCGGAGAGAGCCGGCCCGGTCGGTCCCGGGGTGTTCGTGCTCTGGCACGCGCCGACGATCAGGGCCGCCGCGACGGCGAGCGCGGACAGGCGGAGCGTGGCAGGACCTTGCACGTGTCTGAGCCTCCTCTGGTGCCGCGTCGTTAGACGGCGCTGCGGCTTCGGACAGCGACGTCCGGCCACATCTCATGGATGACTGGCTCGACTGTGGCGGCGCCGCTTCAACGGCTCGTTGCCCCATCGTTTCCGCAGCGTTAAATCCCGTCTTCCGGGCGTGCCTCCGCGCTCAGTTGCGGCTTGCGGCCTGCTCGCCCACCCGTCGCGCCTCGTCCTCCGGGCAGGGACAGAACTCGCGGAGGCGCTGAAAAGCGTAGATGCCGGTGTGATGGCCGTCGCCCCATTCGGGCGTGACCGCGTAGTTGCCGACCAGATGGATGCCCACCAGGCGGGTCTGCTCGGGCGTGAGGGTCGGCTTCGAATCGAGCCAGCCGGGCATGCCCGCCTCGCCCCGGCAGAAGGCGCACGGGCAGAGCCAGCGGAAGTGCTCGAAGCCGTAGACCGAGCGGTGCCCGTCGGGCCATTCGATCTCGAGGGTGCGCGCCTCGCGATCGGCGTGGATGCGCCGCGGGAAGAGGTACTCGTTTCCGCTCGTGTAGCTCGAGGTCACGCTCGCGATCGTACTCGCTACCTGGAGGGTCGCCGGTACGTGCCCTCGTCTCGACGCGCCACGCGTGTGATGACGATCAGCCTCTCACGCCGCTGGAGTCGGTAGACGACGCGCCACTGCGCGCCCTCGATGCGGACCCGGACCCGCCACAGATCCCGGGTGCTGGTGAGCTTGTCAACCCCCGGGGGCCGAGGATCGTTCGCCAGTGCCAGGATGACACCCCGCAGCGCAAGCAGCGTGGTCCCGCGCATCCGGTCGAGTGCTCGCTGGGCGGCCGGCGTGAGAACGACCCGATAGCCGGCCACGCAGCGGTCAGGGTTTCCGAGTCTCGTACACGACCCGTCCCTCTGCCACCAGCCGCGCAAAGTACCGCTCGGCATCGAGCCCACCCGCCTCCACGTACTCGACGAGGGCATCCTCGGACGCCTCACGATCCTCCGCGTCTTCGTGGGCCTCGAGCCACATGGTCAGGGCCTCTTCCACGATGTCGCGGATCTGGCGGCCCGTCTGTGCTGCCCGCACGCGAATGGCTCGATAGAGCTCGTCGTCCGTCAGTGCGATGGTCACCTTCATTCTCGACCCATCTTACCATCCAGATGGCTGGATGGTCAGACTCGTCCGCTTGACCGCTCGGGCCCCAGCCTCGTGGCTGCCGTGAGGACCGGACGCCTAAGCCAGGTCGGGGAGCTCCTGGCGGAGGGCGAGCACCGGGGCGAACAGATCGCCGACCTTGCCGATGCGGTCGAGCGCGTCGCGAATGGTCCAACGGTCGGGACGCAGCGCCGGGTCGTTCTCGAGCTCATCCCAGGTGATCGGCATGGACACCGCCGCCGTCGGCGTGGGCCGCACGCTGTAGCACACGGCGAGGGTCTTGTTGATCGCGTTCTGGGTGTAGTCGATGCGGGTCTTCCCGGTCCGCCGGGCGACCTCCCAGTCCCACGTCACGAGCTCGGGCAGTGCGGTCGAGATGACCCGCCCGACCTGCTCGGCGAAGGCGCGCGAACGCTCGAACGTGTGACCCGGCGCCAGCGGGACGTAGACCTGCACCCCGGACTGCCCGGTTACCTTGGGAAAGCCGTGCAGCTCGAGACGTTCCAGCACCGTCCGCAGGGCGAGCGCGAGCTCGACCACCTGCTCGAACGTGGCGCCCTCGGCCGGGTCGAAGTCGAAGAGGCACCAGTCGGGCTGCTCGGGCTGGTAGATCCGGCTCGTCCAGGGGTGCAGATCGATGGCCGCCAGGTTGGCCAGCCACGCGAGGGTGGGCAGGGTGTCGCATACGACGTAGTCCTTGGGTTTCTCGTGGCGACCCTCGTAGCGCCAGGTGCGCACCCATGGCGGCGCGTGGGCGGGGACCTGCTTCTGCCAGAAGCCCGGGTCGCCGACGCCGTCCGGGCGCGGGTTCGTGTTGACCGCGCGGTCGCGCAGGTAGGGGAGGAGCCACGGCCCGACCGTGACGTAGTAGCGGATGAGGTCGCGCTTGGTCAGCCCGGCCTCCGGGAAGAGGATCTTGTCGAGATTGGTCACGCGCAGCCGGCGGCCCTGGAGCTCCCAGGTGCCCTCCCTGCGCAGTTGCTCGAGGGCTTCCAGCTCCGCGGGTGTGGCCACGTCGCGTGGGTCGACGTCCACCTGTGCCGGGCGCGGCCGACCCGCGTCCGCCGCGAGGGACCGGGGCGCAGCTGGGGCCCCGTTCGGAGCGGAGGATGCGGGAGGCCGCGCCAGGGATGGCCGACGGGCCTCGGCGACCTTGGCCGGGACCTCGCGACGGCACTCCATGGGCGGGACGTCGTCGCGCAGTCCAAGGAAGACCGGGGCGCGCAGGTGCTCCTCCCCACGCTCGTCCTTGATCCACGAGGAGAAGCGGACCTCCGCCACGCGCTCGGGCAGGACCCACGTGGCCTGCTCGTTCGTCTTCGGCTCGACGACGAACGGACAGCGGTCCGTGGCCAGCGGCGCGAGCTCGTCGACCACGGCCGCCAGGGCCGCCTCGTCGAAGCCGCTGCCCACGTGGCCGGCATAGTGGAGACGCTCCTGGCCGTCCGCGTCCCGCCCGTACAGGCCGACCACGAGCGCCCCGAGGCCACGACGGGACCGGCGGGGAGCGGTGAATCCCCCGATCACGAACTCCTGCCGCAGGAGGGCCTTGATCTTGAGCCAGTCGGGTGACCGGCGGCCCGGCTGATACGTCGAGGCCGCACGCTTGAGCACGATGCCCTCGAGCTGCGCCTCGCGCATCGCCTCGAAGTAGGCGACGCCGTCCCCCACGCTGTGCTCGCTCAGGCGGATCGCGGCGTGGGGGGCGAGGAGCGACCCGAGGAGACGCTTGCGGTCGATGAGCGGGACGGCACGCAGGTCCCGCCCGTCGATGTAGACGAGGTCGAAGACGAGGTAAGCGAGTTGGCCGGGCTCGCGCTTCTCCGCCTCGGCCGCGGAGCGGGCATGGCGCGGGTTGACACGCGACAGGATGCGCGTGAACGACGGCAGGTGCGTCTCCGGATCGAGGACGATGGCCTCCCCGTCGACGATCGCCTCCCTGGCGCGGAGGAGTCGCGGCAGGACGGCCAGCTCGGGGAACGCCGCGTTCACGAGGTTCTCGTTGCGAGTCACGAAGCGGGCCTCGCCGTCACGGACGAAGGCGAGGAGCCGCACACCGTCCCACTTCGGCTCCACAAGCCAGCCAGGGTCGTCGAACGGTGCCTCCCCGAGGGCGGCCAGCATGGGGCGCATCGTTCGCGGCATCGGCGCCGCCCGGGCCGCCGACAGGTCGATGGCCGCCTGGGTCGGGTCGGGCACGTTGGAGAGCCAGATCACCTCACGCCCGGCGGCGATCTCCTCCATGGTCCGGCCGGTATGGACGCTGCGGTCCTCTGACGCAGCATCCCAGCCTGGCACCGAGAAGTCGTCCGTCTTCTTGATGAGCAGCCAGTTGGGATCAGGGGCGGTCTCGGCGGCGTCCCGGCCGGCCCCGGCCCCGCGCCCGGCTGTCGCGCGCCGTCCGCGCCCGCCGGTTTTCACGAGGGTGAAGGCACCGTTGAGGCGCTGGCCGTGGAAGACGACCTTGACCTCACCCGAGGCGAAGGACTCCTCCGGATCGTGGGGCTGCTCGGGGCGCTTGGTGTCGAGCGGCTCCCACGTTCCCCAATCCCAGAGCATCACCGTCCCGCCGCCGTACTCACCCTTCGGGACGACGCCCTCGAAGTCGAAGTACTCGAGCGGGTGATCCTCCACGAGGACGGCGAGGCGCTTGTCCTCTGGGTCGAGCGAAGGGCCCTTGGGCACGGCCCAGGAGCGCAGCACGCCGGCCATCTCAAGACGCACGTCGTAGTGCAGCCGCGTGGCGGCGTGCTTCTGGACGACGAAGCGGAGACCCTCCCCGACTTCCGGTGCGCTGCTCCCCGGGCGGGCAGTCGCCGTCGCCGAGGTGGTCCGCCCCTTCCCCGGGGCGGGCTCCGGGGTGACATCGAAGCGCCGCTTGCGGCGGTACTCGTCGAGCCCCCTGGCTGAGGCTCTCGGTGTCGCCCTGCGGGGCACGATCAGTCGTCGCCGAGGGGCAGGCGCTGGAGCAGCGCGAGCACCGGCCGGCCGGGATCGGCGACGGCGTCCGCCTGGCTCGCCGAGCGGGATGGGACGCGACAACCAAGGGCGTCGAGTTCGTCACGGATGGCCACGAGGCGAGCCCCGACGAGCCGCTCATCCCTCCACCCGTCGTGTTCGACGCTCACGACGAGCTCCGGGCGGACCCATCGGTAGTCCGCGCGCGCGCCTCGGCGGAAGGGTGTGACGGGGGACTCCAACCTTCGCAGCCCGCGCACCAGCGGTGCCGCGAGGGCGCTCCCGGGAGCTGCTTCGACCGCCCCGACCGCGACGAACCTCTCCTCTTCGTCCGGCGCCCGATCCCACGCCCCGAGGAGGAGGGCTACGCTGCCGTCGGGACGCGGCGAGTACCCACCCACCGCCGCTTCGAAACGGCGCGCGATGCGGAAATGCCGCCACAGGTCGCTCCGCACGCCCGGCAGGTAGGGGGAGTCCGCGCGCCGTGCGAGCATCCCGGGGAGGCCTTGCCCGGCGATCGCCTCGAAGAGTGTCCGGCCCTCACCGGCGACCGCGGGTACCACCACGGCGCGCTCGCCGGGCCGGAACGCGGAGGCGAGCGACCTGCGCCGTCGCGCGAGGGGCTCGCGGAGCAGCGACCGTCCTTCATGGATGAGCAGGTCGTTCGCGAGGTACGCCGCCGGCCCGGTGCCGGCCCGCGCAGCGCGGGCACCCTCGTCAGGACGAAGGCGTCGCTGGAGTGCCTCCGGATCGGGCGCACCGGCCGAGCCCGGGACCGCGATCTCACCGTCGAGCACCGCCGGGGCGCCCACGACGAGATCGATCAATCCGAGGAGATCGGGGAACCGTGCGGTCACCTCGCGGCCGCGGGCGTCGACTAGCCGCAGGCGGTCGTTCTCCACGTAGGCGAGGGCGCGAATGCCCTCCCAGCTCGGCTCGAACAACCAGTCGGGGTCATCGAAGGGGGCGTCGGCGGGCCGAGGCAGCATCGGCCGCAGGTCGGCGGGAAGGCGAGGGGCCTTGGGCTCGAGTCCGAACGTCAGCTGGTCAGGGATGGGTGGCACGAGCCGGATGGTATCGCCGCCAACCCGGAGGCCGATCGGCACGCGGGATCGGGCCGTCTCGGCCCGGCTCGCTCACCCGCGAACGAGGCTTAGCCGGACGGTCCGTACCCGACGACGCGGATCGAGCTGCCCTTCCCCTTGAGCTGAAGGTCGACCCAGGTGAAGTTGTTCAAATCATCTGTTTCGACGAACCAGTCCTGCGGATCGGCAGTCGCCCAGAGCCGGTAGCGACCCGCAGCCAGCCCGGTGACGTCGACCCACTGGTAGGCGAGGCTCCAGTAGTACGTGTCCCCCCAGCCGACCGACAGGCCCATCGTCACCGCCAGATCGGTCGACCTGCCGCAGCTCGAATAGACGGCCGAGGACGGGGCACTGGGCAGCGACAGGTCGTGCGCCGTGTTGTCGTAGAAGCAGAAGCCGGTCTTCGCGCCGGTCCCCACGAGCGCGCCGTTGTCGAGCCGGTCGAGCTCGTACGCCTCGAGGCCGATGACGTGGAAGTGGTTGTGGCCGTCCCCCGCCCAGCCCATCGCCACCTCTCTGGTTTCGAGTGTGCACGTCGCCCCGTCGTAGATGCATTGGCGACCGGTCATCGGGTCGGATGTGCTTGACCGGCTGCCCTGCACCTCGAATGGGCCGCCACCGACGTTGACGATGATCGTCGTGAAGCGAAGGAGCCGTCGCCCGGCCGGGGTGGTCTCGATCTTGAAGTCCCTGAGGCGCGCCATGCGCAGGTCGGGCAGCTCCGGCGCTGCCAGAGCGGCCGGCGGGAAGGCTGCCACGGCGACCATCAAGGTGACGAGGGCAAGCGCGAGCGGGCGGAGCCGGCGCAGAGCGATCTCCTCTCATGAGACGGGACTCAGCAAGCGCAGTGCCGCGTAGCGGGCGCCTGCCCAAGCTTATCAGGCGAGCCGCGACAGCCACGCAGCGACGAGATCGAGCGGTCGCCGGTCCACGAAGTGGAGACGCCGCCGACCCTGCGGGAGGGTCTGGACGAGTCGAGCGTCACGGAGCACGGCAAGGTGCTTCATGACGGCCCAGCGCGACAGTGCGAATCGCACCGCCAGCTCGTTCGTGGTCATCGGCTGGCGCTCGGACAGCAGTTCGACGACCCGCCGGCGCGTCGGGTCCGCCAGCGCCGCGAGCGTCGTCGTCATGTCCGTTTCCATTTGAGGTGACCAAATAGTCACCTATTGCACCGCGACGCGTCAAGTGCTGTGGCGCCCGCCGGCTTGCGGGCGTATGATCTGTCCGTGACCGCCACTCGAGACATCGCCGCGCGCGATCGTGCCCACGAGCTGGTCCAGCTCTGGGACGGCCGTCCCGGGCCGCTGGGCAGCCTTCTCGGGCGGGTGACCCCGGTCGATCAGGTCGGCGTCGAAGAGCGCGCCGGATCGCTCATGCGCCGCTCGATCAAGCGCGAGTCGAAGCTCTGGGCGCTCGACCTT
>Ga0209431_10004164_pt1 | contig 11357 bp, 11 predicted proteins | sample RifCSP13_3_FD_184021 | JGI IMG/M metagenome (GOLD analysis project Ga0209431, IMG submission 184021) | Soil microbial communities from Rifle, Colorado - Rifle CSP2_sed 13_3 (SPAdes) (version 2) | ecosystem: Environmental > Terrestrial > Deep subsurface > Rock core/Sediment | place: Rifle...
ACCCCATGATTCAAGCTGGTTGTGAATCGGCAAAGTGTAATTCGATAAACCGGCGCTTTCGTTTACCTGCTCGGTTAATGTTACAACCAATTGAACCTTTTTTAAAGCTTCTGTATAGTTATAATCAGGTGAGAAATGGAATACGGGATTGGAATCAAGATGAATTACAGCTCCAACCTTGCCCGCATTCATATTGTTTATTAATGCATCTATTTCTTCTGAAGTGCTGAGTGGAACGACATCGACATCTTCAATGTCGGCTGAATACAGCAGGCTGCCGCCAATAACATCATTTAGTAAATTAACTGTAATATGAGTTTGCTCTGCAAGCTTATCGCCTGCAAACACAAATGCGCGTCCCTGGTTTTTTACTATATCTTCAACCAGTGATTTTACATGCTTCGGATTAAGATTATTTTTCGAAACAAAATTATCAAGGTCATAGTTTTTAAGCAGTGATGTTATCTTTGTATCGGCTGAATATTTTGAAATTCCCTTTTTTACTACAAACTCATTTAATAAGCACATTGCAAACTCTTCGATTGCATCGCTTCTTAACCTTAACCTGTAATCGGCGCTCATTCCGGTTATGGTCATTGCACCTTCTACAGCATAAAGCCTTGAGAATGTTTCCTTGTTCATTACATTACGTGTTTCGGAAAACATTCTTGTGTATTCAATTGCGTTTTCATCATTACCCAGAAAATCCGATTCGAGCGCAAGTATTACTTTTGCTTTATTGAGCTGAAGGACAGGCATTGTTGCCTTGTTATATAACTTCATCCATGCGCTTTTACGTGCGTTGTTGCTAAACAGCTCATATGAATAAACTCTTGCGGCTGGGTATGCAGCTTTAAAATCATCAAGCAGTTTTTTTAGTGTTGGTGATGTTATTGTATTTGCAATTATTGCAATTTCTTTTCCGGAGCCAAGCGCATTTACAATATTTTTATTAGCCTCATCCCATGTGGTTTGTATTTGGTCTTTTCCCTGCGGTTCTTTTATTCTTGCGGGGTCATATAGATTTATTACGCTTGCCTGTCCTCTTGTGCACAGCTTGCCTTTATTAACAGGGTGGTCGGGATTTCCGTCAACTTTTATCGGTCTGCCCTCGCGTGTTTTAACCAGAATCCCGCATGCGCTTGAACAGCCTGTACAGGTCGATGCATAATAATTCGGTATGCCGAGTATTACTTCTTCGGGTTTCTGGTTATAGGGAACAACAAGACCTTTATCGCGGTAATTAGCGCAGCCTGCCGCAGCAAATGCAGCAGAAGCCGAAAGCAGGGCAAAGAAACGGCGGCGTGTAATTCCCGTCATTTTATTAATATCCATCGGCGTGGATGCTTCATCGCCAAACTCGTTGTTTCTTGCTTTTATAAATTCGGGGTTGTTGTAAAGCTCGTTAAAGCTGCGCCAGTAATTTGTATCCGGTGTTTGATTTTCTTCGGGGATATTTTTTATATTAACTGAGATTTCGGGCTTTAGTTTATCCATTTACCGGGCCTTTCCCCGGAGTACCGGGCAAGACAGTTCTCTTTACTGCAAACGGATTTTCGGTAACTTTGATAGATGAATTGCGTCCGGATGATTCCAGTGATGTTCTTTTTAAAAGATTAAAAGGAAATTTAGTAAATACTACAGTGCCGAGCGCTGCTGCGCCTATATAATAAAAAAAGTTTCTGCGTTTTATTTTATTTTTATTCTTCATCTAACCTTTAGAACAAGGGGTCATGACCCCTTGTTTTAGTGCGGGTAAAAAACATTTATAATATTAATATCAATCTTATCTTTCCAAAAATTTTTGTAACCCGTTATTTCGGTTTTGTATTATTTACATATATTACTTAAACATTTCGCTCCTACGGAGCTAAGATATTGATTGTTGCTGGTTATTAGAAACATTCCGCTCCTAACGGAGCTTAAACTTACAAATAATTTGCAGAAGTTTTATCGTGTTTGAATCTTAATTTATTTATTGTTTCTGCTTTGCTTTTACTCTCTCTTTCCAAAGCTCCAGCTTGCCTGCCTGCTGCTGGCTGGGGAAAGCTTTTTCTTTTACTCACTTCGCACTCAACGTACTCAATACACTCCGCACTGTTTTTTATCTGTGACAGGTCGAGCAATTATCCGGACCGGGCTGAGCATTTATTTCTTTTGCATTAGGCAGTCTTTCATGCGGATTGCGGTGGCATTTTAAACAGGCACCCATTGTAAACGAGTTAGCCTGTCCAACAACTTCCATGCTTTTTATATCCCCATGACAGCTTTCGCAAATAATGCCTTTATTAACGTGAACACTATGATTAAAATATGCAAAATCAGGAACTTTATGAATTCTCTTCCATGGAATCGGGAATCCATTATTATAGTACCATGTAAGTTTCTGGACCTCAGCAGTATCCTTCCGCGCAATTACATGACATCCCATGCAGATATTTACCGAGGGTACACTTGCAAATCTCGATTTTTCAACACCTACGTGACAATATTGGCAATCAATTTTCATATCACCTGCATGTAGCTTATGTGAATATTTAATAGGCTGCAAAGGAGTATAGCCTATGCCGTTACGTTCTGCGTATGAAACGTAGTAAGTAACTGCAAATGCTACAATTGCGACAAATAAAATGATAGGAAGCCGGACCTTGATTCCGTAATCAAGAAGGAATTTCTTCATAAAATTGAAAAGACTTGCACTTTAGAGGCTGTCGGGAAAATTAATAAAAAAATGCTTTAAAATCAGAATATGTTATAAAAAAATTGAAAAATCAAAATTATTTTATAGCTTTCGGGTTCTGTTTAATAATTTTCGCGACAGCCTGTTTTGCGCAATATTATATAAAAATGTTGAAAATTTCTACCGATTTTTTTATCCAAACCACAAAAATCTACCTAATCCGAATAAAACATACAAAAGGAATAGACACAAACCCTAAAGGCCTAAAGTCAGGCAGGCACGAATTAACACTAATTTTTTTCCCGAAACAATAAAAGGGGCAGGTAATCGTGCCACGAATAATTGGTAAAAAAGATAATTGTAATTAGTAAGAATATTAACTTCTTTAAAAATTCATCTAATCTTCATATTCGTGGCACGAATTTTCGAAGCAATACCTTTTGTATATATAATGAGCATTAACTGTGCCGATTGAAGCATTGTCTTGAAAATAATGAAACTTGAAAAAAACTTGTTTTGGAGTTTTAAGGGTTAAATATCATGAGTATCAGCGAAAACTGGAAAAATCTTAATAAATCGTCTACAAAGATAAAAAACAGAGGGTATTAATTGCAATGAAAAACGGTTAAGCAGTAAAGCAGCAAATTAGTTAATCAGTTAAGCCGTTGATTAGTTAATCAGTTAATCGGAACTCAGCAAATTTAATGTACTCAATGAACTTAACAAACTCAACAAAATAAATTTATTATATTATACAATAATAACACCGAAAACTCTCTAATTAAGTGAATTAACTTATATTAATATGCAAGTTAGAGTTTAAATAATTATCTCTTTGTAAATTAAATAACAGATTGTTTTTTATATAATTATGTAATTAGATGGAAATGCAGCTTCTAAGCTAAATAAAATTCGGACTTTATGTGGTTTTATACTGAATTTCCATTATTTATTACGTAACTTCATGATAAAACAGGAATTTGAGTTATTCTTTCAACCTTTCTATCTTATCCATAATCCAGCCGCTGGAAAGCATATAGCCGCACCGGCTCAGCTCAAGCTCAAGATCTGACTTCGAAAATCTTGATTTACCGTATTTTATATCTGTAAGCATTACATAAAGCTTCAGAAAATTGCTTAATGCGGAGCGGGTTCTATCTGCAAGCACCTTGTCCCTTGTCACAAAATGCCTGAAATTATCAATCAGGTTAAATACCCTATCCTGGTAGCCCAAATCGAAAACAAGGCACATTTCAAAGGTTTTGACTGCAGATTTAATAACAATATTTGTGGGGAAGGTCATTTGCAGATGTTTTAATGCTTCTTTGTCTTTGCCTTTGTGGTGCAGCAGCTGCGCAATATTATAATGGAAGGCATCCGAGCGGTTGTTTACGTCAAGCAAATCCTTGTGGCTGTACGTGAATTTTTCAGCCCATTCATACTCACCAGCCAGCAGCGCCGCCTGAAGAGCGTTAATATAAGTTGTGTAAGAAAGTGAATTATTAAATAACAGCGAGCCGTCTTTTATAAACGTTTTAAACAGATTAAATCTGTCGCGACGGTATTCGTGTTTTAAGCTGCGTTCCTTTTCAAAATAAAAGCCGGTGAGCGCCTGGTAAAGGTTGAATTTTACGTTCCTGCCAAGAGAAGCCATATTTTTTTTAACCAGTTTCATTAATTCGATGTAATAAAAATCCTCTTTAGTCCTCGTAAGCAGAAGCATATAATAGTAAATCTTAACAATCGGTGAGGAGAAGTAGTTATTATCTTTAAAAGCATTCACAATATTATTTAAGAAATCGCCCGATAAAGAAGTTTTGTATGCAACCGAAAATTTATCGACCTGTATATATCTTTCGAACAGGTGTAAAAGATAAAAATTAGATAACTGTAGTATTTCGCTGTTTATATTCCCCTGGAACTCATCCAGGTTTTTATGGTCGGTGTAGTTATTCCGCGCATTCTGAAGCAGGTAGCTGTTAAAAAAATATTCTTCATCCACGTATGGGATGTTATACAGCTGTTTTTCGGTTTTAACAAGATGCGAAATGACAATGTTATTAAGTCCCCGGTTCTTCAGCTGCTCCAGAATTTTTGCCTGCCTGCTGAAAAAGTTCCCGCTCGAGGCAACATGAAATAAAAAATCACATGCAAGCTCCCACAGGTCCGATTGCAGGTTCCTCATAATATCATCGTTATAAGTTTTTTTGCCGTAAATTTTTTTATAAATCTTTTCCCTGCTTACTTTTTTACTTTCGAATGCGGGATAATATTTTTTTACTGCGCCAAACAGCGCTGAAACTTTTTTTACCCGGTTATAAAATGGAGAATGTACAAATAACGTGAATTGCTTTATCTCCTCAGGTGAAAAAGTTTTTAAAAGCTTAATTATTTTTGAATCATTCATAGTTCTGCAAAATAATGTTAAAAATATAAAAAAAATATACTACAATCACAAGAAAAAAAATTACTATAAATCATTAAATATTAATATTATATGTTTAATTTATGGATAAATACATAAAAATTATTTACTACAATTAAAAAACAATTTCTTTTGCTTATTAGGTATCGGAAAACTATATTTGTTTCACATTTTAAAAGTTACAATCAACGAAAGGTGAGCAAAATGATTTCTGGTGTAAAGGAAGAAAAGATATTAATTATTTCTGCAGTCAATATAGAACGCAGCGTTATCGGCACTTACAAAAATACATCATCCAATGGTAAAGTCTTTTCAATAGGGCTTGGATTTACACTTGTGACCTCACAATCAATTACAGAAAATTCAAAATCCGATGGCATACAAATTAATTAAAGATACCAAGACAGGTGATACGTTCGAAAGAACAGTATCTTCTGAAGATACCGGCGGAAAATACTCAACCGTGAAGTTAACTCTGAAGCCGGGCGGGTTTAAGCCGGTAATTCATTACCATGCCGTACAGGATGAATCATTCGAAGTAATTTCAGGCAAGCTTACCTATATATTAAACAGCAGGCAGGGAGCAATAAGCTCCGGGGAAAAAATTACCCTGCCGATGGGAGTACCACATACACACTATAATAACGAAAACGAAGACCTTGTAATAAATCAAACCGTCTCACCATCTCTCGACTTCGATTTATTTTCGGACACCATATTCGGGCTGGCAAGCGAAGGAAAGCTCAGAAAAGGAACCCCGGGCTTATTGCAGGTAATGATGATGATAAAAAAACTCGAATCGAAAACATACCTTGCAGCTATCCCACGGAGTGTTCAGAACGCCCTGGCAGTAATTCTTTTTCCTGCAGGTAAATTGTTCGGCAAAAAAGCTGTTTATAAAAGGTTCAGCGGATTCGATATATAATGAAAAAATACGAAATCAGAAATATTAAATTCGAAACAAATCAGAATTACGAAATCCCCATTCCCGCAGAGACTACCTTAAAGGCAGAGTGACATTCGCGAAGATTTAGAAACTTCAACAAATATTATTGCTTTTAAAAAACTAAAAAAATAAAATGATATACATTTTCGTAAGCCATAAGGTAAAAGATTTTAACAAATGGAAGGAAGTTTATGATTCGCATAATGAAACCAGAAACGAGTTTGGACTGGAAACCACCAAAATATTCCGCTCGGTTTACGAGCCGGATAACATTCACGTACTGGTTTCATCGCCCTCGGTTGAAACATTCGAAGAGTTTTCCGAAAAAAGCGATCTGAAAGGAATAATGGAAAAAGCCGGCGTTACAGGCGAACCGGTATTTAATTTTTTACAATTAACATAAATAATCATGGGAAAAAATACATTTTTCTTTATTCCTGATATAAGCGGTTTTACCAAATTTATCAACGAAACCGAAATATCACACAGCCAGCACATAATACAGGAGATGCTGGAACTGCTGGTTGATTCAAATTCCATTGGGTTAACTGTATCGGAATTCGAAGGAGATGCTATTTTCTTTTACCGGAACGGGGCATCACCTCAGGCTAATGAGCTGGCTGAACAGGCAAGGAAGATGTTTGTTAATTTTCATTCACTCATTAAAAAGTACGAAACCCACAGGTTATGCCAGTGCCGCGCATGTAAGTCAGCTAACCAGCTGACATTAAAGTTCATTGCACATTACGGGGAAGCAAATTCTTACACTGTAAAAGAACATAGTAAGCTGATAGGAAAAGACGTGATCCTGGTTCACCGCCTGCTGAAGAACAGTGTAAACTATAATGAATACCTTTTATTATCAGAAGCATTACTGAATGCCTCCGGAAGCACGGAATCAATCAGCTGGTTTAAGCTGGAAAGCGGAGCGGACAGCTATGATGAAATCGGGAATGTAAATTACAAATACTCATCGCTTACCCCGCTGCTTAAGGAAGTTACAATTGAACCTGTAGAGGAGATTAGGATTGAAAACCCTGTTAAGATCTTCGAATGTGAAGAACTGATTAACGCGCCAATGGAAGATATATTTGCAGTGCTGATAGATATTCCGGCGCGTTCCAAATGGATGGCAAATGTAAAAGAAGTTATTGTTCACGACAAAATGCCGAACCACACGGGAACTGTTCATAAATGCATAACCGGAGGCGATGACCAGGAATTATTTACAGGGGGCGTAAAGGTTACCGATAAAACAATGGAGTTCACAGAAACCAGCATAAAAAAGATTTACAGCTGCAGGTATTACCTTGAAGAAACAGAACCGGGTAAAACGCTGGTTAAAGTAGAAGCATACATAAAAAAAAGCATAATATTAAAGCTGATGATGAAATTATTTATGCTGAAGAAAATAAAATCTGTTTTTTTAAAATCGGCAGCGAACCTGAAAACTTACTGTGAAAAAAATAAAGGTATGATAAAATAACAATCAAAAAATAAAGAACTCCTTATTCAAATTACACGGTAAAATTCTATTTTATATTATACCTTTTCGAGATGACCATCTTTAATTATTTCATCTATATTTAATACAAGCCGTTTCTTAAATTCAACTTTTTCTTTTGTGCCAAGTATATCTTTCTTAAGTTTTAAAGCCGCCGAAAGCTTCGGGTTTTCCTTTAAATTAACAAGCCGTAACAAAAAATTAGCAAAGTTTAAATACCGTTCTTCGAGGTCCGGAGGCATTTCGCTTTTATGCGCAGTCAGGTAATGTTTAAATGAATCAATCAATGATATAAGCGTATCGGTTTCTGAAATTTCATAAAATATATTCATAGAAAGCAGGAAGATACGGGTTTTATAATAAAAATCACTTGCATTAACTTTAGATAAAAACTGCAAAGCACTTTCGAAATATTTTCTTTCTTTATCGTCACAGCCGCGGATATAATTTATTACTGCATGGTTATAGTTATATGCATCTTCCCTCCTGGCAGGGGCAATATACTGTTTGAACCTGTTGGTAAAATCCTCTGCCCATTCCATCTCTTTTTCCCTTACAGCAGCAGCCGAGTAGTTCACATACTCATGGTCGGTTAGTGTGCCGTCATAATTAAGGATTACTTTATTTTCAACCATTAGCTTCAAAATCATAAAACTTTTCAATCCGTAGCTTTTATCTCCATCGAACTCTTTATCTTTACAATAATCATACAATAGAGATAAAACAAGCTTCAGCATGTTAGCAGGAAGGCTATTTTTATAATCTATAACCAGGTTAATCGTTTCATCTATATTATATTCATCCTTAAGTTCCGCAAAGCTTGTGGTTCTTTTGTAAATATCTATTAATAAATTATAAGGCAGTTCTTCGGTATTTTTTAAAATTTTAGCTGTAACTTTTTTTATCCACAAATTACCCTCATCAAGCTTAACATGATGTTCGGCATCCAGAAATCTTACATAGTTATCAAAAATTTTCTGATAGAAATAATACAGAAGGTACTGAATAGATAACGGAATTTTATCAAAGTCAGTTTTCATCTTACCGAGCGGCTTGCGGTTCCTGTTGAAAATTATTTCTAATTCATTAATATCGTACATATTGCGGTAATAATTTTCATCATGAATACACTGTTTTTCAATTTCAGATTTTGTTTTTTTAATTGTACTTTCAAACAGTGAATCAAGTCCACGCTCCTCAAACTGTCTTAACAGGAACTGGTTTGAAACAGATGAATCCTCCTCAAATGAATTTACCACCAAAAATCTTTCTGCCAGATTAATAAGCCGCGTAACCAGGTTATTAATGCTCCCAAAATTGATTTTAGCTCCGGGGTAAATATTCCGGTGCAGGTTTTCATTTGCCAGATTGTCAGATGAATAATCAGGATGATAAACGTTAATTGTATTAAACAGCTTGATAACGTTTTCGTTCTGGTTAAAATACGGTGAGGCTAAAAATTTCCCGAAACCAGCCAGCTCATCGTTTGTAAAGGTCTTTAGGATAGAAAACAGCTTCAAATGTTTCATAAAAATCCTCCATCATATGAGGCTGTTGGGAAAATTATAAAACAAATCATTAAATAAAAAAATAAATATCAAATTACGATTTTTTTTCAAGCATTATTTACTCTTGAATGCTTTTTTGATTAATTTTCCCCACAGCCTGTTTAATCAATGAAATTTTATGCTCATCTTCTCATAGTATTATGAGATTCCACTCAAAATTCGCAATAAATATTGAGAATTACAGCGTCAAAATCTTAGTTTAGCAATGAATTTCAGCCAACTTTTCTTTAACATTAACCATATTTGAGGTTTAATTTTGTAATGAAAAAGCCAAAGCAATGAAAACCTTAAAAAACGAATCAATAGTTATTATGGAGGGAAAAAATGCAATTTAAATTTGATTGTCAACATTTTCATGAAATTCATCCTGCAGATTCTTTTCCGCAATATGATGTTAACCGGGGTTGTGATTTTTCTACAAATGCAATGGTTGACATTGATGAGGTTTATAAATCAGCGCATTACCACCTGGTAGAATATGATGAGAATAAACCGGCAAAGGAACATCACTATATGGATAATCCGCAGCTTCAGCAAGATATAAATGATTCAATTGTTAAAATCCCTGATGGCAAGTAAACCCTTATAGTTACATAGAATAACTTAAATTTCTATTTTTTATTAATCATATCCATTATTAAAGGTATGAACAGGGAATCTATGCGCTATAACCAACTTTTAAAAATCAACGCAATTTTAAGCTCAATTTTGAAATGAAAAACAAAGCAGCTTAAACAGTAATATTAACAAAAAATTATGGTTTTAAATAATGAAGTATAAATTTGATTGTCGACATTTTCATAAACTTCATCCCGTAGATTCTTTTCCGCAATATAATTTCAGCGGTGATTGTAATTATACTACCGGTTTAGCTAATAACCGTAAAAGGATTTTTAACCTGGCGCTTTATCACCTTACGGAATTTAATTTGACTCATGGATATCATTATGAAGACACACCGGAATTAAGGCTATGCATAGAGGCATCTATAATTGAAATTGATGAAAATGTATAACCCTGCATAGCTGTAAAGTATTAGTTATAAATTTTCAATTTTTATTAATCATATCCATATAAAAGGTATGAACAGGAAATCTATGTACCGTTTTGACTGTATGATATTTAATCCTGCCGGGGGCTGCGGGTGGAAATGCGAAAGCGAGAATTTAGATGATTTAATTGAATCTGTATTAAACCACCTGGACGGCGGAAAAATTCTGGTTAAGGAACACCGGTATCTGGATACAGCAGAATTAAGGAAGAATATAAAAGCAGCTATAATAAAAAAGGTACGGAAAAGTAATGAAGGGAAAATTAATTGAAAGTAAAGTCAGCAATACAAAGAAAATGGTTTTAATAAAACAATAAAAATTTAAAGACAATTCTACAATAACATTTGGAGAAAAAAATGACAAAAGAAAAACTAAAGTCAGGCAAAAAGCATTTAAACAATATAATATTATTAATATTTATTGTTGTGCTGTATTCCTGCACTATCAAAGTAAGTGATTCAGATGATGATGGTGGTAACGGAAATAACAATTCTTATGTAATAATCGAAAACCCGAATCCTTATGACGGAGCAGTGGATGTACCACTTACTCCAATATTAATGTGGAGCTGCACCAGCTCTAACACCAACAATCTCATGTATGAAATATACCTGGATACAATTACCCCGCCTGTGAAATTTTTATCCGGGCAGCCATATTATAATACTTCTTATTATGTAACCGATACTCTTACAGCTAACAAAATTTATTATTGGCACATCAGGGCTGTATATGATAATGGAAATTATACCAGCAGTACCTGGCGATTCACAACAATTTCAGTAGGAGGAAAATAATATGAAATATTTAATCATCTTAGCCGCAATTATTATCTCTTTACAGTTCGTTTTCGCTCAGCAGTATGAAGATATTGTTTATCTGAAGAACGGTAGTGTTATTCATGGAACGATAACAGAACTGGTTATGGGAAAATCCATAAAAATTAAAACCAATGATGGTAACATATTTATTTTCAAAATGGATGAAATAGAAAATATGACAAAAGAAGAAGTTGCGGTAAAGAAGGTTGATGTTAAAAGTGACAGCATTAAGACAAAGTCAGATCCAAACAAAAGTAAGATAAAATTATTAACAGCAAAAAACTCATTCACAATTCAGCCAATAGGATTATTAACACTGCTTACAAATATTGAATATGACAGGGCAATATCAAAAAGCTTC
>Ga0209431_10004165_pt1 | contig 11356 bp, 10 predicted proteins | sample RifCSP13_3_FD_184021 | JGI IMG/M metagenome (GOLD analysis project Ga0209431, IMG submission 184021) | Soil microbial communities from Rifle, Colorado - Rifle CSP2_sed 13_3 (SPAdes) (version 2) | ecosystem: Environmental > Terrestrial > Deep subsurface > Rock core/Sediment | place: Rifle...
CGCCTTGCCGGTCAGGCTGCGGGTCAGGAAGAGGTGTACTGCTGCGATGGCTACGAGCGCCATCGCCCCAGCTGCCAGCCGGGTGATTGTCAACCGCAACGGTCCCACGGTGATCGCCTGTCCGCCGTAGATCGAGCTTGTCACCGCGCGGGTGTCGGTTGTCCAGAGCAAGACCATCACGCTCTCGAGGACAACCATGAGGCCGAAAAGCACCAACAGGCCCACCTCTTGCGGTGCGTCCGCCAGCCGTCGCACCACCGTCCGTTCCACCAGCATACCGAGGACGAAGAAGATCGGAACGGCTGGCAGGACGCTAAGGAGCGGGTCGAGGCCGAGTTGATTAAGGAAGAAATAGGCTCCGAAGGACCCGAGAATGACGAAAGTGCTGTGCGCGACGTTTATTACCTGTAGCACACCCATGGTGATGCTGAGGCCGAGCGCCATGGCCCCGTAGATCAGTCCGAGAAGTAGCCCTCCAACCACTGCCTGCGCCAACAGATCAAACGAGATCATGCCGTAGCTCTCTGTTTCATAGTCGCAGCCACTCCCGGATGAGTCCGTCCAACCTGTCGGCAAAATCCTCCCGGGCACCATCGATATGGTTGCGCCCCATCTCTAGGGTGTACACGTAATCAGCCAGGTCAACGGCCGCCTGCACGTTCTGATCAACAAGCAAGATCGTCCGCTGCTCATCGCGAAGTCGGGCGATTTCGTCATAGATTTGCTCGGCGAGTTTTGGAGCCAGACCCACCGAGGGCTCATCAATGAGCACTATCTGAGGGTTGGTCATCATCATCCGAGCGATCTCAAGCATGCGTTGCTGGCCACCGCTGAGGCTCCCTGCCAGCCGGTCCGGCAGGTCCCGGAGCACGGGATAGCGTTCGTAGGTACGGTCCAGAGCCGCCCGAAAGGCCGAACGGTCGTGACGCAACACCCACCCACCGAGCTCCAGGTTCTCGTGCACAGTGAGGCCCGGAAAGGTCGACCGGCCCTGTGGCAGAAGGGCCATCCCGACATAGAGGCGCTCGTAGGATGGAAGGTGGGTGATATCCCTTCCATCAATGAGAACTGACCCTTCGCGCGGTGCCAGGAGCCCGTAGAGCACTCTCAAACTCGTGGATTTCCCCGAGCCGTTCGGACCGAGCACAGCTGTGACTTTGTGGGGTTTCGCTGTCAGAGATACGTCGTCAAGGACAAGCTGGTGCGAGTAGTAACCGGCCGTGATCCCGGTCATCTGGAGCTCGGTCATGTGTCTCCCCCAGATTCGCCGTGTGAATGGTGCCCGAGATAGGCATCGATAACGTCAGGGTTCCGGGTGACCTCCTCCGGAGTCCCGATGGCGATAGTCTTGCCGGAGCTCATGCACATGACGCGATGCGACAAGCCCAACAGGTGAGGGATCTCGTGGCTTACGACGATGAACGCTGTACCGCCTTCTCGCGTTTCCTTTATTCGGTCGAACAACGTGGCTTTAATCTGGGGGTGTACCCCGGCGAACGGCTCATCCATGAGTACGAGAGCGGGCTCGGACATCAGGGCGCGGGCGAACTCGAGTAGCTTCTGCTGCCCTCCCGAAAGTTCACTGGCGGGCTCATCGCTGAAGTCCTCGAGCCCAACAAACCGAAGGAGGTACCTTGCCCGTTCGGCGGCCCCAGAGAAGTGGACTTCGCGGTGGGTGAGGGGCACAAGCATGTTGCCGAGCACAGTGACTGTATTGAACACACGCGTAGTCTGGAACGTGCGCATGATGCCGAGTTCTGCCAACTGGTGAGGCTTGAGACCCCCGACAGACTGACCCCGGAACTGGATGGAACCCTTGTCAGGCGGATAGATGCCGTTGATGGTGTTGAGCAGCGTCGTTTTTCCCGAACCGTTGGGTCCTATGAGTCCCATCGTGGTCCCTGGAAGGAGTTCAAAGCTGACATCCGCAACCGCGGTAAGACCTCCGAAGTTCTTCGTGATGCCTCCCACCTCGAGTAGCGAACCGGCGTTTGGTAAGGCGGAGCTGGTTAGCTCCGCCTCACCAAACGTACGCGGCGAACCTGCGGACACTGACTCGGTCATACCGTCGACCCTAGGCCGAGCACCCGAGCCTTAAGGCATCGGGACCACGGCGTCACCACCAGTCGCACGGTCGGGCGGGTAGATGACGCGGTTCTCACCACCGATAAATTGGAGGACGAGCTGTCGATACGCCGGAATCCGATCCTCGTCGTAGGTCAGCACGCCGTTCACGGTCTCGAAACTCTTCCCCGTCACGTAGTCACGTATCGTGGCCTGATCAAGCGTCCCGGCGCCCTCCACAGCCTGCTGGAGAACCTGGAGGACGGCGTAGGCAGTGGAGGCATGGGCCGGAAGCTGTTTGTAATCCACCGTGTCTTGAAGATACTGGAACAGCTCGGCACTTCCCGGGGCCCCGCCGACAGGCCAGGCCGTGGTACTCGACATGATGCCCTCACCGGCAGCCCCCAGCTCCGGCCAGTACGGCAATGCAGTTACCTGTGACCCGCAAGCGCAGTAGATCGATGGCTTGAACCCGAGGTCATACGCAGTCCTGGCGACAAGGCCTGCGTCGTTCGGCAGGGCCAGGTTGAAGAACAAGTCCACGTCCTCCGCGATCGCCTTCTGGATAATGCCACTGACATCTGTGACGTCGCCCGGGTACTGCTCGTCAACCACGACCTCCATGCCGCGCTCCGCGGCAAAGTTCAGTACACCACCGTAGCCCTCGAAACCCTCACGGACCACGATGGTGAACGGGTTCTGCGCAGTAGCGATGCCAACGCGAGTGGGACGCTGGTCCGCCGGCAGCGTATCGATGAACTCGAACACCCCGCGGGGGTAGTCGGGCTCCTGGTAGCTCCACGCGCCCACGATCCAGTCAGAGGCCTTGAACAACCCGATGCCGACAAAACCACCATTGAAGATGACCATCTCGGCGGCCTCGGCGACGGGGATTATAGCTCCGCCCACAAAGGTTGTGTAGGGCGCCAGCAGCAAGTCGACCTTGTCCTGATTAATGAGCCGTTCGTAGAGGGACTGAGCTGTGGCAGGCGTGCTCTCATCGTCGTAGATGATCATCTCTACTGGGCGGCCCAGCAGCCCTCCGTTGGCGTTGATCTGCTCGAGCCAGTAGTCGTAGGACGCCTTATACCCGGCAGACGGGCCCGCGAACGCGCCGGTCAGTCCAAGCGACCCGCCGATGACGATCGGTTCCGCGTCTGCGGCGGTCGTCGGTGTAGCCCCAGTAGTCGTCGTAGTGGCCTGAGTGTCACCCGATGTGGCGGTGGTGGTTGTCGTCTCGTCGGCCGCACTGCTGCAGGCGGCCGCGAGAAGAGCCATTACGCAAACCAGAACCACCAGGGTGAACTTTCGGTTGTTTCGGTATTTCAACAGCATGTTGACGCACTCCCTCGTTACGACACGAACCGTTGTCGGGGGACTCTAACACCGTCTCTCTTCCGATGGCGTCTGGGTGCCGATCTGCAAACTCGCAGTGACTCCGCCTCGCCATTAGTGCATTCGAACCTGTCATCGGAAAGTCCGCGTTGATCACTTGGCTCCGGGTCTTCCTTTCCTATCGCATCTCGGGCCATGCGTAATCGGCGTGTCGCTACGCGGGCCCCATGCCAGTCATCTCGGAAGCGCGTTGGAGGATTTCTACGAGTCGCTCCACGAGGTCCGCGCGCTTCGCCCGGACCCAATTGAGTCGTTCGGTCCGATTTGATGACAGAAACGCGATTCGCCGGTACCCGACTCCTCGAGTGGCGGTCGTCTAGGATCGACGCCATTGCTCCGCGCGGTATGTCGATGGGCTTGACCGATCGGGGTGTGCACCAAGCGACGAGGGAGGAAGAACACTATGGATACCTTTCCTGTGGCAACCAGCCCGGCGCCCGGCTTCATGAGCGTCGACTGGGAGCAGCGAGTCGACTTCAACCGGTTGCGTGAATATCGGGTCGCTCGAGTGAGGGAACAACTCGCGGCGTCGGAGTTGGGTGCAATCCTTGTTTTCGAGACGAGCAACATCAGGTACCTGACGAGCACCCACATAGGCTACTGGGCCTTCAATAAGGGCGAGCGATACGCCTTGATGACCCGCACCGGGGAACCCCGAATCTGGGATTTCGGGTCGGCAGCCAAAGCTCACCGCCTCCAGCAACCTTGGATGAATCCGAAGAACTCGATTGCGGGTAACACCGGCCTGCAGGGGGCTATCTCACCGACAACCGGCCTGCACAAGCGCGCCGCGGAAGAGATTTCTTCGATCCTGCGCGAAGAAGGCCTGGCCGACATGCCGCTCGGTGTCGACATGGCTGAGACCTCGGTCTTTCTGGCCCTGGAGGCGGCCGGGATGAAAGTGCAGGACGGACAGCAGTTGATGATGCTGGCGCGCGAGATCAAGTCTCCCGACGAGATCATGCTGCTAACCCAATCCTGCGCCATGGTTGATGGTGTATACCAAGATATCTTCGAGGCGTTGAAACCGGGCATTCGCGAGAGCGACATCGTTGCGCTCGCTCACAAGCGGTTGTTCGAGATGGGCTCGGAATTCGTCGAGGCAGTCAATTCGATCGCCGGCGAGCGTTGTAGTCCGCATCCCCACGTGTTCTCTGACCGCCTCATCCGACCCGGCGATCAGGCATATTTCGACATCATCAACGTCTACAACGGCTACCGCACCTGCTACTACCGCACGTTCGCCGTCGGACGCGCGTCCCAGGCACAACGCGATGCTTTCAAGCAGTCACGGGAATGGATGGATGCCGCCATCGAATTGGTGAAGCCGGGCGTAACGACCGATCAGATCGCCAAGGTGTGGCCGCGCGCCGACGAGTTCGGATTCGAAGACGAAATGGATGCTTTTGGGCTCCAGTTCGGCCACGGCGTCGGTGTCGGCGTGCACGAACGCCCGATCATCAGCCGGCTCAACTCTCTCGACGACCCCATCGAGCTGAAAGAGGGCATGTTGTTCGCGCTGGAGACCTTCGCACCGGCGGCGGACGGCAGGTCGGCAGCCCGCATCGAGGAAGAAGTGGTGTGCACCGCTGAGGGCCCCAAGGTCATCACGCTGTTCCCGTGCGAAGAGTTGATGGTTGCAAATGAGTACTGAGCCGATCGAAGACAAGGTCCTCTACGACTATTCGTCCCGACCTGCCAGGCTACCCCAACCGGTTGATGCGGCTACAGACAAGGCCGAGATTGACCTCGATGTTCGGATCGACTTGTACCGGACGCAGCAGAAGCTGCGCCAATTCGAAAAGCGCGCTTCTGACCTGTTCTTGCAGAACCTCGTCAAGGGAACCAGCCACCTCTCGCTCGGTATGGAAGCCGTGGCTGCCGGGTTTGGAGCGGCGATGCGCCCCGACGATTACACATTCGCCTCCTACCGAGGACATGCCCACACGCTGGTCCGCGGGGCTCCGATGCGCGAGATGATGGCCGAACTGCTAGGCCGGGGAACCGGACTCCTGGGCGGCAAGGGCGGATCGATGCACCTAACCAGTGTTGAGCACGGTGCTATGGGTTCTTACGCCATCATCGGAGCTCACCTATGCGTCGCCAACGGAGCAGCGTGGTCGGCCCAACTGCGGGGCACCGACCAGGTTGTGGTGTGCTACTTCGGTGATGGCGCAACCAACATTGGCGCCTTCCACGAAGCGCTCAACCTGGCCTCAGTCTGGAAGCTCCCGATAGTGTTCGTCTGCGAGAACAACCTTTACATGGAGTACACGCCCATCGATCTCGTCACCGCGGTTTCACACCCGGCCGCCGATCGGGCCGGGTCATACGGATTGGAGTCCATCATCGTGGATGGCAACGATGCTGACGCCGTCTACCTCGTAGCCCGCGACGCGATCGCGAAGGCCCGGCGGGGCGATGGGCCGTCCTTGGTCGAGGCCACCACCTACCGCTCCGGTGGTCATTCGCGCGCCGACCCGGCCATGTATCGGCCGGCGGATGAGGCAAAGGCGTGGATGGAGCGTGATCCCATCCCCATGTACCACCAACGGTTGCTACGGCTCGGTGTGAGTGAGGCCTCGTTAAGTGGCATCCAACAGGAGGTCGCAGCGGCGGTCGACGCAGCAACGGAATTCGCCAAGGCGAGCCTCCCTCCCGGTGGGGACGTCCTGCTGACCGAAGTTTGGGCGGATGGAGGTTCATCATGGCGGAACTGACGTACCGAGAGGCGGTGGCGCGGGGGATCGCCCAGGAGATGCGGCGCGACCCGAGACTCGTGATGCTCGGCGAGGATATTGCCGGAGCCGGAGGGGTATTCAAGACCGACGCCGGCTTACTCGAGGAGTTCGGGCCCAGCCGGGTGCGTGATACCCCAATCTCCGAGCAAGCCATCCTCGGCGCAGCGATGGGAGCGGCCATGACTGGGATCCCAGTGATTGCCGAGATTATGTTCTCCGACTTCCTGGCAGTGTGTTTCGACATTGTCGCCAACCAGATCGCCAAGACCCGTTACATGACCGACGGCCAGGTCAGCCTGCCGTTAGTAATCCAGACGCTGAACGGAGCCGGGGTACGCTTTGGCGCACAACACTCCCAGAGCGTTGAGAACTGGATCATGATGATCCCCGGGCTCAAAGTTGTCGCCCCTTCTACCCCTGCCGATATAGTCGGTCTCATGGCCGCCGCGGTGCGTGATCCCGACCCCGTTGTGTTCTTCGAGCACAAAGCGTTGCTAGCCACCAAGGGGGAAGTCCCCGATGGTGAGCTGGTTGATGAGCTCGGTACTGCTCATATCCGCCGAGAAGGGTCCGATATCACGATCGTGGCGCTTGCCGCCATGGTGCCCAAAGCGGTCGAGGCGGCCGTGCAGTTGGCTAGCGAGGGCATCTCGGCAGAGGTTATCGACTTGCGCTCGCTGGTGCCCCTCGACACGCAGACCCTGCTCGACTCGGTGGCCAAAACCGGACGGCTGGTGACGGTCGAGGAAAACCCCCGACTGTGCGGGTGGGGGGCGGAAATCTCGTCGCTTGTGGCCGAGGAGGGATATTGGAGCCTCGAGGGCCCCATCGTTCGCGTTACCACCCCGCACATCCCGGTACCCTCCGCGGCCAACCTGGAAGACCTGGCCCTCCCCTCGGCTGGCCGGGTGGTCGAGGCAGTGCGACGCGCAATGGACTAAGCCGGCGGAAGCTGGTCGAACAAGGGAGGCTGGGCCAGATCCGGCTCTTTGGGCCGCAATCCATGCACATCCCGAGGTCTGAGATGGAGCATCATGAAGCGTCTTGGTTGGATTGGCACTGGGAGAATGGGGTACGCGCTGGCTGAACGGTTGTTGCGGGCCGGACATGATGTGTCGGTCCACAATCGCACCCGCTATTGAAGACCCCGGCTTTCGTCAACCTTCGATTCTCACCTTCACGAATCATCTTCTCCGCAAGGACTTCGAACTCTGTCTCGAAGCAGCCAGGGAATACGGTGTTCCATTAGCGACGTCGGCACTTGTACATCAGGTCGTCATCGGCCAGATCGAGAGAGGTTACGTATGGAGGCAGAGATGGAATCGGAGACCCCGGCGAACGGCGGGCAACCGCTCAGTGCATCATCCGTTCCCCCCCGGCGTTGACCCGACATCCGGGAAGCGAATGGCCACCGTCGAAGCCGCCACCGTCTATCTCGACGGAATCCAACACGAGGCAACTGTGCAAGCAGAAGATCGCGGGCGCACGTTCACCTTTCGCAGCGATGAACCGCCGCAGTTGGTCGGCAAAGACGAGCATCCCTACCCACTCCACTGTTCTGCGGCGGCCATCGGATTGTGAATGCTGACCCAACTCGTTCGGTACGGGCGAATGCTGAAGGTGGACCTGAAAACGGCGTCGTGCGAAATGAAGGCCCGTTGGACAAGTGAGGGGTCGGTCTTCGCCGGCACGATCAGCTCAACCTGTCACTGGGTGGAGACCCACCTGGAGATCGAGTCTGATGATGACCCGGCCACGGTTGCTGCGCTGGTGCGCGACGCTGAGGGAGGTTGCTATGCCCAGTCCGCTCTCCAACAGCCAGTGCCCGTGACCGGGACGGTGCGGTTCAACGGCACTGAACTCGACTACACCAACTACCCGAAAGGTAGAACGCCGCTAGCGGCAGCTATCCAGTCGCGGGCCTACAGATTCGAGGTCAATGTTCCGTTCCATCTGTCTAGCGACAGCTATTTATAGGCCCCGATAAGCCACTCGCTCAACCAGTCCGCCGCCTGCAGTGCCGCGATCTGCAAGACCGACAGGTCGCTGTACATACTCATGTGGGTGCTCTTCTGCTGGACGAACAGTTTCTTCTTGGTCGTGGCGATCTCGTTGAACGCCGGGATCTCGCGCTCCCACATGGTGAGGTCGTCGCCCTCGGCGACGATCATCAAGGTGGGCGTGTCGAGGATCATCGGTAGATAGGGCCTCATGTTGTATGCCCACACGAACTCCACCGACTGGATCGTGCTGTAGTGCTCGTGGCGTGGAGCCGTGGTCTCCTTGATCTTCAGGAAGATAGGCTTGGTCTCGGGATGAGGCCAGGTCACCACCTCCGTTTTGGGGTCACCCGAATGGGGGATATAGCCATGGATCCCGGTCAGGTAGCGGTTCCTGCGGTCTTCAGCAACCAAAGCCGTCAGCTCGCGGAAGCCGACCGAGCCGTGGGCCCGCATCGAATTGTACCAACCCTCGATCACGGGGATCTGAGACACCACGCACTTCACTCGGGGATCCAGTGCCCCCACTGCCAGTACGTGCCCGCCGCTGTATGAGATACCCCAAACGGCGATTCGGTCTGGGTCGATGTCAACCTTGAACTCGTCGAGGTAGGAAATCGCGTCGATCGCGCTGCGGTAGTCAGCGATCTGCATCCACGGATCGAGATGCTGTCGCAGTTCACCGTCGCTGGCCCCAAAGTTGCGGTAATCAAAGATCAGCGCAGAGACGCCGACATCGAGGAAGTACTTGGCGTACTCTGGCATGATCAGCTCTTTGACATAGCACCAGCCCCCGCCCATGATCACCACAGGCCACGGGCCTTCACCTGTATCCGGGGTGAAGAGATCGGCCCGAATCATTTCCCCGGGGTTTTCGCTGCGGAACTCGACTTCTCGATGCATCGCCAAGCCTTTCCTAGAGAAGGCGTCCAACCGAACCGCTGCCAGGTAGCGTTGGCGCACCCTAGGCACACGAATACGCCAGCGTCAACCGTGCTGCGAGTCGACGCGTTCCCGAAACAAGCGGACGTGTAGAGTTCGCCCAGCCCGTACCCAGATCGATCGAACAGGACACCATGCGAGCAGGCCAGCCCACGACGGCACAGAGCGTCAGAAATCAGGCCGTCTCACCCGACAGCGAATCGGCGACCACTGCGCTAGCTTCTTGGATAAGGGAGTTTGGCTCCGAGGGGGCACCCGACGAACTGCACGATGTGGTCCGAGATCGGCTCCTCGATTACTGTTCGAATCTGCTGGGTGGGGCACCCAGTCCGTCGGTTACCGCCTTGCTCGGATACGCCCAACGCTTCAACGGCCAAGCGCCGCTGCCGGGCGGCTCCAGCTCGGTTCCGGAAATGGCAGCCCTGGTCTACGGTGCCGCCTCGCATTCACTTGAGAGCGATGACACCCATCAGCCATCGTCATCACATCCAGGCAGCGTCATCTTTTCTACACTGCTCCCGCTCGCCATCGCCACCGATGCCCAATGGGGTTCTTTCGTTGCTGCCACTGTGGCCGGATATGAAGTGATGTGCCGGATCGGCCAAGCAACCGGCCCGGCAGCCGAGTACGCTCGGGGATTCCACCCCACCGGCACCGTTGGTGTATTCGGAGCTGCAGCATCTGCCAGCCTCCTGCTGGGAGGAGATGCCGAGCAGATAGCCGCCGCCATGGGCATCGCAGGGAGCATGTCGTCCGGGTCTATGAGCTTTCTCACAGACGGCTCTTGGACTAAGCACCTCCATCCGGGCTGGGCCGCACACGCCGGCATCATTGCCGCAACGCTGGCAGCGAACGGATATCGCGGGCCCACCAATGTATTGGAACCACCCCACGGTTATTTCGCGGGCCACTCGGACCGCCAAAGTTCATTGTTGGTAGTCGCCGGGCTGGGAGTCCGACCCTTCGCCATCGAACGCACCAGCACGAAGGCTCATGGCTGCTGTCGCTACGAACAGGCGGCGTTGGACGCCATCCTCGAGCTACGTCGCCAGCACAACCTCAAGTCTGATCAGGTGGCAGCCGTGACCATCGGCGTCCTCGACGCCGGTTGGGAGATTATTGCCTCGCCAATCGAGGAAAAACGCCGACCCAACAACCGGGTGGGAGCCCAATTCAGTATGCCGTTCGGAGCCGCGGTTGCTCTGCTGCACGGCAGGGCATCGGTGCACGAGCATACCGACGAAGCTACCCTCGACCCTCGCCTCCATGCGCTTATGGATTTGGTGGTGTGTCAGCGCGACCCGTCGCTTGAAGTGGATTTCCCTGAGAAGTGGCCCTCAAGCGTCGAAATCCGCCTGAATGACGGTCGGACCGTGTCGGCACGAATCGATTACCCAAAGGGTGACCCGGAGAACCCCTTCACTTCAGTCGAGCTGGCGAGCAGATTGCACGATCTGGCCGCGCTGGTCCCCGAGGTAGTCCGTGGCCAAGTCATCGCTGCCATAGGAAGACTTTCACACGGAGGCACGCTGGGTAGCCTCGGCGAATCGCTCTCTTCAGCCTGGCCGGCGCGTTGAATCGACCTTCGAGCTGTTTGCCGAACTCACCGCCGTGATTGACCCACCCCTCGAAGGGAACCCTTTCGCTGCCGGGATGGCGGTCCCGGGCTTGGCCGACTTGACCGACCCGTGACGATGGGCTTCGATCAGCACAACAAGACGGAGTGCGGCATTCCAGGCCAGAATCCAAGGCGTGTCCAGGTCAGGTCACCTTGTTTCGGATGTATGTCCAGTCTCGGATCCAACGGTAAGCGTGCCGAGAAGGGGGCTGCGGTGCCTGGGTCTCGAGCCAGCGGATTGGCAAAACCGGGTTCACGAAGGAGTGTACGCAGCCGCTTCCTGCCCACGCTCCGTCCCCTTCTCCAAGGTGAAAACGCTCGCCGTCCAGTTCAATGTCCACCTCTCCCTCGATGATGAAGTAGGCCTCCTCAAAGGGGTGGTCGTGCGGCCCGGCGACACCCGCCTGGTCGTAGCCCACCATGAACATCGTCTGGAGGTGAGAGCCAAGGTCGGAGTCCACCATCATCTTGATGTTGATACCGCTGTAAACCAACAGGGCGGTCCGCATGCTGGCCGACTCGGTGAGCTTGTCCTGGGTCTGCTGGTTCTTGTCGAGGCTGCCCCGGTCGACGTGGCCGAAAGAGCGGGTTCGCGG
>Ga0209431_10004170_pt1 | contig 11348 bp, 10 predicted proteins | sample RifCSP13_3_FD_184021 | JGI IMG/M metagenome (GOLD analysis project Ga0209431, IMG submission 184021) | Soil microbial communities from Rifle, Colorado - Rifle CSP2_sed 13_3 (SPAdes) (version 2) | ecosystem: Environmental > Terrestrial > Deep subsurface > Rock core/Sediment | place: Rifle...
GCTGGATATGTCCGAGTTTATGGAGCGCCACACCGTCAGCCGGCTGGTGGGTGCGCCTCCCGGTTACGTGGGTTACGAAGAATCCGGCCAGCTGACCGAAGCCCTGCGGCGCCGGCCCTACTCGATTGTCGTCTTCGACGAGATCGAAAAGGCCCACCCGGAGGCCCACAACATGCTGCTCCAGATTATGGAAGAGGGGCACCTGAGCGATGCGCGCGGGCGCAAGGTGGACTTCCGCAACGCGCTGATCGTGATGACCTCTAACGTCGGCGCCGACATGATCAAACGGCAGACATCGCTCGGCTTTGACCTCAAACGGGACGAGGAACTGGAAGAGCGTCTGGTGTACCAGGAGATGCGCCGTAAGCTGATCGACGCGCTCAAGCGCGTCTTCCGCCCCGAGTTCATCAACCGGGTGGACGCCGTGATCGTTTTCCGCGCCCTCAACAAGGATAGCATCCGCCAGATCGTCCAGCTCGAGATCAATAAGGTCGCGGAACGGGTGGAGGAACACGATATCGTGCTCAACGCCACCCCGGCCGCGCTGGATGCCCTGGCTGATCTCGGCTACGACCCGGAGATGGGCGCCCGCCCGCTCAAGCGCGTCATCCAGCAGAAGGTTGAAGACGCCCTGTCGGATGCCATGCTGGCAGGCGAGTTCGAGGACGGCGATACCATCGTGATCGACGTTATCGAGGGCGAGATCAAACTGCGCAGCAGCGAAGAGGACAGCCCGGAGAAATCCGCCGAGGCGGAGGCCATGACCCCCTAGAAAGAGCGTTTCTTGAGCGGTCATCTAGGAGTCATGCGTTGATCTCTTCCCCCTCCCTGCGTCTGGGAGGGGGAATTTTAATTTGTTCACCGGAAACGCTTGCACCGCTGGGGCCGGGACCGGGCGCGGTTATAATCAAAGCATGCCGAAGACAAGAACACAGTATGTATGCCAGCAATGCGGCCGCCAGTCTGCCCGCGATATGGGGCGTTGCCCACAGTGTGGGGCGTGGAACAGCATGGTCGAGGAGGTAGTCGCCGCGCCGGCGGTTAAAGCGCGCCCGCAGGCACACGCCTGGGCAGGGGCTTCGCAGCCGCGCCGCCTGTCCGAGATCGGGGAAGAGACTGAGGAGCGCCTGCCGCTCCCGATCGGGGAATTCGCCCGCGTGCTGGGTGGGGGAATCGTCCCCGGCTCGATCGTCTTGATCGGCGGCGACCCTGGAATTGGCAAGAGCACATTGCTTCTCCAGGCGGCGCTCGAGATGGCCCGCGCCGGGGGGGTGCTGTACGTCTCCGGCGAGGAATCAGAACGGCAGATCAAGATGCGCGCCATCCGCCTGCTGCGCGGTGAAGACGGAGCAGCTGGCGAGATGCCGGAAGACCTGTTCCTGGTGACGGAAACCAACCTGGAGGTCATCCTGGATCACGTCGTCGCCGTCCACCCTGAGCTGCTGATCGTCGACTCGATCCAGACCACCACCTTGCCGGAGCTCGAATCGTCCGCCGGATCGGTCTCACAGGTGCGCGAGAGCGCTACCCGGCTACGCGAGCTGGCCAAAGCGAGCGGCATATCGGTGTTCTTGATCGGGCACGTGACAAAAGAGGGGACGATCGCCGGGCCACGCGTCCTGGAACACATCGTCGATACCGTGCTCTATCTGGAGGGCGACCGCTTCCAGACCTACCGCCTGCTGCGATCGGTGAAGAACCGCTTCGGCGCCACCTCGGAAGTGGGGGTTTTCGAGATGGGCGAGCGGGGCATGGTCGAGGTCAGCAATCCCTCGGAAGCCTTCCTGGCAGAGCGAATGGTCAATGCCCCGGGTTCGGCGATCGCCGTCACCATGGAAGGAACTCGCCCAATCCTGGTGGAGGTCCAGGGTCTGACCAGCCCGACCACCTTCGGCAACGCCCGCCGCACACCCAACGGAGTCGATTTCAACCGCCTGCTGCTTACTGTGGCGGTGTTAAACCGCCGGCTGGGGTTGCACTTGAGCGAACAGGATGTGTTCGTCAACGTGATCGGCGGCATCCGGGTAGAAGAGCCGGCTGCGGACCTGGCGATCGCGGCTGCCATCGCTTCTTCGACGCGCGACGCGCCGGTGCGGGCCGATACGGTGCTGATCGGCGAGATCGGCCTTTCCGGCGAGGTGCGCATGGTCGGGCAGATGCCGGCGCGCCTGCGCGAGGCCGCCAACTTGGGTTTCAAGACGGCCATCGTGCCCCGGCGCATGCGGCGCGGCGAGGCCTGGCCGGGCAATATCGAAGTACTGGAAGCCCGCTCCCTGCGCCAGGCGCTCGAGATCGCCCTGCTGCCCGTGAAGTAAGTCTGTGCTGTTTCTAATATTAAATCTACGCAAACCTACATTGACTCAAGGTAAACTAATCTGATACATTTGCACAGATTAATTCTGGGATGCGAGAGCCATACCGGGAGAGGGCATGTTTTTAAAGCGTTTCCAATTGGGGTTGGTGCACCTGGCTGTCGCCATGACCTTGGTCCCCATCAACAGTACCCTGAACCGGGTGATGATTAAAGAGCTGGCCATTTCGGCCACGCTGGTTGCTATCCTGGCTTCCCTGCCGTATTTGTTTTCCCCCATCCAGGTCTTCATCGGATCGTTTGCCGACCGGCACCCCCTGCTGGGCTGGCGGCGCACGCCTTACATCCTGACCGGTCTGCTGCTGTGCGTGCTCGGCGTGGTGGTTTCCCCGCTGGCGGCCTTCTCGATGGCGTCCACCTATTGGGCCGGGCTTTTGATCGGCTTACTCGCTTTTGGCGCCTGGGGGATGGGATATAACTTCGCAGCGGTCTCGTATCTTTCGCTGGCTTCGGAGCTCTCCGGCGAAAAGGGTCGCGCCAGGACTATCGCCACCATGTGGTTCATGATGATCGTCGGGATCATCTTCACTGCGGTGCTCCTCAGCCGGCTGGTCGATCCTTATACGCCGGAAGCGCTGCAGCGCGCCTTTTGGATCATCGGTATGCTTGCGCTGGTGCTGGGGGCGCTTGGCATTCTCGGATTGGAGAAGCGCAACGCGGCCGGGGAAGCGGTCGCGGCAGAGCAGTTCTCCTGGAGGATGGCCTTTGGGGCTGTGCGGGAAAATCCGCAAGCCAGCCTTTTCTTTGTCTACCTGGTGCTTTTATTGATCGCCCTGCTCGGCCAGGACATCCTGCTCGAACCGTTTGGCGCCCAGGCCTTCGGCATGCCGGTTACGGAGACGACGCGCATTACGGCGGTCTGGGGAGGCTTTACCCTGATCGCTTTAGTCGTCGCGGGGGCTCTCGAGAAGCGCACCAACAAGCGTACGGTCGCCGCCTGGGGAGGCTGGGGGGCTTTGACCGGCTTTCTTCTGATCGTACTTAGCGGGCTGATGATCGACGCCCGGATTTTCTACATAGGGGTCGTGCTGCTCGGCTTCGGCACCGGCTTTTCGACCGTTTCGAACCTCTCCCTGATGCTCGACATGACCACCGTGGGTAAGGTGGGGCTCTTCATCGGCGCCTGGGGCATGGCTAACGCCATCTCCCGGTTGATCGGCTCCATTCTAGGCGGGGCCGTACGCGACCTGCTAACCATCGTCCTTCCTGATCCATCACTGGCTTACGTTGTCGTGTTCGCCATCCTGGCGATCTTACTGCTCTTCTCCCTGTTCATGTTAAACCGGATCGACGTCCAGGCCTTCCTCGAAAACGCCGAACAGACTTCGTTGGTCGAGCGGGCCGCTCTGGCGAGTGAAACTTCCTGAACCGATTGATCGATGCCCCACCATCAAAAAGTATCCACACCGGGTGAATGGTTAGGCTTGAGTGAGGTAGCTCAGCTCCTGGGGGTTCATCCGAGCACGGTTCGCAGCTGGTCGGACCAGGGGCATCTGCCGGTCCACCGAACCCAGGGTGGGCACCGCCGCTACCGGCGCAGCGAGGTCGAGCTGTGGATTCAGTCCCGCCAAACCAATGGTCCTGGCGAGGGCAATCTGGTCGTCCAGAACGCCCTGCGCAATACGCGCCTGCAGATCAGCGAGGGACGCCTCGAATCCGAGGCATGGTATCAAAAGCTGGATGAAGAAGCCCGCAACCAATACCGGCGCAGCGGGCGGGCGCTCTTGCAGGGACTGCTCGGATACCTGGCGGGGGAAGACGCAGTTGCCGGGGCGGAAGCCCGCTCGCTGGGTTACGAATATGCCTCGCGCGGCTGGAGGCATGGACTGAGCGCGGCAGAAGCCACCCGGGCCTTCCTGTTCTTCCGCAGCGTCCTGCTCGAGTCGATGCTCACGGTTTACACCGCCGCTTCGGTGTACTCGCCCAGCGCCTGGAGTGATATGCTCATCCGGATCACCTCTTTTACCGACCAGATCCAGATCACCTTGCTCGAAACTTACGACGCTTACCAGCGAGGCAGCCGGTGAGCCGGCCCAGCCAGCGCTTCTCCCCCACGCGGTGGTCGAAGTACATGGTGCCTGCCCTGCTGGCTTTGCTTCTTCTGGTCTTGATTGCCATCCTGCTGCTGGTTGGCCTATCTATGCTCGGGATCACTCCTGGAGTCTAGGTTCCTGATCGAATCTTTTCGTCTCCTAAAATTGGAGGTCCTCATGCAATACATATCCATTCTATCGACCATCATAACCTTTATCTTTGCGGTCGCAGTATTCCGCCGCTACAACCAACGGAAGGGGGTATATTTGCTCCTATGGGGCCTGGGGTTGATCTTTTACGGTCTGGGCACATTTTCGGAGGCTGTCCTGGCGTTCACCTTCAGCCCATTTGCTCTTAAAGTCTGGTATATTACTGGAGCTATGCTGACGGCAGCCTGGTTGGGCCAGGGCACGGTTCACCTGCTGGTGCGCAAACCCAGGGTGGCGTTCACCCTGACGGTCATCCTGGCGCTGGTGTCTGTGATCGCCGCGCTGCTCGTGCTCGCTGCCCCGGTTGATACCGCAGCAGCGGCTGCTTACGACGTGAACGCGCCGGCCTCTGCCCAGTATCAAGACATCCTGGTGCGAAGCGGCGGCATTACCTTGCTGACCATCCTGCTGAACGTTTACGGGACGGTCACCCTGGTGGGCGGGGCGATCTACTCTGCCTATATCTTCTGGCGCAAGCACGTACTCGCCGACCGCATGGTTGGGAATATCCTGATCGCAGCCGGCGCGTTGTTCCCCGCCATGGGCGGCAGCTTCCTCAGGGCGGGGCTGCCGGATTGGCTGTACTTGAGCGAGCTGTTCGGCGTGGTCCTGATGTACGCCGGTTTCGTGAAGGCGACCGCCTATCGCCCGCTCGCCGAACCACAAGGGGTAGCTTCCGTATCCACGGACTAGAATATTCTGGAGGCATTTGTGCCGGTAAACGAATCGACTTTGAGAAGTAATTCAATCCTGGAGATCCCGGTGATCTCACGCATTCGACGCAACCACGGGCTGGAACATGCCACGCTGCACATCCTGTCCGAGCGTAAGAGAAACACCAACATGGCAGGACATTCCGACCCCGGCGGTTTCTGGGTGCTCGGTGATTTTTCCCTGGAGGAAGTCCAAGAGGCTGTCGACGAGGCGCTGACCCGTATGCGCAACGGGGAACACGACCTGGCGGTCCACCGCAACTGCGGCACGAACTACGTCACTGCCGGTATGCTGGCCGGGCTGGTTGCCGGGGCAAGCATGCTCGGCGCGGGCAGCCGTGTGCGGGACAAAGTGGAGCGCCTGCCGATGGCGATGGTCCTGGCTACCCTGGCCTTAATCGCCGGGCAGCCGCTTGGCCGGAAGATCCAGCAGAATATCACCACCTGCGGCGACCCCGGCGATCTGGAAATTGTCGAGATCGCATCTACGAATCGCGGGGGGATGAAAGCCTACCGGGTGACGACGCGAGGCTGAGCATGGCAGACCGGCCGGTTATCTATCTGTTTCATGGAGACGACGAGCCGGCCATTCATGGCGAGATAGAAAAACTGAAAGCCAGGGTCGGTGGTCCGGGGACTCTGGAGATGAACTTCACCAGGCTGGACGGACGGGTCCTGGCTTTCGATCAGCTGGTGACCGCCTGCGCCACCATGCCGTTCCTGGCAGAGCGCCGCCTGGTGCTCCTCGACCATCCCCTGGCTTACGCGAAAGACGAAGCGAACCGAGAGAAACTACTCGATTTCCTGGATCGGGTTCCGGCCAGCACCGCCCTCGTCCTGATCGAGCACCTGCCTCTGACCAGTCCAAGAGACAGGAAGGCTGGAAAAATCCACTGGTTGGAACTTTGGGCAAAGGGAGCTGGCGAACGAGTTTACTTGCGGGAAAAGGGGATGCCGACCGGTCAGAACGAATTACCGGCCTGGATCCAGAAGCGCGCCAGGGAATATGAAGGAGAGTTTACCGGGAGCGCAGCGAAGCGCCTGGCAGAGTTATCAGCCAGTGATGCCGCTGCCTTAGACCAGGAAATTATGAAGCTGCTGACTTACGTCGGGGGACAACGTCCGGTAGACGTAACGGATGTCGACCGGCTGGTGGTCGTAATCCCAGAGACCGACATCTTCACGCTGGTAGACGCTCTGGGAAACCGGGATGGGCAGGCAGCAGTGACCATGTTTCACCGTTTGCTTGATGAACAGGATGTGCAGTCAATCTTCCCGATGATAGTCAGGCAGTTCCGGTTGTTGTTACTGACCAGGGAATTGTTGGAGGCAGGTGCAATCGATACAGACGTTGCGAAAACCCTCGGGCTACACCCCTATGTGGCTCGCAAGGTTTTCGCCCAGGCTCGCCAATTCAACCTGCCCGTATTAGAAGCGGTCTACCACCGTCTGTTGGAGATCGACGTGGCTGGCAAGACGGGGGTAATGGAACCAGGTCTGAACCTGGATGGATGGATGGCGGAACTCACCGCTGAGGGCATCTAAACCGGAGAGCCTTGCTTGCCGCCGATGCCAATCCAGAAGTGGTTGGGCAGCACCGATTTGGTGGTCTTTACTTCGATTTCCCCGGCTTTGACCCCTTGATTCCCATTCTGGGTTGAATTTGCCATACTCGGGTGGACGTAGCATAAGTCAGGCTGTCTGCCATACTTCTGCTGGTAATAGATGGCAGCACGCTGAATCTTTTGATTGAGATCGGTCTTCACGTCGTTGTCGAACCAAAGCATTCCGATATTCATTATGCGCATCCTTCCGTCAAATTGTTAGTGGTATGAAACGAATAATTTGCCTGTTTATCCGGACAGTGAAACCAGGTTTCCAATTCGGGATAAGCGACTGTGTAATATTCTCGGAGTGGAGCAGGTCGATCGCAGTATTCGGTACGCTATAATTCGAAATCTGGGTTTGGAATAATGAAGAGAGCTGCGGGTCTAGAGGTGAAAGTGATCGATCCGGCAAGGTGGCAATTGTCCAGATCTCGGAACCAGGTCCTTTAGAGATCAACCATTTCAAGTGCAGAAATACTTCGTAATCCAGACGGTCTCCGGTCAATGCTCCAAAATCGTCGATAGCCAAAATAAAGGCAGGCCCGCGCTCCCTTCCGAAACGCCTTTGTTCTGCCAGGGCGCTGAGCTCAAGAATGATCTCGCTCGCCTGGCGCTCATAGGGAGCTGCTAGGACCTGGCAATGAGGATAATTGAGCAGGCCAGCCATTTCATCCGGATGAGGAGTGATCACGCAGAAATTGACTCTATCTGGAGGATTTAAAACAGCCGCAGAACCGAGAATCGTCTCAAGCAACTGGGATTTCCCGCACCGGGCAGCACCTTGAATGAGCAACGAACCAGCCGTTGGATCCTTCAGATTTAGCATGAGGGGTAAGCCATCTTCGCAGATGCCAAAAACCAGGGAAAAAGGTGGGAAGGGTCCGAATGCGTCCAGCACTTCGTCTAGGGTGAGCGGCATGGGTGGAGGAAAACCATCCGAGATATTGATTCCATTAACGATCTCCCCTTCCAGGACTTCGATGGGGTATCGTTCATCAACCATTTCCCTGTTCGAATGGTTGTTTATACGCTGGTGCATGGTATTCTCCTGATGTGGTTTGATTGGTCAGGTATCGATATAAATAGAACGAGTGTTCTGTTTAATTTATCAGAACACTCGTTCTATGTCAAGAGGCAGATTCCACCTCTTTACCTGGCAGTTTCGCAACTTCTCAGGATCAGTCTCTCATGGTGTATTTGGTACATTCGATCTCGAAAATCTGTGGGATACAGCCTCCGCTTATCCAGCTACCCGACCGGCTGCACCTTCCAGATACTCATCCATAGCGAACAATAAAGCATCAATATCTTCCATCAGGGTATCCCCCATGTGGGCGATGCGGAAGGTCTTGCCTTTCAATTGTCCATACCCGCTGGCGATTCGCATCCCCCGCCGCATTAAGAACGCGTTGAGGTTATCCAGGACGAATCCTTCTGGGCTGGCAACCGTGGTTACCGTCAGCGAACGGTAACCCGGGGCGGCAAATAACCTCAGGCCGCATCGTTCCCCCCAGTTCTGGACGCGCTCAGCCAAGGCGCTATGCCGGGCGAAGCGCGCTTCAAGCCCTTCTTCCAGGATGCGCTCCAGCTTGTAATCCAGCGCATAGATCAAGGACATGGCAGGGGTTGCCGGGGTGGAATCCTTACGCCTGTGCTCCTCCATGCGGATCAGGTCGAAATACCAGCCGCGCTGCGGGACTTGGCGGGCGTACTCCATCGCCCGGTCGGATACTGCGGCGAGCGCCAGTCCGGGCGGTAGTGCCAGGCACTTTTGGGAGGAGGTCAGCACCATATCCAGTCCCCAGGCGTCCATTTCAAGCCGTACCCCCCCCAGCGAAGAGACGGCGTCCACGCAAATCAACGTCTCCGGGCTGGCGGAGCGGGCTGCCTCGGCGATCTCCCGGATGGGGTTCTGCACGCCGGCCGAGGTCTCGTTATGGGCGATGGTGAGCAGCTCGTAGGGCTTCTCTTGAAGGGCTTCGGCGACCATTTCCGGCAGGAGCGGCTGGCCCCATTCCACCTCCAGCAGGTCGGCCTGTTTTCCATTTGAAAGGGCGACGTCATACCAGCGCTTGCTGAAGGCTCCATTTACGCAGCTCAGCACGTCTCGTTTGGCCAGGTTACGCACGGCTGCTTCTTGCAAACCGGTGCCCGAGGCGGTGACGATAAAAACAGGCACCTGGGTTAAAAAGACCTGGCGGGCGTTCTCTGAAGCGCGTTGGAAGATGGTCTCGAACTCCGGGCCGCGGTGCGGCAGCATGGGAGCGGTTTGGGCAGCCAGGACATCCGGGCTAACGTCTACTGGGCCAGGGACAAACATGGGTGACATGAATTCCTCCAATAATATCGGGATGGGCCTCAGGAACCGGCCTGGAAAGCGATCAGACAGATTCGCGTTTATTTTACCAGGGCGGCGGGTAGGATTGGCAGGCGCTGGGGCATTCGCTTGAGAGGAGGGGCTGGCGGCTCCGTACTGCCGTCTCATGGAGACTGCTATAATTGCGAGCATGCGCCGAACATTTATCTGGGTACCGTTGCTTATCCTGGTGCTGGCCTGCCAGGCGCTGGCTTCGTTGACCATCCCCCCTACCCAGCCAGCCTCCCCAACCTCATTTCCTGCAATTACTGCCACCGCCTTTCCAAGCGATTCTCCTACAGAAGATTTACCCCCCACTGCCGTCCCCTCCAGCGTTCCCACAGGAGTACCTATGCCGGGCTTCACGGTGCGCTTCCATCCGGATGGGTCGCTTTATTCCGGCGATCAGGTGAGCCTGGAGGTGATCGCGCCGCCTGGCGTCGATGTGGCGCAGAAGAAGGTCCTGGTTGAGGCGCCGGGAAACCCCCCGGCAGACCTGGGTTCGGCAGACTTCGGATCATTCGGCATCGGGGGGCGTTCACAGGCTACCATGACCTGGGCCTGGGATACCTCCGGGCTGGCGCCCGGCGATTTTGTGCTGGATTTCCAGGTGCTGCCCGAAGGGCCATCCTGGTCCACAACCGTCAACCTGCACCCGGCCAAAGACGTTCCGCCTCCCGAACCCCAGGCCGCCTGGGAGACCGTGGAGAGCGAATGCTGCGTGGTGAGCTACATCACCGGCACCGAAGCGGCGCGTGACATCGAGGAGCTGCTGGAAATCGCCGACGAACAGGGGCGCAGTACGGTGAGCCAGATGGGTATCGAGTTCAGCGATCAGATCCCGGTCACGCTGGTATCGCGCGTGGTAGGGCACGGCGGTTTCGCGGCCAACGAGATCTACGTTTCTTACCTGGATCGCAACTACGCCGGCAACGATTTTTCCCAGGTGCTGCACCACGAGATGATCCACCTGCTCGACGGGCGCCTGGGCGGCGACCTGCGCCCCTCGATCCTGGTAGAAGGCCTGGCAGTGTATTTATCCGGCGGTCACTTCAAGAAGGAACCGTTGTTCTCACGAGCCGCCGCTCTGGTCGAGATGGGACGCTACATCCCGCTCGCCACGTTGGCGGACTCGTTTTACACTTCCCAGCATGAGATCGGCTACTTAGAAGGCGCTGCCCTGGTCAAGTACCTGGTCGACAGATTTGGCTGGGAGGCCTTCGATGAGTTCTACCGCGACATCGAGGATCAACCCAGCGGCAAGCAGTCGGATGCGCTGGACGTGGCCCTACAGGATCACTTTAGCTTGTCCTTAAACGAGCTGGAGCAGCGCTTCTTGACGGCGCTCAACCGCCAGCAGACCAACCCGGACATGTATGACGACTTACGTCTGACAATCGAATATTACGATACAGTGCGCCGCTACCAGCAGCTGTTGGACCCCTCCGCATATTTTCTGACAGCCTGGCTGCCGGATGGCGAGCAGATGCGCCAGCGGGGCATCGTCGCCGATTACCTGCGCCACCCAAACGGTCCGGACAACCAGGAGATCGAGACTTTGTTGATCCAGGCCGATCGGGACTTGCGCGCCGGGGACTATTCAGAATCAGAGCAGACCCTGATTACGATCAACAGGCTGCTGGATTCGTTCGAAGCCAGTGATTTGGAAATAGCGCTGGCGAATGGGTTTCTACACTAACTTCGCTCATACCTATGCAGGTGGTCGAAAGAAATTCGAACCTGAAGCCCGTCATCCTGAGTGGAAGGCGAAGGATCTCCCCTCCACCGGCAGAGATGCTTAGATGAAATAAAACAGCCCAGGCCAAGGTGAGCCTGGGCTGGTGCCTGCTTAATCGTTCGTCAGCAATTGGGCAGGAAAGGTAGCAGGTTGCACCACAGGAAGTTCGCATCGATATACCACAGGGTGGCGGCGCCAGCCAGGCAAGCCAGCACCAGCAGACAGCCACAACCGCCCCATAACCAGACTCGCCGGGAGCGGCTCTCTTCAGGGTAAAGCGGTTCGATCGGTTGGGGCGGGACGCGGCCTGAATATGCGGG
>Ga0209431_10004171_pt1 | contig 11347 bp, 9 predicted proteins | sample RifCSP13_3_FD_184021 | JGI IMG/M metagenome (GOLD analysis project Ga0209431, IMG submission 184021) | Soil microbial communities from Rifle, Colorado - Rifle CSP2_sed 13_3 (SPAdes) (version 2) | ecosystem: Environmental > Terrestrial > Deep subsurface > Rock core/Sediment | place: Rifle...
CCTAAGGGGAAACAGGCTCTGCTGAGGAGCAACCTGTCAGCAATAAGCTTCATGGATGCACTGCATTTTGGGAAGGGTTCTATCCCTTCCCTTTTTTGCAAATGCAGGTATCCTATATGGCTAAGAAAACCTAGCCATTAATATTCTAAGCATTCAAAGAATAATCTACAAAAACAACCTTCTATCAGCAGACCCTTTATTACTACCAGGGCTGCATTGCCTCGCTTTAATTTTTATAGAATGTGAGCTGTATCCTTTGGGAAACAGATTCTTAACGAACTGCAAGGGATGCTAACAGGCTCACAAAAGTTGTTTTTGTAGATATTATATTATTTACCCCATGAAGACACATACGGCTGTTTATTTTTCAATACAAATTTTATTCTACTGAGTAGCTTTTTCGCTATTCTTACTATTGATTCATTGGGTTCCATTCGTTTGCAATATTCAAGATGACTTTTTAATAATACCGGATCATGCCGTACTGCAACCCATGCACTTTCAATGATTGCAGCGCGTAATATGCTATGACCTCTTGGCGTAATATCTCCTGTTATTTCTTTTTCTCCTGAGCTATTTGTCGAGGGAACCAGGCCGATATAACAACACAATTTGTCGAGATTGCTAAATCGGTTAATGCTCTCCACTTCAGTCAGTACCGTCATGGCCGTTAATACGCCTATACCCGAAAGACTTCTCAACCATATAACTTCATTTTGATAGGGTTCAGTCTGACTTAATTTTTGAATTTGCTTTGTTAAATCCAGAACGGATGCTCTTAAATTCTTACTCTGGTGTATGAAGGAACCCAGGGATTTTTTCCCGCTTTCTTCAGTTAATTCAATGGATTCAAGCCAGGTCATAAACCTATTGGACCAATGACTTTGAGGCTTACTGAATGACTCGGGATATTCAATGCCATGATAATGTAAGAAGGATTTAATCCGGTTCTTAAACCTGGTTAGATCTTTTACCATTGTTGCACGTGCTCTTAAAAGCCCTCGGTCTTCGAGTGTTTTTATACTTGGAACATAAATAGCTTTAAGATCACCACTGCGCAGTGATCTTGCAATTTTTCTGCTATCTCTTTTATCTTCCTTTTGCACTCTTTCCTTATTTGTTGTTGGGATGTCAGCCGGATTAACAACAATGGAATTTATCCCGAGTGATATCAGCTTATTATGTATCCAATATCCGCAAAAACCCGCTTCATAGGCGGAATGATAAATGCCGCCCGGAAAGTTTCTTTTCAAATACTGATATAATAGCTCAGGATTAGGATCCTGGGAAAAAGTCTTTACCGCCACCTTTTCTGTCAGAATCGTCACCTTCCAGCTTTTCAAATGCACATCAAACCCTACAAAAATGTTTTGATTACTAAAATCAATTTTGTTACTTTGAGTTTCCATAAGTTTCAGGTTTTTATTTGTTTAGATTGCCAAATCCAAAACTAAATAACTTCCTGAAACTTATTTTTATGCAAACATAGGGCCTTTGGGGGTGCGGCATTATAATTATGTTATTCATTGTTGATAGTCATTTAAAATTAAATGAGTAAATTTTAATGGTATAAAAATCTGGAAGGTATATACAGTGATTAAAAAAATTCATAACTGGTCTATCAATTTTTTACCAATAAATGCACTTTAATATAGTGTTTAAGTCAGAAAATTTTGTTATATTATTCATTATAAATGAACTTTTTAAAGCGGTTGTGCTGTTACTTTTCCCTTTGCTTATGTTTTTAGCCTGAAAAGTGACGATTCGTTTGCGCTTATGGACTATATTTTTATAAATAAGCATTTTGCATTGCATTTTTTAATTTACCGATATTAACTAATTAACTAGGGAGGAAACTAACTATGAATGAAAAACCAAAAATTCTAATTATTGAGGATGATATCGATTTGGTGGCTGCAATAAAAATAATGTTGGAAAATAAGGGTTATAATGCAATAGTTGCATATGATCCGGAAGAAGGTAACGAGACATTAAGACGGGAAAGACCCGATTTGATCATTCTTGATGTTATGTTCGGAAGTAAAGGTGATTCAAAAGGTTTTGAATTTGCGCAAAAAATAAAACATGACAGACAATTTGCCGGTATACCGATATTAATGCTGACATCAATTAATACCAAAAAACCTTATTTTAATTTCTCACCTGATACCGATGGTGAATATTTGCCTGTAGATTCCTTCCTCGATAAACCAGTTCAATCTGATGTACTGTTTCTTAAAGTTCAAGATCTTTTAAATCAAAAAAACAGCAAATGGCAAAATTGGCCTGAAAAAGAAGAATAGCTGTTCCGGCCGTTATTTATGATATGTTCTTTATCCCTAAATGTTTGTTTGTATTTTACTTGACTTTGGTCATTATTTTTCTTAAATTTTTATGCAGATTGAAAAAGTGCTAATACGCAATAATCAAATGAGTAAATAATATGGAATTCAGTCCCCGAATTGTTGCATTTCTCTGCAACTGGTGTTCATATACCGGCGCTGATCTGGCAGGAACATCAAGGATGGAATATAAATCCAATGTTAGAGCAATCAGGGTAATGTGTTCAGGTCGAATTGAACCCACATTCTTGCTAAGAGCATTTATCAGAGGTGCTGATGGGGTGCTTGTTTGCGGATGTCACCCAGGCGACTGCCATTATCAGGAAGGGAATTACCGTTGTCTTCGGAGGTTCTTATTGCTGAAGAAATATATTGTGCAGATGGGAATAGAGACAGAAAGACTAAAGCTTGAGTGGATCAGCGCCAGCGAGGGCAAGCAATTTGCTGACCTGATCAACAGCTTTACTGAAACAATTACAGATCTTGGACCTTGTAAAATTAAAGAAACCATGAAGGTTTTGACATAGACATTAAATTACACATCATGGAAGAACCAAAGCCAAAACTTAAACTTGCCGTATACTGGGCGGCTGCCTGTGGAGGTTGTTGTGTATCAGTGCTTGATGTACACGAGAAACTTTTCGATGTGATAGCGGCTGCCGATCTTGTATTTTGGCCTATTGCCTTGGATATCAAGTACAAAGATGTGGAAGATATGCCCGATAATCATATTGATGTCACTCTTTTCAATGGGGCGGTCAGGAATAGCGAAAACGAACACATGGCTAAACTGTTACGGAAAAAAAGTAGAATTCTTGTTGCTTATGGTAGTTGTTCGCATCTTGGTGGTATTCCGGGTTTGGCCAACTTTTCGACCAAAGAAGATATTTTCCGCAGAGTTTATGAAGAATGTGAATCAGTCGTAAACCCGGAAAATATAATACCTCTTTCTGAATATGAGGTACAGGATGGTATAATTGAGTTACCGGTTTTTTATAATGATGTTCGTTCTCTTGCGCAGGTCGTAGAGGTTGATTATTATATTCCCGGTTGTCCTCCGCAAACGGAAAGACTGATCGAGGTATTTGTCGCCATCGTCACCGGAGCTGAACTTCCTCCGAAGGGTTCCGTTATCGGAGCCGGAAATAAAGCTCAATGTGATGAATGTATCAGGAAAAAAACAGAGAACAAGCGTATTAAAAAGTTTTACCGCTCGTGGGAAATTGCTGACGATGGTGAAACCTGCTTTATGGAACAAGGAGTTTTATGCATGGGCCCCGCAACACGAGCCGGATGCGGACATCGTTGCATTAAAGGCAATTCTCCCTGCCGCGGTTGTTACGGACCTCCTTCCGATGTAACCGACCCCGGGGCTAAAATGATGTCAGCTATTGCCGGTATTATTGATGAAAAGGAACCGGAAGAAATCAAAAGGGTCCTTGAGGATATTGTCGATCCGGCCGGCGTCTTTTATCGATTTAGTTTGCCTGTCTCATTAATAAGGAGAAAACTATCATGAAAAGGATCACAATTGACCCGATCACCCGACTTGAGGGCCATGGTAAAATCGAGATTTTTCTGAACGAAGAAGGAGAAGTCAACAATGTGTATTTCCAGGTCCCCGAACTCAGGGGATTTGAAAAATTCTGCGAAGGGAGACCAGTAGAAGAGCTTCCTGCGATTGTCGCAAAAATATGCGGTGTATGCCCGGGCTGTCATCATATGGCATCGGGTAAGGCTGTTGATGTTGTATTCGGTGTCGAACCTCCACCCACTGCAAAGAAGCTAAGGGAGCTTTTTTATATGGCACATTTTGTCCATAGTCATATCGCCCATTTTTATGCTCTTGCTGCACCCGATTTCGTTGTTGGTCCGGATGCACCGCCGGATAAAAGAAACATACTGGGAGTGATTGAAAAGGTCGGTAAGGAAATCGGAATGGAAGTCATCAAACAACGTCGTATCGCACAGGAAATCCAGGCTTTGCTTGGCGGGCACCAGACCTTTGTAGTGATGAATATCCCCGGTGGTGTGAGAAGGGGGCTTTCCGAACAGGAACGGGACGATATCATTAATAAAGCAAAGGGCTTTGTGGAATTCGCAAAATTCACACTCAATATTTTCGAAGATTATGTCCTTAAAAATAACAAATACGTCGATATCATTCTCAACGGGCCATATTCCCTAAAACTTCACTCAATGGGACTAGTGGATGAGAACAACAAGGTAAACTTCTATGATGGAAAAGTCAGGGTGGTGGATACAGAGGGAAAAGAGTTATACAAATATTCTCCATCCGAGTACCTTGATTATGTGGCTGAACGTGTTGAACCCTGGAGTTATCTTAAATTTCCGTTTCTCAAAAAGATTGGCTGGAAAGGATTTGTCGATGGGCAGAATTCCGGTGTATACCATGCCACGCCTTTATCCAGGTTAAATGCTGCCGATGGAATGGCAACTCCGTTGGCACAAAAGGAATACGAACGCATGTACAGCACACTTGGGGGGAAACCTGTTCATGCAACTCTTGCCATGCATTGGGCAAGACTCGTGGAGTTGTTATATGCTGCTGAACATTGTCTGGAACTCGCGATGGCCCCGGATATTACCGGCAAAGAATTGCGTGCTCCGCTTGGCCCGATTCCAGGTGAGGGAGTGGGTATTGTAGAGGCCCAGAGAGGTACCCTCACACACCACTATTGGACCGATGACAGGGGAATTGTCACTAAAGTCAATATCATTGTCGGAACGACGAACAACAATGCTGCCATCAGCATGTCGATTAAAAAAGCCGCTGAGGGCCTGATTAAAAAAGGCGTTGAAGTGACCGATGGCGTTCTGAATATGATCGAGATGGCATTCAGGGCCTATGATCCCTGTCTTTCTTGTGCAACCCATTGCCTTCCCGGACAAATGTCGATGATTCTTGAAATTCGTGAAGCAAATGGAGAATTACTGCAGCGTGTAATTAGAAATTAGTCCCCTCGGACAGGTTAGCGATATTTTAAATAACCAATACAGGAGGAATTATGCGAACCGGAGTTTATTTTTGCCAAATGGAAGAAAGCAGGAATCTCAATATTGATTCCATTGCAAAGTATTCGGCAAACCTTCCTGAAGTGGAGACGGTCCAGATATTAGGGTTAAAACCTCATCCTGAGGTGAAAATTCTTTGCGAACAGATCAAATCAAACAATCTGGGAAGGATTGTTATTGCAGGGGATATGCCGGGTTATTTTAAACCTGTTTTTACCAAAGCGATGGCAATGACAGGAGGCAACACGAATGAAATACGCCTTGCTTCTTTCCAGGAACATGGAGCAAGAGGTGAAAACGCAATGGACCGTGCCAAAGCCATTGTGGCCTGTGCCACAATGGGTGTTCCTTTCTCGCTCGTTGCGGTACCGGGTGGAAATCCCGTCAATCACTCAACGCTTATAATCGGGAGTGGTATAGCTGGAATCCAATCTGCCCTGGAGATAGCCAACGCCGGTAAACAAGTTTACCTGGTTGAGCAAACAGGAACAATAGGCGGTCATATGGCCATGTTTGACAAAACCTTTCCCACGCTGGATTGTGCAGCCTGTATTCTTACACCTAAAATGGTTTCTGTAGGACAACATGAAATGATCCGCCTGTTAACCAAATCGAAAGTAGTGGCTGTCACCGGTAAACCCGGATCTTACCGGGTGAAAATCAAACAAAGTGCACGATACGTCGATATCAAATCCTGTGTTGCCTGTAATCAATGTTCTGAAGTCTGCCCGGTAAAGGTCGAAAGTGAATTCGATGCAGGAATATCTTTACGGAAAGCAATTTATATCCCTTTTCCACAGGCTGTTCCCAATGCTTACCTGGTAGATGAAATAAATTGCACATATATCCTGTCTGAAGGGAAAAAATGCGGTACCTGCATGAAAAAATGTCCCAAGGAATGTATTAATCTCAACGAAATTGATCGTACGATAGATATCGAAGTCGGAAATATTATTCTGGCAACAGGCTATGAACTTCTGGATATAAGCAAAATAGAACAGTACGGATATGGGACCTATCCCAATGTGTTGACTTCTCTTGAATTTGAGCGTCTTACCAATGCATCAGGTACAACAGGTGGAAGGATTATTACCAAAACCAAACATATTAATAAAAAAACACAGAAGGAAGAGTGGATCTTTTCACCGGAGGGTATACCCCCACGAAGTGTTGCTCTTATTCATTGCGTCGGATCGAGAAACAAAAAATATAATCCATACTGTTCCCGAGTCTGCTGCATGTATTCCCTGAAATTCGCCCATCTGATAAAAGAAAAAATCCCCAATGTTACTGTTTATGAATTTTATATTGATATGAGAGCTTTCGGCAAAGGTTATGAAGAGTTTGCAGAACGGATCAAACAGGAAGGGACATTTGTTATCAGGGGGCATACGGCTTCCGTTGCAATGAATAACGGACAAATGATAGTACGTGGAGAGGATATTTTCAATGACAAGTTAGTTGAATTTAAGGTTGATATGGTTGTATTGGCAGTTGGCCTAATACCTGCACATGGTACAGAGGAACTTAGCAGGATGCTGGGAATACAAAGGGATACCGACGGTTGGTTTTCAGAGTTGGATTACAATGGCAGCCCAACCGATACCGATAAAGGTGGTATTTATGTGGCAGGAATGTGTCAGGCTCCAAAAGACATTCCTGATACAGTGGCACAGGCCTCCGCGGTGGCCGCAGGGGTTTTGCGCAGTCTTACAAGCGGGAAAGGTATCGGACACCTGAGCAGCCTTTCTCTCAGCGAAATCGAAGAAAGGGCTAAAAACATGCACACAATCTAAGGAGGTCATTATGGCAATCAGAGTAAATCCAAGGTTTATTGATGATCTGGAACGTTTTGGTGCCGAAGATGTAAAAATGTGCTACCAATGCGGTGATTGTTCAACAGTCTGTCCTCATGCTGATGATGTGTACAAATTCCCGCGTAAATCGATGCGCTTACTGCAAATGGGGCTGGCCCGGAAAATTGAAACCACCCTTGAACCATGGCTGTGTTATTACTGTGGTCAATGCTCAACACAATGCCCACGGGAAGCAGATCCGGGGGAAACAATGATGAGCCTGCGCCGGTGGCTTATCTCCCGTTATGACTTTACAGGAATCGCCCGTCAGTTTTTTAAATCGAGGATTACAGAGGTGCTTGCAATTTTCCTGATCGCTTTACTGACAGGAATATTTTTGTTGTATTATGGATTTTCTGGGGGAAGCATTCACATCTATGATGGAGAGGGAGCATTCTTACCCAGTCCGTTCATTCACAAATTCGATCTCACAGTTGGATCAATACTCGCGATTTTTCTTGTTATCAATGCTATCCGCATGTGGTATCTGGTAATGATTAAAGGGACAAAATTCGCCGTTCCATGGTGGCTCTATTTAAAGGAATTATACCAGCTTCCCTGGCATTTCTTTACCCAGAAACGTTATTCGGAGTGTGAAAAAAAACGCGAACATCCTTTTTTTATGCCATGGTTCATCCATCTTGGTCTTATGCTGGGATATGTTACCATGCTTGTACTGGTAATGGTTTTTGTTGAACAATTACAGTCAGGGCCAGCAATTCAATGGTCGGTACATATTTTCGGGTACCTTGCAAGCATTGGATTGATTGCCGGTACCATTTACTTCATCCGGAACCGTGTGAAGAAAAACTATGTACAGTATAAAAAATCCCATGGTACAGACTGGGTTTTTGTGATTCTATTGTTTCTCATCGTTTTAACCGGAATCACCCAGCACGTTTTTCATCGCACCGGCCTTTATGAATGGGCAAATATCACTTATGTCATCCATTTAATATGCGTTGTACCCTGGTTGCTCAGGATGCCTTTCAGCAAATGGGCACACCTCATATATCGTCCCCTGGCCATGTATCTTGCAGCAATCCGCAGAGACGCTTTAGCCTTACAAGAAAAACTTATCTATTCATATCCAATCAATATAAAGTGATAAATGGAAGCCAGGAAAAATTGCAGAATCGGCGTGTACATTTGCATGTGTGGAACAAATATAGCTAAAATAGTTGATGTTGAAGCTGTTGCTAAATTTGTATCAGGTCTACCTAATGTTGTTCTTGCCAGAACTTATAAATATATGTGCTCGAATCCCGGTCAGGAGATGATCACTCAGGATATCAAAGAGAATCAGCTTAGCCGGGTGGTTGTAGCTGCCTGCAGTCCTAATATGCATGAACGGACATTCCGTAGTGCTTTGAGATCTGCCGGTCTTAACCAGTATTTACTTGAAATGGCTAATATACGTGAACAATGCAGTTGGGTCCATAAGGACACCAAAGAAGCAACTGAAAAAGCTATGGCCCTTGTTTACGCAGCCATTTGCCGTGTTGAGCTCCATGATGCATTGGAAAGTATGTCGGTTGATATGTGTCCGAATACACTCGTCATCGGTGGAGGTATTGCAGGTATGACTGCTGCCCTGGAACTGGCCGATGCCGGTAATTCTGTTCATCTTGTTGAAAAGAATAACCATCTCGGAGGTAACCTTGCACGCGTCGATCTTACAGCACCATATCTATACTCTGCCCGTGATCTTCTTACGGAACGGATAACGCGTATCATGGACCATAAAAAGGTTCATGTTTACCTCGAATCAAAAGTGACAGAACTAACCGGATATATTGGAAATTTCAAAGCAACCATCCGATTGATTAACGGGAAGCCGTCTGAAGAGAATAAACCGGTTGAAGTGGAGATTGGGAATGTTGTGGTAAGTACAGGATATAAGGAATTCGACGCATCACGCATTATACACTATGGATATGGGAAATTGCCGAATGTTATTACTTCTTTCGAATTGGAAAAGATGATCCGTGCAGGACGTATTGAAACTAAGGAGGGCAAAATTCCCAGATATGTTGCTATTATTCACTGCGTTGGAAGCCGGAGCCAGGAATTCCATACATATTGCTCCCGGGTTTGCTGCATGACTGCGTTAAAGTATGCTTCTGAGATTAAATCTGCAAACCCGGCATGTTATATTTCAGATATCTATATTGATATGCATGCTTTCGGAAAGGGGCATGAGGATTTTTACCGCCAGTCATCCGAAGCCAAGACATTGTTCCTGATGTATGAAAAAGATGACAGACCTGTCATTCACAAGGCATCACCGAAAGATGACTGTGAAATGCTGATAGAAGTCAATGAAAAGCTTTCGCGGGAACTTATTGAAATCCCCGCTGACCTGGTTGTCCTTATGGTTGGCATGGAGGCCCGTGAAGATTCGCACGAAATAGCCCGTATTGTCAATATTAGCCAGGATAAAGACGGATGGTTCATCGAAAGTCATCCGAAACTTGAACCGGTTGCTACCACGACAGACGGAATCTTTATTGCAGGCACCTGTGTTGCTCCAAAGGATATTCCGGATACCGTTGCGCAGGCCAGAGCCGCGGCAGCCCGTATTCTTGCACGAATAGCGAAAGGCAAAATCGAAGTCGATGCGGTATATTCTGAAGTAAATGAGGAAAAATGCTCCGGGTGCAGGTTCTGTAACCAGCTTTGCCCATACAGCGCTATTGAATTCAACGAAGAAACGAGACATAGCTATATTATCAGTGCTTTATGTAAAGGATGTGGTGTTTGTGTTGCGGCCTGCCCATCATCAGCCATCAAAGGCAGGCACTTTACAGATCAGCAAATACTTGCACAGGTAGATGGATTATTTTACGAGATCGAGGATGTAAAACAGAAAACATTGGGATAATGCGAAAAAAGATCTTATTGATCGACGATGATGAAGACCTCCTTCGCTCATTCCAGGTAATTCTTGAAAGCTCTGGTTTTGATGTCATAGCCAGTAATGAAGGTAAAAATGGATTTATAATACTTAAAAAAGATAAACCTGATTTGTTGGTTCTTGATGTCATGATGAGCACGAAACTTGAAGGATATGACATGTTGCGTGTGATTAAAAACGAACCTGAGTATAAGAAAATGCCGATTATTCTGCTTACCGGTATGAGAGATCAGTTAGAAATCGATTTATTATCAGCACTGGAGGATGAATTATTATTTCCGAATGTCAGTTTACAGGATAAACCCATCGATCCCCATATACTCGTGGAAATGATCGGAGATATGCTTAAAGGTTACGACAACGCCTAATTACCGTACAATTCATTAATTGGATTATGCAGGTCCGAATAATTGATCTTCAGTTTATCGACAGAATATAAACGGTACAAATTATAAACGATTATTCAATGGAGAAAAAACTGATACCTGCACATATACATTTTGTCAAATGGTTCATCAGGATCAGGTGGTTTGCTGTATTCATTCTTATTATTTCAAATTATATTGTCAAACATTTATTCAATATTTCCATTCAGGAAATACCTGTATATATCCTTTCTATGATCCTTTTTGCATTAAATGTTCTTCATACCATTATTCTGAGACGAATTACAAAAAAGGAGAGCAGCAAGACAATTCTAATAATCAAGCAAGAAATTCATTTTCAGATACTTACAGACATAATAATACTAACGCTCATCCTGCATTATTCAGGTGGAATAGAGAATCCACTTATCCTCTTCTATTTCTTTCATTTGATCATTGCAAGCTCAATATTCTCGACACTTAAAAGTTATCTCTATGTCGCTTTTACCATCCTTCTGGTTGCTTTACTGGCGACTTTTGAATGCTATTCTTTTATTCCGCATTATAACATGGAGGGTTTTGTTAACCATGAACTATATAAAAACACTTTATTTGTTTTTGGAACGGGGTTTGTTTTTATCTGCACGTCAATCCTTGTCGTAAGCCTGTCACATATGATTATTTCCAGATCAATAAAAAGTGAAGAAACCTATGTTAAAAGCAATATTGAGTTAGAAAATAAAGATAAGCTGAAAAATGAATATGTCCTTCGTGTAACACATGATATTAAAGGTCATGTTGCCGCAATCCTAAGTTGCATTGAGGTAATCC
>Ga0209431_10004177_pt1 | contig 11333 bp, 12 predicted proteins | sample RifCSP13_3_FD_184021 | JGI IMG/M metagenome (GOLD analysis project Ga0209431, IMG submission 184021) | Soil microbial communities from Rifle, Colorado - Rifle CSP2_sed 13_3 (SPAdes) (version 2) | ecosystem: Environmental > Terrestrial > Deep subsurface > Rock core/Sediment | place: Rifle...
GGCTGCCTGCCGGCACCATTTGCGGATCGACATCCGCGAACAATCTCCCGTATCGGTCGCAAAGCACATGCGCCATCAGGTTCAGCCCTGCGAACTCGACGAGCTGCGCCCACATGAAATTTGCGAGCGTGGCCAGCTTGTCTGCATAGCGTGTGTAAGTCGTTGGATAAAAATCCATGACCGTTGTGGCGGTCGAGCGCCAGTGCAGTAAATGCCATAAGCCGCGGTCCACGCTCAGGTTTTTGACCTGGTCCCAGGCAGCTGGAGATCCGTTCGTGAAATTCAACTGGCATGCACTGACCTTGATCCTGTTCAGCCAGTAATGCGGACCATACACCGTGAAATGAACCTGCCCCGCGATCGGATCCCAGCGGATGGACTCACCGGCCACGCGTCCCACTACGATCACATTCTCGCGTCCATCTATGGGACCAATGGATTGCTCGGTATTCTCGTAATAATCCCTGGCGAAGAGCACCACCAGAGTCCGCTCACGGATCTCACTTAAAGTGGCTTCTGCCTGCATTGTGACATCGAACATCCAGCCACCCGAATCAACGCTGCCTTCGCAGTTGGCGAGTTGGAAGACCGTCGCCGGTGGATTGTCATCATCAAAGACAAATACATTCCGCACGCCCATGGTCATTTTGCCGTTCGCCGCTGTGACCGTGCAATAGACCCGATAAATGCCGGCAGCGTTGTAGGTGATGGTCGGTGTGGCTGTGCTCATGCCGCTCGATGCGCTCGAACCCGGTGCGGTCCATGCATAACTCGCGATGGTGGAATCGAACACCCATGAATCGGATGCATCGAAGTCAGCCGAAACGGTTGCACCCGTCAGCCATAGGACCGCATGCGAACCGAGAACAGGCACAGGGTCGAATGATTCGTGCTGATCGCTGTATTCTATGTTCACATCCATCAGCAAACCGCCATCCTCATCCACGTGGATATGGCGCGGGTGCAAATCGAAGTCGTCCACGATCGTCAGATAACAATTACTCTGCCAGCTGATCTCGCTCGTTTCCCCGATATAGATCTTCGTGCCATCAGGCGCAACACGGATGCGGCACATGCCCAGGTTATACGCGCCTGCTCCGCTTGCGGATGTGCCAACATACAACAGCATGCCCGCCTTCACATTGCCTAGAGTGCCCGAGCCGGTGTTGTAGGAAATCTCATACACCTGGTCATTCGACGAAGGCAGCGATGCCAGGCGTGCCGTGTAGATCGTGTTCGGCACCAGCCCAGCCATGTAGAGCTTGCTCCACTGCCCCTCTGAGCGTAAGAGTGCGAGTTCGGGCGCGGTGATTGCACGTGCCATAAAATTCCTTAGTGTTCCAGAGCCTGTCCTGAGCGTAGTCGAAGGATGTCCTTCGTGGTGAAAATCATCACGACCCCTCAGGGATTTCGATCAACTGACGGAACTGGACTGAAAAATTTTTTCGTTCCCCGTACCAGCGGTCCTGCGGTTCATTTGGCCAGATCATCACGCCTGAGAAAGTGGCGTAGGTATCATCGTCGATCTTTGTGACGATGAAAATATCAGCCGATGCATTCGGGCAGAACGTTTTCAGCTGGTTGTATTGCCCGATGGAAAGAATGGGAAAAGTCCAGACGGCAACCGGATTGCCGATGCCGCGTGTGCCTCCGCTCCCCAATGACACGATGCGTGCGTATGGCAGGAACGCAGATTTCGGTTCAGGCAGCGGTGTTGTGAGCTGCTCGATATTCGTCAAACCTACTTCCGTGGTGTCGATCGCAAAATTTGCCATCATGCCCCTCCCAGTGCCCGGTTCAATTGCCCGATCAGGGATTCATTGTTCTCGGCGATCAAACCCTGCACCTGGCGCATGGTGAGACCACTCGCAAAGTTCTGGATGATCGTCTGCTGTTGAGAGCTGCTATTGTTCGTGATTGGTTTGGCCAGCAAGCTGGCGATCGCATTCGGGTCCATGCTGTTTCTCAATCCCAGCATATACCCATGACCAGTGAACATACCCAACTTGATCGCCTCCTTGCTATCTGATGAAATGCCAAGTTTCTTTTTGATCGCCGCAAGCGCAGCTTCTGCCGCTTTTGTGGCCGCAAGGATCAATGACGGGATACCCATCAATAGGCCGTTCGCAATCCCGAACGTAATATATTTTCCCAACTGCGACCAGTTCGTTTTCGTGAATGCATTGACAAGCCAATCGCGTGCTGAGCTAAATATCGTTCGGAATCGATCAATAATCGAATATACCTTTGCCAGAAATTCTTGTGCAGCTTCTACTGGTATTCCAAATGCTTCTGCCAAATTCAGGAGAGCACCACTGCCGTCCTCGAAAAGAACAGTGAATTGATATCCAGTCAGTCGAATGGCATCAATGAATTCACGGACTCTTTCTATAATTAACCAAATCCTTGCCAGAAATTCTTGTGCTGCTTTCTTGGGAAGCCCAAATGCGGTTGCCAAATTCAAGAGCGCACCACTGCCATCTTCATAGAGCTTGATGGCACCGTTTCTCAGTTCATGGACTCTTTCGATGATCAGCCAGACTTGTGCAAGCAGATTCTGGATTGCTTCTTCAGGAAAACCGAACGCAGTCGCTAGATTCAAGAGCGCACCACTGCCATCTTCATAGAGCTTGATGGCACCGTTTCTCAATTCGCCCACTCTTTCGATGATCAACCAGACTTTTGCAAGCAAGTTCTGGATTGCTTCTTCAGGAAAACCGAATGCAGTCGCCAAATCTAAAAGTGCGCCACTCCCATCTTCATACAGCTTGATGGAACCATTTCTTATGTTATCAAAAGCAGCCCGCACTCCTTGCAACCTCTCAATAAAGCTACGAACAATATCCTGTATCCCCAGGAAGTTGTTTTTCCAGGCGAGATAAAGAAGATAAATCACAGCTATGATCGCCGCAATGATCAGGATAATCGGAGCCGCCGCAACCAACACCGAACCAATAGCTGGCAATAATGTTCCTGTAATGACAGTGCCGATGGTTGCTAAAATGGGGCCAAGTGCAGAGATGGAAATCCCAAGTCCGCTCAGTGAACCTACAAAACCAGCGATGGTTCCAATCGTGCTAATAATTGTTCCGATAAATGCGATCACAGGCCCAGCCAGTGCCAAAAGCGCAAGCAAAACTAAAATCGTCTTTTGCATCCAGGGAGGCATTGCCATAAATGCTTCAACCATTTTGGTCAGAGCTTCTGCCAATTTTAGAAGATATGGAATCAGCGCAGCCCCCACAACCTCCTTCAAATCATCAAATGCATTTTTTAATTGTGCGAATTTACCAGCAGTGGTATCACCTGCGGCCCTCGCAAGCCCGCCGAATTCGGTCTCCAATTCTTTCAGAATAACCTTTTGCGCTGAAGCGATATCATTGACCGCCATGAAGCCCTTGATCTGCTGTTCTTGTTCATCCGTCAGCATCACTCCCACACGACGCAAGGCGGATACACCCGCAATAGGATCATTCAATGCTTTGCCCAGTTGAATGGATGCCGCTTCCATGCCCCCGAATTTTTCAGCCATGTTCAACATGGCTTCAGTGGCCAGTGGAAAAGTCTCCTTCCCAATCTTGGTGAACGTCAATAGCATTGATTGCCCTGACATGATTTCTTCGTCAGAGAATTTCGTTACCTTCTGCAATCCAGACGCCATTTTGGTGAGTTCTTCAAGCGTCATCCCTGCAGCGCCACCAGTCGAAAGTAAGACTGCCTTCATTTCCGCCAAAGCATTTTCCGCTTCCATTGCAGATTTCACAGATGAAGCAAAAAAAGCAGCAATCGGAACTGTCAGGCCAATCGTCATTGCCCCCCCTACCTTTTGCATCGCCCCACCAATCGCATGCGCTGATTTTTCGAGCTTATTCAGGCTTGTAATGCCTTGAGATACTCCGGATTTGATCCCGCTGGAATCAAGTGAAACTTTTCCGTATGCACTTCCAAGATTGATCGCCATTACCTACTCCAAACAAAACAGACATCCTGCATGGACGCAAAACCATACAGGATGTCTGTCTTATTGAATGAGATTAGATTTACAGTTTCAGCAACGAGCCTCCACCCAGCGCAAAGATATCGTAACTGAGCGATCCAAGCGATTCTGTGGCTCCCTGGTTTTCGATCCACGTGACCTTGCCCCGCTCGTGCATCGATCTCCATGAGAGCAGTAAGACCAGATCGTCCAGCAGGCTGATCGCTTCGGGTCTTGCTTTCGCCTTTTCCAGATATGCCCTCAGCGTCTCGTAGGCACTGTCCGTCATCACTCTGATGAATTCGGGCGCGAACAATGGACATTCGTCCGCCGGTGGCGATACCACCATCACTTTCCTTACTTCTTGCTTTAACATTTTGACCGGGTCCTTTCGTAACGCGAAGTCCTGCCACAGAAACCGACATCGTCGGGACCCGGTCAGGTCTGGCGGCGACACGTATCTCTGTGGCAGGAATCTGCCTGTGAATTGATATGTGGTTAGGAAGAGCGATGTCAATTAAATAACAAGCGCCGCCTTCACAGAAGATCTGACCGGGTCTGTAAAATGCATTGTACAACATAGCTCTGGTCATGTCAATTACCAAACTCCATTTTCTGGTATTTTTAACCGTTTTGTAATGCGGCCTTTTGCGCTTCTGTAGCCGCCTGCAGGCTTCGAGATCGAAGCATCGAAACCATGAAATGCTTCCTTGCCATTGTTCAGGTTATTTTCAATCCGTCTTCCAACTACAAGACAGGCTTCGTCAAGCGACCATCGTCCGATATCTGTTTCGAGATCGAAGAGATCACTTGGCTTTTTTGCGTAGGCATTTGCAAGGTTATACAGCCGCCAAAGGTTTGTTCTCACCTTCGCGAAAGGAGCGCACTTGCTCCACCTCCCGATTGACCCAGTTGAAGATGAACATCTTATCTTCGCCGTCCAGTTCATCGAGACCAATGTGAGCTTCATCGGGAGTCTCTGCGATCTGCGGTTCGACGATGCATAGAAGCACAAGTTCATTGATCAAAAACTTCAAGTCCTGACCATTCTTTGCCAGGGCTTTCAGGTCAATGTCTGTCCTGCCATTTTCTGCGGCAGCTTGCGCCATATCCAACATGCTCTCCGGAAGTTTGCCGGTGAACAGAAGATCGGTCATGGTCACATCACGCAGCACCACATCGAGACCACTCGGTAAAGTGATCTCATGTAGTTTCTGTGAACGCCACTTGGCAAGGTTTTCAGCCTTCGCCTGTTCTGATTGCTCCAGCCTCGCAAGGGATCCATTTTTCTTGGTCATGGCTCACCTACGAAGTGGGCAGTGTGTCAGCGGTCTCGTTCTGCACCCAGTCATAAATGCCGTTCGTGCCGTCGTCGATGCCAATGCCTTTGATCGTGGCCGTCTGCAATTCGCCATAAGCCAGCGGCGCATCCAGACCCTCGGTCACCTTGGCCTTGTAGATGATGCAATGCACATCATCATCGCCCTCGCCCAGGCTCTTGCCATAGATCTTGAAGTAGGGCAGGCGCACACCGCCCGCCTGGCTCAAGGTCTTGACCTGGTTGGGTGTGGAGCCTGTTGTGCCGGTCGTTGTGCCATACATCACGGCCAGCGCTTCGAGCGGCAAACCGGTGGCTTCCAGCTCCCACTCCACCGCGTCACGCACAGCGACCACGACCGAGAGCATGTCATCGCCCGGCCCTTCCGCCGATTTCACGCGTTCCTTGAACGTCAGCTTCCTGGAAGCGGGCAGGTCCGCCTGAGTGGTTCCATCGATTGACGTAAGTTTCACGTCGCTCAGACCAAACGGTTTGGGGTTATCATTTAGTGGCATTTCAATCTCCTTATGTCATTGCGAGCGAAGTGAAGCAATCTCCTCGTCGCTCATAAAATTATCGCAGCCTTTTGGCTACAAATCTCAGCATGCCGAGCGGACAATCCAATGCCACGTCACGCTGTTGACTCACTGCAATATCGAACTCAACATTCCAGACATTCGTTCCGACTTTCTGCTCGTTCAAAAGATCGAACACTGAATCAATGGCCGGCTCGATCACGTCATAATTATCGCGTTGATAGAAATAGATCGTGAGCGGCGTCTGAACTGAATTCGGGATACCGCTCCTCAGTCTCGTTTCCGTTCCGAACTTGATCAACACGCACGGCATCAGCTCCTGGTTGGCATCAAACGCCGTTGGCGTGTTCTGCCTGCTGATCTCCTCCACGTCGTTGTGGACCCCACCGGTCAGCAGCGCCATCAGAGCATCGTCATCTTCCAATAGAGTTTTCACATCATCAGATAAACTCATCCTTCATCCTTCATCCTTCATCCTTATTGAAGGAACTTCTCCAGATCTTCCCCAAACAACCACACCGCCAGGTTCACCGCATTCGGCAAAATACTAGCCGAAAGCTGACCGCCGATAGCTGCTTCATATTCGTCCATCTCCGGCCACGTGCTGGTCCCGTTCAGCCAGCCATTCATCTGCGATGTGAAATCCTTCTCATCCATCAGCACCGCGGTCTTGTAGCATAGGCAATTCGGATGAAGCGGTAATTCGATCGTGCCAACGTCATACACCCCTTCCCCTTTTTCCCCTCCTCCAACTACGTCATCGCAGATGTCCGTTTCCGGGTGCGCTGCGCTTAAATGGATTTTCTCCTTTTCCACCCAGGGTTGTGCAGCCATGATCCGGTCCGTGGCCAGCGCATGCGCCTTCTGGATCTCCGTGCGTGCCAGGCGCAAAGCGTTGTATGAAACGCCGCGCCCATCACAGGGTCTCGAAACCAATCCGGTCGCATCACCTGCAGCGATCTGTGTCTTCGTGCGGCCATACAACCGAGTCGAAGTCCAGCGCGGACAATCTTCATTCGCACCGAGATATTGCTCCAGGTTATTTGCAATATCCCAGGCGCTTTTCTGATTTGCGATCCCATCCATCAGCACCTGGTTGATCCCGTCACGACTCTCACGATCCCACTTCCAGATCCGTGCGGAGAGATTCAACCCATCCCCATACAAATGCTCCGCTGCGATATCCAGTAGCATCTGCAACTGCCGTTCGAACACACCTCCAACGGATCGTGCTTCTTCAATCTGCGACATCTGCGAAATCTGCGGATGGCTTTCATTCAACGCGGGTATCACCAATCTTTCGTGCATCACTGCCAGCACCCCAAACGGAATACTCGCCGCCTCCCGCCTCACCGCCTGCAGCTCCTCCTGCCATTGCGTAAACGTATCACCCCACATCTTCAGCATTTCAGTCTGCACGTTGTAGCCGCTCGTGCCATCCAGCACCTGGTCTTTGCCAGCCTTCTTCAAGATCAACGCTTGAGCCTTCTCGCTGAAGTCCAAAATTAGCTCATGCGTTCTGCCTGTGAAAAATAATTGCAAACGTATCAGCGCCTTATACGACGCCTGATACATCCGTCCAAGCGCGATCTTATCCAACTGATCAATTAACTTGTCAGCCTTCGCCTTTTCGGTCAGATCAATGTGTTGCAATAAAACCGTCATTCTTTTTCCTTCGTGTTCCTTCGTGTTCTTCGTGGAAAATCACTAAATTGAAATTCCTTGAAGTGACTTCGCGAACTGCTCCGCGCTGATTCCATCCGAGTTGAGAATATCCACATCCACATTCCGAAGATACAGCGCCGCAATGGATTGGATGATCTCCTCCTTCACACCCAGCACCCGCAGCCTGGCCAGCGCATCGCCCAGGTCACGGAGGTCTGCCGGCGTCAGCTTCTTCGCCAGCCGCCACACGATCTCATATTTCACGTTGGCGGGGAGAATTCCCTTCAACAGCCACTGGCGTTCCAGAAGTGGCTTCAGGAACTCTTCTGTGACCCATTCCCTGCCATCGTCGAGTGATTCATCGTACTCGTCTTTTTTCTCGCCCAGGATGTCCCTGTTGAGTCCCTCGCCGTATGCCACCAGCTCCATGGGCACATCAGACGCCGCGAACATCGTCGCCACTTGGTGCAGGATGTCGTTGATCTCATTCAGGTGCGCATCACCCTGGATCGCCGTGATCGAGCCTGGCTTGTTCGAGAACAAATCCAGATGTGCTGCGGTCGGTGTATCCAAAGCCTTCTGGTTCAGCTCCTTATAGGTTTGCACGTCTGCCGCGTCCCCCTCGACGATATGCAGCAGCCTCATACCCGCACGAACTTTGCGCCGCACAGCCATATCCGTTTCACCCTCGCTCACGCGTTTGAATGATCCCGTTGCCGATGCCCACATCGGGACCCCATAACGGCTTTCATCGTCGTGCTCCCAGCGTGCATGGATGATCTGCCATTCTGGAAAAAAGACCGCATCCTTCGGGATGCCAAAGCCCGCGTACATTTCATCCACCATATAAAAAGCTCGCTGCGGATCGTCCAGCTTGTCTGCGTTATTGCTGTTGCGTCTCATTCTCAGGGTGGGCTTGCGGCTCACTTCGACGATGTTCAACTCTCCATCCACGACATTTTCATAGAACGAATCACCATCACGGCCGGTGAGACGCACCACGTCCTGCAATTTCTTATTCAACCCGAGCCGTGTCTGCAGCTCCGTTGCGATCTGCTTTGCCAGTTCATCCTTCGTTTTGACAAGGAAGCCAGCCTTCACCAGGTCCGTCGAGTACATTCTCAGCGCTTTCTTCACACGTGGATCTGTTGCGTACATCTGCCTGCAGGTCTTGATGATCGCCATCCGGTCCCGGTCTGACTTCAACTTCTGATACTCGGCCACAATGGACTGTTGTACGGCCGGCGCAGCGGTCGTCTCACCATTCGCTGATGGCGGATTGAAAAATGCGTTGATCCTTGTTCTTAATGAAGGCATATCATCCTCGGAAGATGTCCTGTATCATGCGTTCCAGCTTCGGAAAATTTTGTTCCATCGTGCTCATAATGATTGCATAGCCACCGCCGTTCGATATTTCCAAAAATTTGCCATAAAAAACCGTGTGCCCCAGCGTGATGATCAACGTGTCTTTATCTCCGCTTTCCACGGCCACGTCGCTCATCTCGCTCTTCGCATCAGGGGTCACTTCGCCGGTGATCGACTCGAGTCCGAAACCATCCACCGCAAAGAATAGACCGCCGCGTGCGTTGCCAGTCCGATCTTCCCAGACCGCGTTCTCCCGGGCCTCGTTCTGGACGAGCTGGCCCCAGTAATTCGCTACAGCCTGAATGGCAATCAAAGCCTTCTTGCCATACTGCTCCAGGCCATCGGCGATCACCCTCGGGGAAACAACCCATTCAAAACCAGTTTTCATCCTTCATCCTTCATATTTCATCCTTCAGCCTTCATCATTCAGCCTTCATCATTCGACTGCAATCGCTTCCGCGATCGTGCATGCCAACCGGTTCGGCTGAATGAACACAACCTGCAGCAAAATATCCGTATACGTCAACCGGTCACCGACTGCGATATCCATATCAGGCTCGCCCAGAATGAACACCGCCTGCTGTGCAGTCCTCGCCGCATCGGACTGCAACCGGAAGCCGCGTGAGCCGGCATACTCAATCCGCATGAGCTGGGCTGTGAGCGCCGAAGCCCCGCGCCGAATGGCAAGACTGACTTCATTCTCCGCTCGTATCGCACGCATGTCATCAGCGATCTGTGACCAGTTCATCATAAAATTCCTAACGGTGGTTGAGTAGTGGCGACGCAGGCGCCACGTATCGAAACCACTTCATCCTTGAAAACCAATCTGCCCGTTATACTTCTCACACGCCGCGAGATATTCATCATTGAACGAATCTGCCTTCCTGCGCTTCTCATCGATCGTCGAACCCTTGTCCACGCTCACGGCGCCGAGCGAATATTTCAGCGTTTGCCCGCTCAATGCATTGGATTGTTTTCCCAGTGCATTTGCCTGAGCCTTCAAGAGCACGATCCTGGCTTCACGCTCGCCCATCGTCTCATAGTCGGTATCGGCTTCATCGCCCGAGCTTTCAGTTTCGATGTCCGTGCCGATCCATGCCGCCTTGTACCGCATCTCCCTGGCCATCGTGAAGGTGGGAGTGGGATGGAACGTGATCTGCCCGTTGCGGATCGTGTGCTGTTCCTCCCAATTCGCGCTGATCGGGATGAGACCCTGTGCAGAAATGAGCACTCCATCGGCTGAAGCGAAACTCTCCAGCGCGATCATCTTCAGGAAATCTGCCGGCAGGTCATACGTCGCGGTGCCCGGAACGATATTCAACGTCGCGATCTGCACCAACCCGCAGCGCTCCGAGAAATCACGGATCGCATCCTGCACGGCCTTCTCATATTGTATGTTCGATGGAACCGAATCTTCCGGGGGCACATCATCCGCCAACCTTTCAACCAGCTCAGAAAGATAAATGCTCATTCGATATCTCCATCTAAAAATTAACCGGGATTCTGACACGAAGCTCGCTCACCTCGTCGTCTGAAAGTGTAGCCAGCACTTTCAGGGTATGCCAGCCCTTTTCGCTCAAAGGACCTAATTGCACCGGGACTATATTATTTGAAATCGTTCCAACCTCAGGTGTACTGGCTGTCCCGCCACGCGGTGGAATATGCACGGCTTCCGCGCTCTCCACGGTCACTCCCGTTACCAGATCGGCTGTGAAATCGAAATCCCATTGACGGATCTCGGCTAGTGATTGTTGTTTGGTTGAAATGATTTTGTCAGCCATGTAATGTCCTTCGTTGACTGGCTCGTATTGTGTCTCTGGAACCAGCCAATATCTTATGCCTTGCGCTTGCCAGGACAGGTTCACCGGCGATATTGCTGATGTACGTAAATATTAGAGAGCTGTCAACCTCAACCGCTTGTGTGATTGAAACACGCTTCATTGGGAACAAGGCTTGCGCCAGGTCTGTTTCTTCAACCTGCTGGATAAATGTTCCCATAAACTCTGAAATACTTTGCGCTTCATCTGTTTCAACAGCCTGCCCAATGGCTCTGACCTTCACAATCCCGAACGCTTGCGAACCTTCGATTTCAACCGCTTGTGTGATTGAAACACGCTTCATTGGGAACAAGGCTTGCGCCAGATCTGTTTCTTCAACCTGCTGAATAAGCGTTCCTATTAGTCTCTGAATACTTTGCGCCTCATCGCTTTCGGAAACTTGCAATACAGACTTGATTTTCGTTTTGGAAATTGCCTGCGCCGCATCGCTTTCATTCGCCTGCGTCATAGCGACCTGTTTACGCACAGATAACGCTTGCGCCTCATCGCTTTCGGAAATTTGCAATATAGACTTGATTTTCGTTTTGGAAATTGCCTGCGCCGCATCGCTTTCATTCGCCTGCGTCATAGCGACCTGTTTACGCACAGATAACGCTTGCGCCTCATCGCTTTCGGAAATTTGCAATATAGACTTG
>Ga0209431_10004181_pt1 | contig 11329 bp, 13 predicted proteins | sample RifCSP13_3_FD_184021 | JGI IMG/M metagenome (GOLD analysis project Ga0209431, IMG submission 184021) | Soil microbial communities from Rifle, Colorado - Rifle CSP2_sed 13_3 (SPAdes) (version 2) | ecosystem: Environmental > Terrestrial > Deep subsurface > Rock core/Sediment | place: Rifle...
CGCCGGCCGCTAGTTGACCAAGTCTCTTGCTGACCGGTGTTTTACTCACGATTTCGTGAAAAAAGTGCGACTCTTGGCACTCAGACGTGAGGATCCAAGTGTGCATTACTTACGTTGAAATGCGGCGGATCGACCATAACAAGAAGCTTAAGCAACAGGGGAAGCGCGTGAACAGGTTTGGACTTGGATTGGTCGCCGCGAGCTGCTTCGGCCTTGCGGCGATGATGGGCATGACAGCGTGTAGTGCCGAGGATCCGGCGCCTGCTGCAAAGGACGACAAGGCTACCGCTGCCGAGAGTCCGCCCGCCGAAGCTCGTGCCCCCGAACCGGAGGCGGCGCCGGCCCCCGGGCAGAGAGCGGGCGCCTCTCCAGCCGCAACCGATGCACCTGCGTCGGGCGAAGTCGCTACGGCCCCTGCGGCGGACCCGCTGCCGGCGCCGGGGAAGATGGAGAAGACACTGTCAAGCGGCATGTGGAGGCTCCCGGATGGCAATCCCACATACAAAGTGGTTGGTGAAGGCGAGGGTGAGAACAGGATCATCAAGAAGGTGGACTGGTATACCTACTCGGGGTGGCGCAGATATCATGCCGAATGCCACGTGTGCCACGGCCCCAACGCCAAGGGCTCGACCTATGCCCCGGCGCTCGTCGACTCTCTGAAGGACATGACCTACGAAAAGTTTCTCCAGGTCGTGGCGAGCGGCCAGCAGCGCGACGTCGGCGGCACCAAGTTCATCATGCCGGCGCTCGGCGATAACAAGAACGTCATGTGCTACATCGACGATCTGTACATATATCTCAAGGCGCGCGCGTCGGAGGAATTGCCGCCCGGCAGGCTCTCTGCCGATCAGCGCGACGAGAAGCCGCAAGAGGCGAAGGACAATGAGACATCGTGCATCGGCAGTTAATGGCCTTCGCTGCGCGGGGCTGGTTTTGATCGGCATATTCGGCGCGGCCGCCGCCCGGGCTGCCGACACCAACATGGCCGACGCCGTCAACCGCAAGGTCCTGCGCGTGTGCTCGACCCCCGAGAACCTCCCGTACGCCAACGAGAAGGGCGAAGGCTATGAGAACAAGATTGCCGAAATCATCGCCGACGAGCTCAAGGTCCCGATCGAGTACACGTGGTTCCCGCAGGGCTTGGGCTTTGTCCGCAGGACCCTTGCCGTGAAGCGGTGCGATCTCGTGATCGGCACGGCGCAAGCGGACGAGTTCACACTCAATACGAACCATTACTACCGGACGACCTACGCGCTCGTGTACCGGGCCGGCCTGGGACTGGACGGGGTAAGCTCGGTGTTCGACGCGCGCCTCAAGGACAAGCGTATCGGCATCCAGGCCGGGGTGCCGGCGGCGGACCAGGTGGCCAAGGCAGGCCTGATGGCGACGGCCAAGCCATATCGGCTGATCGTGGACACGCGCTACGACAATCCGATGGAGGAGATGGTCAAGGACATCCGTTCCGGTGAGGTCGACGTCGGCATCCTGTGGGGCCCCTACGCCGGCTATTATGCCAGCCGTGGGGGCGAGAAGCTCACCGTGGTGCCGATACTGGAGGAGGTGCCCGGTACGCCGAAGCTCGAGTACCGCATCACCATGGGCGTGCGGATGGGTGAAACGGGCTGGAAGCGGCGAATCAACGAAATCATCGCCAAGCGCCAGGGCGACATCGATGGGGTTCTCCTCGAGTACGGCGTGCCCCTGATCGACGAGGACAACAAGCTCATTACGGCCGCGAGGCGATGACGCCTTCCGCCGTCGCGGGGCTCCCGGGGTGGTTGTGTGCTTTCGTGCAGCCTTGGTCAGGGCGGCGACGTTCCTGATGCTCGGCTTGGCGCTGGGGGGGTGGCCCGTGCGCGCCGGGGAGGGCGCTGTTTCGGAGCCCGAGGATTACCGGATGGACGACTATCGTTCGCCGGTGCCAGCGACACTCATGGGAGCGCGGGTGATCTCGACCGAAGAGGCGGAGGAGCTCTGGCGCGACAAGAGCATCGTATTCATCGATGTCTTTCCGCGGGCTCCCAAACCGGAAAACCTGCCGACAAACACGGTCTGGCGCGACCCGGTGCATTTGACCATCGACGGCGCGCACTGGCTGCCGAACGTCGGCTACGGCCGGCTTTCGCCGGACGTGGAGGCTTATTTCAAGACACGCCTTGAGCGACTCTCGGGCGGGAATCTCGCCGCGCCGATGGTGTTCTTGTGCCTCAAGGACTGCTGGATGTCGTGGAACGCGGCCAAGCGCGCCGTTGCCTGGGGCTATACGAACACGATCTGGTTTCCCGATGGCACCGACGCGTGGCAGGAGGCGGGCTACGAGCTCGTGCACGTTGAGGCGGCCCCGTGACGGCGGCACATGGGTCGACTCTTGGGTTCGACTACTGGGTTCGACCCTTGGAGTCGACTTTCCAGGGTCGCGTCGTGCTCAGCTCTTCATGAGCCCGCGAATAGATTTCCCGAGCATGAAGATTCGCTCGTCGATCTTGACCGGCACCTCGCAGGCGATGGGTATATTGTTCTGGCGCTCCTGAAAGATCCGCTGCGCCCAGTCGAAGCGCGTCTGAGCCTCCTGCAACTCGGCCGCGGCCTTCTCGTCCGAGCCCGCCTTCTCCTCGAGCTTGGCAATCTCCTCGCCTTGGCGCTCGAGCTCGGCCGAGCGTTCGCGCTGCGCCTTGAGATACTTCTCGATCCCTCCGATCACCGTCTTGCGCTGATTGTGCAGCGTCTCGAAGACTCCGGCGAAAACCTGCGTCAGCCGTTCATCGCGAGACGCTTCGGGCTGGCTATCGGCAAACTTCTTCAGGGCCGTTTCGGCCTGTGGCAACGGGATTCTGCGGTTAGTCAGTACGGGGAGCAGATCATTAATTCCCGGCACGTCTCGCCAGCCCGTGAGCTGCTCGACTGCCGGGCCATCCCAGACCTGGGTCGAGGTGAGGGTGTCGATCTTGCGCTGTATGCACGGCCAATCCGGTGTGCTCGTGTCGCGCGCAAGCGCATCCGGCGCGATGAGCGAGGCATGAGCAACGCCGAGCATAACAAGCAGGCCAAGTCGTGACGTTTTCTTCATGATCTTCGATCTCGTCTCTAGTCTCACATGCCGGAGGCCCCGGGTCCGCCGCGGCGCGCAACGAGGCCTTTAGAGGGGTTGTAGGCGTAGACGGCGGCGCCGAGGAAGAGCACGGTGTATCCGATCACGACCAAGAGATTGGTGAGATCGATCATTCCGTTCTCGAGCCTCGGCCCGATCTGCCCATAGAGGGCGAAGCGAATGAGCTCGACGGCATAGGTGAACGGGTTCACGCGGCAGATCTCGTAGAGCAGCGGGCTGCTCTCCCTGATGCGCCACAGCGGATAGAGCGCAGAGGAGGCGAAGAACATCGGGAAGATGACGAAGTTCATCACGCCAGCGAAGTTCTCGAGCTGGCGGATGACGGACGAGATGAAGAGCGACAGCGAGCCCAGCATGAGCCCCGCCAGGACCAGCGCCGGCAGCACGGTCAGGTAGCCGATCAATGGCGGCTCGATCTCCCAATAGTAGGCAATGCCGAGAAAGGCATAAGCCTGAAGCAGCGCCACCGCGACCCCGCCGATCAGCTTCGAGAGCAAGAGGAACGAGCGCGGGAAGGGACTGACGAGCAGGGTGCGCATCGCGCCCGTCTCGCGGTCGTAGACCATCGACAGCGAGGACTGCATGGCGTTGAACAACAGAATCATCCCGACCAGGCCCGGAGTGACGAACGTCTCGTATAGGACGTAGGACTCGTAGGGGGGGATGATCGAGACACCGAGCACCTGACGAAAGCCGGCGGCGAAGATGAACAGCCACACGAGGGGGCGCACGAGGGCGGAGAAAAAGCGCTCGCGCTGATGCAGGAACCTCAAGACCTCGCGCCACACGATGCCGCGAAAGCAGGCAAAGTAGCGTAGCGGACCTAGGCGGCGCGGGGCTTGGTCGACCATGGGGCGGACGATGTCGACGTTCATGCGGCCTCCGCACTCTGGGCGCCGGTCAGGATTTGGAAGGCATCGCGAGGAGTGCCGGCGCGGGCTGCCGCGAGCAATCCCGGCACCGTTCCGTTGAAGAGCACGCGTCCCTTGTGCAGGACGACGATGAGATCGGTGGGTGAGACCTCGTCGATCAGATGAGTTGCCCAGAGGACGCCCAAGCCTTCGCGGACGACAAGGCCGCGCACGATAGAGATTACGCTCTCGCGCGAGCCGATATCGAGCCCGACGGTGGCTTCATCGAGGAGCAGACACCCCGGCTGGTGCAGAAGCGAGCGCGCGATCTCGACGCGACGCGTCTGGCCCCCGGAAAGCGTGCGGACCTTTTCGTGCGCCCGATCGGCGAGACCGACGATGTCGAGGGCCTGCTTGGCGCGCTTCTTCGCTTCGCCGCGGCCGATGCCGTGCAGCGCCGCGTGATACATGAGATTTTGCGTGAGCGACAGATCGAGGTCCAGGGCGCGGTTCTGAAACACGACACCCAGGCGCTGCAGAGCCGCCCCCGGCCGGCGCCGCACGTCGTAGCCGAGGATGCGGATCTCGCCCGTGACGTTATCGTAAAGCCGGGTGATGAGGGAAAAGAGCGTCGACTTGCCGGCGCCGTTGAGGCCGAGCAGCACGGTGAAGGCGCCGCGCGGCACCGTGACCGAGACATTGTCGAGTGCGACGAGATCGCCGAAGCGATGGCTGACCCCACTCACCACCAGGGCGTCGACCGCACCCGGCGGCTGATATGCTGCGCTCTCATTCACGTGACGCTGAGCTTTCCCGAAAAGCCTTTGTGCTCGAGGCCGCTACTGCACCAGATATAGTCGCCGGGCCTGATGCTGACAAAGAAAAGCTCAGCCTGCCCGCCCGGCGCGACGGCGAAAGTGAAAGCGGCGACGGAAGAGCGCACCATGCATTCTGCTCGTTCAGGCGTTGGCGTCTCGGGTCCGGCCGCATCGGGGTGGGGCCTTGATCAGAACGGAGCCGACACGACCCCCCACGGATAACGGCCGACCTTGATCGATTTGACGACCTTGAGGTTCTCGACGTCGATGACGGAGACGTCGTTGGACGTGCCGTTGGTGGTGAACAAAAGCTTCTCGTCCGGCGTGAAGCCCAAGTTCCAAACGCGCTGTCCGACCAGAAGGTACTTCTCGACCTTCTGAGTGGCGGTGTCGATCACCGCCACGCGGTTCGCCGGCCCCAACGCGACGAAGGCCTTCTTGCCGTCCTTGGTGATGCGCACGCCCATGGGCTGGATCGCATCCGCGGTGATTCCGGCGATCTCGAACTTGATCTTGTTCGAAACCTTGTGGGTCGCGACGTCGATGATCGACACCGAGCCGCCGATCTCCGCGCTGACCCAGACCTGCTTGCCATCGGGGGTGAATTGAGCGACGCGGGGCCTGTTGTCGACCAGCACGTTTTCGGTCGTCTTGAGCGTCGAAGTGTCGATGAAGTGGGCCATGTTCGTCGTTTCCGACGTGTTGACGAGCACTTTGCCATCGGGACTGATGCCCATGCCTTCGGGCTCGACGCCGACCGGGACATCGAGAAGGACCGTACCCTTGAAGATGTCGACGACGGTCACGAGATTGTCGTCCTCGTTTGAAACGTAAAGTGGATTGCCCGAGGTGTGAAGAATTGGCAGCTCGGGATCGGGTCCCGAGGGCAGATCTTTGACGTATTCGTAAGTCTTCGCATCGAAGACCTGCATGGTGTTGTCATCGCTCGCGCAGACGATCACCCACTTGCCCTCATTGGCCATGATGATGCCGCGCGGCCGGTTGCCGGTCTTGATGGTGTGGATGACCTCGAGCTTCTCGCTGTCGATGACCGAGATCGTGTTCTCCTTCTCGTTCGAGACGAAGACCCGGTAGGCGTGGGCACTGGGCGCGCCGAGCATGAAGACCGAAATTGCGGCGACCTGTGCGAGGGCGAGCGTCTTCTTGTTCACGTCGATTGCTCCTTGCGGGGGCTCATGAGCCAGTTACGCGGCGAGGCGGCATATTTTGTTCATTTGGGAAACGCTTTGCATTTCGTCTCGGGCTTGTCGACGCCGAGCGTATCGAGCTCCGTGAACTGGTGGAGGAATCCCGGCTGCGGCGACAGCGTGACGTGGATTTTTGCCGTCACGAGCAGAATGGGCTGGCGCAGCTGCCCGTTCCAACTGCGATAGGTGAGCTTCTGGCCCTTGAAGGCGGCGAGCTCGAACTCCGGCGACTGCAGGTAGGGAATGAGCTCTTTGGGATCGTTGGTTTTCTTGCGCGTGGCCGCCTCGCCGACCGAACGCACCGCCATCCAGACGTTGTAATCGAGCGGGCGCATGTTCCGCCCGGCCAAGCGCTTGAAGCGGTTTTGGAATTGCGTGCCGCCCCAAAGCTCGACGGCCGGGTGCCAGCTCGTGGCATAAAGCCCGGCCGTGCCGACGACCGGGCGCGCGTCCCAGGTGCGATAGGGGAAATAGTCGCCGAACAGGTCGCCTTCGTCGGAGACTACGGCGACCTGGTAGTCGGGCACCTTCTGGGTGAAGCCTGGGATCTGTTGCTGGATCTGCTCGAAGCCGCCGTCGGAGCGCCGGCTGCCCGGGTCGTACGCGAACGCGCGCTCTTCCACGATCTTGTGGCCGAAGCGGCTTGCCGCGCGCTTGAGCGCGTCGGCGAACGCCGTGTCCTCCGGCGCCGGGCCGACCACGAGGAACCAGCGGCGCCATTGCTTCCAGGCTAGGTACTGGGCGAGTGCATCGGTGAGCATGTACCGGGACGGGGCGGTGTGCTTGACGTTGACGCGGCAGTCCTCCTCGCGCAGGTTCTCGTCCGGGGCGCTGGCATTGAAAACCACGGCCTCCCTGTCCTTGATGGCGTCGGCAATGGCGAGGATCGTCGGGGCCGCGGCGTCGACGACGATAAATGCGAGCCCCTCGTCGACGCGCCTCTTGACCTCGGCGACGAGCTCATCCGCTTTTGCGCTTTGCACGATGTCGAGTGAGAATTCCTGGTTCAGAAATTTTCCGGTCGTGTTGTTGTCGGCGATCGCGAGCTTGGCGCCCGCCACGCCGTCGTCGGGAGGAGGAATATCGAGAAGCGAAAGCGGCGGCAGCCTGTCCTCCCGGATCTCGCGCGCGAGCAGGATCGGGATTCTCTGCACGTCGGCGGCGGGGACGGCGTTGTCGGCGACCGCAGCGGGCGCCTCTGCGGCCGCAGGTTCGGTCTCCTCGCCCATCGCCTTCGGGAGAGCCGCACCGGCGGCCAGAAGGGCAAAAAGGGCCGACCAAAGCCCGGCCCTCACCAAGACCCGGAACGCCCGGGCGAGCCTGACCACCTGGCCCGCGTGGTACGCCATTCGCTGTCCTCTCGATTGGCTGGCCCGACCAGGCCGGATTGGCGGAAATTGTTACTATGTTGCCTTGGAAGATCGCATCGTTTGCCGGATTGTCAAGCTTGGAAAATGCAAGGCTCTCGCGTTTGTTACAGCGCGTGATGGCGGCGTGGGCGAGTTCGCTCTTGCAAATCGGGTGATGGACAACGCACGTTACAGTATTCACTCTTAGGTCTACGCAAAAAATCGTGTACCCCGATGGGAAGAAGTCCAATTGTTGTGATGTGCGTCGCAGCCGCCTTGCTGAGCTTGGCTTGGCTGCCGACGGCCGCGAATGCCGCGCAGAAGGTGGCAATTTTCCCGTTCGATTTCGTCCTACCCCAGAGCGAGGAGGATTTCTACATAGGGCCCGCGCCGCCGACCGAGGCCGAGAAGCGCCGGCTCGGTCTCGCTCATGGCGAGCTCAAGCAGCTCATCGCGGCCGGCGGCCGGTTCGAGCCGGTCGACCTCTCGGGAATTAGCGCGGACATCGAAGCGGCTGCGCCCATCTACAGGTGCAACGGCTGCGAGGTCGAGCTTGCCGGCAAGGCGGGAGCCGAGCTCGCGCTCACCAGCGTCGTCGACAAGGTGTCCGAGACGCATCTCCAGTTGAACGTTTCCATTGTCGACGTTGCCAAGAGCAAGCTCGTGCGCAATGCGAGCGTGCTGATCCAGGGCAACACGGACGAAGCGTGGCTGCACGGCGTGAGATGGCTGGTGAAGAATCGCCTGTCGGGGGAGGAGAGCTCGAAATGATTGATCGCCGCGCGCTTGTTTGCGGCTCCGCACTGTTGGTTGCCGCCGGCGCTTTGCCCTTGATACCGCGCGCGGCGGCGGGCTCGCTCCGGGTGGGCTCGGTCAAGTACGGCTCCCTGAACTGGGTTCTCGAAATTATCCGCAGCGAGGGGCTCGACAGACAAGCCGGGCTCGAGTTCGAAGTCATTGACGTGGCCTCGAACCAGGCCGGGCCGGTAGCGCTGCTCTCCGGCGGCGCCGACGTGATCGTGAGCGACTGGACGTGGGCGATGCGCCAGCGGGCGCTGGGGGAGAAGCTCAAGTTTTCCCCCTACTCGTCGGCTCTCGGCTCGATCGTGGTTCCGAAGGATAGTGCCATCAAATCCCTCGCCGACCTCGAGGGCAAGAAGCTCGGCGTGGCGGGCTCCGCGATCGACAAGAGCTGGCTGCTGCTGCGGGCCTATTCGAAAAAAACGCTCGGCCGGGATATCGCAGAAGTCGCCGATACCAGCTTCGGCGCGGCGCCCCTGCTCACGGAGGAGATCCGCTCGGGGCGCATCGACGCGGTCTTGAATTTCTGGACCTACGCGGCGCGATTGTCGGGGTCGGGATTTTCGCCGCTCCTGTCCATGAGCGAGGTCATGCGGGCGCTGGGGATCGATCCCGTGCCGTCGCTCGTCGGCTTCGTATGGAGGGAAGACTACGAGGCGACGAACGGGCCCGCGATCAAGGCCCTTCTCGGCGCCGTCGAGGCGGCCAATGAGCTGCTCGCAAGATCGGACGCCGCTTGGGAGCGCCTACGGCCGCTGGTCAAGCCCGCGTCCGACGCGGAGTTCAAGGCGATCATCGCGTCCTATCGCGCCGGCATCCCGGAGCCTTGGGGCGAGGGCGAGATGCGCTCGGCGGAGAAGCTCATGAAACTGCTGGTCGAGGTCGGCGACGAGGAGCTCGTCGGGCCCGGCACGCGCTTCGATGCAAGGCTCTTCCACCATGCAGCGGGTTAGCGTTGCCGCCCTCGCGGGCGCCTATCCAGCGTGGGCGATCCGGCTCGGCTGGTCGATCGCCTCGCTCGTGGGCTTCATCGTGCTGTGGGAGGTCCTGGCCGACATCATTCAGCACCGCCATCTGCCGGGCCCGTTCACCGTCCTGCAGGCAATGGGGCACGAGCTCTCGTCGGGGCTGCTCGCCTATCACATTGCGGTGACGCTCGCGCGCGTGGCGGTGAGCTTCGTCGTCGCCATGGCGATCGGCGCGAGCATCGGCATCGCACTCGGGCGCCACAAGGGGGCGGACCGGTTCTTCGACAGCTGGCTGATCCTGTTTCTCAACCTGCCGGCGCTCGTAATCATCATCCTGTGCTACGTCTGGTTCGGCCGCACCGAGGTCGCGGCCATCACGGCGGTCGCCATCAACAAGATCCCCAATGTGGCCGTGACGGTGCGCGAAGGGGCGCGCAGCCTGTCGCGGGATCTCGAGGAGATGGCCGAGGTCTATCGTCTCGGGCGGTGGAGGACGCTGCGCCACGTCACGCTGCCGCAATTGGCGCCGTTCTTCCTGGCTGCGGCCCGCACCGGGCTGTCGCTGGTTTGGAAAATCGTGCTGGTGGTCGAACTCTTGGGGCGCTCGGAAGGGGTCGGCTTCCAGCTCGGCACCTATTTCCAGCTGTTCGACGTATCGATGATCCTCGCATACGCGCTCGCCTTCATCCTCGTCGTGCAGGTGATCGAGCTGGCGATTCTGCAGCCGATCGCCGCCAGAGTGAACAGATGGCGCCGGTAGCCGACGACCTCGTCATCCGGATCGTGCGAAAGATCTTTCCGGCCGTCGCCAACCGGGAGGCGCAGCCGGTGCTGAGCGACATCGAACTGCGCGTGGAGCCGAGGTCGTTCGTCGTTCTCACGGGGCCGTCGGGGGTGGGCAAGACGACGCTGCTCAATATCGTAGCCGGCCTCGATCGCGACTTCGAGGGATCGATCCAGTTCGCGCACACCGACGCCCGCGTGGCGTACATATTCCAGACTCCCCGGCTTTTGCCGTGGCGCACCGTCGAGGAAAACATCGCCCTCGTGCTGCCGGAGGGCGATCCCCGACATGCCCTGATTCCCGAGCTTTTGGAGCGGGTCGGCCTCACGGGCGCGGCGTCGCAGTATCCCGAGCGGCTGTCGCTCGGCATGCAGCGGCGCGCGGCGCTCGCGCGCGGCTTCGTTCTCGAGCCCGATATCCTGCTCATGGACGAGCCGTTCGTTTCCCTCGATGATCCGACCGCCCAGGGGTTGCGGGAGCTCCTGATCGGCCTGTGGAACAAGCGGCCGACCACGGTGCTGTTCGTAACCCACGACCGGACCGAGGCGGTAATGCTCGCCACCCGCATCTTGCGTCTCTCGGGGGCCTCTGCGACTATCGTCCAGGACGAGGCCGTGCAGCTCTCCCCGAGCGAGAGGACCGATCGGGAGAAGGTGCTGGCGGAGCAGCAACGCATCTTTCACGACACGTGAGCTTCGAGATGACAGCCGGGCGCGGGCATGCTCGCTTCCTTGCCAGCGTGACGAGCGAGAGCGAAGCGAGCTTGGCGGCCCTGCTGGGGGCCGACATCATCGATTGCAAGGATCCCTTGTCGGGCGCGCTCGGCGCGCTGCCCCGGGCCGTCGTGCGTTCCATCCGGGCCGGTTTGCCGCGTCACATTCCGGTGAGCGCAACCATCGGCGACATGCCGGGCGAGCCCGTGCGCGTTGCCGGAGCCGTGCGCGCCATGGCTGCGACGGGGGTCGATTTCGTCAAGGTCGGGGTTTTCCCTGAGGGAGATGCGTCCGGCACGGTTGCGAAGCTCGGCGAGCTGCGGCTCGAGGGGCCGCGCCTCGTCGGCGTTCTGTTCGCCGATCGCCAGCCCAGCTTCGGCCTCATAGGCCTGATGGGGCGCGCGGGGTTTGCCGGCGTCATGCTCGATACGGCCGGCAAATCCGGGGGCACGCTCCTCGACCATCTGCCGCCGGGCATGCTTTCGGCGTTTATCGGCGTGGCGCGCGAAGCAGGCCTCTTTGCCGGCCTCGCGGGCGCGCTTCGCCTGGACCAGGTCCCGGATCTATTGCGGCTCGGGCCCGATATCCTCGGGTTCCGTGGCGCCCTTTGCCGGGGGGCTCGCCGTGAGAGCGGGATCGACGCCAGCGCGATTCTGGCCGTGCGCCGCGCCATTCCCCGCGCCCGGACGAGGCACGGCGCGGGGCGCCGGGAGACCAGGGACCGGATC
>Ga0209431_10004183_pt1 | contig 11326 bp, 7 predicted proteins | sample RifCSP13_3_FD_184021 | JGI IMG/M metagenome (GOLD analysis project Ga0209431, IMG submission 184021) | Soil microbial communities from Rifle, Colorado - Rifle CSP2_sed 13_3 (SPAdes) (version 2) | ecosystem: Environmental > Terrestrial > Deep subsurface > Rock core/Sediment | place: Rifle...
CCCACCTGTGACCGTGTTCATGGATGGCTTCTGGTACGGCGTGCAGTATTACAACGAGCAGAACGGAACCTCCGTCGAAGTAAAGGGCTGGGATCCTGCAAACCCAGACGGGGGATCGTTCACCGGCAACTTCGAATCCACAGATGACGGTGCCACCTTGGGTAACAGCTTCATGGACGAAGGCGCTGACATCATCATGCCAGTGGCCGGCCCCGTTGGCCTCGGCACCGCCGCTGCTGCCAAGGAACGTGGCGGCGTGTGGATCATCGGTGTTGACAGCGATTGGACGCAGACTGCTCCGGATTATGCTGACATCGTTTTGACCTCCGTCTTGAAGAAGATGGATGCCACCGTGTTGCAGCAGATCACCTCCATGCTTAATGGTGAGGATCCTGGAACCCTGATCGTTGGTACGCTTGAGAGTGGCGGTGTTGGACTCGCCGCAGTCAATGCCAGTGCAACTCAGGTTGACTTGACGGACGTCACCGCGGGCATCATCGCCGGTGAGATCCAGACTGCTCCATAACATCGATTTTGATTTGAGTTCAACAAGTAGCCCGGCTTAGCCGGGCTACTTCGTTATTTAGGCGAAGATACCCCCATGGTAGAATGCCCCATCGTCCTTTCGAGGTGACATGGCGCCAGTCCTTGAGCTTCGCGGAATCACCAAACGTTTCCCAGGAGTACTTGCCAACGATCACATTGATCTGACTCTCGAAAAGGGAGAGATCCACGCGTTGTTGGGGGAAAACGGTGCGGGCAAGACCACGTTGATGAATATCCTCTATGGTCTGTATCAACCCGATGAAGGCGAGATATTTGTAAAAGGCAAAAAGTTAACCGTCCATTCCCCAACGGATGCCATCAATGCCGGCATTGGTATGGTCCACCAGCATTTCATGCTCATCCCCGTATTCACCGTAACAGAGAATGTTATGCTCGGCGATGAAATGACCAAGGCGGCTGGTGTGTTGGATCGTGAGGCCGCCGCGCAACGGGTGAAACAGATCTCCGAGGATTTCCAATTGTCTGTTCATCCAGACGCCTATATTTCCGAATTACCAGTTGGCGTCCAACAACGCGTCGAGATCATCAAGCTGCTTTATCGCGAAGCTGATATCCTCATTTTGGATGAGCCTACGGCTGTCCTCACTCCCCAGGAGGCTGACGAGCTGTTCAAGATCATGCGCTCGCTCACGGACCAGGGCAAGTCTATTATTTTCATTACCCACAAATTACGCGAAGTGCTTCGCGCCGCTGATCGTATCACTGTGATTCGGCTTGGCAAGGTTGTAGGCACTACTACACCAAGGAAAGCCACGGAAAACAAGCTGGCTTCGATGATGGTTGGCCGAGATGTGCTGTTGCGTGTAGATAAGAAGGCGGCAAAACCCGGCAAGGTTGTTCTCGACGTAAAAGATCTGAAAGTCACAGACGACCGCAAACACCTCACTGTTGAAGGGGTCAGTTTTGATGTCCATGCGGGGGAGATCGTTGGGGTAGCTGGAGTTCAGGGAAACGGTCAGACCGAGCTGGTCGAAGCGCTCACCGGCCTACGTCAACCTTTATCCGGAAAAATACAGCTGCTGGGGAAAGATATTACCGATGCTTTCCCAAGGGAAATCACTGAATTGGGCGTTGCCCACATCCCTGAAGATAGACAGAGGGATGGCTTGGTCTTAAGCTTTCCGGTCGCCGATAATTTGGTGCTGAATAGCTACTATCGTGAGCCTTACACCAAAGGCGTGATTATGCAGGAACAGAAGATCAATTCGTCAGCCAAACAAATCATCCGCGACTTTGATGTTAGGACGCCCAGTGCCAATACAACTGTGGGTTCTCTATCCGGTGGGAATCAACAAAAGGTGATCGTTGCCCGAGAGCTTTCTCGCCCGATAAAGCTTGTCATTGCCTCACAACCCACTCGTGGCTTGGACGTAGGTTCTATCGAATACATCCACAAGCAGCTGGTCGCCCGGCGAGACCAGGGTGCGGCAGTACTTTTGGTATCTTCCGAATTAGATGAGATCATGCAATTGTCAGACCGTATTGCTGTGATGTTCCGCGGCAATATCGTAGATATCCTGGATGCCAGGAAGGTTGCCAAGCGAGAGGTAGGCCTTTTGATGGCGGGAGTTGTCAAAGGAAAGCAAGCAGCGCGCAAATCCGTACGCACAAAGAAGAGGAAGTAAGAACATGGCCAAGCCCCCCGCAAAAAAAGCTCCTGAGCGTTCCGAAAAGCGCAAGGACGCATTTTCGATCTTCCTCGACGAAGTTTCCCGCGCTCCTATTACCATTCCCATCCTGGCGATCATAACCGGCCTGATCATTGGCGGTCTCATCGTTGCTCTGACCACGGAAGAGGTTTATGCCGCCTGGAGCCACTCACCGATTGAAGCAATCCAGGTTGGCCTCCGTGCAGCCTGGAGCTCTTATTCAGCTCTGTTTACTGGCGCTATTGGTAATCCGGCACGCATTGTCGATGCCCTGAAGGGTGGGGATGCCCTGGAGATCCGCAGGGCATTCAATCCTATTTTCGAAAGCTTAACTAAGTCGATTCCCTATATTTTTGCGGGCTTGGCCGTTGCCCTGGGTTTTCGCGCCGGGTTGTTCAATATCGGCGCGGAAGGTCAGATTTTTATTGGCGCGATCACATCCGTGGTCGTGGGTTTTGCTTTGACCGGCTTGCCAGCCATCATCCACATCCCATTGGCTTTGTTGGCTGGAGCGCTCGGAGGTGCGCTGTGGGGCTTTATCCCAGGCCTCTTGAAAGCGAAGACAGGCGGCCATGAAGTGATCAATACCATCATGATGAATTACATCGCCTTTCGCCTGAGCGAATATCTATTGCGCGGTCCACTTCAGCGCCCGGATTCTTTCAACCCGGTCTCTCCTTTTATTCAGGACAGCGCCAAGTTGCTCCGCTTCTTTGGCGATCCCATTCGTTTCAATCTCGGGTTTTTCATCGCCCTGGGTGTTGCCTGGCTTGTATATTGGTTTTTGTTCAAGACAAAATGGGGCTTTGACTTCCGAACAGTAGGCGCAAATCCAAACGCGGCTAAATATGCGGGTATGAACATTGTAGTTGTGACCATTGCCGCCATGAGTCTGTCTGGTGCCCTGGCAGGTCTGGCAGGGGCCAATGAAGTCCTCGGCTTGAATTACAACTTAGCCCTGGCATTCTCGTCCGGTTATGGTTTTGACTCCATTGCCCTTGCATTACTGGGTAAAAGCCATCCCTTGGGCGTGGTTTTAGCCGCTTTGCTTTTTGGCACTCTTCGCAATGGAGCGCTGCAAATGCAGGTGTCTGCAGGCATTCCGATTGACATTATCTCCGTGATGCAGGCAATGATCTTGGCCTTCATCGCTGCTCCCGCGATTATTCGCACAATATACCGGCTGCGTGCTCCTTCTGCTGTTGAAGAAGAAATCCGCGTACGCGGTTGGGGAGGCTGATCGTGTCGACCTCTGCAACGGTACTTCGTCAAAAGACTGTGGAAATCGTTTCACCCGCGCGCCGCATTGGTATGGGGCTGGTGTTTCTGGCATTGGCTGCGGTGATCTGGCTTTATTTTTCTGCCAATGTCGATCCAACCGCTCAGACCAAATTTGTATTGAATCCGGGTGGCGCTGGAGCCAACCTTCCCGACTGGATCTTCAATAGCGTGAATGTTTTGAATATCTTGGCTGGTGCGTGCGCTGTGGCTGCTGGTTTTCAACTTGCCCGTGGCTTTGGCAAGCGAACGAATATGGTCTTGGGCTTGGTCGCCGGCGCCTTCATCTTTGGTTTCCTGGCCTGGGCGGCATCTGGTCAATCCCTCAATCTGGCCGGCTTGTTAAAATCTACATTGCAGCGCTCCGTGCCCATTACCTTAGGTGCCCTTTGTGGCATCCTGTGTGAACGCTCTGGTGTCGTGAATATCGCCATTGAAGGCATGATGCTTACCAGTGCCATGACCGGTGTTTTGGTCGGCAGCCTTGTGAATATCTGGGTAGGTTTATTGGCCGCCATTTTTACTGGGGCGCTGTTGGCCGCAGTTCATGCGGTGCTTTCTATCAAATACAAGACAGATCAGATCGTTTCAGGGACGGTGATCAATATTTTTGCGATCGGGATCACGTCATTTATTTCATCAAAATTCCTGCAGCAGTACCAGGATTTAAACAGCTCGGGCGTTTTTCCAAGTTGGAAAATCCCTGTCTTAGCAGACATTCCTTTTATCGGCCCTATTTTTTTCGACCATAACATCTTTACCTATGGAATGTTTGTTCTGCTCATCGTTTTGCATGTAGGTCTCTTTTACACTCGCTGGGGTTTGCGCGTCCGCTCCGTGGGTGAACACCCCCAGGCAGCCGACACACTGGGAATCAATGTGTTCCGGACTCGCTACACATCCGTAATTCTAGGCGGCATGGTTGCGGGATTCGCTGGAGCTTATTTCACCCTTGGCTCGGTTGGCCGTTTCGATGAAGTAATGACCGCGGGTCGCGGCTTCATCGGTTTAGCTGCCATGATCTTTGGCAACTGGCAGCCGTTCGGCGCTTTTGGCGCCGGCCTTCTATTTGGCTTTGCAGACATGCTGGCGTCCAAGCTGGCGATTCTCGGTGTACAGATCCCATCTGAATTCCTGCTGATGGCACCCTATATCGCTACGATGGTCGTACTGGCTGGTGTGGTTGGCCGCAGTCAGGTACCAGCCGCCGATGGCAAGCCATACGAAAAAGAGTAAATCTCAGAAGCGAAGCTTAACCACCTTTCCCTGAGCTAAGCACAAGTGCGATCATCCTAGCTATTTTTGTTTAGCTCACCTGTAGTCTGAATAGGCTGGTTCAGGCTTGGCAATAAAACTCGACGAATGTCATAATTATTAAGGGTCAAATGTCCATGGGGAGAAACCAAATATGCAAATATATTAATCCACAACTTTCACCTTCTGATTCGTCAGAAGCTCCCTATGAGGTGAATCATGAAGAGAAAAGCACCAATCTTTATTGCCATAATTGTTATTGCTTTGACTGCCTTGGCGTGCATTGAATCCACCGATGTGGCTAACTTGCAGGCCACCGTTTCTGCCTTAGAAACCCAGCTAACGTCCGGTAGATCTGGTGCTGCGGCTACCCCGGACAACACCAACGTTGACTTAGGCCCGGCGGATGTCGAATTCACACTAAAGACGGGTGGAGATGGACACAGCCTGGCTTTCTATGGGGTAGGTGGTGACATTGATGGCGTCGCCAATCCCACCTTGATCGTGAACCCTGGCGATGTGGTCCAGATCACTTTGATCAACAGGCAGGCCACTGAACACGACCTTACCATCGACGAGTTTGGCGTATTCACCGGTTCACTGACCGAGTTGGATCAGAAAGCAGTGATCACTTTCCTTGCAGATAACGAGGGAACGTACAACTACTACTGTAAAGTCCCGGGCCACAGTGCAGCAGGTATGATCGGCGTGCTGCAGGTGGGAGAGCCTTCAGCCACGGCAGCTGGAGTCTCCATTATCAAGAATCCTGCAGATCTTCCGGGTCCGATTGGATCGCGCGGCCCGCAGCTAGTGCAGGTAGAACTTGTAGGTAAAGAAGTAGAAGGTCAGTTGGCGGATGGGGTTACCTATCCTTACTTCACCTTTAACGGCACCGTTCCGGGTCCATTCATTCGCGCTCGCGTTGGCGACACTATCGAGATTACCATGAAAAACGAGATGGAGAACGCTTTTACACACTCCGTCGATTTGCATGCTGTAAATGGCCCAGGTGGGGGCGCGGTCTATACACAGGTAATGCCCGGGGAAACCAAGGTGGTTACCTTCCAGGCATTGAATCCAGGCATTTACGTCTATCACTGTGCTACACCGAGCGTGGCGCATCACATTGCCAGTGGAATGTACGGGCTCATTCTTATTGAACCAGAAGGCGGCCTGCGAGCAGTGGATTACGAGTTTTACGTAATGCAGGGTGAGATTTATACCGAACAGGATTTTGGCGCAAAAGGATTAATGACTTTTAGTATGGATAAGATGCTTGCCGAAGACCCGGAATACATCGTATTCAACGGGGCCTCTCGCGCTCTGGCAACCGACCCCAACATGCTGATGGCCAATGTTGGCGACACTGTGCGCATTTACTTTGGCGTCGGCGGTCCAAACCTGACCTCTTCTTTCCACGTCATCGGCGAGATCTTTGATCAGGTGTACCCATTTGGCTCAATCACTTCCGATGTGCTGACCGACGTGCAGACGATCACCGTGGCTCCTGGTGGTGCCTGGATCGTGGAATTCACCGTCAACGTCCCAGGGGATTACATTCTTGTTGACCATGCCTTAAGCCGCTTGGAACGTGGTGCCGTTGGCATTCTCCATGTGGAAGGCGAAGCTAACCCGGATATCTTCTACGAAGGAGCAGCTGGAGAATAGCATTCAGTACAATTTAGCGAACAGAGAGAGTGAGGGGACTCTCTCCGTTTTTGATTTCTGTCCCCTTATAATGTGGGCTTTGAAAGGGAGAACAAATGCGCAATCTGCTGAAACTCGAGGAAGCTGCCATGTTTTTCTTTGGTCTGTCTCTGCTCTGGAATTTTGAGTTTCCCTGGTGGCTACTGATCCTGCTCTTACTTAGTCCCGATTTGGGCGCCCTCGGATATCTCGCCAATCCGCGATTCGGGGCGCTTACTTATAACGTTCTCCATCATAAGACAATGGCTTTGGCCTTGTTCTTCATTGGTGTATTCTCAGCGAACATCTACTTTCAAATCGCCGGCCTTATCATTTTCACCCATTCGAGTCTTGATCGAGTATTCGGTTTTGGCCTGAAATACCCGGATTCTTTCAACAATACTCACCTGGGCCCTATCGGCAAAGCTGCCCAGACGAAATAATGATCGTGTTTAGTCTCGATCGAGTCTCAGTTTCATATAACGCTCGATCCATTTTCAAGGACCTCTCCTGGGAAATCTATAATGATCGATGCGTGGGCTTGGTGGGTCCTAATGGCGCAGGCAAAAGTACGCTTTTGCGCCTGATCAGTGGTGAGCTTAAGAGTGAAACTGGCTTTGCCAATGCCCGCGGTAAATTGAGCATTGGCAATCTGCACCAGGAACCGCGCTTGGACCCAATGCGCACAGTCCTGCAAGAGGCTCTCACCTCTTCAACGGAGGTGCCAGCCTTGCAGCTGGCCATCGCCAAAGCAGAAGCGGATCTAGGAGATCCACGAATTTACGGTAACGATAAAAAACTCGCCCGCAAGATCGAGGAACATGCCCGTTTGCTTGAAGAGCATACGCGCATTGGCGGCCCTGGTTACGCAGGTCAGGTGCGTGCCACGCTTTTAAGCCTTGGCTTTTCTGAAGCCGAACTTGATCTACCCACTGAGGTGTTAAGTGGTGGGCAAAAGACACTGGTGGGTTTGGCAAAGTTGCTGGTGACTCGCCCGAATCTCTTATTACTCGATGAGCCAGATAACCATCTGGATTTAGCCGGTAAGGAATTTTTAGAATCATATATCCGCTCTTATCCAGGCGGTGTCGTGATCGTCTCTCATGACCGCTATCTGTTGGATGTCGTTGCAGACGAGATCGCCGAACTTGAAGACGGAAGGCTGACCGTGTATCCCGGCAATTATTCTGAGTACGCCGCCGAAAAGCAAAATCGCCTTCTAAAACAGCAGCATGATTTCAAGGTCCAACAGCATGAGATCAATCGCCTGGAACTATCTGCTAAGCGTATGCTGATCTGGGGGCGCGCTCATGACAATCCCAAATTGATCCGCCGTGCCAAATCGATGATGAAACGTATTGAACGCATGGATAAGATCGACCAACCCATCCTGGAACGCCGGGCTATAGGCTTACAGCTCACCGGATGGCGCGGCAGCAACAAAGTGCTCGAACTCATCACCTTGAGTAAGGGTTTCGAAACACCGGACAACGGCTGGTCGCAGATCCTCAGTGATTTGAATCTCATCATTTGGCATGGCGAACGCGTTGGCCTGGTAGGTCCCAACGGGGCAGGAAAGTCTTTGTTGTTCCGCATGCTGTTGGAAAAAGAGACTCCGGATTCCGGAGAGATTAAATTGGGTCCCAGCATCCAGGTTGGCTATTACGCCCAGGAGCATGAAACCCTGAATAATTCTTTGAGCACCCTGGATACCGTTCGACATGCCGCCAATAGTTCGGAACCGGCTGCTGTGAAACTCCTCAGCAAATTCCTATTTGCCTACGAACAGATGCGTAACCCCGTAAGTACACTTTCCGGTGGGGAACTTAGCCGACTTCAACTGATCTTGGTCATGCTGTCTGGAGCGAATTTCCTTCTTCTGGATGAACCCACCAATAACCTGGACATTCGCTCCGCAGAAGTTCTTGAAGACACCATTAGCGATTTCAATGGGACGGTGCTTGTGATTTCACATGACCGTTATTTCCTGGATCGTGTGGCCACTCGCATCATCGAATTGGAATCGGGGAATCTAACGGAATACGCTGGCAGTTACAGCGATTATCAAGCAACTAAAGAACGGATTGAACTGGCCTCTCTGTAAGCTGAGATGCCTTGCTTCCTAACTTGATGAATGTCCGTAGCTCGGGGAGGCTAAAGAGCATCACCGCCAACATTCCTATCGCCATTCCGCCTAGAGCAGCGAAAAGAGCGGGGACGGGAGCCCAGCGCACAATCGCATAAACGAATGCTGCACTGGCTAGAGTGGCAAGCCCAACTCGTTTCAACGTATCCCGGCTTGTAATCAGCCCCTGGAATCGTCGCCCTAGCAGCCATAGCAAGATTAGTGCCTCAGCGGTAAACGCGATGCTGCCAGCCAGGGCAATTCCACCGGCGCCCATAAGTGATGTGAGTGCAATTGCCAGAATAATGTAAGCAACGGAATTAACCGCGGCTGCATATAAGGGTATCGCCGCATTTTGCTGTGCATAAAACGAACGGGAGGCGATTTCAAGAAGTGCATGACCCATCAGACCTGCCAGATAAAGCCGTGTAATCCAAACCACAAGTTCCAGCTGGCTGACGTCGAACGCTGGAAATGCGCGCGCCAATAATGGGCGCAGACCTACGCTCAGTAAGACAGCCGCCGGAACGGTAAGCGCCAACAGAGCACGCACTGCGCCGTTCACAGTTTCCTTGAATTTCTCATGCTCGCCGCGCGCGAAGATCTCGGAAATGCTGGGAAGCAAGGCAATAGCAATGGCGCTGCCCAACAAAGTTTCGGGTACTTGCATGATGAACCAACCCAAATTCAGTGCGGTAATGGATCCCTCGCCTAAACCTGAAGCCAGATTGTCTCGCGCAATGAAATAAACCTGGATAAAGAACATGGTCAGCACCCTTGGTCCCATCAGCACCAGTACTTGTTTGACCCCTGGAGTGCGCAATCCGACAATGGGCTGCCATCTGAAGCCGTAACGGATCAATCCTGGTATTTGGATAAGGAGGTGCAGCACTGCACCGATGATGACGCCATAAACCAAACCATGCACGCCAAAGCCGAAATGAGGGAGGGTAATCCCGCCGATCTGATAACCCGTTTCTGGCGACAACACTAATCCTCCAAATATTTGCCCAATGTTGTACAGGGCAGGCGCCAATGCCGGCAAAATGAAATGTTGGTTTGCTTGTAATCCTGCCATGGCCAACCCGCTGATCGAAAAAACCAGAATGGCGATCAGATCCAACCTCATAAGTTCCACGGATAACGCTTTTTGCTCGGGTGGAAAGCCGGGGGCAATCACAGTATCGATAAGCCAAGGTGCCAGCATAGCAAGGAGGATTGCCAGAATAGCAGTGACAACGAAAGCAAGGTTAAGGATGCGGGCAAATAATTCCCAGGCGGCAGATCGCCCGCTCTTCTGCATGTAATCGGAGAGAACTGGGATCAGCGCAACACCGAGAGCACCCCCGGATATCAACGCGGACAACAGATCAGGGATATTGTTGGCGGCATTGAATACATCCAATTGATAAGAAAGGCCAAACTGATTGGTAAAGATCAACTGGCGTGCAAACGCTAATACTTTATCGACACCAAAGAAAAAGGCAATGATCAGGGTGGATTTTGCAAAATGGGACATCGGACGGGAAACAGATTGATTTTAACATGCGGAATTAATTTTCCATGTTGACAATCGACTACGTCTGGTATAGACTGTCACTCGTCGGTGCTTCCTCTTCGGAGGCAGACTTGCGTCTGGCCCTCTTCCCCCAATAATCGAATCATCCACTTTCGCAGTGGAATTTATTGCATGCCTTCCGTATTTTAAGGCAGGAGTATTTGCTTGTCAGTACAAACTGGATCTGAATTTGTGGATTTGAAATCAGTGGTTTCCGAGAGCCGCTGGAAAGGTTTATGGCGCTTGCTCTCTGGTGAGCGCAAAGCTTATGCTATGGCGGCTGTTAGCCTTGGCATTGCTGCGCTCTGCCGTTCCAGTGTGTATTTGCTGCTTGCCTATTTTGTTGATCATGTTCTGGGTGCGCCTGATTTCAACCAGCGTGTTCTTGTTGTTGTGCTAGGGTTTATAGGACTTGCAATTGTGCAGGGCACTTTCACTTATCTCAGCGGTTCACTTGCCGGCCACACCGGCGAACGCGTGGCCCAGCGCCTTCGCAATTACCTGTACGATCATATTCAGCACCTGAGCTTCACTTTCCACGACAAGACAAAGACAGGCGAGCTGATCCAGAAGGTAACTTCCGATGTGGATACCGTGCGTCGGTTCATTGCCCAGGAAGCAACGGAATTCGGTCGCATCCTAATGCTCTTTTTGGTCAACTTTGGCGTTCTGCTAACCCTCAACGCGCGGCTGGCTTGGCTCTCGATCATTTGCGTACCGTTCACGGTGACTATGTCCTACTTCTTCTTTGGACGGATTTCGAAAGCATTCGAATCGTTCCAAAATCAAGATGGGGTACTTAACTCGGTACTGCAGGAAAACCTTGCCGGTGTGCGCGTAGTAAAGGCTTTCGCCAGGCAGGATTATGAACGTAGTAAGTTCGAAAAAGAGAACTGGGAGAAGTTCATTCGCGGGCGCAAGTTGCTGCTGTGGCATTCTTTCTTCTGGCCTATATCGGACATCATTACCGGCGCCCAAATGCTCTTTGGTTTTTATATGGGCGCCTTGATGACAATCAACGGCGATATGACTTCCGGAGCCTACTTAGCTTACGTCAGTGTGTTGATCTGGCTGATTTGGCCCATCCGCAATCTAGGGCGCATCATTGTTCAAATGTCTCAGGGCTTGGTCTCTTTTGGGCGCGTGGTTGGCATCATTCGTGAAGAGCGCGAACCCCTAGAAGAGGGCGATTATCTGCCCGTTGATAGG
>Ga0209431_10004185_pt1 | contig 11324 bp, 7 predicted proteins | sample RifCSP13_3_FD_184021 | JGI IMG/M metagenome (GOLD analysis project Ga0209431, IMG submission 184021) | Soil microbial communities from Rifle, Colorado - Rifle CSP2_sed 13_3 (SPAdes) (version 2) | ecosystem: Environmental > Terrestrial > Deep subsurface > Rock core/Sediment | place: Rifle...
GGAAGCGGCCCGTCGGGGGGTGGAGCTGGTCGCCCTGCCGACGGACGAGGCCTGCGTCCTGCTCTCGGGTGCCGATCTCCACGACACGGCAGCGATCCTGCACGTCAGCTGCTAGCGCCTTCCCCTGTCACGCTTACCGGCGCGTGAGATCTCGTTCGAACAGATCCCAGCGGCGACCCGCGAGGTCGCGACAATCCCGGAGCCAAGAGGATCAGAGGTGGTCGGGTACGTCACCGGTCCATCGTCGGCGCGATAGCCAAACAGACGGCGTCCACCGGGGCCGGACAGCAAAGCGCCCGGAGGAACCGGCTGTCTGCCGACTGCCGATCGGCCATCGCGATTGCTCGCGATCGTCGATCCGCCGCCGGGCCCGTGGCCGGCGGCCTTGCGGTCGTCGGTCCGGTCTCCCGGGACCGCCCCAGGGATTGCTCCCCAGGCCGGTTCGACAGTGAATGTCGGCCCCTTCGGGCAAGATTTAGAATGGACGTTCGAAGCCACCCGCACAAGGGACTTGTCCACCAACGGACGGTCCAGCCTGTCGAGTTGTCCACGAAACAAGCGGCGGGGTGGACGGAATGTGGAGAAGCCGGACTCGACGCCTTGCCGTACCGGCCACAGGCCAACGGGTAGCGCGCGCCGACTACTTCGCGCGCCGCTTCTGGGCGGGGATGACCCGGGCGCTCCCGGCGGTGGGCCAGAGCGTGCTCTCGTGCCCGTCGTCCCAGAGCACCCGATAGTGCGTCCCGTAGGGGGCCACGATGACCTCGAGGATGTCGCCTTCCCGGGCGGGCTGGCCCACCTTCTCCGACTCGACGACGATCCGGTCGCGGGTCTTGCCGACCATCCCGATCACCTCCCTGCCCGGCATCTCGCCCCGGACCACCGCGGACGTCCGCCCGCGTGAGGTCGAGACACCGCCGAATCGTGCCACCGATGACGGCATCCGGCCAGTGCCGGCCGGCCCAGACCCATCACGGCCAGCCGCCGCGGAAGGCGACCCCCGGCTCGCGCTCAGGCGCTGCGTGGTGGGATGAGCTGGAACCCGCTCTGGTCCTCGCGTTCGCGGTCTGCCGCGGACTCGGCTCACGGCTCGAGGCCCTACGCTGGGCCCGTGCGAGGATCCCGGATGGCTCGGCGATGGATCGGCGCAGCGGCGCTGGCTGCGGCCGCCATCGCCTGCACGACGGCGACCCCGACCCCGGCCCCGACACACCAACCCTCGCCACGCGCCACCACCGCCCCCGCGCCGAGCTCCACGCTCACGGCGACGTCGAGCCCGGCCCCGTCGCCCGAACTCGTCGCCCTCGTGCCGGTCGTGGGCTTCTGGTCCACGAGGTCCACCATCGCGCGGACCGAGCTGGACGCGGCGATGGCCGGGACGAGTCGCAGCTACGTGCGGGTGCTCGTCGCCGGCACGCTGCCGGGAGCGACGGCCGCGAGCCCCGACGCGATCCGCGCCGCCGTGAACGCCGATCCACGGACGCTGGGCCTGCTCCCGGCCGGCGAAGTGACGCCGGACGTGCGTGCCCTCGCCATGGACGGCGTCGACCTGTTCGGAAACGGGCGGATTCACGAGGTCGCCGCTTGGCCGCTGCTCGTGCCGGCGGCGCCCGGCACCGACCCGCCGTCCTTCGACCCGGCCACGACGTGGACCCTGGTCGCCGGCGGCGACGTGATGCTCGACCGATCGATCTACCGGCGCAGCGTCCTGCAGGGCAAGGGCGCGGGCTACCCCTGGGACGGGGGCTTCGCGGAGATCACGGGGCGGCGCTGCTGCACCGCGGCCGGCTACCGGCTGCCGGTCGTGCGGCGGACGGGCCACGCCGGTGCCGTGCGGGCCCTGTTCCGGGACGCCGACCTGGCCCTGGTCAACCTCGAGGGGCCGGCCGTCGAAGCCTTCCGCTGGCACCCGCATGGGCTCGTCTTCACCTTCGATCCGGCGCTCCTCGGCGGCCTGAGGGAGGCCGGCATCGACGCCGTCACGATCGGCAACAACCACATCGGCAACGCGGGCCCGAGTGGCGTCGTCGAGACGGTCCGCCACCTGGACGAGCTGGGCATCGCCCACGTCGGCGCGGGCAGGGACCGGGCAGCCGCCCATGCCCCCGCCTGGTTCGAGGTTGCCGGACAGCGGGTCGCGGTCCTCGGCTACGACGCGGTCCGGCCCTCGGGCCGCGCCGCGACGCAGCGCGCCGGCACGGCCGGTCTCGTTGCGGCCCGTTACCGGGGCGACATCGCCGCTGCCCGGAATGCCGGCGCGGACATCGTCGTGGTCCTCCCTCACTGGGGCGTGGAGTACACGGCGACTCCGACGCGGACCCAGCGGGACCACGCCCGGGCGCTCGTCGAGGCCGGTGCCACGCTCGTCCTGGGCAGCCACAGCCACTGGGCTGGCGCGATGGAGCTGATCGACGGGAGCCCGGTCCTCTATTCGCTGGGCAACCTCGTCTTCGACCTCACGCGCTCCGAGGAGACGGTCGAGGGCCTCATCGTGGAGATCACCTTCGTGGGCGCGCGACCGGCCCAGGTCCGCCTGCACCCGACGGTCATGGTCGACCTCGTTCAGCCCAACCTGCTCGAGGCGGCCGGTGATGGCGCGGTCGTGATCGAGCGGATGCGCGAGGCCTCGGAGGCGCTCCCGAGGCGCTGACGCGGGCCGCTGCTCGCTCCCGCGCACGCCGGAGGCCCCGGTCGGGTCCCTCTGCTACCCTTCGCGCCCGTGATCGACACACCCGGCGGCGACACGCCCGACGAGGCTGCCGCCCCGATCCCCGCTCCCCTGAGACCCCGCCGGCGCTGGATCGCGGCTGTCCTCTCGTCCCTGGTCCCCGGCCTGGGCCACCTCGTGGCCGGACGGCGGCGGCTGGCGGCCCTCTTCGGCCTGCCCGTCGTGGCCCTCGTGGTCGGCGCGGCGGTCGCGCTCGCTGCCCTGGGCCCCGTGCGCTTCGCGGCCTCGTTCGTCGAGCCCGAGGTCCTATGGGCGCTGCTCGGCGTCCAGGCCGCGCTCATCGCCTGGCGCCTGGCGGCGATGGCCTCCAGCGTCCTCGATCCGCTCCTGCCTCGCCCGGGGCGGCGGGACCTGCTCCCCATCGCGCTGCTCGTCGCCTTCATCGTGGCGCCGCAGGGCTGGGCGCTGGCGGTGACGAACGCCGTGCGGGAAACGGCCGACGCGGTCTTCGTCGGCGATGACGTGCCGTCGGGCGCCTGGGTCCCGCCCTCGCCCAGCCCCGGGGCCACCGCCGTCCCCGGCCTCACGCCGCCGGCGGGCGCGTCGCCGTCGCCCACCCCCGGCCCCGAGCGCATCACGGTCCTCGTCATCGGCGTGGACGCGGGCGTGGGCCGCCGGACCTTCCTGACCGACACGATGGTGGTGGCCTCGCTCGACCCGGTCGCGGGCACCGTCTCGCTCGTCTCGGTGCCGCGCGACACGGTGGACGTGCCGCTGCCCGGCGGCGGCACGTTCGCCGAGAAGATCAACTCGCTCGTCTCGTACGCGCGCCGCAACCCGGCACAGTTCCCCGGCTCCAGCGCCGAGGGCCAGGACGTGCTGATGGCGGCCCTCGGCGAGCTGCTCCAGGTGAGGATCGACTACTACGCCCAGGTCTCGCTGGGCGGCTTCGTCTACGTCATCGACAAGCTCGGCGGCATCGACGTCAACGTGGCCCGCGGCTTCTGCGACGCCAGCTACGACGAGTACGGCTACACGCGCGGCTTCTCCATCACGAAGGGGCGGCACCACCTCGATGGCAGCGCCGCGCTGGCCTACGCCCGCGTTCGCCATCCGGCCGGCGAGTCGGACTTCACGCGCGCGGCGCGCCAGCAGGAGATCCTCTCCGGCGTCCGAGACGCCGTCGTCAAGGGTCGTTTCCTCGACGATCCGATCGGGCTGCTGGAGGCGCTCAGCCGGGCCGTCAAGACCGACATCCCACGCAGCATGGTGCCGGATCTCGCCGTCTGGGCCAGCCGGGTCGGTCGCGATCAGACGTATCGGGCGGTCATCGCCCACCCCCTGGTGCGCAGCGGCTTCGACGGCCGCGGCTCCATCCAGGTCCCGGACCTCGAGGCCATCGGGGCGCTGGCCGCGCGCCTCTTCACGGAGCCCGGCACGCTCCCCCCGGACGACCTGAAGGCCCCGGCGCCGCTGCCGGGCAAGGCCACGACGGGCGGTGTGGGCGGCTGCCGCCCGAACCCCACGCCGCAGCCGACCCCGAAGCCGACGGCGACGCCGACCGGTGGGGCGACGCCGACGCCATCCCCAACGGACCCGACGCCGACGGCGCCGCCACCGACACCGGAACCCACGCCGACCCCAACGGACCCGACGCCTGCGCCGTGACCGACCGTCCCCTCAGGCGGATCCGGCGAGGCGCTCCCGGGCCACCCCGACGCCGACAAGGCTGCCCTTCTGCTCGTAGAGGGCGAGCGCCGCGCGGTACGCGGCTTGAGCCTCCGTCCGGCGGCCGGCTGTGGCGAGCACGTCCCCGTGCGTCAGCTCGGCATCGGCATGGAAGGTGATGAAGTCGGTCGCCGCCAGGATCTCGACCGCCGATCGGGCCTGAGCCTCGGCCTGGTCCAGCTCGCCCGCCGCGGCGCGGGCGAGCGCAACGGCGCGCGCGGTGTTCGCCCGCGCGACCGGATCGGACTCCCGCGCCGTGATCTCGAGCAACCGTTCGAGATCCACGGTGCGCCCCAGCGCGAGTCGGGAGAGCGCGCGGAACTTCTCGTGCATCGCGCTCGGCCTACCCATCGCCGCGAGCTCGTCGCGGCCTTCCGTGATGGCCCGCTCCGCGGCGTCATGATCGCCCGCCAGCATCTCGACGTCCCAGCTCACCTCGGTCATCATGGCGGCCGTGACCCGCTCCCCACCCTCGACGGCGATCTCCCGGCATCGCGCGGCCAGCGGCCGCGCTGACTCGAACTGGCCAAGCCGGGCATGGAGGTGGGCGAGGGCATGGCTCATGGCCAGCTCGATCCCCCGGTCGTCCGGAGCCTCGGCCAGGATCTCCTGGCAGCGTCGGATCCCCTCGGCCACCGGCGTCGGGCCCTGGACCAGGTCCGCGCTGAGGTCGCCGGCGATGATCGCCTCCTCGCGACGGTCGCCGGCGCGGCGGGCGTGCCCCAGCGCACGGGCGGCCGCGGCCGCATCCCCGGCCGCCTTCCCCTCCTCCCATGAGGCATAACCGCGAAGCCTCCAGCAGAGCGCCAGCCCGCGATCGTCCCCGAGGCGCTCGAAGACCGCGGCCGACTCGTCAGCGATCCGGCGGCGGTCCTCCGGCGTCGCGTCGGGGCCGAGATCCAGCAAGCTGCTGAGGACCCGCGCGATCGCGAGCGTCCGCTCGTCTCGGGCTGCCTCCGAGCGTTCGAGCGCCTCGGTGAAGCAGGCCTGGGCGTCCTCGAAGCGGCCGATCGCATTCAGAACGCGACCCAGGTCCGGCAGGATCGCCACGCGCACGGGATCGGCCGGCTCCAGCAACGCCGCGCTGCGGCCCAGCAGGTTCGCCGTGGCCGATGTGTCGGACCGCTCGAACGCTCGCCGACCGGCGGCGATCAACCGTTCGGCGGCGCGTCGGGCGACCGCCCGCGCTCGCTCGTCGACCGGACCGAGCTCCTGGCGGTAGCGAAACGCCTGTTCGAGGTGATAGCCCACCATGGGCTCGACCTCGCCCAGCCGGTCGCCGGCGGCGACTTCGAGCCAGTCCGCGAAGCGCTCGTGCAGCTCCGCGCGCTCCGCCTTCGGCAGCCGGTCGTATGCCGCGTCTCGGATGAGGAGGTGACGGAACCGGAACGCCTCGCCCTGGGACAACCCCGAGCGGTCGGGACGGATGAGCTCCTTGCGGACGAGCGCCTCGAGCCTCCGCGGAACATCGGCCCGATCGGCGGGGGGCGAGAGCGCGACGAGCGAGGACTGCTCGAAGACGCGGCCGACCACGGACGCCCGCTCGGCCGCGGCGCGCTCATCCGAGGCCAAGCGGTCGAGACGCGCCGAGAGCATCGCCTGGATCGTCGGCGGCACCGCGATCGAATCGAGGTCGCCTGTGGCCGTCCAGCCGTCGGCCTCGGCGACCAACAGCCCATCGTCGATGAGCATGCCCAGGAACTCCTCGACGTACAGCGGATTGCCTTCGGCCGCGTCCGCGATCCGGACGCGCACCCCTTCAGCCAAGGCTCGACCCGGCGCGAGCGCGTCGATGAGCTCGAGCGCAGAGCCCGCCTCGAGCGGCTCGAGGAGGACGGTCGTCGCGTTGGCCTTGCCGCCGCCCCAGCCCGCTCGGGCGTCGAGGAGCTCGGGTCGCGCCGGGCAGACGAGAAGCATGGGCGTTTGACTCGCCAGATCCGCCACCGTGGCAAGCAGATCCAGCAGGACCGACTCGGCCCAGTGGATGTCGTCGACCATGACGACGAGCGGCCGCTCGTCGGCGACGCGCTCGAGCGCCCGACGGAACGCCCACGTGATCTCATCCTGCGCTACCGATGCATCGAGCCCGACGATCCCGGCGAGCCCGCGCGCGATCGCCCCGGCCTCTGGCAGTCCGGCCGCGAAGGCATCGATCCTTGCCCGCGCCTGGTCGGCCGAGTCGCCGTCCGCGATGCCGGCGACCTGGCGGATGATCTCCGCGGCGGGCCAGTACGTGATGCCCTCGCCGTACGACAGGCACCGTCCACGGACGACCCGCGCCCGATCCCGGACGACACCGAAGAACTCGGCCACGAGGCGGCTCTTCCCGACCCCGGCCGCCCCGATGATCGTGATGAGTTGGCATGAACGCGTTTCGACAGCACGCTCGAACGCCTGGCGGAGTGCCACGAGCTCGCGCTCTCGACCGATCATCGGGGCGTCGAGGCGGCGGAGGCGGCCCTCGGCGCCTGCGGCCACGTGAAGCAGTCGAAACGCGGTGACCGGGCCCGACTTGCCCTTCAGCTCGTGGGACTCAGCCGGGCCGACTTCGACCGCGTCTCGGACCAGCTCGAGCGTCGCTTCACCGATCAGGATCCCGCCGGGCGCCGCGGACGACTGCAGACGGGCCGCGACGTTGACGGCATCTCCGACCACGATCGCCTCGCCCGGACCGCCGGGACCGACGACCACGGAGCCGGTGTTGATGCCCGTCCGCGTCTCGAGCGTCACGCCGCGCCTGCTGCGGAGGTCGTCGTTGAGACGCTCGAGGGCCATGCGCATCTCGGTCGCTGCGCGGACGGCGCGAAGGGCGTCCTCCTCGTGGAGGATCGGCACGCCGAAGACGGCCATGATCGCGTCGCCGATGTACTTCTCGACGGTGCCGCCGTGGCGCTCGATGACCTCGCGCATGCTGGCGAAGTAGCGGCCCATCACGTCGCGCAGCGACTCAGGGTCGAGCCGCTCGCCGAGCGTCGTGGAGTCGCTGACATCCGTGAACAGGATCGTCACCGTCTTGCGCGTCTCGCGAGCGGGAGGCGCCGACGAGAGGGCCGCGCCGCAGTATCCGCAGTGCCGGAAGCGCTCCGGGTTCTCCTCGCCACAGGACGAGCAGCGCAGCATCCGTGGAGTGTATTCGGGCGACGGCTGGCGGGGAACCGCTGGAACTCGGTCATGACGTCCGATACCCCAACTGGCCATGGCGGCCGGCCCGCCCATGACATACGCCACTCGCGGAAGCCGTAGCCGGCGGGACGGGTGGTCCGGGCCAGCAGGCCCCTGACCAACGTCACGGTGCGTACGCGACCGTCACGCGTCCGGCCGCACCGGCCTCCGTTCGCGCCGGCTACCGCTGCGGGCATTCGCGAAGGTCAGGGGCCACGCAGCTGGGCTTCCCCTCGGGCTGGCCTCCATGGCCTTCAGGCGCCAGGGGTTCCACGCCTGGCGGCTCGGTGCCGGCAGCCTCGTGGCCGGCGGCGGCCGCGGCGCTGGCGGCGGTGTTGCTCACTAGGCACACAACGCGCCTGGCCGGGAACCGCCCGCCAACCGGACGCTGGTATCGTGACCGCGTGGACCTCGCGGTCGAGTGGCTGGGGCGGATCGACTACCGGGCGGCCTGGGAGCGCCAGCACGCCCTCGTCGCGGCGCGCGCCGCGGGCGAGGTCCCGGACACGCTCCTGCTGCTCGAGCACCCGCCGGTGCTCACGCTCGGCCGCCAGTCCGACCCGGCCCACGTCCGCGCCTCGCCCGAGGAGCTCGCCGCGCGCGGCATCGAGCTGATCCGCGTGGAACGCGGCGGGGAGGTGACGTACCACGGACCGGGCCAGCTCGTGGCCTACCCCATCGTCCGCCTGGCCGACCGGGGCATCCTCCTGCGGCCGTTCGTGCGCTCCCTGGAGGCGGCCATGGCCGACACGTGCGCCACCTACGGAGTCCGGGCCGGGCGTCGCGAGGGCGCCCCCGGCTGCTGGGTCGACCCGGAGGGCCCGGCGCCGCGCAAGATCGGCGCGCTGGGCATCCGCATCGAGCGGGGCGTGACCTACCACGGCATCGCCCTCAATGTCACCACGCGCCTGGCCGACTTCGAGCTGATCGACCCCTGCGGCTTGCCCGAGGCCGAGGTCACCTCGATCGCCCGCGAGGCCCGCTGGCCCATCGAGGCCCCGACGACCGCGAGCGTGCGCGACGCCGCCGAGCGCTTCGCCCCGGCGCTGGCCCGTGCGCTCGAGGCCGCGAGCGCTCCCGTCCTCGTCGGCGCGGAGGCCTGAACAGATGGCCGGCGGCATGTTCGAGCTGCGACGGGACGCCATCACCGGCTGGTGGGTGGCCGTGGTGGTGGATCGCGACTTCCAGCGCTCGCGGTTCACGCGCGCGGCCGAGCCGGTCCGGGACAGGGAGACGTGCGGCAACTGCGTCGAGCCAGCGGGGGGCGGCGTCCGTCACCGGCTCCTCAAGACCAACGCCTTCACCGTCGCGGGCACGGAGAAGGAGGCGCGTGAGGCCGGGATCGACGCGCGCCAGCCGGGCCTCGGGCTGGTCGCCGATGTCGGTTCCTGGGGCACGATCGTCGCCCCGCCCGAGCACCACGGCCCCCTCGCCCACGAGTCCGCGGCCATCGTCGTGGAGATGCTGCGCGGGGCCCGGGACGCCATCGTGGCCGCCAGCGCGGCCGCCCAGACCGAGTACTTCCAGGTCGTGCAGAACCACGGGCGGCAGGCCGGCGCGCTGACTAACCACCTCTGCTTCGACACGTACGACCTGCCGCAGATCCCGCACCGCATCGGGGAGGAGCTGGGCGGCGCCGCGCGCTACCTCATCCGCGAGGGCGTCTGTCCCTTCTGCCGCCTGGTGAAGGACGAGGTGGCCGGCCGCGAGCGGCTCGTCTTCGAGGATGCCGCGAGCGTCGCCTTCGCACCGTACGCCTCGCGCTCGCCGTTCGAGATCTGGGTCGTGCCCCGCCACCACGAGGCCGATTTCGGACGCGCCACGGATGCCCAGCTGACGAGCGCCGCCGAGACGTTGCAGAAGGTGCTGCGGCTGCTCGACGCGCTCGAGGGTCCGCCCTACAACCTCGTCCTGCACACGGCGCCACTGCGGGAACGCGTGGATGACACCTACCACTGGCACTGGGAGATCCACCCGCGCTTGCGCGAGATCGCCGGCCTGGAGCTGGGCACCGGGCTGCCGGTCAACCCGGTCAGCCCGGAGGCGGCGGTCGAGGTGCTCCTGGAGGCGGCCGGCCTGCGCGAGCCGGCGGCGAGCTGGGACGCGCCGCGGCGCTGAGGGAGAGCGCATCCGTGGCCTACCCGGCGTCACAGCGCCACTCCACCGCCCGTCACAGGCCATTGGAGCGCGCACCCGATCCATGCGACCTCCGGTCGAGCGGCCCGATCCTGGGCGCCGACCATCGCCGACGGGAGGACCGTTGCTCGCACGAAGCGTCGCCCTGCGGGGGCAGGCAGACATGACCCGCGACCGGGCGACCGCGCGGGCCGTCGTCGAGGAGCTGTTCCGGCTCCACGGCGGCGAGATCTACTCGTACCTGGCACGCATGGTGCGCGACGACGAGCTGGCCGCCGACCTGGCGCAGGAGACATTCGTGAAGGCCTATCGCGCCTTCGACTCGCTCGAGGAACCGTCCCGTGCGCGCGCCTGGCTCTACCAGATCGCCAACCGCACCGCCCTCGACGAGCTGCGCCGGCGCAAGATCGTGCGCTTCGTGCCCTGGACCGGCGAGTCGCGCGGCTCGGCCCGTTCGGCCGAGGAGATCGCTCTCCACGGCCGGCTCTCGGCCGAGATGGAGCGGGCCCTGGCGGCCATCCCCGAGCGGCAGCGCGGCGCGCTGCTCCTCGCCGAGGTGCACGACCTGACCGGCCTCGAGCTGGCGGCCGCGCTGGGTGTCTCCCACGTCGCGGCACGCGCGCTCCTCACGCGCGCCCGCGAGTCGCTGCGCCAGGCGCTGGCCCTGGAACGTGCCCGCTCCGCCGAGCGCGATGCGGCGAAGACGGCCCGGCCCGAGCGTGCGGAGGACGACCGGTGAGCGCGGACCGCCACGTCCGCCTGCGGGAGCTCCTCGCCGAGCGGCTCGATGCACCGCTTCCGGCGCGGGAGGCGGCGGACCTGGAGGCGCACCTGGCGGCCTGCCCGGCCTGTCGCGTGGTCGAGCGGGACTACGCGGCCCTGCACGAGCAGCTGCGGGCGCTGTCGGCGATCGATCCGCCACGCGACCTCTGGGCGCGGACGCGGGCGGCCATCGACCACGAGGTCGCCCGCGAGGGCCGCCGGCCCTTCCCGGCGCCGACGCTCGAGCTCGACCGCCCGGGCGCCCACCGCCAGCTCCGCGTGGCCATAGGGTCCCTCGTGGGCGTCCTGGTCGTGCTGCTCCTCGTCGGCGGGCCGCTCGCCCAGGGACCGCTTCCCGAGGTCGCCTCGGCCACGCCGTTCGCCATCCCGCGCCAGCAGCTCGCCTTCCTCGACATCGCCGACGGACAGCTCACGCTGTATCGGGCCGACGTGGCGCAGGTCTGCCCGCCGCCGGGCATCAGCTGCGCCGCAGGGCCCTCCAGCCGGCCGGTCGTTCGGCTCGGAGGCGGCGTGGCGGCCCGCGAGCTCGCCCTGGGCGGCGGCGGCCACCTCTTCATCGCCGGCCGCGACCCGCTCGGCGAGGAGATCTTCGCGATCGTCGCGTTGCCCGTCGCGCCCTCGCCCGAACCGACCTCGTCGCCAACGATCGGGCCCGACGGCTCCGCCCCGCCGAGCACGCAGACCGAGCCGACCGAGCCGACCCACACCGCCACCGAGCCCCTGGTCGAGCCCAGCGGCGACCCGACCGCGACCCCCACCGTCATGCCCACCGACGGCCCCGACGAGACGCCCGGGACCGGTTCCGACGCGCCGTCGATCATCCCATCCCCCACGTCCGGCCAGCCGG
>Ga0209431_10004188_pt1 | contig 11322 bp, 6 predicted proteins | sample RifCSP13_3_FD_184021 | JGI IMG/M metagenome (GOLD analysis project Ga0209431, IMG submission 184021) | Soil microbial communities from Rifle, Colorado - Rifle CSP2_sed 13_3 (SPAdes) (version 2) | ecosystem: Environmental > Terrestrial > Deep subsurface > Rock core/Sediment | place: Rifle...
GTCCGAAGGTGCACGTGTTCTGGCGTGGCTTGCAAGGGTTCTATCGCTGCACGAACCAATCCTGCGGGAATTTGTACGCCGAGTTCATGGATCGCTGCGAGATTTGTCACGCTCGCTGTTTGCCGGTTGAAGTATGCCGTAGCTGCGGTCAGGACTTTTATCGCGCCTTCCCAGACAATGCAGACCCGGAGTTATTTGTAAGCTCCAAGCGAACCAAGAAAAAGAAGCTGGCCCAGCTCCCGGAATCGTTCAAGCTCCTGGACGAAGCCATCGGCGAAGCAACTCCAGTGCACTTCACTTATGAACTGCACGACTATGTCGAGGAAGGTGAAGCAGAGGAGATCGATGCGGAAGAACCTCACGCGCAACAAGTCCTCTCTCGCTACTGCCCCGCTTGCGGCAAGATGTATTTGAATGCTTTTGGCTCATGTGATTGCGAAGAGCGTGGCACGGTGCGAGAAGATGCTCGACGGATGGTCGAGCCACAGACTTATCTGGGCCCGATTCATAAATGCCCGGCTTGTGACAGCGTGTACGGCGGCGGTCTCGAGGTAGTGACCCCGCTTCGCTCGGCGACGATGGTCAGCATCAATATTTTGGTCGAGAGTATTTTTCAACACCTCACAGCAGAGCAGCGGCGCTTGCTGATGTTTTGCGACAATCGTCAAGATACTGCTTTTCAGGCCGCTTATCTGGGGAACAAACATGTTCAGTTCGTTGGACGCCAGTTGATCTATCAGGTGCTCCGCAGCGCTGATGGTGAACAGTCTGCGCCGAATCCTGTCAGCTTCGAGAAGTTGCAGAAGCTGATGTACGAGCGGCGGATGCAATATGAAATCTATTGCGCCAAACCTGTGCGTGAAGCAGACGGACGAAGGACTTATGAAGTCAAAAAGCCTCAGAACCCGGATGAAGTGGCGCAGGAGTACGTAGACATTCAGATGTCCCTGCTCGCAGAAATCGCTAGACCCGGCGCACGACGTGTGAGTTTGGAAGGTCTCGGCTTGCTGGGCGTCGAGTATTTCAAGGGTGAGCAAACTCTTCGTGAGGTAACGCGCGAACACGCTGCGCTTGGCAAGAAGTTTGGAGTTTCCGAACAAGAGCTGTTCGACTTGCTTGCAGCATTGCTTGATGAGATGCGTTGGAAGCGCGCGTTCTCTCACCAACTGCTCCTGAAGCCGCTTAACGGACGCGAAGGAGTCTTCGGTCGCTCGATCCTTCCGGTCGGATTCCTCGCGCAAAAACTATCGGGGGAGGGCAAACCTTTTCGCACTTACGGATTTTTCTCTGCTTCGGGCGGAGAGACATCGCTTTTGAATTTCATTGGAAAGCTCTTCGGTAAAGAGCAAGCTCGCAGTGTCCTAAGCGATCTCGTTGAGTTGCTGACAAAAGAAGGTTTCTTAGTCGAACAAGAGGTCGGTACGGAGTTTTCGTCTCAGCGAGTCTGGATGGTCAATCATAATCGCGTGATGCTTAAGGTTCCGCAGGAGCTGTTCCGTTGCAACAAGTGTCGGAGTGTTACGGCTCATAACGTGCGGGGTGTCTGTCCGCGTTGGCGATGCGAAGGAAGGCTCGTTCCTCACACTCCTGAAGCCGACACAAACTACTACGTCGACACATACATTCACCGCCAGCCTTTCCGCATGATCTCAAACGAACACTCAGCCCAACTTTCGGGAACACGCCGGATAGAGATTGAGCGTTCGTTTAGGGACGGGCAGTCCGACGTGATGGTATGCACCCCAACGATGGAGCTGGGAGTTGATATTGGCGACCTACCTAGCGTGTTCATGCGGAACATTCCGCCCGGACCGGCCAACTATGCTCAGCGCTCCGGACGAGCGGGCAGGAAAGAGCGGATAGCACTCATAAACACCTTCGCCCTGGCGCGGGCACACGACACATACTTCTACGATCGTCCGAGCGAAATGATTTCAGGCGAGATTGAACCCCCTGACTTCAGAGTTGAAAACGAATTTATCTTGCGACGCCAGATCAATTCGCTGATTCTGGAGAAGCTTGATTTTCAGTTCAAAGGAAAACTCGGTGAATTGTACCCGCAAGGCGACGAAGAGTTTGCGCTTCCGGATATCGAGACGGAAGTTAAGTCACGCCGAGCCACTGTAGTCGACTCAGTGCTGAAAGCGTTTGATAAGGACCGGCAGGATGAATCAAAACGCGACGGTTTGACCTGGCTGCACAAGGATGAGGTCGAGCGGATCATTGACGGCTTTTACGTGAATCTGATCGCGGCTTTTCAGCCCTGGTTGGTCGAACGGGAAGTCTTGTTCAGTGAAGTCCTGAACATCAGTATTGAAAAAGCAAAGATAGCTCGGCAAAAGCCAAAAGAAGCCGCAGCTCTGAGTGAGCGTGAAATGCATCTTTACAAGATGCTCGACCAGGTCGACGGAAGCTATCCCCTTTCGTACTTGTCTGATCAGGGCTTTCTTCCTTCGTATGCGTTCCCATCGGACACGGCACGCCTGATCGCTAAAGATGAAGTCAGGCGACCTGTCTTGCGGACGATGAGCGTGGCCCTGAAAGAATATGCACCTGGCAATACCGTTTACATGGATAAGCGTAAGTATCAAGTGATTGGTCTCGATTTTCATCGCTCTCCCCTGCCGGACCTGGATCAATCGTACCGGACGTGCTCAGCTTGTGATTATGTGTCACTGGATGTCTCAAGACTCACCTGCCCGCATTGCGCATCGGAACTCATGCCACAACGAACTCCGTTGCTATTCCCGACATCGTTCGTAGCAGAAAGAGCGGAATCAATCGGGGCGGATGAGGAATACCGTCAGCGAAGATTCTACGGTGGTCGCATGGTCTTACTTACAGCAACGGGCGACAGCAAGCGAGACGCAACACGCGGGATCTCCAGCGAGTATTTTCGTCGTGGCGACGTCCTGGTGACTAACACAGGGTTGGTAGAAGAAGCGGGCAGGGGCTTCACGATCTGCCGCCGATGCGGCCATTGGCAAGGACCTAAGACTCGTTCGCCATTTGAGGATCACAAGAGTCTCAGCAACCGAAAGATGCTGTGTGGTGGGAACGCTGAGAGCTACCATCTTGGTTATCGCTTCCAAACCGACGTGCTGATTCTTAACTTCGAAAACATACCCGACGAACATCGGGAATCGGAGGAGTTCTACGCCAGCCTTAAGTCCGCCATTATCCAAGCGACCGCTTCGGTTGTTTCAGCCGAGGACGATGAGATTGACGGATTCGTTCGAACAGTAATGAAAGCCGATGAGAGTCCGCGTCGCGAGCTGGTGTTGTTTGATGATGCCTCAGGTGGATCAGGCTACGTTCGCAAGGCGTCTTCCAACCTTCGGGAGATCGTGGCTGCGGCCCGTGCTCTACTCGACAATTGCCGTTGTGACAAGTCCTGCTACAGATGCCTCAGGACTTACGAGAATCAGTTCGAGCATCGCTTGTTGGATAAGCGACTTATTCAGCCGTATCTCGATCGACTGCTGGCGTAACAAGTAAGCATGTTAACCGCTTTATATTATCCACATGTAACAATCAGTCCTGGTTTGGTAAAGCAGTTCATTGGAAGAGCAGCCGACTTTGTAACTATTCAGGACTCCGAGACGGTGAAGATTCTGCTAAGCATTCGCAGGGCCGAGTTAGCGCTGTATACACCGTCTTGGCTGATAGAGCGAGCGGATATGCCGCGCCAGTGGTAAGGCTCTCCCCAGCTATAAACCATATGGGGCCGCAGCTCCGCGATATCACTAAGTGCTTAGACGGCGCATCTCCTCGGAAGGGAGCGAAGCTCAGCAAACTCGTGCATCGCGTCGGTTCGCTGTTTAGATCCGAAATTGATCTTTCTCTTCTTCATCTGATCGACGAGCTGCCTGCACATGCGGCCGTCAAGTTTTTTACCGACGCGCCGCTGGAGTTGCTACCTGTGGGCGGTCTTCGAATGGGTCTACGGTATGTGTGTTCGCGTGTGCCAGTAACTCCAGGAAATCTTTTCGCTTCGATTGGACTTGGCAGTCGACCTTTGCTGCTCGAACCAGAATCGCTCTCACGAATCTTGGTCATCAATGCTCTCCAAGATGAAGACCCACTCAAAAACATGTTCAGGACTGCCATCACCGAAATAACCAAAGTCTCTTCAGAAACGTTGGACATGCGGTGGGTGGATGTGAATGGAGTAGCTTCGTTCCGCGACGCTCTAAATTCTTTCGACGGATCGATTCTCTTGTTCGATGGTCACGGCGGCTATTCTCGCTCATTAGGCGAAGGAAGTTTGCATTTAGGTGCAGAGACAACGGATGTGATCTCATTGATTGGCAACGTTCGAGTTCCGCCGATTGTCATCTTGAGCGCCTGTGAAACCCATCCGATGGATGGAACCTATGCTACGGTCGCAAACGCCTTTTTGGCGCTGGGCGCACAGGCAGTGCTCGCGAGTCTGGTTCCGTTGGAAGGTAGGCATGCGGCCCTACTCGTTGGTCGTCTTATGCTCCGCTTGGCAGCTTATCTGCCTGAGATCGAGAAGACACCGATTGCACCCGTGCGGTGGAGCGAGTTTATCACTGGTATGTTGCGAATGAGCTACGTGACCGATGTGCTAACAGGTTTGCGCAAAGCAGGGTGGACCGAACTTTCTGAGAAGCGCCGTCGAGAAATTCAAAGTGAGGCGAACGACCTCATTAATTATCTACATCCCGACTGGTTCGCCGAGACAGTGCAAATTGTGGCAAACATCAGCAAGCGGTCGCTCAACGAGGTCAAGCAAACGCATCTTAATGAAGCGTTTTTTGGGGACTCGCTTCATTACGTTCATCTCGGTAATCCGGAAGAGATAACGATTATGCGTTCATCGACGGCAAAGCCATCATCGTGACGCGCTCGTGTATCAGCAAAAAGCTAATCAAGCGGTTTCTTTTCTGTTGCTTATGTCAAAGATAACTCAAATCGAAAGAGGTCTACTTGAGATTGATCCGGCCAGCTTCCAGCGCCTTTGCGATTCATACTTGGTATACCGCGGCTATGATCGGATTAACCCGATCGGTCTTGTCATTGGTGCGGATAAAGTCGCCAAGGGCACGCCCGATACGCTAATCACGAGGTCTGACGGGAAGTACGTTTTCGCTGAGTATTCAACACAGCAAGAAGGCTTAGCCGAGAAGTTCATGCGCGACCTGGCAAAGTGTTTCGATGAAGGGAAGACAGGAATTCCTGTCGAGCGCATACATGAAATTGTGCTTTGCCACAACACTATTCTCACAGCTGCTGAGGAGCACAAGCTAGGGGAAGAGTGCAGGCGGCACGGAGTAATGTTGACAACTTTCGGACTGGGAACCATAGCGCACGACCTTTACCAAAAGTACCGTGGACTAGCGCAGGATTTACTCCATGTCGAGGTTGATACGGGGCAGATTGTCCGGGCGGAGGAGTTTGTTAGAGCCTACAATAGAAGTAATTTCGCTACATCTCTCGATACCACGTTTCGATTCCGTGAGGACGAAGTAAACCAAGTACTAATGGCGCTTGAAAGCCGCGACTTGGCCTTTATCGCGGGCCATGCGGGGGTAGGGAAGACTCGAATGGCACTTGAGTGTTGCCGCCGCTATACGGAGGCACATCCTGATGTCCAAGTACGTTGCATCTTTAACCGCGGGCCGAACCTCTTCCAGGATCTGCAAGTTCACTTCGGCAAGCCTGGGAACTACCTTCTTATGGTAGATGATACGAACCGGGTAACCCGCTTCGAGTACGTCTTACAGCTTCTGGCTGACCGACGCGAGGACCAAAAGATCAAAATCATTGCGACGGTGCGAGATTATGCTCTCCAGTCTGCCCTCAATTCTGCGCAACCATTTGGCGGTGGTGCCATAGTCGAGCTTCAGCCGCTTAAGGAGGAACAGATTCAGGAATTCGCCCGAGAAGAATTCGACATACATCATCACTTGTACCTTGAAAGAATCGCCGAGATCGCGCAAGGGAATCCTCGCCTTGCCGTGATGGCGTCGAGTCTCGCGGTTCGGGAGAACACGATTCAGAGCATCGCCGATGTCTCAGCACTGTACGACGAGTATTTCGCTACTATCCGTCGCGATCTTGAAGATTTAACTGACACAACGCTCCTCAGGGTCGCGGGAATCATCGCTTTCTTCCGCGTCGTTGATCGTTCGAACGCGGAGTTCATGGGCGCTATAAGTGACACGTTCGGAATTAGCGCCGACGCGTTCTGGCAAGCTGCGCACCGGCTTCACGAACTTGAAGTTGTTGACATGTACGAGGAAGAAATCGTCAAGGTCTCAGATCAGGTTTTATCCACTTACCTCTTCTATCTTTCAGTGTTTCAAAAACAGGTCCTCGATTACTCGCTTCTGCTGGAGCATTTTTTTCCACGATTCCGTTATCAGCTCATTGACTCACTGAACCCGGTGCTTGTCGCCTTTGACGCCAACGTGATTAGAGACGGCTTGCGGCCCCACGTTGATCGAGCCTGGCGTAGACTTCAAGAGCGAAGTGATGATGAGGATCTTCTTAACCTGATTGATGTCTTCTGGTTTGTGAAGCAGACGGACGCACTGGTTTACATAGGAAACAAGATTCGTTCGTTAGAGCCGGAGCCACGCCCTGTCTCTGAACTACAATTTGTGATGAGCCACAACCTGCCCGCAACACCCAGCATTCTTGGAGTGTTGGATAATTTCAGGTACGCCGAGGAGGCGGCGTCGCGCGCGGCCGTCTCTCTTCTACTCGATTATTTGGAAAAGCGTCCGGCGGAATCGCCGCTGGTTTTGAGAATGTTGATTGAGCGTTACGGCATGACACACCGTTCGTACTTGAACGGCTTTCGCGTCGAACGAGACACTGTCGACGTGATCTGGGAAAGGGCACGCGAAGGATCGGACGAATTAGCCTCCCGAGTCTTTCTAGCAGTTGTGGAGCCTCTTCTGCAAACGCATTTCAGTACCCACGAGTCGAAGGGTAAACTCTCCATCTCTATAATTCAGTTTGATCTCTCTGCCACTCCCGAACTGCTCGATTTCCGGCGGACGCTGTGGCAGCGAGTGTTCTCTCTGCACCAGAACCAAGAATTCGAGGATGCTGTGCTTGACCTCATTCAAAGGCATAGCCGTTCCGGTTATCAGGTGAAGAATAAGGAGATAGTCACCCGCGACGCGGCCGAGGTTCAAAGGTTTCTAGGGAGGACACTTGATTCCTCAATATATCGTGATTGCGTCGTCGTTCATGATTACTTGAAACTGCTGGATTGGCTTGAGATCGACGCAGATGAAGAACTCAGGGCTCGCTTCACTAACGAAACTTATGCTCTCTCTGAACTGTTGTTCGTTGACCGTAAGGAGCGCCGCGATCTCGGTTACGAGGAGTATGAGCAGGTCAGGGAAGAACGACTGGCCACTTACACCAAAGAGTTTAGCTGGGAGGACTTCGACAGATTCTTCGATCGTTGTATTGAAATCCTCCGGGTTTCGGATCGCAGCACCTACGAATACCAAATACATGCTCGCGTAGTTGCTGTGCTTCTCAGGCTAGCTCGTCGCGATGCGGCCTTGTTCGAAACAGTACTCGACCGCTACCTGCACTCTGGCAATTCACTGAACCTCAGTGCGTGGGGGCTCGCCCCAGCTCTCGTCCAGCTGCGCGGACCAGATCGCGCTTATGAGGTTCTCTCTAATGGGGAGTACCCCGGAAGGGTCTCGTGGCTGCTCGGTTATTTTATGGCTCTTACGCCTGAGGCCGCGACGGCGGAGCGACTTCAGATATTGTACGAGCTATATGAAAGAGCATCGTGGCGGGACCTGCTGAGAGATTTAGATTTTCTCCTAAAGTTCACTGAGATAGATCCGTTTGTTGTCGTTAACGTAACGCGGATCCTTGTCGAGAAATCCAGCGGCGAGCCGAAATTCGGAGATGTCTTAGCCGACCTCTTCTCCGAGCATTCGGAAATCGGCCGTAAGTTAGAGGAAGTCTTCGTCAATAATGTTGGGCTCTTGAAGGAAGCCTACTTCTGCGCGTGTGAAGCAGATCATCATACTGATTATGACGGAGACTCGTTTAATGCGCTCCTCAATCTAGATCCTAGCTTCGGGCAGGCATGGATAGCGAGGATGTTTGGCAAAAAGGATTGGATCAGCCCGCGGGACGACTCTCGCAATTACATGTTTCTATGGCGGCGAGATGATCACCGCGCAGTAGTCGAACGATTGATTGAGGCGGTCCGTGCCGAAGGGCGAGGGAAATTCTATTCCGACTCTTACCTTCAAAACTTCTTTATACCGCATGAAGGCGCCAAAGACACCCAAGCGATCTTAAACAAGCAGGACCCTTTTCTCGATGAGATGATTCAGCGCCGGAACGGTGATAGTGATTTCATGCACACGCTTTTTGCCGTTATTAGAAATATGTCGGAAGATCGACGCCGACGTCATGTAGAAACCTTCCTTCGCTATAACCAAGAGTTTGATGCTTTCGCCGAACTTCCTCTCGAATCAGACTCATGGGGATGGACTGGGAGCGCGGTCCCGATGTTACAGCGCCGCGTGGATTTCTTTGAATCGCTGCGGCCAATGCTGAGTACGGTGTCACTGCTGAGACACAAACAACTCGTCGAGCAGAAGATTCAGTACTTGCGGGATGATATTGAGCGTGAAAAGAAAAAGGATTTTGTGGGTGAATGATATGTGGTAGAGCATGGGGTTAATCACCGCAGAGCGAAGTGAGCATAGACAGGTAGGAAACAATGCCAAAGGGGAAGAACCATTACGTTCCGCAGCTTTATCTGCGGCATTTCTCAAGTAAGCCCCGGAAAATTCACGTTCACCACATTCGTTCCGGTTGTTCCATCTTTGATGTCGGACTGAGAGATCAATGCCAGCGTCACAAGTTTTACGGGAGCGATGGCAAGGTTGAGGATAGGCTTGCAGACTTTGAAGGCGATATCGCGCCAATTCTAAACCGGATTATTGATAGCCAGATCCTTCCGAACCACGATAGCCGCGATTATCTGTATGTGCTTTCATTTCTGGCTCTGCAACTGGTTCGGACTCCATCCGCGATCGATGATTTCAGCGACGGAACTGAAAAGATGCTTCAATTGGCATTCCAAGGAAGTCCAGAAGCATCGGAACGTATCGCCGCATTGCGCCCTTCGAAAGAAGAAGCTTTGCAGTTTCATCTTGGGATGGCAATTGAATTATCAAAAGTATTATCCGACCTTGGCTCCGTTCTTGTATCGGTGCGAGGTCCAATGCCCTTGATCACTTCAGACAACCCTGCGGTAAGATACAATCTATACTGCGAAGGTGTGCAGGGAGTTGGTGTGACGGGGCTCATCAGTTCAGGCTTTTTGCTTTTCCTCCCGCTATCGCCAAAGTGCTTGCTTCTGCTCTATGACAAGCATGTGTACAAGATCAAATCCGCAACGGCTGGGTTGGTTGAGACAATAGATTCATCCGATGTGTTTCAACTGAACATGCTACAGGCCGTTTACGCTGACAATGTAGTACTTTTCTCCGAGCAATCGTATTCAGAGCCGGTACGCGATTTATTTAAAAAGGCGCGACGTGTGCGTTCGGTTATAGAGCCACACGTCGAAGAGTTCGTTGCCGATGATGACCCCAAGCATTCCTCGCTTCTCGCTCTTCACGCGCCAATGCCAAACCTTAAATTGCGACTCTCCTTTTTATCAATTCGTACCAAAGCACGCCGGGTCGCCATAGTCGACCGCGCACGCGAGCATCGTCAGACTGCGTACATTCCGCGTTACGACTATCCACCCCCGCCACCTGACAGCCCCGGGATTCGTGTTTTCCGACGGCCGAGGCCAGGCGAAGTGCAGAACCTTGGCGAGCGTTAGAAAATCAGCGACAGACCTGTGGACACTGTTGTTAGAGTAAATAGCAAGGGAAACCATGCTGGTCCTGTTAGTATCGGTTTCGTTATACGGTCATACGACGAACATAGATTAATGGTGGATTGACTCCGTCACCAGGTCCTGCCAGATCGCCATCGCATTGCGCCCACGCTGCCAATTTACTCTGTTTGATTTTGACAATATTACAAACTCTGTAATACTCTTCGCTCGGAGTTGTGATGACGGGTAGGGACCTACGAACAGGAAGAGAACGGAAGGGTTGGACTCAGGAGGAGGCAGCCTCTCGACTAGGTGTGTCTCAGCCTTACCTTTCTTTATTGGAGAAAGAACTGCGACGCGTGCCTGAAAAATTGGCTCGTAAGGCCGCGACTGCGTATGGCTTGTCCGCTGTAACATTGCCGGTTGAGACTGGTTGGAATACCGTCCAACTCAAAAACGAGGCTGCTCTAGCAGCTGATCTCGCAGCTTTGGGATACCCCGGGTTTTCTCACCTCGAAGCCGGCCGCAAGAAGAATCCCGCGGCAGTCTTGCTTTCCGCGTTGAGTGCCCGAGACCTTAATAGTCGACTGACCGAGGCGCTACCCTGGTTACTGCTTAGATACGCCGATTTGGACTGGGAATCGTTAGTTAAGGAAGTCAAAGTTAGGGACCTGCAAAACAGGCTTGGCTTTCTAACCTCGGTCGCCCGTAGAGTCGCTGAGAAGCGAGGAGAAACTGAGAAGGCCGAATGGCTTCGCAGTATGGAATCAACTCTGGAGCGATCTCGCCTGGTGCTTGAAGACACGCTGTGCCACGATTCGCTAACTAACGCGGAACGAGAATGGCTTGAGAAATCTCGACCGGCCGAAGCTAAGCATTGGAGACTTTTAACAGACCTCGCGCCAGAGCACCTTAGCTATGCCTCCTGAGCATCTTCTTGACCGCTCGCTTGCACTCGTTTCAGATCCGCATAAGTATGAGAAGGGCGGAGGTACCGGGCGCTCGCCAAAGTCGTCGATAATCTTTGGCAATGACACGGCGCAAGCGTTCGATGTCGACGTGAAGTGAGTAGGGTAGGCGCGAACCTTTGGAGTGCGCCGGCAGAGCGAAGCGTCGACGGCGCTTTGGATTTGTTGCTTGAGCGGTTCGACGGTAAATCAAAAGCGGTGTCGCGCTCCGCTTGCCACCGCACTCCAAGATTGAAACATGAAATCATTTCAACCCGGATTTCTGGACCAACAGCGAATCCCGCAGAACCTTCTGCGGACGATTCGCCTGCTTGGGGAGTTTAAGGGCAAGGAGGAAGGGTACAAACAACAGTCGCCGCAAGTGCTTGAAACGCTGCGGTTCTTGGCTTGATGTTGCTGAGTGCGTATCGGGAGTTTGAGAAACGTGCAGGAACGTTGACTACTTCTTATGGCGCTAAGAGTCAGATGATTTTCGATGCGGTCGATCGATTGTCCGGCGAC
>Ga0209431_10004189_pt1 | contig 11321 bp, 11 predicted proteins | sample RifCSP13_3_FD_184021 | JGI IMG/M metagenome (GOLD analysis project Ga0209431, IMG submission 184021) | Soil microbial communities from Rifle, Colorado - Rifle CSP2_sed 13_3 (SPAdes) (version 2) | ecosystem: Environmental > Terrestrial > Deep subsurface > Rock core/Sediment | place: Rifle...
TTGGCCAGTCCGTCACAATTAGTTTCGGTGATGGCTATTCAGGATAAGCATACACCAGAGCTTATGTCAATAAAAGGCGTAGTAGGTACCGCTACTGGCCTGGATGCCAATGGAACCCCAGCCATTAAAGTGTACACCGAAAACAAGATGGTAACCGGTATTCCCAAACAATTGAACGGTGTAGCAGTGGATGTAGAAGTTAAAGGTAAAGCTTTTGCATTAGCTTTAACTGGCAGATACCGACCAGTGCCCAATGGAGTTTCAGTAGGAAACAATCTGGAATGTGCGGCTGGAACAATTGGCTGTGTAGTTGAGCAAGGTACATCGCATTATATACTCAGTAACAACCATGTCTTAGCCAGAATCAATGCGGCCTCTATTGGTGAATCAATAGTTCAACCCGGCCGTTATGATAACAAGCCCAAATGTGCCAATCATGGTACCGCCGATCAAGTAGCTACCCTATCTGACTTTGTAGTAATTAAATTTGACGGCAGTGACAATAAAGTAGATGGTGCTATCGCACAATTAACCACAAGTTTTACCTGTGCCACGCTGGCAGGTTTCTATGGTCTTCCTAGCAACACACCAGTAGCACCCTCACTTGGTTTAGCAATCAAAAAAGTGGGAAGAACCTCTAGCTTGACCACTGGAACTATCACTGCTGTGAACGCTACCATTAATGTTAACTATGGTGGAGGCCAAATTGCTAGGTTTGTAAATCAAATTATAACTACAAAAAGAGTTAGCAAGTCAGGAGATTCGGGTTCCTTGGTCGTGACCAATGATGCCAATGATAACCCGGTGGGTCTGCTTTTTGCCGGATTTTCAGATGGTTCAGCTATTTTGAATGTCATTACTGATGTTTTGAGCGCCTTTGGCAACCCAAACATCTGCGACCATGCTCACTAGGATAGATTGTTAAAAACTACCAACGGGCGGGAGGAAACCTATCTTCCCGCTTGTTTTTTTCGTGGAAATGAGTTAAATTAATGGACGTTGTATTAACAAGTTCGAGATGAAGTTTCGAGCAATAACAAAATTAATAATTTTAAGCGCATTACTTTTAATCTGTGGTCTTACCTGTACTAAATCTAAAGTAGACCAGCAATCCAAACCAGACCAGATGACCAATAAGCCCATAGAAGAAGTCTTAAAAGAACACACTCCCCATCTGATGTCCATACCCGGGGTAACCGGTACAGCACAGGGAGAATTAGATGGAAAACCTTGTATCAAGGTTTATGTGGTTAAGGAAACTGAGGAGCTTAAGAAACAGGTTCCGAAAGAAATAGAGGGATATCCAGTTGAAATTCAAGAGTCCGGGGTAATTAAACCAATGAATGATGATTAATTTAAATTTTTTTTGATCCTGAACTTAAAGCAATTAATAACAACTCTCTTTCCGGCTTCCCTTTTTGCACAATTTTTTATCCCGTTTCCGTCAAATTAGACTGCCAGATTAACTTATTGAATTTGAATAGGTTAACGGCAATGGGCGATTTAGTCCTTCTTTCTTTAATCCATTCTGGCTAATTTAGTTTTTCAGCCACAAAATTTGAGCTTCTCAAATTTAGTTAAGTTATTTATTAACAACGAATTACAAATTAGGGAAATTTTTCTGATTTCTTTAAAAGGGGCACACCTTTTGTATTATAAGAGGGTGTCCTCTGTAGCTCCTTCTTTACCCAAACCTCCAGACTTTCGCCCGAGAAGGGGACGGGCGAAAGTCGGTTTTTTAGGCGCCAACTTTAGCATCTAAATCACCCTCTGGATTATTTTACTTAAATCATTATCTCTTTGGAGGCGTCCCTAATCCTCTAAACAATTGGTAAAGGGGCTGCCAATAATGATAGAACTATGCCGCTATCGGATATCACTCTTTTGATTGACTATCTTTTCAAAAGCGTACCAGCTTTCTCCATTCGGTTTTGATAAATTTTCACCAGTTTTAAAAATATTTTTGATTCTGCCCAACTCTCCTTTTATTGAATCACTTTAGCACGGAATCTAAGAATTGTGTTGACAGTCCCTTCCAATTTTTTTAAATTTAGTCAAGATTTTTTAATCTATGAATCTACCAAACGCTCTGACCATTTCCAGAATTGTCTTGGCTCCGATTTTCATGGTATTATTTCTGATTGATAACATTTATACCAAGATTCTGGCCTTGCTTATCTTTGTGATTGCGGTGGGAACGGATTTATATGACGGCTATCTGGCTCGCAAAAACGGCATGATAACCGGTTTTGGGAAGTTTATGGATCCTTTGGCCGATAAAATTCTGGTCTCCACTGCTCTGGTCTGCTTTGTAGCCCTGGATTATGTCAAAACCTGGATGGTTTTGACTATAATAGTGCGGGAATTTTTTATCACCGGATTCAGAACCTTAGCCGCCTATCGGGGGTTTGTGATTGTGCCAACCATGCTGGCACAATGGAAAACGGTCTCCCAAATGTTTATAATTACAGTTATTTTACTTTACACGGTCTTAAAAACTCTGCTCATTCCCTTGGGCTACCATTGGTCAATTTTTACCAGCCCTTGGACCACCCGCACTTTTGATATAGCTATGTTTGTGGTGATGGTTTTGACGGTTGTAACCGGAATCATTTATCTGATTAAAAACGCCTCCCTGCTTAAAGGTGTTCTAAAATAGGATAAGCTATCAGAAACTTCTTGGTCAAATTCATCGCCTCCTGTGGTTTCGTCGGTTATTTCCCTTTTGCCCCCGGAAGTTGGGTTAGTCTTCTGGTATTGATTTTAATCTGGTTTGGACGGCCATCTCTCCCTTTGTTTTCAATATTTATTTTGCTATCATTTTTTGGTGGAGTTATAATCGCAAGCTCAGCCGAGAGAATTTGGGAACATGATTCCGGGAAAATTGTAATTGACGAACTTTTGGGAATGTTGGTGGCCTTATTTCTTTTACCTCATAAATTACTTTATTATGCCTTAAGTTTAATATTATTCCGTTTTTTTGATATTGTGAAACCTCTTTTCATAAGAAAATTTGAAAAACTTCCCTCGGGGTGGGGAGTGATGGCCGATGACCTCTTGGCTGGAATTTACGCTAATTTAGTGGTGCAAATTTTAGTTTTAATTTTACGCTAAAATGAAAGCAGAAATAATAATTATCGGGGATGAAATTTTATACGGGCAGACCCTGGACACCAATTCTGCTTTTATAGCTGAAAAGCTGGGTGAGTTGGGAGTTGAAATTAGTTACAAGACCGCCGTAGGGGATGAAGTCAAAAAAATTGTGGAAGCCATCCATTTGGCACAAAGAAGAGTAGATTTGGTGATTACTACCGGAGGGCTTGGTCCTACTTCAGATGATTTGACAGTCAAGGGGATTGCTAAGGCATTTAAAAAGAATCTGATTTTCCATCCCGAAATTTTAAAAAAGATTGAAGCCAGATTCAAAGCCCGCGGAATTGAAATGCCTAAAATCAATCAGAATCAGGCCTTAATCCCTCAAGGAGCTAAAGCTCTGGAAAACCCGCTCGGTTCAGCACCGGGAATTTTAATTGAAGAGGATAAGAAAATTTTTACCGCCCTTCCGGGTGTGCCCAAAGAGATGAAAACTATGCTGGAACAAGAGGTGATACCTCTTTTAAAAACCAAGGTTGGCAAAACCAAAATTGTTCACAGAAAGATTCGCACGACAGGGATAATAGAATCGAAATTATATGAAAAAATCCAGGACTTGCTGAAAGATTTGAAAGAAATTAAAGTAGCTTTTCTGCCCAGTTATCTGGGTGTAGATTTGAGGTTGACCGCCAATTTGAAAACTTCTTCTAAATCCAAAGATTCCATAATCCAATTGGAAGAAAAAATAAAGGAAAGAATCGGTGAATTTATTTATGGCTATGATGAGCAGACCTTGGAAGAAGTGGTAGGGAAAACGTTGAAGGAAAATGGTAAAACTCTGTCTGTAGCGGAATCCTGTACCGGTGGCTTGGTTGCGGCTAAAATTACCAATATTTCCGGCAGTTCAGATTATTTTGAAAGAGGAGTGGTTAGTTATAGCAATCAATCCAAAATAGAAATTTTAGGTGTGCCCCAAGATTTGCTGGAGAAGTATGGAACAGTCAGTCCGGAAGTGGCTTTGGCTATGGCCAAAGGGATTAGGGAGATTTCAAAAACCGATTTGGGATTATCGGTCACCGGAATCGCCGGACCAACTGGAGGGACTAAAGAAAAACCAGTGGGGCTGATTTATATTGGACTGGCTGATGCTCAAAATAGCTGGGTGGAAAAATTTTTATTCGGACAGGATAGAATGATCAATCGCGAAAGAGCTTCCCAAGCCGCTTTGAATATGGTGCGGCTTTATTTTTTGGGAAAATATAAATGAGAACTTTTGTAGCTATTGAATTACCCAGGGAATTAACCGCCCAAATCGACCAACTCCAGTCAGCTTTAAAAAAAACTAATGCCGATGTCAGCTGGGTCAAACCCCAAAATGTGCATATTACTTTGAAATTTTTGGGGGAAGTCAAGGAAGAGAAAATTGAAGAAGTTTATCAGACAGTTGAAAAATCTGTGGTTGGAATCAAAAAATTTCAGGTTAGCTTACAAGGTTTAGGCGGTTTCCCCAATTTAAAAAGACCTAGAGTAATCTGGATAGGGGTAGAAAAAGGGAAAGAGATTTTGGCTGAACTTTATCCTAAAGTGGAAGAGGAGTTTTTCAAAATCCGATTTGCTAAAGAAAATCGAAGCTTTACACCTCATTTAACCATTGGTAGGGTCAAGTTCCCTAAGCACTTAGAGAAATTGGCAGCTGAAATCAATAAAACCACATTTGAGACCGAAGATTTTGAGGTCAAAGAAGTGGTGGTGATGAAAAGTACACTTTTACCTACTGGAGCAGTTTATACTCCTTTGAAAAAAATTTTATTATCTTAAAGGTTGCTTTTAGACCAAATTTTGATTAATTTAAGTAGTCAATATGTCAAAATCTTTAATCTATCAAAAAAGAGAGGAATCTATGGATATAGTTCTTGATAAGAAAAGGGCTTTGGAGCAAGCCGTTACTCAAATTGAAAGACAGTTCGGCAAGGGCTCTATCATGAGATTAGGAGAGGAAAGTATTGGAGTTTCGATTCCAGTAATTTCTTCCGGGTCTATAGCTTTGGATTATGCCTTAGGAGTAGGAGGGGTACCCAGGGGAAGAGTGGTGGAGATTTTTGGACCCGAAGCATCCGGTAAAACTACTTTGGCTTTACATCTGATAGCTGAAGCTCAAAAACTTGGAGGGGTGGCAGCTTTTGTGGATGCTGAGCATGCTTTGGCCCCCACTTATGCTAAAAAATTAGGTGTTGATATTGATAATTTGTTAATCTCTCAACCCGATACCGGGGAACAGGCCTTGGAGATTACGGAAACTTTAGTCCGCAGTGGTGCGGTAGATATAATTGTGATTGATTCCGTGGCTGCCTTAGTTCCTAAAGCAGAGATTGAAGGGGAAATGGGGGACCAGCATATGGGACTGCAAGCTCGTCTGATGTCTCAGGCCTTGAGGAAGCTGACCGGTACTATTAGTAAGTCTAAAACTTGTGTGGTTTTTATCAATCAAATTCGTATGAAAATCGGGATAATGTTCGGCAACCCCGAAACCACCACCGGAGGGAATGCTCTGAAATTTTACTCCTCGGTCAGAATGGATATCAGAAGAATTGCTTCGATTAAAGAAGGAGAAGGAGTAGTTGGTTCTCGGACTAAGGTCAGAGTGGTAAAAAATAAAGTGGCTCCTCCTTTCCGGGAAGCTGAATTTGACATCATTTATGGACTGGGAATTTCCAAAGAAGGGGAACTGGTGGATTTAGCCACTGAGTTGAAAATTTTGGAGAAATCCGGGACCTGGTTTTCCTATCAAAACGAAAGATTGGGACAGGGGCGGGATAATGTCAAACAGTTTTTGAAAGATAATCCGGATATGACTGCTAAAATTGAGAAAGAAGTCAGGGAAAAGCTGGGGCTTTTGAAGGTGGAAGCACCTAAGGAAGCTAAAGATACCAAAGAAATAGTCAGAACCAGAAAATAATTAAGTCTTAGATTCAGTTGTATTGCTGACGAACCTCAATTTAAAATCTACGAGTATAGCCGTATTGAAAAAAGTAACCCAAGCCAGTTCCGACAAATCCCTGGCCAAAGAAAAAGCCCTAAAATTATTGGAATTAAGGCCCAGAAGCGAAAGGGAACTCAAGCAAAAATTGCGCCAGAAGGGATTTACCGAAAAAATTATTTTTGAGGTCGTTTCGGATTTAAAAAAAGTAGATTTGATAAATGATGAAAAATTCGCGGAAAGCTGGGCTTCTAGTAGATTGAATAATAAACCTATGGGGAAGTTTCTCTTAAAACAGGAACTCTTCCGTAAAGGAATTAAAAAAGAGCTAATTGAGGACGTAATTAAGAAGAGTTTTGAGGATGAAAAAGAAGTCGAGCTGGCCGCCAAATTATTGGAAAAAAGAAAAAGGCTTTTCCAAAACTTAGAGGATAGAAAAGTTCAGAAAAAACTATCTGATTTTTTGTTAAGGCGGGGTTTTTCCTACTACATAGTCAATAAAGTTATGCGCTTAAAAGAAGCAGATGAATCGTGAAAAGTTCTGAAACCAGAGAAACATTTTTAAAATATTTTCAATCCCGGGGACACCAGCTGGTTCCCTCTTCCTCATTGGTGCCACAGGACGACCCCAGCTTGCTTTTCACCAATGCCGGCATGAATCAGTTCAAGAAAGTTTTTCTGGGACTGGAAAAAAGAGATTACAAACGGGCGGTTTCGGCTCAAAAATGTATGCGGGCCGGGGGTAAGCATAATGATCTGGAAAATGTGGGACTGACCGCCAGACATCATACTTTCTTTGAGATGCTGGGTAACTTTTCTTTTGGAGATTATTTTAAAAAGGAAGCCATCGCTTACGCCTGGGAGTTTTTTACTTCAGCTAAAAATGGACTGGGACTGCCCCCGGACAGACTCTACATCACAATATATGAAAAAGATGAGGAAAGCTATCGGATTTGGAAGAAAGTCGATCCGAGTTTAAAGGATAAAATCTTTCGCTTCGGGGAAAAGGATAATTTCTGGTCTATGGGGGAAACCGGTCCCTGCGGTCCCTGTTCAGAGCTGATTTTTGACCGGGGAGAAAAATTTGCCTGCGCTAAAAAAACTTGTGGCGTGGGTTGCGATTGTGACCGGTTTATTGAGCTGTGGAATCTGGTCTTTATGCAGTTCAACAAAAACGAAGCTGGAAAAATGGAGCCCTTACCTGCACCCAGCGTAGATACCGGTATGGGTCTTGAGAGAGTCTGTGCGGTTTTGCAGAATGCGGATTCTAACTATGAGACCGATTTATTTTTACCCATAATTTCCAAAATTGAAAAGCTATCTAAAAAGAAATACTCCTCTGGCGAAAGCGGAGTTTCTTTCAGGGTTATAGCTGACCATATCCGGGCTTTGACTTTTTGTATTGCCGACGGAGTCATCCCTTCCAATGAAGGACGTGGCTATGTGGTGCGCAGAATTTTAAGAAGAGCGGCCCGGCATGGAAAACTGCTTGATTTATCTAGTCCGTTTTTGTATCAGCTGACGGATGTAGTGGTAGAGATTTTAGGAAAGCAGTATCCTGAAATTAAAGCCAAGAAAAGCCAGGTGGACTTGGTCATAAAAGCCGAGGAAGAAAGTTTTGAAAAAACTTTGGATAAAGGGCTGGAGCTGTTTGAAAAAGTTGCCCATCGGGTCATTAAGCAGGGTAAAAAGGTAATGCCCGGAGAGGAAGTTTTCAAACTTTATGACACCTATGGTTTTCCTCCGGATTTGACTCAAGTGATGGCCAAAGAAAAAAATTTAGAGATTGACTTATCCGGTTTTGAAAAAGAGCTGCAGGCTCAAAGAGAACGCTCACAGAAAGCTTCAAAATTTGATACTCTCCCTAAGATGTCAGGTCTGGATTCTAAAGTAAAAAAAATGGAATTCGTGGGGTATGATAATCTGGAGACAGATACCACGGTTGAGGAGATCTGGGAATCCCCTTCGGGCAAAAAATTTTTGATTTTACAAAAAACCCCCTTTTATGCTGAATCAGGTGGCCAGGTGGGTGACACCGGAAAAATCGCTCAGGAAAAATTGAATTTGCAAGTCCTGGATACTCAGAAAGAAAATGAGATTATTTTGCACTTGATCGAATCCAACAATTCCAAAATAGATAAAAAAATAAAAGGACTGGAAGTTTCAGCCAAAGTGGACAAAGGAAGAAGAAAAGCGATTATGAAAAATCACACTGCCACTCATCTTCTGCATAAAGCTTTGCGGGAACTTCTGGGGGAGCATGTCCATCAAGCCGGCTCTTTGGTGGCACCGGACCGGTTGCGGTTTGATTTCTCTCACTTTAAGGAACTGACCGATGAGGAATTGAGCAAATTGGAATTTGACATCAATCAAAGAATCTGGGAAAATATGGAAGTCATATCCATTTTTGATGTCCCTTTGAAAGAAGCTCTGGCAATGGGAGCCATGGCTCTTTTTGGCGAGAAATATGGAGATAAAGTCCGGGTGATAAAAATCGGAGATTATTCCCTAGAATTATGCGGGGGAACTCACACCAAAACCACCGGCGAAATCGGAATCTTTAGGGTTGTTTCAGAAACCGGAATTGCCTCCGGAGTCAGAAGAATTGAAGCCATAACTGGTGAAAAGGCCTATCAGCTGATGCAAGAGGAAAGGAATAAATTGCTTCAGGGTGCTAACCTTTTAAAAACTGACTTGGATAAATATCTAAATCGCTTAGAAAGTCTCTTGGAAGAAAAGCGAAGAATTGAGAACAGATTGAAAGAACTGGAAGGGGATCAAGCCAGCGGTCTGGCAGAGAAACTTTTTCAGGATGCCAAAGAAATAAAAGGGGTAAAATATATTGGGGTAAATTTGGGACAAATTGAAAGCAAAGAACAACTTTTGAATTTGACAGATTCATTCCGAAAAATTCCTGAATTTGAAAAATCTTACTTTGTCGGGACTTTGGTAGCCCAAATAAACGGCAGTTTTACTATATTGGCTTTTTCTTCCAACGCAGCAGTTAAGGATAAAAATTTAAGGGCAGACCAAATTTTAAAAGAACTGGCCGCCCTGGCCGGGGGTTCCGGTGGAGGGAAGCCTACTTTAGCCACAGGCGGCCTAAAAGATCCCGCTAAAATCGATAAGGTTTTAGAAAGTTTACCTGTTATATTGGAGAAATATTTAAAAACCTAAATGAGTATTTATCAGAAACTTTTGGAAATTTCGAAGACCAGAGGGGCCGGATTTTTGGTTCTTTTGGACCCGGATAAAATTGAGCCAAAAAAATTAAGGGAGAAACTTTCTCTCTTTGAAGAAAGCGGAGTAGACGGAATTCTAATCGGGTCCAGTCTGCTGTTAAATACAGGGCTGGATGGGATTATCAAAGAAATCAAAAGCTCGGTGAATATTCCGGTTATTATTTTTCCGGGAAACGCTTATCAGGTCTCCCGCTGGGCCGATGCCATTTTATTTTTATCTTTGGTCAGCGGCCGAAATCCCAATTTTTTAATCGGAGAGCATGTCAAAGCCGCTTCAGCTATCAAAGAGTTTAATTTAGAAGCTATTCCTACTGGATATATGATTTTTGATTCCGGTAAAATGACTTCCGTGCTGTTCATGAGTGACACCAAACCAATTCCTTTTGATAAACCGGATATTGCCAAAACCCATGCCCTGGCTGCCCAGTATCTGGGGATGAAGATGATTTATCTGGAAGCCGGCTCAGGTGCAGAAACTCCTATTCCGGATGATGTATTAAGTGAAGTGAGAGAATATATCGCTTTGCCTCTGATTGTGGGAGGTGGAATAAAAGATCCCCAAGTGGCACAAAATAAAGTAAAAAACGGGGCTAATTTTTTGGTTTTAGGGAATGCCCTGGAAACTAATTCTGACCCTTCTAAACTAAAAGAGATGTCTGACGCCATTCACTTCAAGACCAAATAAATTGAGCCAAGAGATTTTAGTAGAAAAACAGATTCAGGAAAGTATTGCTTTAAAGCAAAGAGTTAAGGAAAAATTTGCTTCTGAAATTGTCCGGCTGGCTCAAATTTTAAGCTCCGGTTTGAAGCACAATAAAAAGATTTTTTTTTGTGGTAACGGAGGTTCAGCTGCGGATGCCATTCATCTGACAGCCGAACTAATAGTACGGCTCTCACCAGATTCTAAAAGAAGAGCACTTCCAGCCATTGCCTTAAATACCAATGTCTCCACTTTGACCGCTTGTGCCAACGATTTTGGCTTCGAGCAGATTTTTTCACGCCAGCTTGAGGCCCTGGGACAAAAAGGGGATTTTTTATTTGTATTTTCGACCAGCGGCAAGTCTAAAAATTTAATTGAAGCCGCTAAAATGGCCCAAAAAAAGGGATTAAAAATAATCGGATTTTTGGGTAACCACGGAGGGAATTTAATCAAATACGCTGATTATTCAATAGTAGTCCCATCAAAAAACACTCCCAGAATTCAAGAAGTTCATATCATGTTGGGTCACATTCTGTGTGACCTGATTGAAAAAAATCTTTTTTCCAAGAAAAAATAGGGCTAACTTTTCTAGATGCTCTCCAAATCCCAGATTATCAAAAATGTTTTTTCCAACTGGGGCGCCTTCATCATCAATGGCTTGATAAATTTGGCTTTGATTCCCTTTGTATTAAAACATCTGGGAGATGCCGGCTTCGGGGTGTGGGTTTTGACTAACGCCTTTACCGGCTATCTGGGTCTTTTAGATCTGGGGATTCGTTCCTCGGTAATCCGTTATGTTTCCAAATCCAAAGCCGTGTCTGATTACCAGAATTTGAACCAGGTGGTAAATACTTCTCTGGCTACTTTTACAGCCATTGGAGGCTTGACCCTAATTTTAAGTATAATTTTATCTCTTGTATTTACCTCTATATTCAAAATTCCAACCGAGTTTCAAAATCAAGCCAGTTGGGTAGTTTTACTGGTCGGTATCAATTTAGCTTTGGGTTTTCCGGCCGGAGTTTTCAGCGGAATCTTGTTAGGGATGGAAAGATTTGATTTGAACAACATTTTCTCTTTGGTCAATATTTCTCTGAAGGCAATTTTGATCGTGGTTATTTTTAATTTCAAAGCCAATCTGATTGTTTTGGGAGGAATCCAGCTTTTTGCCAGTCTGGTGGCGTATCTTTTGACTTTCACCTCCGTTCTCAAACTGGAGCCGAATTTGAAAATCTCATTTAAATCCGCCACCCGCAATACTCTGAAGCTCATTTTTCAACACGGGTTTTTTAGTTTTTTATTAGTGGTAGCT